>FWWL01000442.1_pt1 | contig 115027 bp, 114 predicted proteins | sample 2228331 | NCBI WGS metagenome assembly FWWL01 (sample SAMEA103939775, study PRJEB20133) | metagenome | reverse complement strand
CGACGATGCGGGTTTCCTCACCCGTCTCGTCATTGCGGATGATCAGAGTGACCTCTTCGAGCGTGCGGAAGAACTCGATCGTCTGCCCGCCGAAGCTGATGGTTCCGGATTCTTGCGGATTGTCACCGAAGATCGCATCGACGATCTGTGACGACAGCGCCGACAGCAGCCGCGATTGCAGCTGACGAGCGAAGATATCGGCCTGGGAATTGCTGGAGGTAGCACGCGGATCGCGGAAATCGTTGTTGGCGTTGGCAACGCCGAGCACGTGCTGGGAGTTGAACGGATTGCCCCCGAAGGTCGGGCTGACCGGTTCGTGGACGAGATCCTGCGCTGCCAGCGGCGTCGAAAACGCAACCGCGCACGCCCAAAGGCCCATCTTCCACACAGACATTGAATCCCCCCACAAGGTTACCAAGGAACGTGGCCATGGGGTATTCTCCCCATTGTGCCGTTCGGGCATTAGGACCCGGCGACTCGGTGAGTTATTAATGCGCCGTTAGGGACGTTGTGTAAAGGCTTCCGCGGCCTTTCGATGTTTCCGTGAAGAGCAAGTCCCATCATGAGACACTCGGTGCGGCGAACATTATCCTCCAGCCAAGCGCCTGATAAAATAGCCGTTTTTTAGAAACCGTTGCGCGAAAGTTAACCACTGGGCAGCTCGATGAACGCAGCTCGGCCAGCCCTCCCCTCTCACGATGTCTCCTACGCGCCGAACAAATTCAACAGGTCGTCCAGCTAACGTTCGCCGCAGCAAAAAAGCCCTGTCACCGCCCTGAAGCGCAACCTTTCGACTTTGGCATCGGTCGGTTCAGATATGCACAGATTGCTATAAAATTGGTCCACCGTACGCGGAACGGACACCCAGCTGCGGTTCCGAGCCAAGAGAGCCGCCTCTCGCTGAAGCCGCCCTGAATTCCTGAGAGCGCGTCAAGCACTGAGGCTTGAATTCGGAGTGCAAACACAGATCTCAGCTCTTTCGGAAAGTGACGATATAAAATCAATTTAAATACGGTTTTCAGGTCTGGTTCCGGAGCTCGATCTTGCCTCAGGCCAAAGGGTGCAGCGGGGCACCGCGCAAGCGGTTCATTTGGTCGGCCTCGATGTCTTCCGCTAGTTCGCGCGCGATGTGGCTGAGGTCACTGTCGTCGAACAGCCAAGGCTTCTGCAGCATCGCGGCGCTATCGCAACCCGAGACTGCAGGCGCAAGCTATAGCGTATCGACCCCACCTCTGTGCACATGGTGGTGCACAACTTCCAAGCGATTATATGGCTTACGTCTTTTTTGGACGGGGCCAAGGTCGGGTGGATTCCTCTGCCGATGCGGTCGCCATCGACGTCGGCCTTCACACGGCCAAATGGTTAGGCACGAAACCTGTAAGGTTTCAGCCTATCCCTCCTCCGCTAAAAGCGCCACGCTGTTTCGGCGGGCGATCCGGCTCCTCATTTCCTGACTGAGAGCTGCTGTCAGGCGCTGTAACCGCTGCAATCCCGATCCTTCAGCCCAGCGCCACGAAGCACGTGTGCGGCCGAACAGCCCCAATGGTTTGAGTCCACACGATGAGAGCAAGAGTTGTTCGCGATTGATAGGCGAGGGTTGCGCGAGTTCGGTTCCGTGGACGCCGAAAACGATCTTCGCGCACCACAGGAATTCATCGAACAGCCGGCTAAGTTGATATTCCTTCGCCAGTATCTTGAGACGGTCCTCTGCTGAAGGGGGCTGCCCAAGCAGGGAATACAGCAGTTCGTGGGCATAGCCGATCCAAGGTTCTCCGCCGCGAAGGGCTTTGCCGAAATTTATTGCGGTTAACATCAGGGCATCGTCAGGCGAAAGGATGTATACGGTTGACCGGCCGATTGCGCGGGCGAACCTGCGCTCGAAGAACCTTTCCGCATTGGCCGGATAGGGCCCGCCAGGTTGCTGCAATTGATTGTGCAGATCAATCGTGAGCCCGGTCCCATCGCGCGGCTGAAACGGAGACTCGCCGAGGAATTCATGCCACCACCGGTCGTCTCGCGCCACCATACAGCGATATCCTAACTCTTGCTCTAAGAGCGTTGCTGTAGGCCAGTAATGTTCCTTCAGGACAAACACGTCGAGATCGCGGGACACGCGCACATCAGCGGCACCATAAACCTGTTCTGATCGCAACGGGCCCTTGGCAATGAAATAGGGGTACCCCTCGCGATTCATAATGGCCGCAAGGCGCGATACCACCGAAAATATGCGCAAATTCGTCTGTAGGATGCGCGCTTGAGCCAGTTCGATTTCGCTCGCCATCTGCGGCGGTAACGAAACGCCTATTGAAGCACTGCCTGCACGCAGCATTCCGATCATCTTTGTTTTTCGGGCCAGCTCGATCAGTTCGGGGGGTTCGTCTGAAACAGTAAGCTCGGGTTGGCTAACCGGGCGCAGCCACCCTCCAAGCAGGGCGACCAATCGATTCGCCGCCTTCGTCATACCGGCATCAACCCTGAATGCGGATCCGAATGGTTCGATAAGGCACCTTGGAAGTCGCTAATCCCGCCCCCGCCATCGCCTATTTCATGGGCAAAACCGCGCAGTGACGCTCTCCGGCGGTCATTAAATGTTTAGTGCGGACGCGCAAGCGCTTCCATGCATTGGCAAATGCGAAAAGTAGCAGCATCGCGGCGAGCTTCTGCTCCGGTTTGGGACACAGCCCCCGCTCCATCGACGGTTTATGCTGTGACGGGGCAAAAAAGGTTGCCAAATAGTTAACGATATGGCTAATAAACCCGAGATCGATTCGAAAGGGCCGCGCTCGATCGCATATCACCTCTCGTACTTTTTTTGGGGAAATCCGATGACCACTAAATCAACCTATGACCGTCCTGAACTCACCAACATTGGTTCGCTCGAAGCTGTAACTCACGCGGCGAGCGTCGGGGGGAGGCTGGATGCAACCTTCTCAACCGATACACCTGTGTCCGATCTGACCTTTTCCTGATCTGATCTGCGCAAATTGAAAGAAGGCAGCCGAGTTTCGGTTGCCTTTTTTCTTGCCTGGGGCCAATCAGAGGCCTCCCAAAGGGAGGTTGCTTGAGTGCGGAGGTCGGAGTTGAGACAGTTCAGACAGGCCCCCGACGTAGTCGCCTGCAAATTGGATGACGGAAATGCTTTGCTCGACCTGTCGTCGGGTGAGTATTATCGCCTGAACAGCACCGGCGCATTTGTCTGGGAATGCGTCGGCGATGGCCTCGACGTTCACGAAATTGCCGAACGCATTGTTTCCGAATATGATGTGAACCATGATCGCTGCCTTGCCGACATTCTGGCGGTCTGCGATTCTTTGCTCTCGGCGGGCTTGGTCACTGAAAACAGTCAGTAACACTCCAAGGCGTATCGCTATGTTCCGCCGGCATTTCCGGTTGCTAGCCAAGGCATTGCTCGTCGTCACTGTTGTGCGGCTTCTTTTGTCCTTTAGAGGATACCGCTCGGTGCTCGCCGTGATTGGCCGGGTGGGCCCAAGGCCGGATGCCGGTCTGCCTATGCCTCTTCTAAGTTGGGCCATTGTCCGAACCGCAGCATTTGTGCCCGGAGCGACCTGCATGACACAAGCGCTTGCCCTGCGGTATCTTGCAGCGCGCGAAGGTCAGTCCTGCACAATTCGAATAGGTGTAAAGCATGAGCCGGGCAGGCCTTTCGAGGCCCATGCTTGGGTGGTTCACCATGGGATGATCGTGATTGGTGGTCAGCAGGAAAGAATCGACGAATTCTCGCCGATCGTAGACCTTTGATCCACTGCACAGAGAACCGTGATCGTTGCCGTGTTGAGCGCGCGGGCATTATCCGTGCACCCTACGCACGAAATCCGGTTCGCCTGATTTATGCAGCGTCGGAATGTCGGATCGATAATTTTGCCGAACTGGGACGCGCCTGCGGGATAGATGCGAATAGTAATCTTGATTCGCTTTTGATCGCAGGCTGGCAGCAATGGGGCACTGATCTGGCCGGGAAACTGCGTGGCGCGTTCGCGTTCGTATTGCATGATAGCCAATCGGAAAGTCTTTACGCCGCGCGTGACCATTTCGGGCTTGCCCCACTTTTTACTGCCCACAACGAGAATACCCTTTTTTTCGGTCGCAGCTCTCGGGCCGTGCGATCCATGCTTGGAGAGGCGCCGAGCGACGACACGTTGATGTTGGCAGACGCCGTTCATGGCCTCCACATTGAGCGCATTCGGACCTATTTTATGGGAATCGAACGCTTTCCAGTCGCAAGCTGGAAGATTTATGCTCCGAGCCGTGATCAGGAGATAAAGTACTGGTCGATGGCGTCCGCACCGAAGGTGATAGCGCCTGTCGCCCCGGCAGATCGCTTTCGATCTCTCCTGAACCAATCGGTGAAGAATTGCATTGTGCCTGAGAAGACCGCCCTCATGCTCAGCGGCGGTCTGGACTCGTCTGCAATTGCTGGATCTGCGTCGTCGCCCCTGAATTCTCCGTTGATTGCGCTTTCGCTCACCTACAAACAGACGCCCGGGTGGTGCGATGACCAGCACCTTTTTGCTGTAGCCCGTATGACAGGCCTCAGTCCCATCGAAGTTCCATCCGATCGGCACGACCCCTTGATGGACATGGAGTTTTGGCTCCAGGCCGTAGATGGACCGTGCCTCGCTTGCGGCCATTCTGTTTCGTTCGCTCTTTTGAAGCGAGCGAGGGCTGAAGGTGCATCGATCGTTCTCTCCGGCCATGGCGGAGATGAAGTCGTCTCATACGGTTTTGGTCGATTGAATGAGCTCGCAAGAGCGCGGCGATGGCTCGCTTTATGGCGTGAAGCTGCCGCTGTATCCGACCTATATGGAGGGGCGCGAACACAAATATTCATCCGCTATCTTGCACATATCAAGAGAATGCGTCCATTATTAACAGCTCTCAATAAATTCTATTCACAAAAGCCGGAATCCAAAATTGGATATCTTGATGACCGGATTTTGAAAAAATTGGATTGTGATAGATATACCATCCGAAACGCGATGGATAAGGGCGATCATGATGATAGAATGATCCAGGAGCAGGCGCTCGGCATACCTTTGCAATCTATAGCGCTGGACATTTTTTCTGAATGCGGCGCGGCAGTGGGGGTTGAAGCACGTCACCCATTTCTCAATGTTGATTTGGTTGAGTTTTCGCTGTCGCTACCATCTGACTGGAAGCTGCGCGATGGCTACTCGCGTTTCATCCTGCGGAAGGCCTATGCAGGCGACTTGCCCGAAATAACCCTGAAGCGCCGTGACAAATTCGATTTTTATGGAGCATTCATAGCTGGCCTAGTCGATCAGCGTGAAAAGGTGTTGGACCTTACCGGCCCGGGGCTGGCTGACCGCTGGGGACTGGTCAATCGCGAAAGTCTCAACGCCGCGCGCGACCGACTGTACCGAAACGGCACCGGGATAGATCGAATCGAGGCATTTTTCTTGTGGCGTGTCGCCATATTGGCGATGTGGGCGGACATCTCACGTATGCCGCTTGATGCCCCCGTGATGAAAGAGGTCATGTAGGTTTGCCCATGCATAAGTACCGCGCCTTTGGCTTGACGATTGGCAGCGATGTGCAGCTGGACGAACTGGCCCCGCAACCTGATGACAACGCTCCCGTCGACCTCCGCATCGTGCGGTCGCATTTTGGCGAGATCATACCGCCGCTAGGCAACCCCGGCCGATATGATTTCAGGAGTGCCGAGGGGGTCGAGATGATGTGGCCCGGTGCGGCCTCGATCCGGATCAAAAGCCCGTCGCTAATCGAGATCCAGCCCTTTGATGATGTCCCTGAACGCTTTCTGGCGTTTCCGCTGCTGGGCCCGGTCATGGGATGGATGCTGCACATGCGCGGGTTATTTGTACTCCACGCAAGCGCGGTCTATAAAGACGGCAGGTCTGTGGCCTTTCTTGGAGATAAAGGTGCCGGGAAATCGACCACGGCTTCGGCCTTTTTGCAGCGTGGATGGGAATTGCAGACGGATGATCTGATGGCGATCGACGTGCCCGAAACAGGGCAACCGCAAGTCCAGCCGGCCTTTGCGCAAATCAAGCTTAACACCGATGCGCCAGCTCTGGATATGCCGGCAGTCACCTCGCTCCCGTTGGTCATGGATGGGTTCGCGAAGCGTCAGTACCGGCTTCCGCATCTCCCGCAGGTTTCAATTCCCACCGGCTTCATCTTCGTGCTCGAACGCGGCGGGAATAAGCCCGCGATCGAATGGCTCGACACCGTCGATGCGATCGCTCCCCTGTTTCGTTACAGCTACAATGTCCGGTTTGATGCCGCACCGCGCGAGCAACAAGACCGCGGCCGGCAGTTTCGGCAAGCCGCCCAGCTGGCAAACACGACTCCGATCGGAAGGTTGCGCATTCCCCATGCACGTGATCGGCTTGGAGAAACGGTTCGCTTGATCGAAGATGCGATAGCGGCTGCCCCGGTATGACCAGATCGGACAAGCGCCAATTTGCCCAAACTGTGTGGCAGTTAGGGGGAACCAGACTGTTGCGCGGTATGGCGCTGACGGCTGTGGCAGGGTTGACCGAAGGTTTGTCGCTTGCGCTGCTGGTACCATTGGTCGCGCTCGCGATGCCCGATGGGTCGTCGATACTGGATAACATTCCCGTTATTGGTAACAGGCTCAGCCAATGGCAGCCTGATCTGGGCATTTTGCTGATAACCTTCGTGCTTCTGGTACTGGTCCAGGCTCTGCTCAGCCGTGCCAAGACACTGTATAACCTGCGAGTGACGCAGGACATCAGTGCGCGTCTCCGCTCCGGGCTTTTCCAAAACATGAGCTACGCACGGTGGGATACGCTGCATCAGCGCCGCACCAGCGATTTGAATCACACGCTCACGCACGATGTGGAGAGCATTCTCGCAGCCATCAGCAGTGTGTTGGGGCTGTTTCAAAGCGGCCTGATGATGTTGATCTATTTCGGGTTGGCCCTGGTGATTTCATGGCCAATGGCCCTGTTTGCCTGCTTGGTCGGCGCCGGTTTGTTTCTAATGCTGTATCCGCTGCGCCGCTTGGCCAACCGGCACGGGAAGCGTTTGATAATTATGTATCAGGAACAGAACGCGACCGTGCTGGAGTTCATTTCCAGTATCAAGCTTGCCAAACTGTTTGCTGCGGAGGAGCATCAGGCCAAGGCCTATGCGAAGCATGTCGCCGGAATACGCGCGGCGATTGTCAAATACGCCACGCTGAATTCATGGGGCACAGTGCTATTTCAGGTCGGCGCTGCCGCGGTGGCGGCGATGTTCGTCTACCTGTCAATTTCTGTGTTCGATCTGGACCTTGCCAGCCTTGCGACATTGCTCGTCGTCTTCGCCCGGATCGCACCGCGGTTTTCAGCCATTCAGGAAAATTTACAGACGTTCCTCACTGAGGGCCCCGCCTTTTCAAACTATCGTCGCACGATCAGGGAGTTGGCTGCGGAACGCGAGGAAATGCCCGCTCCGGGCGCGAAAGCACCACGTCTTCAAACGGCGATCACCCTTTCGGATCTTTGCAAGACCTATTCCGGCGCCCATACCGCCGCGCTTGGCGGGATCACGCTGAAAATCCCCGCCTGCAAGATAACAGCCCTGATCGGTCCTTCGGGTAGTGGCAAGAGTACACTCGCGGATCTTGTCGCTGGACTGCTAACTCCGACTAGCGGAGACATTGCCGTCGACGGTGTCGCGATCAATGCAAGCAATAGGAGGGTCTGGCGCTCGTCGATTGCGGTGGTGCCGCAGGATTCCCAACTGTTAAACACGACACTGGCGAATAATCTGCGCTTAGGGAATTCATCCGCAACTGACGAAGAAATCTGGCACGCGCTCGAATTGGCCAGCATCGATCACCTGGTGCGGTCCTTGCCCGATGGACTGGATACGTTGGCGGGCGATCGTGGGACAAGGTTCTCGGGTGGGGAGCGCCAACGCTTTTCCCTGGCCCGGGCGCTGTTGCGGAAACCTAGCCTGCTAATTCTGGATGAAGCGACTAGTGCCCTTGATTGGGAGAACCAGCAGATGATCCTTGCCGCGATCGAAGGCCTGCGGGGTAAGCTAACTATCTTGACCATCGCGCACCGCCCCTCGCTGATCGGGCTGGCTGACCAGGTCGTTGCAATGGCAAACGGCCGCATCGTCGAGCAGGGCACCTATGCTGAGCTGTCGTCCCGATCGGACAGCTCGCTCGCAATGCTCATGGTTGGCGAGCAGGCTGGACCGTAATGCAAGGCGACTGCGGGTAGTCGTTATGAAAGGATTTCCTGACCTAAAGATCTCAAAGCTCCATGAATCTTGGCGGCAATGACATTGCAATGAACGCATTCGAGCGCCTCTTAGAAAGCTTGGTTTTAGGTTCAATATCTACCGGCACGCTTGCAACTACGTCGTCGCTTCACCGTCAAACCTCCCGCTTTATAGAGCCGCTGGGCCTTCTTCCGGTTGATCATCACGGCCTCATGGTGCAGCATGATATGTATACGGCAATAGCCGGACGGGCGCCGCTGGTTGGACAGCTTGCACAGCTTCTCACGCAACACGTTTTCGGATGGAACGATAGCGCCGCCCTTCCGATCGGCATCGATAACGCGGCACGCCCGGTGCTCGATCTCTCGTGATATGCCTGCAGATGAGCGACAGATTCCCGCTTTGCGGCAGGCGTCAGAACTTTTTGTCTGACGTTTCTTCAACCCGACCTGGTCCAGCATTGTATCCGCCAGAAGCCACTTGAGCTTGGTGTGCTCTCTTTCCAGTTCACGCAGCTGCCGAGCCAGATCAGCGATCTTCGCGCCCGCATCTGCCTGCGTCAGCACCCAGATGATCTGCTCGCACACTTGGACACCCGCAATAACCGTGATTTCGGCGATGCGATGATCCGCGCGGTGTTTGACGAGGTCAGCGGCGCCATTTGACCGGGCTGGTGGGCATGCCTTCGATGCCTTTGCTATGCTTCTTAGCCCTTTCTGGGGATTTCAGGCGCACCTATCCCGTGGCTGCACACCGTTCGTGAAAGATGAGGCGATCGAAGTTGTAGGCTAGATTGGCGAGCGTGAGTTTTGCCTGCGCACGGGCAATGCCGATGGTGCGGATGAACAGGCCGTAGCGGTTCTTCTGATGCGCGAAGACATGCTCGACGCGGGCGCGGATCACGGACTTTGCGGCTTTGGCCCGAGCCATGTGCTCGGGCATCGGCCTTCCCTGGGGCTTGCGGCGATGGATGCGGCTGTTGAGCATGTTGGCCTTGAGCCATGCCTCGTTCCTGCTGCTGCGGTAGGCGCTGTCGGCCCAGACATCGCTGGCCGTGTTGGCGGTGTCGATCACCCGGCGCAACTGGCGTCCATCGCTGTCGGCTGCCGAGGTCACCGCTGCCTTGCGGATGAACCCGAACCGCCGATCGATGCTGATATGCGACTTGTAGCCGAACACCGGCGTCGCGGTCTGTGGCAGCGGCGTGCCGTCGGGACGATAGCGAACTTTGCCGCCGATCTTCACGGTCCAGCGCGCATCAACATCCTTCTGGTGCGGCTTGTTCGGTTTGCCGCGCCAGATCTGCCGGGCTGACTTGCCTGCCTTGATGGCAGCCTTCTCGTCCTCGGTATTGCGCTGCTTGGGCGCAGGCACCAGCGTGGCAGCGACGATCTGACCACCCATCGCCAGATATCCTGCTTCACGCAGTTGCTGCTCGAAGGCCTGCATCAAGGCCTCAAGCGTGCCGCTCTCGGTCAGCCGGTTGCGATAGTGGCGGATGGTGTTCTCGTCGGGCATCGCCCCGCCAAGGTCGAAGCCGAAGAAGCGCATCCAGCTCAAGCGATCCCGGATCATGAGCTCCTTGCGCGCATCCGACAGATTATGCTGCGCTTGAACCACCAGCACCTTGAACATCGCGACGGGGTCAAAGGCCGGGCGGCCACCCTTGGTGCCGTCGCTATAGCCGAGCTTGCGGGTCAAAAGCGGCCGGAAACGCTCAAACTCCACCGTGCCCGCCAAAACCTCTAGCGGATCGCCGTCCTTGCTCAGCCGCTCCAGGTGCTCCGCCAGCGAAAACAGGCTGCGTGGGTGCATCAAACCTCTCCGTCCAGTGCGGCGAGTGAATCACAGGAAAGGCCTCAACGCGAGGGGTTTTTGCGGGTGTCCACTTCATCGTCCGTCCTTCCTTCACACCGGACTCTAAACGCTCATGGAGGAAAATCAGAGGGTCACGTCAGATCCCACAATCGCTCTATACCACTAATCTGAAATGAATTACGGATGCAATGACAGCTTCTTGGGGGGGTTTGGGAATATGAAATCAAATGAATTTGACGTGTTTTTGAGCAGAACAACATTACGGCAGATCGAGATCATGTCAGGCTTGGGGATGCATGGTTCGATTTCGAGGACAGCCCAAGAACTCGGAATGTCTGTCGCAAATGTGAGCCGGGTCTCAGCGCGCTTCGAAGCAAATCTTGGCGTGAAGTTGTTCTACGGCGATGGGCGCCGCTTTCGCCTACGTCCCGAGGGCGAGAAAATTCTCGATCATTTGCTCCCACTTAAATGTGAAATCGTGGCCCTTTGCGGTCACCTCAACCTGATCCAAGACCTATCCGACGGACATGCGCATCGATAGACTTTAGATACGAAGATCAAGCCACTCATGCGCACTCATCCTAATCGGAAATCGTTTCATCTTCCGAGGTAAGATGCGGCGAATCTCTGGTTCCGCAGCACTTTCGCCATGGTGGCATAGGGGGCCTATGCCGAGAGCCATGCTGCTGCTCCGAAACACGCGGCACCCAATAAGATCACAAGGATGAAATCGATTTCCCACCAGTCGCCATCCTTTGCCGACTCTGTGCTGAGACCAAGCCTTGTGGCGATCCAGGTTCGGACAATTCGCAACATACGCTCTAATCGATTCCCAAGCTTTCGGCACGAGCCACGTTCAAGGCATATAGTTGCCAAATTCCGTTGTAAGGAGCTTTTTTCCGGACCAGTGCGAACGTCCTTTGCAGAGGCGCATTCGATAGAACTGCAAGACCGAGTCAAACAGAGCTTCCAGAGGTCCAAGCCTAGCTTGATTGACAGGAAGTCATCTTTTCAAACCGCCAAGCCGACTGCACCATCTCGTCAAGGCCCCACCTCGCGCTCCAGTTCAGGTCGGACCCGGCACGAAGCACGCTCGCGAAACATGTCGCGACGTCCCCCGGACGCCGGCCAACCACTTTTCGTGCAATGGAAACGCCATTGACCCGCTCGAACGCCTCAATGACATCGAGCACCGAGTAGCCCTTCCCGGTGCCGAGATTCCATGCGGCAACCGGTCGATCGCCATTCACGATCGCATCCAGCGCTGCGGCATGGCCGTCAGCCAGATCCATCACATGGATGTAATCGCGTACGCCGGTCCCATCGGCAGTATCGTAATCACCTCCAAAAATTGACAGCATCTCCAGACGGCCTGCGGCCACACGCGTGACGAAAGGCATCAGATTGTTGGGAATTCCGTTGGGATCTTCGCCGATAAGTCCGCTCTCATGCGCACCGACCGGATTGAAATAGCGAAGAAGCGCGATACGCCACGCAGGGTCCGACGTACCAAGATCTTCGAGAAACTGCTCGACGACCATTTTTGTGCGGCCATAGGGGTTGGTTGCAGCGCGCGGGTGTTCCTCATCAAGAGGAAGGTAGAGCGGATTCCCGTAGACGGTCGCACTCGACGAAAAAACAAGGGTCCTGACATTGCATGCCGTCATCGCCTCAACCAGGCTGAGCGTGCCACGAACATTGTTGTCGTAGTAGACGAGGGGCGAACTCACTGATTCACCAACAGCCTTGAGTCCCGCAAAGTGAATGACCGCCTCGATGCGATATTCTCTCAGGACCTGCTCCACCGCAACGGTGTTGCGAACATCAGCGGTAATGAGCGGAACCGTCGCGCCTGCTATCTTCTCCAGCCGCGACATTACGTCAGCACGGCTATTGGAGAGATTGTCCAGGCAAACCAGATCATGCCCCTGTTCGAGCAAGGCCAACGCAGTATGGCTACCGATATAGCCAGCGCCTCCCGTCAAAAGTATGCGCAACTCTAGAGCTCCCCAGAAAGATTTCAAATCGGTCGCGATCGGCGCCGCTTATCCCGCGCGCCGTCTTACCGCTCATATAAACACGGCGGTTTCGATCTTCTCAAATGCCGACACTACCAGAGCCGTCGGAAGCATGAAGCCGATCATATCAACCAATCATATGCATGTACGCAGCCAATTTTTGCATCTTTGCCCGGGTAATCTGAAATTCGCTCCGTGCCAAGCGGCTCGCAGCAGGCGGCATCGCCTTCAAACTGGACCCGCGCGCCCAGATTAAGGCGGGTCGCGTAAGGCCCCTCCAATATCGGCTACCTTGCGTTGGGACAGGCAAACGTCGTGATTTGCAGCAGCGAGCCCGATGCTTCAGTCCTGCTCGTCACAAGCTGTGGCGCGGTTACAGGTCCGCACGGACAAACTCGATGAAACAACCTGATTGGGTACCGCGGGGACCTCCAACGCCGCTCGGTATCGAACATATGATCGCGAGCTGCGGCAATGATAAGGACATCGCATCTGTCATCTCGACGCGTGATTGTTGACCGATTAACGTCGAAGCTCTCGACAGGGCCACTCGCCCCCGAGCGACACACGTCTTAGCCTCTCCCAAGGCAACTCCCGTGAACTTTGCACGAAGGGCAATCGTCGCGCGCAGCCGGAACTGCCACGCGAACTGTAGAGCCAGCGCGGCGAGACTGTCCATGCCAGGCACGTTATCGCGTCGGGAAAGAGCGGGCACCAGAACGCTCGCGGTCCGGTGCCCGATAATCAGCGTTTTGCCATTCGCTTATCGTTCAGCGCATGAAACCCGCCAGAGAGAGAGAGGAGGTCTTACACCGCGGTCTGAGCGTGCGCTCCGCCTGAGACCAGTTTTATTCTGATTGCGCCCGCAACGTGCCGAACGCCCATTTTTGACATCATATTGGCGCGGTGAATTTCAACAGTGCGCGGGCTGATCTGAAGTTGACGAGCAATTGCTTTGTTCGAGCCCCCCTCAGCAATAGCTTCCAACACCTGCATTTCGCGGGTCGACAGGGTGGCCAACTGTCTCTGGGCATAGATGCGCTCGCGACGCGCCTCGCCTACTGCTTTTGCTTCCGACCTCACTTTGGCAAGGCAGCGCGCGAGTCGCTCAGGCTGGAGCGGCAGAGCAAGATAATCGAGTGCCCCATGCTTGACGGCTTCTACGACCCGAGATGCGACCGGCTCATGATTCATCGCGATGACCGGAAGCCAAATACCCATGATCATGAGACGATCCAGAACTTCAGCGATGCCTCCAAGCTCGTGGCAATCTCTCACGAATACGATACCGGTGCGGGGGGGATGGGCCAGCAGATCGGACATGTCTGCGTAAATCTCGCCGTGACAACCTACATCCGACGCAACACCGGCAAGCTCTGCTCTCGTGCGCGTATCTGGTTCAAGAAAATGCAAGGTAAGTTTCTCGGTACCCGTCGTGGTCGTGGTCATATCAGTCCCTTTCGATTGATCAGGGATTGCCATGCCAAACATGGTAAATGACGAATTAGCACATGAGTAGATGTACCTATCCGAGCGCGGTTCATGCATCTCTCAGTAGCCAATCACCGTATTGCCAGCCAATTGCATTCGACGGAATCGTAACCCTCCACAGGACACACGAGCCTCGGTCACTATCGAAAAACGACGGAAAGCTCGACATTGCTCCGTTTTGGTGCAATTTTTGTCCGAGATGGGGAGATCAATTTAATGTTGACGACAAGAGAACTGATTTGGTTGCATTCGCTTCAGGGTGACCTCGCTCTGAAGCGCGACTGGATCGCGGTCGCCCATGTCCAGGCTCTGATCGATCACCTTTCCGATACGCAAGGGATTGAAAGCGTCAGTCCATTCTTGCCGATTGGCGCGGCAACGATGAACTGAACATATTCTCGCTTTTGAACACTGAGCTATCTTTGACGTCTCAGGTCGGCTCTGGACCTTCCGAGCGCTCCCCGGCGCCACACTGCCAAAACGTCACATGCTTGGCCAGCTTTGTCCTGGTCCGGCCTCTTTCGCGGTGCGCAATGAAAGATCGGGACTGCGTGCGTCCCCCGCTCACCAATTCAAAGGCAGCTTGCCAGCAATATCGAGCAATGACCCGAAGGGATCGTCGCTTGATGCCATTTCAACAAGATGCCGGGCGCCAACCACGCGGTCGGAAACAGCTTGGCCGCAGAAGGCATGCCCCCTGTCAACGAGCCGGCCGAAGCTGCTCCCGCAAAGCGGTGAGCTTGTCCAGAGCACTGGCAAGGTCTATCGCTGCAAAAATAAATCCGTGATCATCGCATACAAGCAAAGCGTTATCGACCAGCTCGATCGCTTGATCGATCGCCCTGCGGTCCCGTTCAATTTTAGAATCAATCATGGTGCGCTCGCGATCTCCCGATTGTTTTCTCAAACAAGCCCCAAGCGTGCAAGATTATAGTGCTTAAAATTCCGTAAGCCGCTTGTAAGCCCTCTGGAATTCGGCGTATCAATCGATGAGCGTCCTGTTTTGTGACGGATCTGGTTCTCGGAATTGCCGGACCCGAGGCCCGATCAACCCTGGCAGGCGACTCTTCCAACCATTTTCGTTACCATCTGCCCGGTTCATACTTTTGGATACAGCATCTGGCCTTTTCGGAGGCCTTCATTAAGGGGGCCTGAAGCTGCCCCATCGTTTTGCAAGGCCCAAGGGCCGCAGCAGGGAGCCCGTGAGAAAGCTGTTGACTAGGTAGAGGTACGGATACGACCCGATTCGAGATTTGGTTACCCGTGCAGCTATATTCTGATGTCAAAGTCCGCGAAACTGGTGATACAAAGTCCGCCAAGGCAATGGAGGCTCTGTTGAATTCACAACTGGCAACATACTGTAGTAACCCGGCTTCAGCCAAGCCGACGTCCCAGATTGGACATGAGCGGTTGATCCTTGACCGCATTGAAGCGCTAGCGATCGAATTGCGTACCATGTCCGACCGTGAGGTCGAGACGGTCCCGAGCGAGCAGACCTTCTTGGCACTCGCCGATAAAATTTACATTGCCCGCCGCAACGTCGACGGGGTGTTTGGAATGTCTGGGTTTGCCGTCAGCCCTGGCTGGGACATGATGCTCGATCTCTACAAAGCCAAGATCAAGGGCAAGTCCATTTCCGTGACCAGCGCATGCATAGGCGGCGCTTGTCCACCCACAACAGGTTTGCGGTGGCTGCAGGCGCTCGAGGAAATGCAATTGATTACCAGGGCGCCCGACCATCAGGACAAGCGCCGCAGTGTAGTCAATTTAACGAACATTGGAAAGCTGAAGGTCGAAAGAGCTTTGAGCCACTATCTCTGAGCGCTGGCAAAGCGTCAATCAAACCTACTCTTGTCTGGGTTCAGCAGAATTCCGATGCAGCGTGTCAATAACAAACTGCAAATGTGCAGCACAAACGCGCTCGCCAGCACCATCAAGCCGTTTGAGAACAGCTTCCAAATCCTCAACGATCATCTTGGCCATAGCCGTCCTCCGACAAAGGCAATCCCACCGGCCTGCTGATGCAGGAAATGGCATCAAAAATCGCAGACAATTTTGATCCTCATGTTAATGCGAATTATGTACACCCTCTTGGGTTCAGTCACAAGATATACGTAGCGACGCGTGCCCAAACCCGCACTGATCATCCTCATCTGTCTAGCTTGCATAAGAGCGGGTAAATGCGAAGCCGTCAGCCAGAGAGCAGACCAGCGGTAGCCGGATCGACATATTTCAAGGCAGCCGTGCTCTCGCGCTGAAGGGATTTAGCGTCCTTTCCCGTTCGGCCTGTGCCTTCGGAAAAGACTGTTAAGGCACGCTTCGGCATCCAAAGTTATCGCAAATGCCGCTTCATTTGTTTGAACCAATCCTCGCATCTCGAGCAAAGCCAACCATCGGCGGATGCCTGCAGACGATAGCCTTGTTATCGCCTCGACATCCTTGATCAAACAGGCCCCTCCCTTACGATTGGCAACGTAGCCACACAGGAGGATGTCCCATGCGGGTTCCCCAAAAAGGTCCTGACCAAAAAGCTCCAGTCGGTCCTGCCGGTATGCAAGGATTCGCTCGGCTTCCCTTAAAAAAGGACTGTGCGCTCCATCATCACGATCGCGAGTTCCAACCACCTTTGTCCACCCTGGCCGGTCAACAGACCACAGCTCCGAAAGGGCTGCGGCTCATAAACGAATGCCTTCATATGCGCGTCAAAGTTCACAACAGATTTACATATTAATGGCGAAGTCCGCAAATACCCGTGCGCCCTTCATTTACCGTGGTCAGCAACGTGCGCGCGGCGCGCCAACAATTCAAGAGGCACAAAAGCTATTGAAATCGTTTTCATTGCTGAAACTGCTGCTTGAGCGTCAGCCAACCGAAAACTTGAGCCCTCCCGCCCCTCTGCGAAGTGCCGTGGCAGACCACCCTTGTAGAACCTAGGTTTCCATATGGCCTACCGCCGAGCCCATCAAATCCGGCGCTGCCCAAAGAGGCGCATTGCTACAGGCGGCAACTTCTGAGGCATTTGTCGTGGCGAACCATAGCTGCCTGGCGGCGATCCTCACTGTCTCGCCATGTCAAACCAAAGCTCAAAAAATTGTCCTTCACGCTGAACCGCCGCGCTTGCGGCCCAAACCTGTCTTTTTGGCCAGCTCACTGCGCTTGTTGGCAAAATTGGGAGCGATCATCGGGTAGGTAGCAGGCAGGCCCCAGCGCGCCCGATATTCTTGAGGACTCATGTCATACTTGGTGCGGAGGTAGCGCTTGAGCAATGTTAACTTCTTGCCATCCTCAAGGCACACCAGGTAATTCGGCCTGATTGACACTCCTACAGGAACAGCGGGTTTGGGCTTTGCCTCTTCCAGCATTTGCCGGTCAAGAGTGACCAGCGCGTCGTACACGTTCCCAATCAGGCTCGGCAGATCATTGGCCGGAAGCTTGGTTTGGCGCACATACGCCGAGACGATGTCGCATGTCAGCGTAACGATCATCTCTGAAAGATTTGAAGAGGAATGTGTTATCGGAAAACCATGTGCACCTTTGTGATGCAGCCTGCTTAATCAGCAGCTATAGCCCTCGCAACCGGACGTCAGAATCTGCTGCTGATTATCGGTACGTATGGCCCTGTTAGATATGCGAATTCACGCCTGTCGGCTTCGCCGCCAATCCAAACAGGAACCGCGCGAGATAGCTTTAGGTTTCAGTCTGAGGCAGCTTGGCAGAGCAAAGCGCGCGCAGCTGGGGCCTGGAAAAAGAGAACATCAGCGGCGTTGGTAAATATCTGACGATAGCATGGAACGCAGCCTGCCGACCGGATCAGGGCGAACGCTTAGAAGCTGACGAATTAGCCGAGCCAGAAACCGCATTTGTGCGGGACGATGCGCCATCCGGATTTCCTCGAGAGTTTGCGAGCTTGGCAATGATAAGCCCCCCAGGTGACGTGAGCTTCAAAGTTGAACGACCGCATTGGTAAATCCTCTTGCGCGAAGCCACTGTCAGTGTTTAAGGGCTTGCAGGGGGGATTTTTAAGGTGATGAAAAAACCTCGTTTGGAAGGGGAATTGGCACCGGTAGAGCGTGCCATTGTGCTTGCCGAAGCGGCGCTTCGACTGTGTGATACGCAAGGATATCTCTTCGCAGCGATCGATTTGTCCGCGGCGCTCGACAAGCTTCATACCCTTAGAGCCATCGACGAACGACATTAGGGTTGCATTGCCTGAATCGGCTAATCGTCTTAACCTTTGCTGATGCTGAAGGTGGATCCCCAGGTCGTATTCGAATCGCTGTCCGACAAGCAGCATGAAACGCTGGCCCTCGCGTGTCGCCACCTGACTTCAAAGCAAATCGCCGTCCAGCTGGGCGTGGCGCCTATCACGATCGACAAGCGCATCGATGTTGTGCGTGCCAAGCTTGGCGGCATCCCGCGCACCGACCTGTTACGCCTCTACGGCGACTGGTCTGGTGATTATGGCCAAACCATAGGTGGGTTATCCCTACTACCAGATTCAGCACGAAGTCCTGATTACCCGGGCTCGCAGTCCGACGGCCCCGCCTTCGTTTTTGAGGACAGTCTGCAGCTTGATGCGCGCACCTCATGGGATGGAAGGCCGATCTGGCTGCAGCCGGGGTTGAAACCTTCGGATCTTGGTGTTGGAGGCAAGTTGCTTGCGATGCTCATAGGCGCTGTTGCCATCATGATGGCAGCCGTTTTGCTGATGGCCTTCGCTGACGCTCTGATGTCCATGTTGATGAGGTGATCTTCTCCCGGTTCCGCAACCGATGGAGAAACTATGTCGCTTGATCTCAACGCCGCCACCGCCCGCCTCGTTCGCGAAATGGGTCAATCCGAAGCTGCCATCGCCGACGCCCTCGTCTCGGCGACTGCCTTGCTGCACTCTGCCGCGCTCGCAAGCCGCGAATTCACCGATGCGCCGACGCTGCGCACGCAATCCACCTTCCTCCACCTCAACAAGATGCTGGGCGGACTGGTCGAAGCCCGCGGCGAAGCTATGCGCGTCCACGGCCATTTGCTCGATATTGGCCGCGAAATGGGTGCGACCGAGGTTCCCTGGTGCCCGGAAACCAAGGCTGTCGACGACGAACGTCGCGCAGCCTGACTTGCCTTTGCCGCGATGAGGCAACATTCAGCGCTCCATGGTCCGGTTTCTACTCCAAGCCCTGCTGCTCTGTGTTGTCCTCATCGCCGCCTGGCGCACGGGAGGAAAACCTGAACGATATGTTGCAACGACCTACTTCACCATGCTCCTCACAGCGGGCCTCCATGCCGTTTGGGCGCCACCTTCAAGCCCGCATCATATTGATGCATTCTTCCAGTTTCGCGCTTGGCTCGACCTTGCTGCGCTTTGCGCAGTCGTCATGGTCGCGCTCCGCTATGATCGCTGGTGGACCCTTTGGGTAGGCTCGGCACAGTTTCTCGCCGTTATGGCGCATGTGCTGAGAGCGCTCGAGATGCCCATCCCTATGGTAGCTTATGCCGTGATGGAGCGGTGGCCTGTGTGGCTGGCGATCCTGCTTACAGGCCTTGGCACTATTCTTCACCATCACCGAGCCACAGCGCATCCCAGCGGCACTTGATCGAGCTGCTTTCGCCGCTGCATAACGAGCCAGAGCTTCTCGCGACACGTCTGCTCCACCGGTTTGGATCAATCAGCCGGATCGTACAGGCGTCAGAGGGCGAGCTACGTCAGGCGGCAGAGCTTGGCGAACGATGGGTCGACACTTTGCTGGTGGTGCGCCAGCTGATCCATGATGGCATGCGGGAAACCCTTACCCGATCACCCCTCGGGGCGAAGCGCCAGGAATTGCTCCAATACCTTCTATTGATGATGCGCAATCTGAGCGAAGAACGCATGGTGGCGATTTTTGCCGATCATGACGGTTATGTGATCAGTGAGGAGGTTCTTGCCGAAGGTACGGGATCGCACGTGATACTCACACCGCGGCGGATTTTCAGCCGCGCGCTCAAGCTCGACGCGCACCGCATCGTGCTTGCGCATAACCATCCGTCAGGTTGCTCCGATCCCAGTCGCCGGGACATCGAATTCACCAAGCGCCTCAACCGGCAAGCGCGAGATCTGGGCCTCACAATCGATGATCATTATGTCGTGGGAAAGCGCGATGTGATCAGCATGAAAGACAGGGGGCTATTTTGACGATCTTCAAGTTTGAAAATCCCCATGCGCCTATGGAAGGCATCTTCCGCGCAGCCGAAGTCAGTGCAAGGGAACGGGGACAAGGGCGGCAGACAGTCACAGCTAGCCGCGCAGGCGAACCGCTCGATGAGAAACTCATCTTGGCAAAGGCCAGTTTGGAACTTGAGCGATTGAACATCCGCGCACGCCTTTTGCCTCAAGAAATTTCCTCTCAAGGTCTTTGGATGAGCCTGATCGACATTCTTGTCAGTCAATTGCGTCGCGAACCCCTGTGTCTGTCAGACTGCGACGCTCGGTGGTGTGTGTCGGAGACGACAGCGATGCGACGGGCCGCGGCGCTGATTGCAGCGGGGTTGGTCTCAAGAAAGCCAACTGATGGGAGAGAGGGCGTGATGAGGCTGGTTGTGACAGACGAGGGACGAGCGGTACTGGCCGCAATTCTCTCTGCTGACCCGGACAAGTAACCATGGCAAGAAGTGCGAAAGACATCGCACGACCATGACGAGATGGCCAAGGTGATAGGAAGGCGCATCGTAGCAATCGGCAGACCAATGGCTCTGGAGGCCAGCAGCCATTTTAAGCGCAAACAAAACATCTTGGAGACGACCTGATCGATCCTCGGACGGCTCAAATTTGACACCGCTGACACCTTTGCGCATGCTCACCACTCAATTTTGGTTGTTTGTTGCATTTTACTTATGACGGTCATTGACTTATTGCGAGGAGAGGTTCATAAATTTCGTGACGAGGGATCGCGCAACCGATGGGAAAGCGGGGCCTTCATTATGCAAAGCGGTAACCAGCCTTGGAGCTCTTTGCAGTTGCCATCGACTGCATTTCAGTCTTCGGCCAAAGATGCATTGGCCCAGAAGTTGGAAGGCTTGGCGCAAGAGGTCAGAGCCTTCGGAACCCTTGGCGCGGGCATTCACACAAGCGCAGAGACTCTGGGTCTCCTTGCAGGAGTGCTCCAAGGCACGCTCAGGAAAATTGACGAGGTTTTCGAGTTCGAAGGCTTTGTGTTCAGCCCAGCGTGCATGATCCTGCTGGAGTTGTTCCGAGCGCGAAGCAGGGGCACAACGATCACTGTCGAAGCAGTGCGCCAAAATGTAAGTTGTCCGAGTACCGTCGCAGACCGCTGGGTTGAAGCGCTTATCTCGATGCAGCTGGTCGAGAGATGGGGAGGTGATCGGGATGCGGAAGCACGGATCGCTCTCACGGAGCGGGGCAATCTCAAAGTGATGGAAGCGCTGCAGCTGCTTTTGTAGAGCTCGCCAGCTATCAATAGAGATGCGTCATGAGCTGGCGTGTGGCTCTCAATCGGCTTGGCCTCCTCTGCCTGGGCGCTCCAGCCCGGTACTTTTAGATCTGACCAAGCGATGGCCAGCCATGGGCCTTAGCTTGGCGGTCGGGTCGTGATTCACTCGTTGAGATATCAGCATCTGGATCCCAACCTCCCGGAAAGCTGAAAGTGGTCTTCGAGAAGTGGCTGCCACCAACTCTCGCTCTTGAGATACCACCTAAACGTCTCGCGCAGTCCTTCCCTGAAGGTGAAACGAGCCACAAAGCCGAGCTCTGCCCTCGCCTTGCTCCGATCTACCGCGTAGCGCCAATCACGCCCGGACCTGTGAGTCACAAAAATATTGAGCCCGTGGGACCTCTCACCTTTAGCTGCCGAGGCATTCGAAAAGCGCCGAGAAGGCCCTTATCCCTGCGAAAGGTGTGATCGACTTCCTCGCAGACCATGGCAATGAAGTCCGAAGATTAGCCAGGCCTTGTTTCCTCTTGCAGCATGCAACGCAGGTTCGCCCGCCATTGAACAGCCTCATCGCCAAGCACTGATCGGGTCGCATGACAGTCCAGCACTGAAAAATCCGGGCGCCGCGCTGAGGTCAGGTCATCAGCGGCCGAGATTGGTTTTATCACCGGCCGCCGGGCAATCAGACCAAGCTCCAGCGCGTCTTCTGCGAGCGCAACCGCGAATTCGTGAGGACTAGCAGCCCCAGCATCGCAGTGGTGATAGATACCGCTGGCGCTCCGTTCCACGAGCCCCCAAATGGTCCGCGCCAGTCCCGAGGCCCAGGTCGGAGAGCCGAACTGGTCAGCAACAGCGCTTAGCTCGCCGCGGTGATCCATCTGACGGGTCATGGCCATGGCCCAGTTTGTGTCGCCTGCCCCATAGACCCAGGCTGTACGAACGAGCAGGTCCTGTGACCGCAACGCGTCCTCGCTCTCTGCCTTTGTTCGACCGAAGACAGAAAGCGGATTGCGCTCGTCGCCCGGCAGATATGCCCGCGCCATCGTTCCGTCGAAAACCAAAGCCGTCGACACCTGCACCATAGTCCCGCCGGTATCGGCTAGGGCCTCAACCATCGTGGTCACCGCATCAACATTGATTGCTTGAGCTAGCTCGACAGCGCTCTCGGCACTGTCGATATGCGAATAGGCAGCAGCGTTGATGATCAGATCAGGCGCTTCAACCGTCAACCGCGCCCGGAGCATGGACAGATCGGTCAAGTCGCAGTCCTCGATGTCAATTGCGTTGGCGTCCGCCCAAATCGGAGCAAGCCTCTGAAGGGCACTGCCAAGCTGCCCATTGGCACCCGTGATCAGCACTCTCATGTGATGGCCGGTACTGCTGCTCGGATCCAGCAAAGTGCAATCCTTGCCGAGATGATCGAGGCATTACCGCCAGTGTACGGCCTCGCGGCGCCCGTACAGCCGCTCCCTTTCAGCAACCGATCGACATCCATGTCGCAGTCAACGACGCGCTTTTCGAACAAGGCCATGGCCTCCTTTTAATTTCAGAAAACCAGCGGCAGAATTGTGGTTCGACGAGAGAAACTCTCACTCACGCTTGTCGTGTAAAGCAGGGCCCTGAAAGCACAGCCCGCACGCTACTTTTAGACTTGCGATGCAAAGCCTTCTTCGATGGGATCACAGTCGAGCCACCCGATGTCAAGATCGGTTTCGTGAGTTAACGAGCGGGCCGCAGCCCTAGCGGATAGCGCTTCGATGCGTCAGGATCAGCTCCCTCTCCCCGCCCGGCACCGGTATCAACCGCCTTTAGTGGGATTGGAGAATGGTATTGGATGCCGGGCGGAAGCGCAATGCGCACCGCATGCTTGTCTCTCTTCCATGGCCCAATCTTCCTTGTTCAGCCACCTGCGGAGCGCGTCTGACTAGGGCGCCCTCCCCTTCTCATTTATGATAGAGCTAAGTCTCGGAATAAGCGGTGCAGAGCCATCCGGTGGGCTACGCAGCAACGCCGCGGATGTCCCGCGCGTCTGACGAACGCCGGCCCGTGGTCGTTTCCTTGCAGGTCAGACCGCAAGGCTCCGTCGCGCAGATGCCGTACGGTCGAGCCTGCATCCCTAATGGACGATATGGGAAGAACGATCGCAGCTGTGTCGGGATGCGAGAAGTCGGGTTCGGATTATCCCCGCGATGACCACAAATGTATCAGCCGGCTGACGGCAGCGTTGAACGGAGGTTTTCACACAATCTGCCAAATCAGAGAAACGAAGCACTCCGTCGATCCTGTCAAGGCCAGCCCTACTTAGGCGCCAGAGTCGAGAGGACCAGTCTCGCCTCTGGCGCCCGGGTGTAACGGCGTCACCGCCGCGCAACCAACCTGGCCGCGTTGACTGTCAACACCCACTCAAGTGTCAGCAGCCGACTAACCTTGCCTGCGATCACCAAAGTTCTCAGCGAGCAGCAGATCCGCAATCGCGATTTTTCGAGCATCCGAGGATCTAGGCGGCGATGGCTAACCGATAGTGGTTAACGGACCTTAAAGACCTTTCTATTCCGGCCTGAGTGTGGATGGTTGCCCCAGGGTCGCAGGATCACCATTGGTCGGCTGATCTCTCGTGCCTTTGAGGGCGGACCGCTGTCGTCGATGCGCCCCTCAGATCACACGAAAAGACGGAGACCAAATTGGAATCGTATGGTTGCTTCAGCTTGGCAAGCGCTACGCCAGCGCGGTAAGCGCGCACCATTGAATCCAAGATACTCGCGATCGACACAACCGCCGCGACGAAGAAAAAGATGGCAACTGCTGACTGTAGCATTCCACCCCCCCGGGCTCATGCCGCCGCATCAAACCGTATCCCCTCAGATATCTGCGTGACGAACTTGATGGTAATAAAGCGCCATCAACCATCATTATACTATATGACGGTGAAAATTTCGATATCCTGTTACATCCGTTCTGGATGCCAAATCGCCTTGACCACAAATTTGGAAAATCGAATTAACATGCAAGCGTAAATTCAGATCGTTGAGCTAAGTGGTCAATGCCCAATTTCCGAGGGCGCAACACAATCAGGACAGCCAATAGTGCCACCTTTCGGTCCCGCTACGGCATTCTGGCGGCAGCGTTCACGCGCAAACCTGCTAAATAAAATCATCGCCCGCATGGTTTTCGAACAGCGCTGCGTCGCGGATGTAGCCGAGCAATACGTCTACTCTTTTTTGGCGCGAGACCTCCTGCATCTTCGGCAACGATGCTCCGGCCCTCGCCGCCTCCGTCAGAAAACCTGTCCGCAAAGAGTGGGCCCCGACTGCACCAGGATCGAGCCCAACCCTTGTGGCATATCGCTGGATGAGCCGTGCAATCGAGCGATCGGACATGGGCTCGCTGGTCATCATACCCTGCCGATCAGTCCTGAAAAACAGCGTACCCGCCTCGCCGCCCCTTACAGCAAGCCATCGGGTGAGATGAGCAACTGGCTTGAGGAGCTTGCCCGACGGCACGGCTATTACCTGCCCCTCCCCTTCCTGATCGGTCTTCGAATGCCGGACCGTAAGTTTCAGTCCCTCAGGGACCAGCTCCAGATCCGCAAGCTGCAGCACCACCAGCTCTGAACGCCGCAGCGCCGCAGCTAACCCCAGAGCCATAATCGCACGGTCACGGATTGCCCGCAGGCCCTCGCCTTCGGCGGCCGCAATCATTCGCGCCAGATCAGCCGCCATGATGGGTGCCTTCTTGGCGATGGGCCTCGATCGCTGCTCCCGCCGGATCCCAGACAATGTATCGGAAATCACCGCGCGCGGGTCACGGTGCTGCGGCGAAACGAGTCCCGCCTGTCGATGGTGCCAGGCAATGGCGGCCAGATGCCGACCGATTGTACTGTCTGCCCTCCCCCGCTGAGCCAGCGAGGCAAGATAGGTCGCAACGGCCTCGGGCATGGCAGGCATGGCTTCCAGCTCCCGATCCCGGCACCATCGCTCGAACTGACGCCAGTCACTGTCATAGGCCCGGACAGTGTTCGCCGCCTTGGAGCGCGCCCGGTACGATCGAGCGGCTTCGATTTCAGCCGCAAGTTGCGGCGGGATCGCATTCCCCAATGGCGCGAGCACGGCGGCGTCTGAAAGGTCCACGGTCCTGCTTGTATGATCGGCCACCGGGAAACTCCTGCATCAATGCTACTGGCTTGCCATGCTCCCGGCTGTGTCCGCGGGCGACATCGAAGCGAATTTCGCCCGATCTATAGAGATTTGTTTGTCGTCCGTGAAGAGCGCTTATCGGACATCAAATATCAGGTCAAAGCTGGGTATACTTTTTTGATCGTTCGTATACTTTAGACCGTGTGGCGCACTATCATCTTGTCTGGCAGATCGCACTCGCAAGGGTCGAAGGCGCCCTTCCCTTCTTCTCGGCCCCGCTCCGTCAGGCCATCGCGCTGGCATCGCTAAGAAGGCTGTGGCGTACGCATGTGCAGAGCTATTCCTTTGAAAACACAGGTCTCGAGCACGACCCCGGCCCTGAGGCCACGGAGCTCGTCCGATCATGGTATGCTGAAGAACGCCGGCAATTCCTGTCTTGGATTGCTCGCCGGGCAGGGAAGGAACTCGCTCAATCAGCCCGGCTGATCCTCAAAGCCAAGGATCAATCGGAGGGCTTTAGCACGGTCTACTTTCCGGCTGATGCCGCACTGGGCCGGCTTGACGCCCTACTTCCGACCACTGACCCTTTCGAGACATTGCTCGAGCTCTTGCAGGAACTGCGGACGGAGGAAATCGCATTCCTCGAAGGTGGCAGCGAGGTAAACCGGATTGCCGGTATTGCAACAACACGTCCGGCGCCCCGGGGCGCGGCGTGGGCCGCCGCGCTTGCGGTAGCGGTGCGGCCCCATCTGTTCGGGCTTGGATCTGCCCCGCTGGCGCTGGCGGGGATCATGCCTCGGTCCTTGTTCCGTGAAATGAACGAGGAGCCTCTTCCCACCTTGCTTGGAATTGCGGTTCGGGACGCTGCGGTAAGACTCGGCACGGACATACGGCGAATGCATGAAGCGCTTGCACTGGCAGACAGCCGTCTGGCTGGCTTGAAAGCATCGTCAAACGCTCCACACGCGTGGCGGCTGATAGCCAGCCTTGGCCCATTGACAAGAAGCGAGATCGCCCGGGCGCTCGGTGTTTCAAAGCGGACCGCTTCTCAGGCTGTTGTGGCCTTGAAAGAGGCGGATATGGTTGTGCTGCGCGGCACCGATGGGGCTATCCTGCAGGCCAATGCTGATCCAACACCTGACGGATAGCGGCATCTGCCTCTTCTCGTGTGCCCCCACCCTTGTTGAGCAAGGTAATCTCGACCCCCTTGCGAGCGACCTTCTCGATGCGGAGGATCGGCAGCCCAGACGGACTGGCCAAAATGTGCGGCTGTCCTGACCTCTTGGGGGATCCTGACTTCTTGGGGGGGTCAGCAGCTAGTGACAAGGTCTTGATCACTTCAAGCACGGGTAGCTCGACCCCGGTCTGTTCACGCATTGCGGCAAGACGTTTTGCTTCCAGCAAAACCCGGTCCTTGCGCTCAGCCGGCTTAAGCAAGGCTTTGAGAGCGATTGCATTGCGAATCCCGAGGTCCTGCGGACTGCCAAAAGCGCTCAACAATTCTTCCGGCAAACGGGCAAGATCAAGGTATCGCGTGAGCCAGCTCTCGGAGACCTTGAGCCTGTCGGCCATGGTCTTCTGGCGACCATCGTAATAGGCCGTGAGCGCTCGCAGATAGTCCTTTGCTCGCTCGAAGTCGCTGAGGTCATCACGCGCCCGGTTCTCGATGTCCGCAAGCCTGAACGCCTCCTCATCACCGATCTCGCGGACGTCGACAAGAAATTTGAAATCCGGATAATTATGCTCTCGCAGCCACGTTATCGACCAGTGGCGCCGTGCCCCGCAGATCACCTCAAAATCGTACCCATCCTCGCCGGACAGACGGCGTACGATTGCAGGCATTTCCTGACGGCCCTGCGCCTTGATGCTCTCGATCAGGTCAGCGCAGCGCTCCTCGTTGAGCAGGGCATAGTCGCGATTATGGCCGGCCCACATGCGGCACCTTGCCGGGTCGACGAGCTCATGCGTGCGCGAAACAACTGCACCCGACGCCAGGTCGGCCAATCGGTTCGCCCGACCGGTCAAGACGTTGGAGGCAATGCTCGTCCTTCGAGGAGCGACCGGATCCTCGGTAAGATCAATCCCGGCCGCCAAATCAGCAGCAAACCCGCTGTTTTTCCTACTCATTTATGCCTCCCATTATTAGAATTGCACGCGTGCAATTCCGCCTTGACTATGCGAGCGCCTCTTGGCGAAGACGCTTCTGATGGCTGGGCCACATCGAACGTATATCGACCTCGATCTCGGAATTGACGCCGTCGAGATAATTGAGGCAGCGATTGCGAACCGCCGAACTGGTCGCCGGTCCGTCCAATTCGTAAACTGTCATCAAGCGCGCAGTCGCGTTGTCGATCTCCGCCGAATCCTTTAGCGGCGTCCTCACCATGGTGTGCCCAAAGAGGGTCCTCATCAGCTGCAGCAATTCTTTCTGCATTGATTTGTTTTCATCCACCTTCGAGGCGACAAAGCGCAGAAATGTGAGCTCGGGAGCGAGCCCGCGACTGGCAAGTTGCTCGATTGTCTCGTCCAGCATCGACAGAAATGCTGCGGTCGATGAAAAATCCATGACCGTTGGAGGCACCGGAACCACCAGCGCGTTTGCAGCCCGCAGGACTGACAACGAAATCGCACCGAGCGCTGGCGGCGGATCCATGACAATCACATCAAACCGGTCCGAGATACTGTCGATCCCTTCCTTGAGGCGTTCAAGAAGCGCGCCATTGCCCTGAGCCATCCGCGCCGCAAGTTCGTACTCGGAATTAAACAGGCGAAGGTTCGCAGGTATCAGTTCGAGACCATCAAAGTGCGTCTTTCGAAGCGCGTAGTCTAGGGATGACCGCTCACCTTCGCGCAGGAACGGATAGAGGGTTTCATCTTCATCGAGATCGAGGTCAGGAACATAGCCGAAGAGCGTGGTCGCCGACGCCTGGCTATCGCAGTCTATAAGCGCAACACGATAGCCTCTGATAGCGAGGTACTGGGCCAAATGAACCGCAAGAGTCGACTTGCCCACCCCGCCTTTGAAATTCTGTACCGCCACAACACAACAAGGGTCAGTCGCTGCACGATAGGGCCTTGTTCCGAATACGCCCCTCATATCGTTGAGCTGCGCGAGGGTATATCTTTCGCGCCTGTTGCTGTCTGTCCTCGCGGGCTCGGGGAGACGTCCGTCTTTTTCCGCATCTCGTATGGCTGCAGCTGTCCGTCCGACCAGTTCAGCAGCCTTGCCAATCGTAAATGTTGGTTCTCGGCGGGTGTCAGCCCGTGCACTTCTTGCAGAGTCACGCAGTTTCTCGAGGACGGATGACGTCCGACTAGCGAGGGTCGCGACCGAAAGAAGGCGCTCAACCTCATCGAGTTGAAGTCCGTTAGACACATACCCTCCTTTTGCAATTTCGAGCGTGCTATACTGACTTGCACTTTATGGTCAAGAAATTCGACAATTTCGAAAGTCTGGCGGCGTTATCGGACAAAACTGGGCAATTGCCTCCCCTATCCTGACTCGGTGGGGGGGCAAATTGCACGCGTGCAATTTCGCCCGTTCAGGGCCGCCCGCGCCGGTTGACCCAGCCCTCACAAAAGCCTCGCCAAGAAGCGATGAGCTTGCTTCCGCGCAGCTTCGATAGCCTGGCGCCCATGTGCTCCCTGAAGCCGTTTGCAATGAGGTCAACATCCCAACCGCCGCCGAATGTTCGTCCGATCTCCAATAGCTCGTCATGACCATATCGAATTGTATCGGAAGGAAACGTGATCTCTGGAGCCTTCTTTGCCGAGTTAGTGCCTTGAGCTGATGCTACCGCCCCCTCCCCTACACCAACCCTTTCGACTGAGCCTTCGCGTCTGGCTTGCCTCCCGGAAGAATGTCGATCGAGTTCGTCGACTGTCTGAATAACCTCAGGTGCGCTTTTCGGATCAAAACGAAACTCCACCTCTGTGACCGTTCGCCCTTGGCGGATTTCGCGCCATTCTACGCGAAAGTGAGCAAGCTGGTCGATCTCCGACTTAGCCTTCTCGAGAACCTTGCGCCTCAACTGCGCAAAGTCAGTGTACACCTCCGGCGGGATGCCTAAAGCTGCGCGAAGGGCTTGCATGTCACCACGCCAAGTGGCTTGCCGCCGGTGAAGTCGGAGCGCCCCCAGTTCATAAAGCTTCAAGGCGTAATTGGAGCGAAAGCCAAGGACGGCCTGACGGTTGAGAACAGCATAGGTCTCTGACGCCTGGATGAGCTTGCGCGCATCGGGGGTGAATTCCCACTCGATCCACCCTGCCTCCCCACCATCCTCCTCAGTCTCCTCCTTCGAGCGTGAAATGAGCGAAAAGAGCAAGGTTGCCTTTTTCCCTCGCCATGACTTGTCGTCGACAGCAAAGAGAGTTCTGTGCAACTCCTGCAGCATGTCGCTTATCCGCTCATTCCCCTTGTGTCCCCGGCGGATGTCAGCCTTCCGGATTCGGTGGGGCCTGTCCTGCCATGCGTCTCCGCCAGCGGTCAAAATCATAAGCGCCAAAAGACGCGAGGCCGTCAGGCTGAGAGACTCACCCTTTACAAACTTTATCTCGATGATGTTGCCTGGTTTGGCGAACTCGTCGCCGCCTTTGGCTCTCAGAGCAGCTGCGACCCGCATCGCGCGCCCGGGCGCTTCTTCCGGGAATTCCTGTGACGGATTCTCGACCGCTGGGCTATCGTCATCTTCCATGCCATACTGCCGTCAGAGCTAGATTCGAATCAGAACGGTGGTGCCTGACCTGACCTTGCCCGTCAAGTCAGGTCAGGTCAGGTCAGGTTGCTGAGCCGGCTCCCCCATGAGGTCAGGATGCAAAAAGGGGCGATGGAGCAGGAACTTGACCGGATCGTCGAGGCTGAAACGCCGCCAACGTACCAACGGCGATAGCCATTCTTGATCTAAGAAACTGCCGGAACGGTTATGACGACAACGAAAAACGCGCTTTTGCTACCAACATCAGCGCAATGCCCCCAAACGGTCAGGGTTGCCCCAAAGGGTCAGGCAGAAGCCCCCGAAAGGTCAGGCAAAAGCCCCCATCCGGTCAGCCTAAATCCCCCACAAGGTCAGGACGATCGATCTAGGCTACTGAAATTCCGAGGGAACCGCTCCTTGAATCAGAATCTCTGAATCAGGAATCCTTCCGCTGCAAGCAGCGGCGTTTTTTTGAATGATTTTTTGAAAGACGATTGAGAGCGAAACCAAGCCAACATCTATCGACCGCGAGATCATGAACCCACCCACACGTTATGCTTGAACCCGAAGATAGCGAAGCTCTCCCGGGAGACCGTGTTTGCCTTTGGGAACTGCGCATTCCTCGAAACGCAGGGACCGGGTAGGGTAGGGCGGGGTAATGCAAGGCGGTGGCCGTCATGCTCAGTACGGACTGTGCCAATGACGCATCGCGAAAGTCTGACGCCGCGCGGTTGGCAATGTGAACCTTTATGTGCAGGATACATCCCGTCGAAGAGTGTAGTCCGGCGGAACATCATAATCGGCCGATGGCCAATCCGGATGTATCGTTCCGTCAAACCAGCCTGCTACACGCAATCAAGGAGGCGAAATCGGACCTCGCGACTTGATAAAAGGATTACAGGCCGATCCGGCCGTTGATATGAAACCCCTCGAGAGGCTGGCTGATCGGAATTTAGCTGAGAGAAGTTTGAATGCTTCTTACTACGTTCGGACGCGCCGAGCCTTTGCGCAGCATCTTATCGATCTTTTGGAACGACGAAACCCAAGCCGATCCTTAGTCAGAAACACGTTGGAAGCAGACAACGAAAAATTCCCAATGGGGGCCAACAAGGCTGAGCCCCTATGGGAACCTCTTTGTGCTGAAATCGAACGGCCGACTACCCGCCGGCTGTTGAGCGCAACCGGTTTATCTCAGAAATCACCCGCCCAGCCCACTCCGGGCGACAGATCAGCAGGTCGGGCATGTAGGTATCGCGCCGATTGTAAATGAGTGGGCTGCCAGCGGTCCGCGAACAATGAAGTCCATGCGCTTTAGCAACCGCAACGGGCGCGCAGCTGTCCCATTCGTACTGGCCACCGGAGTGCAGATAGACCTCGGCTTCGCCGCGAACGACTGCCATTGCCTTGGCACCGGCACTGCCCATGGCGATCAGCGTACCGTCCAGCGCCTTCGCGACGGCTTCAGCCTCAGCAGCGGGGCGGGTCCGGCTTACCACAAAGCGAGGCTTTTCAGCGGACGCGGGGAGGGGGCGGGGCACGTCTGAGCGCAACACGATGCCGCCCTCGAGACCGGGCAGGGCAACAGCACCAATCTGTGCGACGCCTTGTACCGCGAGGGCGACATGCACCGCCCAGTCGGCCCGCGCCTCGCCATATTCGCGGGTGCCGTCAACGGGATCGATAATCCAGACCCGGTCCTTGGCCAGGCGCGCGGCACTGTCCTTTTCCTCTTCGGAAAGCAGGCCATCATCGGGCCGCATGGCGCGGATCGCGTGGCACAGGAACTGGTTGGCGGTGGCATCCCCGGCTGCGCCCAGCGCCTTGCCATCGAACATCCCGCTCGCCCGCACTTCGAGCAGCAGGCGGCCCGCTGCCTCGGCAAGATGGGCCGCCAGGGCAGCATCGGAGAGGTTCGCAAGGGTCATTTCAGCGGGAGAATCTGCTGGATGATATGGCGCGCGGCTTCCTCCGGCGTCATGTCCACCGTGTTGACGCGGATTTCGGGCTGCTCGGGCGGTTCGTAAGGGCTGTCGACCCCGGTGAAGTTCTTGAGCTTGCCCTCGCGCGCCTTCCTGTAGAGGCCCTTCACGTCGCGCGCCTCGGCGACGCTCAGCGGCGTATCAACGAAGATCTCGATGAATTCGCCCTCGGGCAGCATATCGCGCACCAGCTGGCGTTCCGCGCGGAAGGGGCTGATGAAGGCGGTCAGCACAATCAGGCCGGCGTCGGTCATCAACCTGGCGACTTCCCCCACGCGGCGGATATTCTCGATCCGGTCGGCCTCGGTAAAGCCGAGATCGCGGTTGAGACCGTGGCGGACATTGTCGCCATCGAGCAGGAAGGTGTGGCGGTTCATCAGGAACAGCTGCTTTTCGACCTCGTTGGCGATGGTCGACTTGCCGCTGCCCGACAGGCCAGTGAACCACAGCACGCGCGGGGTCTGGTTCTTCATCCCGGCGTGATCGTCGCGGCTGATCGCGGTCGGCTGCCAGTGGACATTGTCCGCGCGGCGCAAGGAGAACTCAATCATCCCTGCTGCGACGGTCGCATTGGTGAATTTGTCGATGAGGATGAACCCGCCGAGCTGGCGATTGGTGGTGTAGGGCTCGAAGGCGATCGCCCGGTCGGTCGCGAATTCGGCGACGCCGATGCCGTTCAGACCCAATGTCTTGGCCGCGAGATGCTCGAGGCTGTTCACATCGATCTCGTATTCCGGCGGCTGAATGGTCGCCGTGACCATCTGTGTGCCGAGCTTGAGCCAATAACCCCGGCCGGGCTTCAGCGCTTCCTCGTCCATCCACACCAGCGTGGCACGGAACTGGTCGGAAGCCTGCGGCGGATCGCCCGCCGCCGCGATCAGATCGCCGCGGGAGCAATCGACCTCGTCAGCCAGCGTCAGCGTGACCGACTGGCCCGCGACGGCCTGGTCCAGGTCACCGTCGAATGTGGTGATCGTCTTGACCGTGCTGGTCTTTCCCGAAGGCACGATCCGCACCGGATCGCCCGGGCGAATGGTTCCGCTGGCGATTTGGCCGGCAAAGCCACGGAAATCGAGGTTAGGGCGGTTGACCCATTGCACCGGCATCCGGAACGGCTGTTCTTGCGCAGCCGCCGCATCGACCTCGACGCTTTCGAGGTGATGGATCAGCGAAGGGCCGGTGTACCACAGGGTCTTATCCGAAGCACCGGTGATGTTGTCACCCTTGAAGCCCGAGATCGGGATGGCGGTGAAATCGGTAATGCCGATGTTCGCAGCAAAGGCGCTGTAATCGGCGAGGATGCTGTCGAACACCGACTGCTCGTAATCGACCAGATCCATCTTGTTCACTGCCAGCACCACATGGCGGATGCCGAGCAGGTGGACGAGATAGGAATGCCGCCGCGTTTGCTGGAGCACGCCCTTCCTCGCGTCGATCAGGATCACGGCCAAATCGGCGGTCGAGGCGCCGGTCACCATGTTGCGGGTATATTGTTCGTGTCCGGGCGTATCGGCGACGATGAATTTGCGCTTTTCAGTGGTGAAGAACCGATACGCAACGTCGATGGTAATGCCCTGTTCGCGCTCGGCAGCAAGCCCGTCGACCAGCAGCGCGAAGTCGATCTCCTGCCCTTGCGTCCCGTGGCGCTTGCTGTCGCTTTCGAGCGCAGAAAGCTGATCCTCGAAGATCATCTTGCTGTCGTAGAGCAGCCGCCCGATCAGGGTCGACTTGCCATCATCCACGCTGCCGCAGGTGATGAACCGCAACAAGCTCTTGTGCTGGTGCGCCTCGAGATACGCCTCGATATCCTCGGCAATGAGGGCATCAGTCTGGAAGCTGGGGTGGTCGTTCATATTTCCTCGTCATTCCCGCCCGGTCGGACAGCGATCTATGGTTTAGCGATGGCAATCAAAATGCAATTCGGACGGAGCCTGGTGTCCCAAGGGGATTCCGATTGGGAAGCATTTTTGGTCAGCCCCATCCGATTTTATGGCCTTTCTGTTGGAGGACTGAGAGCGGTCGATCGAACATCCCTGATCCAAAACTTACGACAGCGGCCGAGGCACGTTCTCAATATCGGACGACCTATGATGGTTTCAGCCAGCTCATCAACGCCCATAGGCGCCCGAATCTCTCTCACAAGAAAGAAAGCCTTCCGCCGTGTTTAGGCCAGGCTCGGGTCTCAAACCCCGATCTTTGCATCGGCATTGGTCTCAAACCTACCCAAACCAGCGTTCAAGTGTGGTAGCGGTTTGCGCTTCTGGTTAGGTGGCAGTGTTTGCCGGCTTGATAAAGCGAGCGGAAATGGCACCTATCGCCAGTATTGGCTGGGAAGCTTGAGGATACTGCCATGCCATTTGATCTTGGTTACCCTCCGGCTCAATGCAAGCTTTCGCGTCCCGGCTATGATGGGACCAGTCTTCAAGAAGCTGCGGCACAATTTGGATCCGAAGAGGCTTGCTTGAACCATGTTATGCAGACGCGCTTTCGAGACTTTGTGCCCTGCAGAAGCTGCGGGAGCACGAGCATTTGGCGTAAGCGCAATAGTACCCAATATACGCTAGCTTGCTGTGGGAAGACCATCTCACCTCTGGCTGGCACCCTTTTTGATCATACCAAAATCCCTCTTCGTCTATGGTTCTATGCGATGCTACACTTTGCGAATTCGCACGCAGGTGTGAACCCCGGGTTTCTTCAACGTCAACTCGGCATAAGCTATCGCGCTGCCTTCCGCATGGCCCAGCGAATCCGCTTCCATATGTTCAAGCTCGATCAGAAGAATTTGATTGCGCTGCCGGGCCAAGATATTGAGGTACAAGTTGAGACATTGTGCCACGTCCGTACCGGCAAGCGTGCTCACAACCGCGCAAACGTCCTATTTGCCGCGCGGGAAGGCAAAGTAGCTTGTGAGGTGCTGAGGCTCTCGCGGCAGCGCACTGCCCTTGAGGCAGTTGCCAAGATGGCCCCGGGCCACGGAAGGCTGAGAACCACGTGCTATCGGACAGAGCGTCTGTTTACAGACTATGGGTCGCGAAACCCAAGGGCTGTCTTTCTGCCATGCTACTATCTGGACCATCCCAATGAAACTGACGCTATAAAGGGCTTTCTGTCCTATTTCCTCTGGCCCTTTCAGACTCATCACAAATATGCATCGCGCGAGCATCTTTGGCTTTATCTAAGTGAGTTTCTATTTCGCTATAATCGCCGTGATCGATCTGCCGATATCTATTGGGATATGGTGAGTGCGTTTCCGAATTTGACTGAAACTGAAATCCGCCAGTTTTGATTGAAAATTGCAACGGGCTTTGAGATGTCAGAAGGCACGAAGCCATTTGGAATCCTGCAATTTTTCGAGCGATTCCCTGACGAAGAAGCCTGCCTCCAGCACATATTCAAGGTCAGATTTGGAAATCATAGCCCCTGTCCGATATGTGGAATAGTCGGAAAGTGGACGAGGATCGGTTGCACAAAGAAGTGGCGTCATTCCTGTGGGAAGCATGTCTCAGTGCTCAAGGGCACGGTTATGTACCGATCAAACCTATCTCTTCTGGCATGGTTCTATGCATTTTTCATTTTCTCGAACTCTTCAATTGGGGTGCCGTCGGGGTTTATTAGAAGACAATTGGGGATCGGACCAAAAAGTGCCTACCGACTTTGTCGGATGATAAGAGTTCATATGGCATCAATGGCTCGCCCCGGGATCTTCGGCGGGCCGAAAAATGCTGTTCAAGTCGATGAGGTGCTCCTGCGTTACATTACCAACCCTGGGGGCGGGGCAAATGATGCAGTCATCCTGCTAGGGCTGGCAAGCGAAGGCAAGGTTCTCTCGGCCATCATTCCGGACCGAAGGGCTGCGACGCTTATTCCACGTATTACAGCGCACGTCGTGCCAGGTACGACTGTGATCACAGATATGCTATCAGGCTACGGAACACTGGCGCAATTCGGCTACGACCATGTTCAAATCGACCATTCCGTCGCATTCCATGACTTTAGGGGCAACACGACGAACGGGATCGAGGCATACTGGTCGACGGTGCGCCGTATGCTTCGATCAGCGAGGCAAGTCTCGCGAACACAAATGTGGACATACATCGCAGAAATCGAGTTTAAATATAATCGTCGTCACCACAAATCAACAATTTTTGAGGAATTGATATCTCAATTTCCGCTATATACGGATGAGGTTGAGCGCGATCTGGAATGCCGTTTTGACTGGTCGTTGCCAAGGTAATCATTTTTCAGTTAACTGAATTTTTGTTGTAATTGTTTCATTGTAAATTCAAAGATCGAAAAAATCCCGGCTGTCGTTTGTTTGGATAATTATAGGATCTAGCGTCACTTGGTTATCTGAGTCGGTAAACCAATTTGGCAATTCTCTGACTGGCCATGCCATCCCCGTACGGATTGTGCGCTCGAGCCATGGTCGAATAGGCTTCGGCATTATCAAGCAAAATGCTGACTTGCTTGACAATTGCGTTCGCATCGGCGCCCACCAATCTGGCGGTCCCGGCCGTAACGCCCTCGGGCCGTTCGGTTGTGTCGCGCATCACCAACACCGGCTTGCCGAGGCTCGGGGCTTCTTCCTGAATGCCGCCGGAGTCCGTCAGCACGATATCGCTCGCCGCCATCATCGCGACGAAATCGAGGTAATCGAGAGGGGCGATCAGCGCGATATTGTCGAGCCCCGCCAACGCGGGCCGCATGACCTCGGCGACATTCGGGTTGGGATGGAGCGGATAGATGATCGCCACGTCGTCGCGGCGCGCAAGGCTCTGCAGTCCCTTTGCAATTTCGGCCATTCCCGCACCGAAATTCTCGCGTCGGTGCGCCGTTACCGCGATGATCCGCTTGTCCTTGAACCGCGCTTTCAAGGGCGCGATGGCAGGAGCGAGCGAGGGGTCGGCAGCGATCCGGGCTTGTGCAAACAGAAGCGCGTCGATCACGGTGTTGCCGGTAACATGGATCGTATTATCCGAAACGTTTTCAGCGCGTAACGCCCCCGCTGCGGTCTCGGTGGGAGCGAAATGCAGGTCGGCAATCACGCCGGTGACCTTGCGATTGACCTCCTCGGGCCAGGGCGAATAGATGTCGCCGCTGCGCAGGCCGGCCTCGACATGGCCAACCGGAATCCGCCGGAAATAGCAGGCGAGGCTGGCCATCATCGTGGTCAAGGTGTCACCATGCACCAGCACACGGTCGGGCGACAGGTCATCCAGCACCGCGCCAAATCGTGTCAGGAGGCGCGTGGAAAGCGCGTCCAGCGATTGATCGGGCTGCATCAGATCGAGGTCGACGTCCGGCACCAGTCCGGCCAGTGCCAGCACGCTGTCGAGCAGCTCGCGATGCTGGGCGGTGACCACCACCTTCACATCGAACAGACCCGTCTCGCGCAGTGCGAAGACCACCGGGAACATCTTGATCGCTTCGGGCCGGGTGCCGAAGGTCACCACGATGCGCGGTTTGGTGCGCCCGGCTTTCCCCAAGCTCCTCACTTTCGCAGCATGCCCCGCGTGTCGAACACGATCTTGCCCGCAAGATCTGCAGGGCCGAGATGTTTGAAGGCGGTGTGATCAACCAGCACCACCACAATCTCCGCCTGCCTGAGGCCGGCGTCAAGCGTCACCAGCTCGGCGCCCGTGTCGGCGAAAGCCTTGGGCAGTTCGTCGGTAAAGGGCTCGACCACAAGGATGCGCTCGCCGTGGGTGTGCGCCAGCGCTTCGGCGATTTCCAATGCGGGGCTTTCGCGGAAGTCGTCGATGTCGGGCTTGAAGGCGAGACCGAGGAGGGCGACCTTGCCTTGCGGCGCCGCATCGAGCAGCGCGCGGATCTTGCCTTCGGTGTGCACGGCCTTGTGGTCGTTCACCTCGCGTGCAGTCTTGACCAGCCGCGCGGCGGATGGCGCTCCCGCCACCAGAAACCACGGGTCGACCGCGATGCAATGCCCGCCCACGCCGGGACCGGGCTGGAGGATATTGACGCGCGGGTGGCGGTTGGCGAGGCGGATCACTTCCCAAACGTCCACACCCATCACATCGGCGATCATCGAAAGCTCGTTGGCAAATGCAATATTGACGTCGCGGAACGAGTTCTCGACCAGCTTCACGGTCTCGGCCACGCGTGCGGTGGTGTAGAGGCAATCACCCTTGACAAAGCTGGTGTAGAGCACCGCCGCCCGTTCAGCGCAGGCCGCGGTAACTCCGCCGATCACGCGGTCGTTGTGAACAAGCTCGTTGACGATCCGGCCCGGCAACACGCGCTCGGGACAATAGGCGAGCGCAATGTCGGCCTCGTCTTCGTTGCCGTCGCGCGGCACAACGATATCGGGGCGCAATTCGCTGATGATCTGCGCCACGCGCTCGGTAGTGCCAACCGGCGAGGTGCTCTCGACGATGACGCAGGCACCAGGGAGAATCTTCGGAGCGATGGCGCGCGCGGCGGCCTCAACATAGGAGATGTCGGGCGCGTTGTCCGGGCCCAGCGGGGTGGGCACGGCGATCATATAGAAGCTGGCGGTCGGCACCTCGGTTGAGGCGACCAGCGTCTGCGCGGTAATTGCGTCATGCACCAGCTTGTCGAGATCGCGCTCCTCGATATGCACGCCGCCGGCGTTCACCGTCTCGACCACCTTGGGCGACACGTCGACCCCGCACACGCTCCAGCCATAAGAGGCGAGTAACGCGGCGGTGGGCAGGCCGATGTAGCCCAGCCCGATCACCGCGACCTGATGGTCGGGCGCAGGATGGCCGAGTGCCTTGCGCCCAAGCGCGGCGGTGGCATCGAAAGGAGCATTCATGCGGTCAAAGTCCCGGTTTTCGGGACGGGTGATGGCCGCAAAGCCCTTAAAATCGCGTTAGGCTTGCCACGTTTTTACCCATTGGCGGTGCAAAGACAGGATGAGACGAGCGCCTTTCGAGCATACTGTCGGATCATCCTTCAAGGGTGACTGAAAAGACCTCTGAGGCGCGCCATTTGGCTAGATTTTCCGCCTACATATGGTCCCACACCACTGCTCTCCACGACGGTGCAGGCTATGGGTGCTGAAAGTGATACGCTGGATACTAGGGGTTCCTTTGCACTCCATCTGCCCAAAAGGTGACTACGCTTCGAACGTATTTACGGGTTTCACGGATCTCCGGGATAGCCCACGTACGACGAACCCGGGCTGGTCCCGCATTATAGGCGGCCAAAGCAAGATCATATCGGCCGAACTCTTCAATCTGCATCCGGAGATACCGCGCACCGCCGCGCAGGTTTTGAACAACGTCCCACGGATCGACAACGCCAACTTCCCGCGCGGTGCCCGGCATCAGTTGGGCGAGGCCGATAGCGCCCTTCGGCGAGCGAGCAAGCACGCGATACCGGCTTTCCTGCCAGATTAGGGCGTCGAACAGGCCAACCGGAATCTTCTCCTGGCAGGCGATAGCTGCGATCAACGGGAAATGCTGCAGCCGTCGCTGCTCAGTTGCCGCAGGAAGATCATCTCGAGGTCTGTACTGGGCATCTCCGCAGCCACCCATAGACATCGGTGAAAGGAAGAGTGCCGGCAGGATGGTTGAGGGTGCAAGGCCGCTCTGCATCCATTGAGGAACATCGATGGCTGTCGCTGGAGGGACAGCATCACTTGGATGCCCCGCGCCAATCCCGGCAAAGTCGGCGGCAAGGGTCATTCTTAGATCGGGCTCCTCGCGGATAGTCGTTTGATCGACCGGATCTGTCTCCGGGCCAACATGGATGACAAAGCCCAGGGGCGGGGCGCCACCGAATTCTATAAGCTCGACCTCCTGCGCCGTAGCCGCCGAATGAAGCGCTACGATGAACAGGCTCCCGATGATGGAACGAAAAGGCATGACCTTGCTCCTGCAAAGAGCTGAGCATCCCTTGCTAACACTCAGAGTCAATTGGGAAAAAAATTCCGTCTTGCGTTGCTGGGCCGTCCAACGTCGGATCCGGGACAAAGGAAAGGGGGGAGGGGAGGGAGAGCTCGAAAGGAATTGCCATGCCGCTTATTGCCAAACCCCCTTCACAGCGCCTGGTCGATATCGTGGGAGCGCTTGGCGGCAGCTGGTCAGGGTACAGCGCCATGTGCCGATGCCCTGCCCATGCAGATGCCACTCCCAGTTTATCGCTGAGGCAGGGCAACCACGACATCCTTGTCCATTGCTTTGCCGGATGTGATCCGGCTGATGTGTTGCGGGAGCTCGCATCCGTCGTGCCGGGCAAGAAGTACGTTTTCCCGAACGGCCCTGCACGCCCATTCGACTCCACCGCGATCGCGCGCAACCTTTGGTCGCAGGGCCGCGAGCTCGCGAACACCTGGGGCGAGGCCTATTGCCGTTACCGCGGCATTATCGGGCACCATGACGATCTGCGGTACCTCGCGCGCTGCCCAAGAGGCAGGAAGCCCAACACGGTGTTTGAGCCTGCGCTGCTGGTCGGCGTGCGCGACGGTCGCGACATCAAGGCCGTTCAGCGCATCTTCCTCAAGCCAGACGGGCAGGGCTACCGCTCGAAGCTGATGATCGGGAACCCGCAAGCCGCCAGCTGGCAGGGGCAACGCCCCGTCAAGATCCTTGCGCTTGCCGAAGGCTTTGAAAGCGCTGCCCGGTTCGCCGAACTCCACGGCATTCCCACATGGTCCTCTCTCGGAGCCGAACGGCTCGACCTCGTCCGCCTGCCTGACAGGATCGAGGAGCTGATCATTGCTGAGGACAATGATCCCGAGGGTCGGCGGGCCAGCCTCAAAGCGGCGCAGACGCATGCCCGTGAGGGCCTGACGATCCGGCGCGTGGCGCCGCCGTCCGGCTACACGGACTGGGCCGCGGTTCCCGCACCCAATTAAAGGGGAGAGGGAGGGGAGGGTTGGTTCGTCTGAAGGGAGGCGAGCCGAACCCAGGAGACCTCCATGACAGATCTGTTCGAAGCGGCGGCGCAGAGCAGCACGCCCGCCCAGCTTGCCGCCCGCGCGCTTTCCATCCTTATCGACTACGGCACCGTCATCACGCGTGCCATGATGAACCGGGCCATGGCCAGTGCCTTTGGCGGAAGCGATGCAACCGGCCGCTGGACCCAGCGCGAGAGCTTCGAGGTGCTAGAGCACGCGCTTGCGCTGAACCTCACGTCTCACAGGGGCGCAGCATTCAGCGCAGGCGATCTCGAAAAGGCGATGGAGATCGCATCGCGGCTGCCCACTCAGACCGTTCGGAGCGAGGACCAGATCGACTGGCAGCAATTTTCAACGCCCGTCGATCTTGCCGCCGTGGCCGTCATGCTCGCGAATGCTCAGCCGGACGATATCGTCCTCGAGCCGAGCGCCGGAAACGGTCTGCTGATCGCGCAGCTTCCTCATGTTGCCCAGCTGCAGCTCAACGAGCTGGACGAGGTCCGCCGCTCGCGCCTCGCCGATATCTTCCCGGGCGTTTCGATCACTGGCCATGACGGCGCTGCGATCGCCAGCATGCTTGGCGGCCAGACCCCACCTTCCCTGATCCTCATGAACCCGCCATTCTCGCGCTCGCTCGGACGCGGCGCAGATCACCTTGCTGCCGTCCGCCATCTTTCCGCCGCCATCACCCATTTGCGCGCTGGTGGCCGCATTGTGGCGATCATGCCGGACTGGTTTGCCCCTTCGGCCAGGATGCGCGAAATCTTCGAGAACACGCTGGCGCCCGTCACGGTCCGGAGCTCCATCCGCCTCGAGCAGGCCTACACCAAGCACGCGACCAGCATTGCAGTCAGGCTCTATGTCCTCGACAAGGTTCCCGGTACGCGATCACCCGGGACCATCCAGCGCAGGGACGTTGCCGCGCTGGTGAGCAGCCTCGAGATCACGCCTCGGGCAGAGCTCATTGACGAGAAACGCCCGGCAACAGCGCCCGCCAAGGCCATTTCGCTGTTCGGCGCGACGCGGAACGCCAAGCCTGCAGCGCCTCGCATCTTTCGCGCCCCGGCCCGCAATGACGTGCTTCCTGTGGCCTACACCGCGCTCGACACACCTGCGCCGCTGCTCGAACAGGCCGGGGTCTATCTTCCCTATCGGCCGAGCCGGGTTATCTTTGACACCGCCGGGGAGCACCCCACTGCACTCGTCGAATCGGTTGCGATGGGCTCGATCCCTGCGCCGATCCCGCAGCACATCCCGCAACTCCCGGAACGCACCGTCTCCGAGCGGATGCTGTCGGCGTCACAGCTCGAAACCGTCGTCTATGCAGGCCACGCATGGAGCCAATGGCTTCCCGGCACATTCCGGCCTGATCCCGAAGGCGTGGGGCTGCTGATCGACGAGGAGGGTGCATCCTACCGCAAGGGTTTCTTCCTTGGCGACGGCACCGGGGCAGGGAAGGGGAGACAGGTCGCCGCCACCATCCTCGACAACTGGCTCCAAGGCCGCCGCCGGGCGATCTGGATCTCGAAGAACGAACCGTTGCTCGACGATGCTCGCCGTGACTGGGCGGCCCTTGGCGGGCTCGCTGCCGACGTCCAGTCGCTTTCGCGGTGGAAGATCCACGAGCCGCTCACCCTTGATGAAGGCGTGCTATTCGTGAGCTATCCGACGCTGCGCTCGGCGCGCGGCGATCACAGCCGCCTTGAACAGCTCATCCGCTGGGCCGGCGAGGAGTTTGACGGTGTCATCGCTTTCGACGAGGCCCACGAGATGGGCGGGGTCGCAGGAGGGGAGGGCGCTTCTGGCAAGGGTATTGGCGGGACCAAGAAGGGCTCGCAGCAGGGCATAGCCGGGGTTCTCCTCCAGAACCGCCTGCCCAAGGCCCGGGTGCTCTATGCTTCGGCCACAGGGGCCTCCGAGGTCAACAACCTCGCCTATGCCGTCAGGCTCGGCCTCTGGGGTCCGGAGACCGACTTCGCCTCGCGCGACGCCTTCATCAGCGAGATCCGCGCCGGCGGCATTGCCGCCATGGAGCTGGTCGCGCGCGACCTCAAGGCGACCGGCCTCTACTTGGCCCGGGCGCTGAGCTTCGCCGGTGTCGAATACGACATCCTGCGCCACGAGCTGACGCCTGAGCAGGTCACCGTCTACGATACCTACGCCGATGCCTGGGCCATCATTCATCGCAATCTTGAAGCGGCGCTTGAGCAGACCGGCATCGTTGATGACCTGGACGGAAGCACCCTGAACTCAGGGGCCAAGGCGGCGGCCCGCTCGCGGTTTGAGTCCTGCAAGCAGCGCTTCTTCGGCCAGGTGCTCCTGTCGATGAAGCTGCCGACGATCATCAGCGCGGTTGAGCAGCATCTTGCTGAGGGCAAGTCGGTGGTCCTTCAACTCGTCACGACCGCTGAGTCGATCCTCAACCGCAGGCTTGGCGAACTCTCGGCCGAGGAGCGCGCTGAGCTCGATATCGAGCTGTCCCCCCTCGAATACTGCCTCGACTATCTCACCCGCGCTTTCCCGACCCGGCAGATGGAGGTCTACACCGACGATACCGGCGAGCAACATTCGCGCCCCATGAGCGACGAGCACGGCAATCCGGTGACGAATCCGCAGGCCGAGGCTGCCCGGGCCGACCTGATCGAGCACATCTGCGCTCTTCCGCCCATCAAAGCCGCGCTCGATGCTCTTCTTGAGCGCTTCGGACATGACAACGTCGCCGAGGTGACCGGGCGATCCAAGCGGATCGTACCCGCGGCAGGCGGTCACCAGAAGATCGAGACACGCACCGTGCGCTCGGCCCAAGCCGATGCAGCAGCCTTCATGGACGGGACCAAGCGCATCCTCATCTTCTCCGATGCGGGCGGCACGGGACGTTCCTACCACGCGAGCCTTGATGTCCCCAACCAGCAGCAGCGCGTCCACCTGCTCCTGGAGCCGGGCTGGAGGGCCGATCGCGCCATTCAGGGGCTCGGGCGTACCCATCGCACGCATCAGGCCTCCGCGCCCCTGTTTCGGCCTGTCACGACCGACTGCAAGGGCGAGCTGAGGTTCACCTCGACCATCGCCCGCCGCCTCGACAGCCTTGGTGCGCTCACCCGCGGTCAGCGGCAGACCGGAGGACAGAACCTGTTCGACCCGGCCGACAACCTCGAAAGCGAGTACGCCAAGGCCGCGCTCGTCACCTGGTTCCATCTGCTCGTCGCGGGCAAACTCACCAGCACCACTCTGGCCGATTTTGAGGAGCGCACCGGTCTTGCGCTGCTCGACGCAGACGGGGTCATCAAGGAGGACCTGCCGCCGATCCAGCGTTGGCTCAACCGGCTGCTGGCGCTTCCGATCGGGCACCAGAACGTCATCTTCGATGAATTCCTCGCGCTTGTCGAAACCCGGGTAGCGGCCGCCCGCGATGCCGGCACCCTTGATATCGGCGTTGAAACCATGCAGGTCGAGACCGCGACCATCCTCGAGGACACGCTGCTGCGCACCGATCCCGTGAGCGGCGCGACATCGCACCTGCTGACGATCGAAGTCGCACGGCGACGCAACCCGGTGTCGCTCGAGCGCGCGCTCAAGCTTGCCTCCGCCGACGATTCCGCAGTCTTTCTGCGCAATGGCCGTTCCGGCAAGGTCGCAATCAAGACCAGTGCGCGTTCCGGCATGACCGAGGAGGGCACGCCGGTCCCGCGTGTCGAGCTGCTGCGCCCGACGCGGCGCGAGTTCCTTCGCGATCATGACCTCTTCGAAACCGCGTGGGAGCCATGCGACCAGTCAGTCTTCGCGGCGGCCTGGTCGGCCGAGGCCGAGGAAGCGGCCAATACGGTCGATACTGAGATCATCCGGATTGCGACCGGCCTCCTGCTGCCGATCTGGTCAGCGCTTCCTTCCGATCATATCGCCGTCAACCGAATCGTCGATGCTGAAGGTACGTCCTGGCTCGGCCGAATGGTCTTTCCTGAGCATGTCGCCAAGCTGCTGAAGGATCTCGGCGTCGAGACCGCTGCCCCGCTCAGCCCATCGGAGACCCTGCGCGCCATCCAGGGCGGGGGAAGCATCGCGCTGGTGCGCCCTGTTCCCTGCGAACTCAAGCGCTCCCGCGTCAACGGATCGTGGCGGATTGAGATTGCAGGCGCGCCAGCCAGCCAGCTTGCCTGGTTCAAGTCGCTCGGCTGCTTCACCGAGGTGATTCAGTACCGCACGCGGTTGTTTGTGCCGACCGAGAAGGCCGAGGCCATCATCGCCAAGCTGACCGATATCCCCCTATGAGCTATTCCCTACCGCTTGGGTTTCTGATAGGAGTCCGCATGCCTGTAGTATATCGTATCGGTGGCCTGAGGGTCGTGATTTGGCCCAACGATCACCGCCCGGCGCATGTTCATGTGATAGGTCCCAACGGTGAGGCGGTATTCATCCTGAATTGCCCTGAAGGTCCGCACGGAACTGCGTGAAAGTTTTGGCTTCGGGCTACGAGAGGCCAACGAGATCGCTGAAGCGTTAATGTGCGCCATTCCAGAGCTGTGTGAAGAATGGAGCAAGGTACATGGCAGTTACTGAACAGCAACTAGAACAAGCCCAAGACCGTATGGCTGAAAGCCGTGCCGCAGGGCATGCCGTCTCCGCTCGCTATGACCGGCGTCGCGGCAGGGTGGTGGTAGCGCTTCACACGGGTATCGAGCTGACATTCCCCGCGGCTCTTGCCGAAGGGCTCGCTGACGCCCCCGATGACAAGCTGGCAGACATCGAGGTTAGCCCTGCGGGCCTTGGACTGCATTGGCCGCAGCTCAATGCGGATTTGTATGTTCCCGCACTCATCCAAGGTGTGTTCGGCTCGGAAAAGTGGATGGCCAAGCACCTCGGTGCACAGGGAGGCAGAGCCCGCACGCCCGCCAAGGTTGCCGCAGCGCGCGAGAATGGTCGAAAGGGCGGAAGGCCGCGCAAGTCAGCCGCTGGATAGCAGCAGCTTTGGCAGCGATAGCAGACTGACCGGTTTTGGTAATGCTCCGATCCATCGAAATCGGCAGCAACTGGGTGGTTAGGCGAATAGCGGCTTCTGCGAAATTTCCGGCGCAATCGGGCATTCGCAAGACCGACTCCACCACAACGTCAGCTCGCTGTCGTTCCCCGCTATTCACGCCACACCCATGCGGACGAGGAAGGTGTCCTTGGGAAATGGATTGCCGTGCTGCAGGAGGCGCTGCAGCAACGGGTCGGAAATGACGGTCTGGTTCTGCAGCAACTCGACCCTGGCAAAATGCAGATCGCCAATGACTTCGCCATCAATGTAGCCGAAGGTCGCGTCGACGTCTGAGGCTTTTCGACTGACAAAGCTTCCAGTCCAACTGGGGCAGGTGTAAACGCGCCGACCGTTATCGAAGTCGACGAAGGTCAATCCGTTCTTCTCGATGTCGAGAAACGGTCGCTCATCGTGACGCCCAAAAAAGTCAATTTTGGTCCATTCCATCGAATAGAAGCGCTCGACCCGCCCGTCATCCCACTGCATATCACGCGGCAGGAAGATGTGCTTGCCCGGGTCCAGTTCTTCGATGATGTCGCGCACATAGGCCCGCGTAAACCCGCCCGGGATCCAGTCGAACGACAGCGGAACGCTTTGGCGAATGTAACCTTTGAGCGGCCGCTGCCACTTGGGCAGCAAGCGTCCTGTCGAATCGACGAGCTCAGCGGGACGGCGCTCTCCTGTGAACGGACGCCCGGCAAGCAACTCCTTTATTCTCGGATCGGTCTTGTCGACATCAATCTTGTCGGCAAAGCTGAAACCCTTTGACGTAACAGTGCGATAATAGATCGGCCCGTCGTAGCCTGCGGGGATCTCGCCCAGAATCGGAACCGGTTTGGTGTTCGAACTGAGGTTCATCGGTTCACGCCTTGGCCGTAGCAATGCAGAAATATCGCGCCGCCTACTTGCCGGTAAACGGTTAAGCCTCAGCAAATGGCTGATTTTGGCCATTTGAAAAGCGTCACGAGACGACCGCATCGGGGTCGTTTGCTGAAAGGCAGCAATTTTTCAGAAGCGTGCCAGAGCCGCCATGCGGCTTTCGGGATCGCGCGTCGGCCCGGCTCATGGCAGGTCGTGGGTGGAAAGGCGAATGGCAGCAATTGATGTGTGCACCCATACCCGAAACTGCAATTGGCGACAGACAGAGCTTAGCGGGAATACCTACCGGTGTACTTTCCAGAGATCGAGCGCTTCGCTGGCAACAGCCGATCCGACTGGTTCTTGGCCTTGTTCGAGCGCTTCCCAACGCCCGCCAGCACTACGGCGCTCGGGCAGGAGGCATTCTCTCGCGAGGCCGGGGCACCGGTTGGCCGCAAGGTTTCCAAGGCTAGGCTAATCAAGGACATCGACGACACGGCCTGCGCCTCGGTGGCGCTGTCAGTTGACGAGGACTCCGTCGCGATCATCATGTTCCGCATGGCCATAGCTCAAGCACAAAGCCTGATCCGGCAACGACTAGATCGAGCGGACCGCCCATGCCATGTTAGGCGACAACCGCGATTAGCAGCTTCTGCGCAGGATCCCGGGGATCGGGCCTATCAACGCGATGACCATCCTCGCCGAGGCTGGCGATCTTCGCGGGTTCGCCCATCACCGCCAGTTCCTCAAGTTCTACGGGGTTGATCTCGCGACCTGCCGGTCCGGCACATTCCGTAGGCGAATCAAGCTTTCCAAGTATGGCAACGCCAGGCTACGCCGCATCCTCTGGATGGCCCCACAAGTCGCCGTTCGCCAGCGCGACAACAGCTTTCGCGACAAGCTTGCTCGCTACGTTGCAGGCCATGGCAATGACCCTAATCGCCGCCGCAAGGCGACGACCGCACTCACTGCGAAGATGGCACGCGTCGCGCAGGCCGTCATCAAAACGGGAACCGAGTGCCGCCCGTTCGAAGAGCCGGGCCGACACCAGTTGGAAGAATTCTCTCTGCGGTAGCCAGCGAAGGTACAGCAGGCGCGGCGGCCATGACGGATGGCGCCTGACGGGTTGCCGCTTAGCCTCGCCTACGGCTCGACTTCACGCCAACCCGTGAGCCCGGAGTAGCCATCATGCTCAAGGTGGAGTAAGGAGCATCTCACGTGAGGCAACGACAGACTGTTCGGGAACATTTTTGGTTGGGGCGACACGATCTCTTACCTTGAATGTCGCGCTGCAGGGGTTAGCCTCGGACAAGCTTACGTATCGTCATGCTGGCAAGGCCATCTTGGGCTTGCTGAGTAGTGCCAAGAGCGAGATATGGTTGAAAAACCACATACGTTGCAGCTCGAGTCCCGAATACTTACGTAGCGTATTTGCGAATGTGTAGGGCGTGTACCAGACGTTGTGATCGGGGTGGACGGCCTCGAAGAATGTTTCGGATTCGCTGACGTAATCGAAATGGCGCACGCGGCACTGGAAAGCGTCGGGGACAGAGATCAGATAAACCGAAGCGTTCACTGCTTCGAGCTCGCCGAGAAACCCTTCGACGTCAGCCACGTGCTCCAAGACCTCGGGCACCAGCACGACATCATACTGGCCTTGAGCTTCGCCGATTGTGCTGAATAGCTGTCCGGTCACATGCGGCTTCAGCATATCTAGCGCTTTAGTGTGCGGATCGACGCCGTCGAGAACTGCGCAGTGCGGTTGCAAAGCAAGGTGGAGTGAGGCGTTCAGATCGGTGATTGGCCAGTCGGCGCAACCGACGTGCAGTACCCGCTTGCCGCTGCACAAGTGCTGCAGAACTTGGAGACGGCCCAGTCCGGCAACCTCGGAGCTGACTGCAACGCGCTGCAGGAAATAGGGGGCGTGGATCTTTTCGAGCTGGGAGCTTTTCGGCGCGGTCGGCGCAGCTGCTGCTGATGGTGGCGCTGCGTCGGGAGCCTGGCTGGCCGGAGCGGATGCAGGCGCGGTGGGCATCTGCCCTTCCATTGTGCCGCGCTCACGGATCATGTCCACGTCGGCCTTATGGATGTGCTCATAGCTCCTTATCGTCGAGCCCCATAGCTGCTTGGCATAGACAACGTCGTCACCGCCATATTCAACACCGGTGAAATGCCGGGGGATGAAGTAGTGGCTCGGATAGATCCGCAGCGGGCTGTAGCGGAATTTGCGATAGCAATCGGTTAGCCGTTGCGGACCTACGGTCTGCCAAGCCATGCCGTTCACGACAGACGGAGCCTTGGCGATGTCGTCGATGATCTGCTTGACGAAGGGGTTGCCAGCTTCGCTGCCGAAGTAGCCGGCAGCGATAAGCCCCGGCCGCGCGATCTCGCTTTCCCAGCAGGCAAATGCGGGGCAATCGAGAAGGTGATCATCGAGGGGGCGGACGCAGATGCTGTCGGCATCGCAGAGCACGCCGCCATGCCCGAAAAGGATCTCCCAACGCATCAGATCGGCCACGCCATTCCATTCGCGCTGGCTCATCTCCTTCATGTGACGAGCATTGGTCCAGTTGCCGGTTTGAAGATCATCATTGCCCCAGACGCGGATCTCCCAATCTGGATGGGCATCGCGCCAAGTAGCGATGCAGTTATCTGGCCGACGTGTTTCGTCACCTACCCATATAAAATGAAGTCGCTTGGGGATCATAACCGACATGCTCCGACAATATTTCCCGGGGAAGAGGAATTCCTGCCGCAGCGCTGTATGGAAGCAGGGTAAATCTTGTCGCAGGAAACTGCCAGTATTTGCCCCTAGGTATTTCAGATCACCCCAATGCGGATGAGGGTCTCACGTAAGGATATTCGATTCTATCGTTAACTATCTTCCAATAGGCGAGACGCCCATAGCGCAAGCTTTTGGAGTTACCCACTTTGCGAAGGTCAAGGAAGTCGAGGAGGAGCGCCGCGCAGAGCAGCCTTGCGGCTGCTATGATCGTGCGCAATGAGGCCCGCTGTATCACGCGGTGCCTCGAAAGCGTCAGACCATTTGTCGACAAGATGGTGGTTCTTGATACCGGTTCGACCGATCAGACGATGGAACTGGCTCGTAAGGCTGGCGCTCTCGTATACGAGATGCCTTGGCCTGGCAGCTTTGCCGAGGCGCGCAATCGATCACTCGAATTGGCTGATGCGGATTGGAACCTCGTCATCGATGCAGATGAGTGGATCGTGTCGGGTGGGCCTAATTTGCGTTCCTGGCGCCAAGCACCCGATCGGTTGGGCGCTGTTTGTGTCCGCAGTTTGTGTAACGCGGCGCAAGAGAGAAGCGGAGAGAAGACACCAACGCGCACGCAAAATTGGCTAACGAGAGTTCTTCCCCGCGGTGTCAGGTTCGAAAGGCGCGTACACGAACAAGTCGTTTCAGATTTGTCTCGCCTGAAAATCCAACTTTATATCGAGCATGACGGATATCTCCAATCGCAGTTGGAAACGAAGGCCGATCGCAATGAGAGCTTGCTTTGGCAAGATTTGGAGGAGCGTCCCGGTGATGCCTACATCCTTTATCATCTCGGCCAGGAAGCCTCGAAGCGGGCTGAGTTTGCTGAGGCGTGCGACCTACTCCGCCAGTCAATGGCGTTGACGCCAAAAAATGCAAGCTGGGAGCATGGCCTTACCATTCGCTATCTCTACTGCCTCTCTCAGGGCGGCGAGCTCGATAAGGCGCTGATCTACGCGCATGAAAATTTGGGACGTTTTCAGCATTCACCCGACTTCTTTTTCATAACCGGCAATATTGCGCTCGCGAAAGCGGCAGCGGACCTCGGGAATGCACTGGGTGAGTGGATTCCGTTAGCGATCTCCTCATGGGAAAGATGCCTTGAGATCGGCGATCAACCCAATCTTGAGGATAGCGTTCACGGGGTCGGAAGCCACCTTGCCCAGGGCAATCTGAATCTTCTCAGATCTAGCCTTTCGACCCTAAAGGTTTGACGATGTTGGATAAGGAAAGGCCGCCCGGCGCGTAGTGCGGCGCGCTGCCCTCTCTTCAGATCGGGGCTATTCCAGAACTCGCTCCAGTCGTCGTTGTAAAGAGCTGGAAGAGCAGGGATAGGAGTGTTGGCGGGTGCTGATTTGAGCGATTAGTTCATCCAGCGCCAAGGACCGCGCCTTGCCGCGAGCCACCTGGTATGCGCGCGAGCCACAGTTATTGTCGGACCGGGAGGCGCTGGTCACCGAGTTTGAAGGGCGGTAGCGAGGATGAATGGGGCTTATGGGTATTCAGGTGGAAAGATCTGAGCCTTCTTGCTCAACTTCAGGGTCGCAGCCACTTTTAGGTGCAGCGTTCAGCAAGATGCCAGAGCCGAGAGCGGTCAGCAGACTGAAATTGCTCGAAACGCGCACTTCGATTCTGCCACTAGCAGAATCTAACTCAATTATTTCCGCATCCATATCATCGACCCAGCGCAGCACGTCGCTAAGACCCTTGTCGCCCAACGGCATCACCTCTGCAGCTTGGCCCACACGTGGCCAGACCAACGCGGTCCCCAAAGCTATCAATAGTGCTCCTGCTTGCAGGCTCATCAGTCGGCCATCAGCCCGCGTCATAAGCTTCAAAGCTCCTGTAGAAAGGGTATCTGGATCAATGCCACAGCTGCCGAGCGCGCGTATTAGCAATTCTCTCGCTCGGTAGGTCACTCCAGCCGTGTGCAACCGCGCATGATGCAACGCAGTAGCTTCAAAATCTAAACAGAAATGGGTGCCGGGATAGCGGGCAATGCTGATACCGCGCATGCCGACAGCTGCCCGCCGCACCTCATTCAATGACTAGACAGTAATGGTAGGACCTTGGTCTGCTGGGTACCCAGGTCATCAGCTTTTGCAAGTAGCGTGACGGGGCAGACTCACCCGTCGTCAAAATCGATGACGGCAGAAACGGGGTCGTTTGCAGTAGGTCTGCTTTGGAAGAGGAGTCCGTCGAAGCTGCCTGGCAGGTATCGGGACCGCTGAACGGGCTCGCGCGTGGCCGCTCGTGGGTGGATTCCTGCCATAACGTTGCTTAAGCTGTTGGGATGAGAGAGCCTGACATAGATCTCGACGGTTGGTGTTTAGAGGATGGCGAAGCCAGACACCGAGAAGCCTCAGAAACGTTCTGGATCCCGACGTTAGAGCAGCGGGAGACGCTTAAACCCGGAGATCTGGCGAAACTGATCTTCCATATCGCGGTGGATAATGATGAAGAGCCTGTCGCCGTCGAGCGAATGTGGGTTCTTGTTCGAGGCAGAGTAGGAGAGCACTACCTCGGCATTCTCGATAACGACCCTCACGCGATCGAGGAAAATGACGAGTTCTGGAGTGGTATTGAACTGCCTTTTTCGGCGCGACATGTCATCGACATCGACTTAGCTGATGGCGCCACACGCGCCCTCGCAACCAAGCCGCCGATGCGGGCGTGGGATCGTCGATAATCACACATGACGGCAACGGGGTCGTTTCCTGAAGGGCAGGAATTTTTCGTGCGCCGGGGATAGCCGCCAGTCGGCTTTCGGGATCGAGCATTGGCCCCGCTCGTGGCCGGTCGTGGGTGGAAAACGGACATGCCTTGAACACAACTGACACTGCTTCTTTCTGGACCTATTGATGGTGAGATGAGATGAAGTTGATCAAATTTCATCTAGCTTTGCGCTAGGCTTGCCGTCGCACGAGCGGCGTTTGAAGGGGATTGAGCATGGCAGCACGCGCCTATTGGTCTGGCCAGATACGCCTGGCGCTGGTTTCGATCCCGGTCGAAGTCTTTTCGGCCACGAAATCGGGCGCGCAGATCCGGTTCAACCAGATCCACAAACCGAGCGGCAAGCGCATCGCCTATGAGAAGGTCGTTCCCGGCATCGGCGCGATCGACCGCGATGAAATCATCAAGGGCTTCGAGGTCGAGAAGGGCAGCTATGTCCTGCTGGAAGAGCGCGAGATCGAAGCGGTGAAGATCGAAAGCAAACGCACGCTCGAACTGGTCCAGTTCGTCGACGCGGACGAGATCGACCCGCTCTATTTCGAAAAGCCCTATTACGTCGTCCCCAAGGACGAGCTGGCAGAAGAAGCCTTCGTGGTGCTGCGCGAGGCGCTGCGCAAGGCGCGCAAGGTCGCGCTGGGCCAGCTTTCGGTCCGCGGCAGCGAGAAGCTGGTGGCCTTGAAGCCGTGCGGCAAGGGCCTGCTGCTGGAAACGCTGCGCTATGCCGACGAAGTGCGGCAGGGTCGATCGTTCTTCAGCGACATCGACGATACGGCGCCCGATGCCGAACTGCTCGATCTTGCCACAACGCTGATCGACAAGCGCACCGCGCCATTCGACGCCAGCGAGTTCAAGAACCGTTATGTCGACGCTCTGCGCGAGCTGATCGAAAAGAAGGCCAAGTCCAAAACCGGCCGGGCAATCATCGAAGACGCAGGTGACACATCGTCTGCCGGCAGCAATGTCGTGGACCTTATGACCGCGCTCAAGAAATCGGTCGGCGCAAAAGGCGCAGGATCGGCAAAGTCCAAGCAGCCCGCCAAGTCTTCGGCCAAAACGCCTAGCAAGGCTGCAGCCAAATCGAAAACATCGGGCACGCCGCGCAAGCGGGCCTGAGTCTGGGGCATGGGCAAGCCTTCCGATCCGCTCGCAACCTACAACGCCAAGCGCGATTTCGCCAGGACCGCCGAACCGAAAGGCGAGGTGCCTGCCAAAGCGGGGGCAGGTGGCAATCGTTTCATCGTCCAGAAACATGCCGCCTCGCGGCTGCACTGGGACCTGCGGCTCGAGATCGACGGCGTGCTCAAGAGCTGGGCGGTCACCAAGGGGCCAAGCCGCGATCCTGCCATCAAACGCTTGGCGGTTCGCACCGAGGATCACCCGCTTTCCTATGCGGAGTTCGAGGGCGCGATCCCGGCCAAGGAATACGGCGGCGGCACCGTGATGCTGTGGGATCGCGGCGCGTGGGCACCGATCGCGGGCAAGAGCGCCGCCGATCTGGACGACGGGCATCTCCACTTCACGCTCGATGGCAAGCGGATGAAGGGCGAATGGCTACTGATCCGGTTGAAGCCAAGGCCGGGCGAAAAACGCGAGAACTGGTTGCTCCGCAAGATCAACGACAATCATGCCGCAGCCGATGAAGCATTGGTCGAGCAGAACCTTACCAGCGTGCTGACAGGCCGATCGATGGCCGAGATTGCCGCTGGCAACAAGGCCAGCGCCGTCTCTGCCCCCGCCGATGAAAAAGACGTTGCCGCAAGCATGGCCAAGGCCGGCATGCCCGGCGCGACGCGGCCCCGTCGGCGCGGTTCTTCCAAACGGCCCGGATTTCGCGCGCCGCAGCTCGCCACGCTGGTCGACGCGGTGCCGACCGGCAATGGCTGGATGCACGAGATCAAGTTCGATGGATACCGCGCGCTGATCGCTGCCAAGGGCGAGGATGTGAGGATCTTCACCCGCTCCGGCCAGGATTGGACCGACAAGTTTGCCCCGCTGGCGGCGGCAATCGCCGCGCTCGATCTGCCGGCGGCGCTGATCGATGGCGAGATCGTCGCGCATGATGCCGTCGGCAATCCCGATTTCTCGGCGTTGCAGGCCCTCCTCAAACGCGGCCGCGGCGCACAGGGGCCGGGCGATGCGCTCGCGTTCCACGCCTTCGATCTGCTTGAAGCGGACGGAGAGGATCTGACCGGGCTTGCCAATATCGAGCGCAAGGAACGGCTCGAAGCGCTGCTCGCCGCTTCTGATCCGCCGATTTATGTTGCCGACCATGTCATCGGCGCGGGCGAACAGCTTCTCAGGGCCATGTGCGGTGCGGGGCAGGAAGGCATCATCTCCAAGGCGATCGACGCGCCTTATCTGCACAAACGCAGCCACAGCTGGGTCAAGGTCAAGTGCATCCGGCGGCAGGAATTTGTGATCGTCGGATGGAAGGCCTCCACCACGAAGGCGCGCCCCTTTGCCTCGCTGCTGCTGGCGCAGCATGAAGATGGGGAGCTGAGATACAAGGGCAATGTAGGAACGGGTTTCGACGACGAGGAACTGGGCCGCATGGCGGCGCGTCTGAAACGGCTGGCGCGCAAAACGCCGCCGCTCGACGTCGATCGCACGGCCGCACGGGGCGTCACCTGGGTAAAGCCGCAGTTGGTCGCCGAAATCGCCTTTGCCGAATTCACGGCCCAAGGGCGGGTGCGCCACGCCAGCTTTACCGGGCTGCGCGGCGACAAGCGCGCGCGCGAGGTCACTTCCGAAACCCCGGCGTCCTTGCCCGCCCCTGTCAGCGACGTCGACATTACCAGCCGTGATCGCGTGATCTTTCCCGATACCAGCCAGACCAAAGGCGAACTTGCCGATTACTATGCGGCGATAGCGCCCGCCATGCTGCCCTTCGTCGCCGAACGGCCGGTCAGCCTGGTGCGTTGTCCGCAAGGGCGCGCGCGCAAATGCTTTTTCCAGAAGCACGACAGCGGCGCGCTCGGCGATGCGGTGCAGCACGTCTCGATCCGCGAAAAGGACGGCGGGAGCGAGGACTATCTGTTCGTCACCGACCGGCGCGGCATCCTGCAATGCGTGCAGATGGGCACGATCGAGTTCCACGCCTGGGGTTCGCGGGTTGACGCGGTCGATCGGCCCGAGCGAATGATCTTCGATCTCGATCCCGACGAGGGCCTCGGCTTCGAGGACGTCAAGCGCGCGGCCACCGAAATACGCGCACATCTCGCCGATCTGGGTCTGATCAGCTTTGCCATGCTGTCAGGAGGAAAGGGCGTGCATGTGATCGTGCCGCTCACACCGGGGCATGATTGGGATACACACAAGGACTTCGCCCGGCGGTTTGCCGAAGCCTTGTCGCTCGCCGCGCCGGACCGATTCACCGCCAACATGAGCAAGGCCAAGCGCACCGGAAAGATCTTCATCGACTGGCTTCGCAATCAGCGCGGCGCGACTGCGGTGGTGCCATTTTCCGCCCGCGCACGCGCCGGCGCACCCGTCGCGGTTCCGATTGCATGGGACGAGCTTGCCGGATTCGATAACGCCTATCCGTTCGCGATCGGCGATGCTCAATCGCTGCTCGATCGGACCCGGTCGCCAGCGTTGAAAGGCTGGGGCTTTGCTGCGCAGTCTCTCCCTGCGGTGTAATGCACGAGGCACCGACGCAAGGGGCTCCAGAAAGCTGTAAAGGGCGAAGCGCAGCGACTCTCCGGCACCCCCTATGACTTTCGTCCGCTTCGGGGTCGCTCTCAGAATGGCAGGAATTTTTCAGAAGCGAAGCAAAACCGCCATGCCGCTTTCGGGGTAACCTATCGGCTCCGGTTGAGCGTGTTCAGCAAGTAGCGATGTTCGCTGAAGTGGTCCTGACAAACACTGCATTCATTTATGAAGAACGACAATATCCGATGAGCGTGTTGGTCATTTGTAACGGATGAGGCCCCTGTGTGAGAAAATAAAGCGTACCACCTTAATGAGAGGGCGGACAAGCCGGATTTGCTGAGGGCAGGGGGGTCTGACCTCTGGCGCCCACAAAGTGTCCCATGAGCGATCCCTTTCGGACAAGCCGTAACATGGCAACATCGCTGTTGCGAGGGGCGGGCGTACTGGCAGCAACGTATCGTTGAGACGCTTTTCGACGATTGCGACATACAGGCCTTTATGTGGCCCATCGGATCGTTTGTGTCTCAATTCGCATTGTGTTGAATTGCAGGAGCAATCTGGCTAGAGTATGCCACGCGGCCTACACATTAGGAGTCGGAGCCGGCATGACAGTCCAAGTCAACATCACGCCCAATGGCCGGATGAGCCTTCCGGCTGACATCCGCAAGCGGCTCGGGCTCGTCGGCGGCGGCGCAGTCTATCTGGACGAGACGCCGGATGGTCTGGTTCTGCGAACAGCCGCACAGGCTGTGGCCCGCGCTCAGGCTTTGGCGAAGCAATACACTGAAGGAAACCCGGAAGCCTCAGTCGCGGCTTTCCTGGCAAAGCGCCGCGAGGATAGCGGGGAGTGAGCGAGATCGTACTGGACGCCTCCGCCCTCATCGCCATGCTGAAGGGAGAGAAGGGTGCCGACAAAGTCGCCGCCGCGATAGCAGGCGCCCGGATTTGCACGATCAATTACGCCGAGGTGGTCACGCACTTCATCCATCTTGGCATGCCCGAGCGTGAGGTTGACGCCATGCTCGATCCACTGCCGATGACGATTGTGCCGACCGATAAGGCCTTGGCGCAAATGGCCGGGCGATTGCGGGCTGTCACTGCCGGCCACGGGCTGTCGCTCGGCGACCGCTTCTGCCTTGCGCTGGCGCAACGCGATGGTCTTCCGGCTTGGACGAGTGATCAGAGCTGGAAGGCGGTCGCCGATGCCGTCAAAACCAAGGTCGTCGCTATTCGATGATTTTCAGAGGCGAGGGCAGGGCGGTTGCCATCTCACTCGTGTTGCGCCGCCACAATCCTGCCGGGCAGCTTCAGCGGGTTTCTCGCCGAAAGCGGAAATTCGCAAAGCGACCCCATTGCTGACACTCCGGCTTCCGGGCTAATTTAGTCCCATGACCTTATTAGATGAAAATGCCTCGGTGTTAGGCGACATGGAGAATCGCGGCGTTGATTTAAGCTACGAGAGAGTTGTGGATTTTTTTCATGTATTCCAGTCTTCGGGTGATGCTAACGCCTTCATCTGCGCGTGCTTGGAGCAAGGCTACGAAGCACGTGATACTACAGATGAGTTGATGGATCATTTTGACGTCACGGTCTCAATGCTAATGACCCCATCCTGTGGGCTGATTACAGAGACCGAAGAAGCACTCGGAAAGCTAGCGATACGTTTCCAAGGGCGTGCCGATGGCTGGGGGTTTCTCTCGAATTAACCGGTAGAAAACCACCCACTTGTTGCCGGTTCGGTGATCATCGGGATTCGGCAAAAGCGGCCATCGGAGCTTGCCCGACGGCCGCCACGTTGGTCAGATTTCGATACGCTCAGCGAGGGACAAGTGCATCCTCCACGTCGACACCGAGATAGCGGACCGTGTTCTCGATCTTGGAATGTCCCAGAAGAATCTGGACTGCACGCAGATTCCCCGTTGTCCGGTAGATCATGGCCGCCTTGGTTCGCCGCATGGAATGCGTGTCGTAGTCTTCACGCCGCAACCCGACTGCGGTGACCCATTCATCGACGAGCCGGGCATACTGCCGCGTGCTCATCGGTTGACCGGAATGGATCCTGCTTGGGAACACGAAATCATCGATGGTGCCGCCACGTCGCAGAAGCCATGCCGCCAGGCTCGAGCGGGCGTCTGCGGTGATTTCGAATTGCACGGGTCGGCCGGTCTTCCGCTGAATGATCATTGCGCGGTCGCGAACTTCGGATCCGGCCACGAGATCGCCGATCTTGAGCTTCACAAGATCGCAGCCCCGCAGCTTGCTGTCGATCGCTAGGTCGAACAGAGCACGGTCGCGGAGCCGCTCCTCGCGATCAAGGAAGAACCGGATCGCCCAAATCTGCTTCTGGGTGAGCGGCCGTTTGGTGCCGACGGTCTTGCCGGCATTCCATGAGACCCGATTCTGCATGGCCGGGTCGAGGTGAGAGTAGGTCATCTTCTTTCTCCATGGCCTTGATTGGCCAAGAGGAAAGAACGGGTGTCGCCCGGCAACATCGCCCTTGCCGTGCCTAGGCAGCGTGAAAGCGGGCTCCACCGCCTCAGGCACGGACAGGCAAAAGGGCAGCTTTCGGGATTCCAGAGCGCGCCCGCCTATGGCCGTTGATGGGTGGGATGCGGATTGGCGGCTCTGTTGCGCGCCTAGATGACGCGACCCTTTAGCAGGGCCCTCCACCCTGTGGTTCCCCTCGCGATCCCCTGTTCGCGCATGGCATCGCCGAGCGGTCCGCTGAAGCAGATGGTGTGAAACAAGGCTGGTTCGATCCAGATGGCGGCGCCGCTTGCCGCTTCCCGACTGAAGCACACATCATCATCCTTGACGAGCAGGCTCAACAGCCACTCCCCCTTGTTGAACGTCTCGCTGAGCCCTTTGGATTGCTCGGGAAGCAGCGCCCGTTTCATGTTGCCGAAATTGATCGCGAACCACTCGCCTTGGCTGACGGTCCGCCCTTCCCTGTCGCGCAAAGTGACCGGGGATAAGCGCCCGTTGCCAAGATCGAATTGGCGCAGCAGCGTGGCAAACCGGCGCGACACGAACCACATTGCCGCGGCCAGAATGAGATCGCCCTTCGGTGAGGCGTCGCGTTTGCCGCTATTCTCGGCGGGCCAGAGCGCAGTTGGCAGAAGAGCTTGATCCAGAGGCTCGCCGCGCTCGTTACGATCGGCGGCGTCGAAAGTCGTCGCCTTATCCTGCACTAACCGATCGCTCGTCATGCGATAGTGGATGTTGGTGTCGACGAAGGGATTGGACAACCAGACATAGTCACTCATTGCACGCGTTCCTCGATCAGGTTCATTGCCTGCTGCCATGGTTGTGCGCAAAAGCAATCGCTTATGTCGTCTATGGGGTCGCTTCCTGAAAGGCAGCAATTTTCCAGAAGCGGGACAAAGCCGCCATTCGCAGCCTAGGCTGGCTAGCGCTGGCTGCCGACCAACCACAGTTATTTGCATCTCTCAGGCTTGTGGTGAGAACCCTCAGACAGCCTCTGAAGCCGCGTTCGCTGAGTGCTGAACGCCCTCTGTCCGAACGGAGCGCACAAGTTTCGGACACAGTAGCGGTACCATCGATCCTTCGAAAAGCGCGGGCGAGGGACCCCGCAGCTCTCTCGGCTGCTCAGCTGCGGTCTCTGACCTCCTGAAGAGGAAAGGGGAGTGGGATTTGGGGGAGGGGGTCCGGGGGATTGTTCGCCGGACCCAATCCAGGAGAATGACGATGGAACAGATGATCCCCCTCTCGCGGCTCCGGCTTTCGGACAGCAATGTCCGCAAGTCCGGCCGCACTAACATTGCCCAGCTCGCAAGCGACATCGCGGCGCGCGGCCTCCTCCAGAACCTGCTGGTCACCGCGCTCAAGAAGCCGCGCGGGCACTATGCGGTCTTTGCCGGTGGTCGGCGCCTCGAGGCTCTGCAGCTGCTCGCCAGCGATGGTCGGATCGGCAAGGACATGAACGTAGCGTGCAAGGTGCTCGAAGGCGACGATGCCAGCTTGTCGGAAACCTCTCTCGCCGAGAATTTCCAGCGCGAGAACATGACCCCGACCGATGAGTGCCGGGCCTTCCAGCACTTCCTGTCGGAAGACAGCGACATCGATGCGGTGGCCCGACGGTTCGGTGTCACGCGCCGCTTTGTCGAAGGCCGCTTGCGCCTGGCAGGCCTTGCGGAGCCCGTCTTCGAAGCGCTCGCCGAAGAGCGGATCACGCTCGACATGGCCAAGGCCTACGCCACGACGTCGGATCAGGCCAAGCAGGCCCGGGTGTTCGAGCAATATGGCACCTACAGCTACACCACGCCCGATCAGGTGCGCCGCGCGATTGCCGGCGACGCCCTCAAAGCAACCGACCCGATCGCTCAGCTGGTCGGTGAGGATGCCTATGTGGCCGCGGGCGGTACGATCGAACGTGAACTCTTCAGCGAAAATGGTAACCGCTGGTCCGATCCCGAGATCGCTCAGGGGCTGGCGGCAGCTATCATGGAAGCCGAGGCCAAGCGCCTTGGCGAAGAGCAGGGCCTCGCTTGGGTGCGACCGGTGGCTTCCGCGCACATCTACAACGCAACCGAAGGACTTCACCGCGTCAACCTTCCCAAGCAACCGATGTCCGAGGCCGAGGAAGCCCGGGCCGATGCCATCCAGACCCGCATGGAAGAAATCGGCGACGAGCTGGACAGCGGCGAGCTGGATGACGAGGCGGGCAGCGCGCTCGAGGCCGAATACGACAAGCTCGAAGACGAGTGGAACGAACTTCAGCGCCGCCCGACGATCCTGCCCGACGACCTCAAGGGCCAGATCGGCACGTTCCTGACCCTCGCCTCGGATGGCAAGATGGTGCTGGAGAAGACGTACTTCAGCGAGACCCCGATCCGCGATCCGGGCGACGACCGCGGGGGCTTGGGCAGCACCGGGGCGACGAGCAAGGCACCGCCGCCAGAGAAGATCGCGCCGGGCGGCAAGCCTCTGAGCGCCCGGCTGTCCGATGAACTCGCCATGCAGCGCCGGGACATCCTCGCCGCCGCCCTCCTTGCCGATCCGGCGCTCGCGCTCGACTACGCGCTGTTTGCCATGATCGATGGGAACCGCGGCTACGAGCGCTACGGGACCACGATGAAGGCCACTCGCCCGAGCGATCCGACCTCCGGCACGGACGGCGAGCCGACCCAGGCCCGCATTGCTATCGAACAGGCACGCGATGCGCTCGATACGACCTGGACCGAGGCCGGCGACGTGGTGGCGCGGTTCGAGGGCTTCCGCGCGCTCGATGACACCGGCAAGGCCGCCTGGCTGGCGCTGATGGTGGCCGGATCGATTGAAGCGAAGCCCGAGTATACGGACACGACCAACCCGCTTCACGCCCGTCTGGCTGCGATCCTTGGCATTGAGCCTGCGCAGTGGTGGCGACCCACCTCGGCCAACTTCTTCGACAGGGTCTCCAAGGGGACGCTGCTCGCACTCCTCACCGAGATCGGCGGGGAGGTGCTGGCGGCACGCTATGCGGCCTCGAAGAAGCCTGAAGTCTCGGCAGCCTGCCAGAAGCTGTTCGCCGGTGAAGCCATTACCGAACCGGCAATCAAGGACGCTGCGCTGGCTTGGGTGCCCGACGCAATGCGGTTCGACATCGTGCGTGCCGTCCCCGTTGAGGAAGACGACGACGATTGCGGCAGCGGCCGCGAAGATCCCGAAGATGATCCCGCCGACGAATGCGGTGATGATCAGAACGACTTCGAGGTCGAGCACCCTGACGAGACGCTCGAGGCCGCCGAGTAACGCTCTCTCCTGGGCGTCCCTGCGGGCAGCTCGGCGATGGCCGGGCTGCCCCTTTTTTCGTCATCGCCCGTCACTCGGGCCAGTCCGATAAAGGATCACATCATGGCAAAGACACGTCCGCGCCGGACAGCCGGCAAAGGAGCGCGCCGCGACATCGCCGCCGAAATCACCGCTCTCATTCTTACCAAGCTCGAACAGGGGGTCATGCCCTGGGTGAGGCCGTGGAACGCCACCCAAGGGGGCGGCAGACCTCTTCGCCATTGCGGCACCGCTTATACCGGCATCAACACGCTGTTCCTGTGGGCCATGGGAGACGCCATGGGCTACAGCAGCCGCTACTGGATGACCTACCGGCAGGCCGAGGCGCTTGGAGGACAGGTGCGCAAGGGCGAGACCTCGTCCCTCAGCGTCTACTACTCGCAGATCAGCAAGACCGAGCAAGACCGGGTGACCGGGGAAGATCACACCCATGCGATCCGCTTTCTCAAGGCCTACAACGTGTTCAACGCGGATCAGATCGATGGCCTTCCCGCGCACTACTACCCGGTGCTGGCGCCGCCTGAAGATCGGCCCGAATCCGCACACCGCGGCGCGATCGACACCTTCTTCGCAACGCTTCCCATCGACGTCCGGCATGGGGGCAACGCCGCATTCTTCTCTCCTGCGGGCGACTACATCCAGATGCCGCCGCGCGAGGCCTTCCACTCCGACGATCACTATGCCAGCACGCTCGGGCACGAGGCCGTTCACTGGTCTGGCGGCAAGACGCGGCTTGAACGCACCTTCGGCAAGCGGTTTGGCGACAAGGCTTATGCCTTTGAAGAACTGGTCGCCTCGATCGGTCAGTGCCTGATCTGCGCGGATCTCGGCCTTCCTGGCGAGCTCCATGACAATCACGCGAGCTACATCAGCCACTGGCTCGATATCCTCAAGGGCGATTCCGCCGCGATCATCCATGCCGCGGCCAAGGCCGAACAAGCCTTCAGCTACCTCAAGGCGTTCAGCTGCGGTGTCCCCAGCGAACGGCCTGAGGTCAGGTCTCAGGACACTCTTGCGCTGAAGCGCGCGGCATAGAGGAAAGAGGGAAGGGGGCAGGCGTCCAATCAAGGAGAACTCGGATGCCTGCCACCCTCCACCTCGACCTGCCCTTTCGCTTTCAAAGGGCGCTGCAGCCCGACGGGCTGCGCGTCTTGCAGACCTGCAGCGCTGCACTCACCGACGCGCTCAACGATGCCCGGCGCGCCGGGCGCGACCCCGAAAGCGACCCGGCTGTCCTCCTGCTCGGGCGACATCTCGGCCGTGTGGCCGCAGGCGAGTGCCCGGAGGCAGTGCATCCCGAAGAAGACGAACTGCGCAAGGCGTGCAAGCAGCGTATCGCGGAACTGCGGGATGCCCCCATCCTTGTCCCGCTCGTCCAACGCGGGCTCGGCTGCGATCCGGATCTGATCAGCCTCTACAGGTCCGCCGCGCGCGAGGCCTTGCGTTACCTTGCCCAGACGCTGTGCCTCGATCCCACCAACTACAACATCCAGCAGGATCGACACTTTACGGCCGACAACCCGGCGATCAGTCTGTTTGCCGACAGCTTCTGCGTCACCATCGACCCGTGCCGGATTAACCCCGGACGGGAGATCGGGTGGGTCCGAACAAATGGACGCGACGGTCCTTGGGCGGGACGCCAGCTGCGGGGCCCCATCGATCTCATCTCCAATGTCGCCCGCTTCGCCGCAACTGTCCGCCGCGACTGCCACCTCCACCAGCCCGCCTGAAGCGGGCGCAAGCGAAGGAATTCCTCATGGGATGGCTCTCAATGCCGCTCTCGAGCATGCACCCCTACAAGACACCCAAGGAGTATCTCGATGCGCAGTTCACCTTCGAACACCCCTATGACGCTGAGGGCAAGAGTATAGAGGCCGGGCCGCATGACCTGCTCCCTGACGGGACTTCTACCCGAGGACTGCGTGTGATCGCCTCCTCCTGTCTGCGCAACAAGGTCTGGTATGCGGCCATCGCGCCCGTCGAAAACGGCAAGACCGGGCCGGTGTTTGCGGCCGTCGTGCTTGTGCGCTGGAATCCGCGTGCCAGTGACGGCTACGTGTTTGCCTACAAGGACCTCGATGAAACTGCCGGGCCGTTCGAGTGTGAATGCCCCGAGCGCATCCTGCGGCTGCTGGACCCGACCGACAATCATGCGGCGCTGGTTTGGCGCCGCCGCTGCATCCGCAATCTTATGCGAGGAGCGCGCAAGCTCGAGGACGGAATGCAGATCCGTCTGCCGTCCAAGATACGCATCACCGATGGCTATGAAGGCGATGTGTTCTTCATCCGCAAGCAAGGCCGCAAGACCACGCTCGCTCTCACCGCCGACGGCCCTCCCTGCTACCGCATCGGCAATCTTGCGCGTATGAACTTCACCATCGTACCGCAAACCCGCGTCCACAAGACCCTGTTCGGATAAGCGAGCCATGACCTGCCATCCTCTCACCGAGACCACATTCAGCCCACGGCGTGGTGAGCTCTGCAGCCGGGAGAACGCTCACCGCGTCGCTGGGCGCCTCTTTGACCACAAACACCGGCCGGTAGCGGTCATCCGTACCGGTGACCCAATCAAGCCCTTCCATGTCGCCGACGAAGATGCGTTCGATGTTCACGTCGAAGTGGAGCTGCGCGCATAATGACAAGGCATTGTCGATTTTCGGTCCTGCTTGTGTTGACCCTGGCAGGATCGGGTGGGGGATGCTTGGCAGCACCAGAACTTCCGCCGGGAGAAACGATCACGCAATGCCGCGTCGTTGACGGCGATACCCTGCGCTGCGGAGATGAACGCATCCGCCTGCTCGCCATTGATGCGCCGGAAAAGCCGGGACAGTGCAGGGCGGGCCGCAATTGCGCGCCCGGCGACCCTGAGGCGAGCACCCGCAATTTGCGCGCGGCCATCGCGACAACGATGGTGATCCGGCGGATCGGATACGACCGCTTCGGTCGAACACTTGCGCTTGTCGAAGCGCGAGGCCGGGATCTGTCGTGCCATCAACTCGAAAGCGAGGCCGCCATCTACAACCCCCGATGGGATGATGGTGGATTTGTGAGGGCGCGCTGTCCCGCGACTGCTGGCCGCGCCCAGCTTGCCCGATGAGTTCCGATCACGCCCCCCGTCCATCCTTGAGGCTCATGTCTGGCCCCGTTGCGCCCTGCACCAATAGTATGATAACCTCCCGGGCAAGGAGTGAATTATGGCGACCGTCCGCAAAACCATCACACTGAGCGATACACAGGATTCCTGGATCAAGGCTCAGATTGCCCGGGGAGCCTTCACCAACGACAGTGAATATATCCGCGATCTCGTGCGCCGCGACCAAGAAGAGCAGGGCAAGCTCTCTGACCTGCGCAAGGCGATCGGCGAAGGGATCGACAGTGGCCTAAGCGAGCGGTCACTCGACGATATCTGGGCCGAGGGCGAAGAGCGCGCGCGAAGCGCGAATGCGTGAGCTGCGGATCAGCCGGAGAGCTGACAACGATCTCGTCCTGATCTCGCAATATACGACCACGGAGTTCGGTCGGGACCAGGCGCGCAAATATCTGGGCCAGTTGAAAGCCTGTTTTGCGTCCCTGCTCGATAATCCGCATCTTGGGCAAAGCGCAGAACAGGTTGTGCCGCAGCTGCGCCGGATCAGGCAGGGCGCTCATGTGATATTCTACATTCCTGCGCCAGACGGCATTCTGATTGTTCGCGTTTTGCATCAAAGCATGGATTTTGAGCGGCACCTATAGCGGTCGCTTAGGGCAGTCGCTGAGTTCGGGATCGAGATACCAGGAGGGCCCCTGCTGGAACTGCCGGTTTACAGCAACCAGCGGGCCATCGGGCTCGCTAGCGACATAAGGCCGCACCTGCGGCATCACCGGAAAGGGCCGCTTGAATAGCTTGCCAGCCACACGTCCGCGCGCCTCGAGCAGCTCCTCAAGCCACATCAGATCATCGAGCATCTGGACGATCCCGCGTCCGGCGAGAATGAAATAGAGACAGCGCTGATAGTCGTCGCACTGGTTACCGAGAATCATGGACAGCTTGAGCTTCGCGCCAGGCTCGCCCTCGTGGACCGACTGCAACGCCTCACGCAACTCCACGGCAGCATAGTAACCGTCATTGACTTCGGTCCCGATCGCGGCTGCCGCCAGCATCCGGCGGGTGGCACGATTGGCAGGATCAAGGCTCGCATCGCGCAAGGTGAGATCGAGATCGAAGCGGCCGACGAGGTCTGGCATTTCCATGAAGGTTTCTCCTTCCCGGTGAACATAACGTGAACGTGCTGGACGGTCAAACGCCAATGCAATAGGTTAACGCCCATGTGGCTTGTCCCTCGACATTCGAGAGGCCTCACTCTCAGAACGCCGGTCCCCGACGTAGTCCGCGACGCGCTTGTTCGCTGGTATGAGGGGGAGGGGAGCGAAGCCGATCACCGGGCGAGCGTCACGATGGTGACGAAGGCTCGGACGCATGGTCAGTGGATCGCCTGTAGCTGCATGGGCGATACCGACCCGCCCCCACTCATGTCAGCCGCTTACCTCTCAGAGGCTGAAACCTATTACCTGCGCCGCCTGACCAGCAAGCGCCAGCGCCGCCGCGAGCATGCAGCTGATTGTCCGTTCTTCCGCGAACAGGCTCCCCAGCGCTTCCGCGAGAAGCGCTCGGCCGAAGCCCCAGTGATCGATGTGCTTGACGGATTGTTCATCGCTCACCGCCTTGCCCCTGAAAAGCTGGCCGAAGCGCCCTCAGACAGTGAACCCGACGATCGCAGTCGGGGCGTCACCATTCCGCGCCTGGCCCGCCTGTTGTGGCAACTGATGGATATGGCCCACGTCAACGAGGTCCATCCCTTGCCCGCGCACCGCGGCCGCAACATGACGATGGCCTCGGAGTTTGCGCGCTTGCGACATGCGGCGACGCGGCTCGAAATCGCGCCCGGCATCCCCCTTTCCGCGCACCTTTACACGCATATCGACCCCTACGAGCGCAAGGCCGTCTTCGCCCGTCTGCGCAAGGCCGCCAGGACATGGCCCGAAGGACTGGCGCCCCAAGCCTTCCTTGCGCTCTATGCTAACGACATTTCAGGAACGACGCTGTTTCTGGGGCAGGGCAAGGAGCTCGACCTCAAGACCCGTGTCCAATACTCGGGATCGCTGATCGGGCCGCCCTATCTCGTTCTCGTTGTCGTCGGCGAACACAATCCGCGCGACGGCTACGCCGCACTGCGCGCTTTCGCCCAGCCACTGGCGCGAACCTCGGCGTTCATCCCGGTTCACAACCACTATGAGCGCAAGGTTGCCTGCGATCTGCTCGACCTGCAGTACCATCTGCGAAAGCGCGGCATTGCCCTTGGCTTCAAGCGGCCGCTGTTCGACCTGCCGTCAAAGATCGGAACAGCGCGGCCGGACTTCGTACTCGACATCCACGATTTCACCACCGGCGAAATCATCGAGACGGCGCTTGAAGTCATCGCCAGCGAGGACCCTGAGTACCTTGCTGCGAAGCGCCATCAGCTTGCGCTTCTGGGCAAGGCAGGACGCGTGATTACCGCTCGGGCCGCGACGATCGATTCCCACGGAACGGGCGCGATCCTCAAGGCCAATCTCGGCATCGGCTGAGCGCGAGCGCATCCCGAGAACCCACCGCGCTTGCCGGCATATCCGGGGCACGGCCCCCGACCCATGACAGCCTCCAGGCCGTGAAAGGGGAGGGGGAGGGAATTGGTCAGATCCTGGAAGGAGATGACCAATGCCCAAATTCAATCCAAGTGAACCGCCGCGGGAGACCCTCTGGGGCGCGCCGCAGACCGCAACACAGCTGCTCCCCGGTATCTGGGAGGTGCACACAGCCAGCCATGGCGGCATGATACTGTCAGACGAACGTCAGGCAGCCATGCCGGCCGCGCTGCGCCTCGATAGCACCTCCTACGAGGAGGATGTTGACTGGGCACTTGTGGTGCTTGGCTTCGCCGCCGAATTCGCCGGTCTGCCAACCAAGGGTATCGATCTCCTTGTGCAGAACGCAAGCGCAAGCATCAGGGCATGGCACCCCGATCGCTATGCGGCTCACACAGGCGAGGCCGTCGAAACCAGTGACAGCCCCATCCTGCGCCGCCGGCAGGCGCGCACCGATATGATTGGCAAGTATGTCGTGGTCAGCGCCTCGGGCGACTGGGCAGATTGGGTCCCGCAGGGCCAGATCGGCGTCGTCGCACGGCGTGTCGCCCGCGTCGATGCCCTCGGCCACGCCCATTACGAAGGTGATTCCATCCACGGACTGGTGGGCAAGGACGCTTACGATAGCAGCCGAATCTTCAACGGGTTCGATGAGATAGGCGCTGTGCGCATCGCAGCGAGTGCGCCCGCGACCAAGGAGGTTGTGCTGTGAACCCCATGACGAACCCAGCGGTGGCCGCGCATGAATTTGCAATGATGCTTGCGCTGAGCACCGCCCACATGTCGCCGGGCACGGCGGCTGACTGGATGCCCCAATGTCCCTGGGCCTGCTTCGCGAAGGGCGAATGGGGCTGGTTCATGGATGTCTGCGACGATGTCGGCATCACTGAGGCCGCCAGCGTTCCCCTCGAAATCCGCTCCGCTCTCCATGTTGCCCGCAAGCTGCGCTGCCAATGGTTCATGTGGGACTGCGACGGGCCGATAGTGGCTGATCTGCCCGAGTACGACTGGGGCACAGCAAGCGGACCACTGTCGTGATCGCCGGACCGGCCTGCGCCAAGCCCGCAGCGCGAGCCCGCGACCTCCTTGATCTTCCGCGCCCACCAGTGGTGCTCGCATATGGTATCGGAGTTGATTCCACCGCAATGCTCATCGAGCTTGTCGCGCGGGGCGAGACCCCTGATCTCGTCCTGACAGCCGATACCGGGTCCGAAAAGCCCTCGACCTATGACTATCTCGACATCATCCGTCGATGGATGGAGGCCCACGGAATCGAATTCCAGATCTGCCGTTATCAGTCCCAGCGGTTCAAGCACTGGCCACCCTACGCGACGCTGATCGAGAACGTCCTCACGAATGCGACACTGCCATCGATCTCGCTCGGCCACCACTCATGCAGTCTCAAATGGAAGATCGCGCCCCAGGACAAGTATATCGCCGGATGGCCACCAACCATCGAGGCCTGGAACCGCGGCCAGAAGGTCGTCCGTCTGATCGGTTATGACGCATCCCCGGCCGACACCCGCAGACATGCGCACGCTCTGACGATCCCCAGCGAACGCTTCGCGTGCCGATATCCTCTGAGGGAATGGGGCTGGACCCGCGAAGATTGCATCGCCCGGATCGAGGCCGAAGGCCTACCGGTCCCGCCAAAGTCGGCATGTTTCCTCTGCTGCGGCTCGAAGCCCGAAGAAATCCGCGATCTTCCGCCATGGTGCCTGCGGATCATCGTGCTGGTGGAGGCCCGCGCTGCACCCCGCCTGCGCACCGTCGAGGGCCTGTGGCGCTCTTCAACGCGCACCAGGCCCGGCCGAATGACCGATTTCATCCGCGGTGAGCGCTTGCTTCCTGCCGACGAGATTGACCGGATCGAGGCCGACGCGCCGACGTCGCTGAGACTCTTTCAGGAGGCCGCCGCTGAAATACCACTTCCGGAGCGGCCACACCTTGCTGACTGGATCGAACGCTTCCAGCGTCCATTGGAGACAACGCCATGCTGACTGAGCCAATCGCACGGGCCGAACAGATCGCCAAACTCAACGATCGGGCACGTTCAGGTTTCGACCCCAGCGCTCGCATCATGTTCACACGCGGCTGCCTGAATGCCTTCTGTAGTGGCGACACCCCGAGTGGACTTGTCGCACAAGCCGAGCTCATCAAAACCATGCGGCGCCACCGATTCGAGGAGGATGCTTACGGCGAGCGCGACTTCGGCGCGTTCACTTTCAGGGGCGAGAAGGTCTTCTTCAAGGTCGACTACTATGACCTCAACCTGGAATACGGGTCCGAAGATCCCGCCGACGCGTCGATCACCGCGCGCGTCGTGACGATCATGCTTGCCGCAGAGTACTGACAATGCCCAAGCTCAGGCCAGCCCACAAAGGCCAGCTGCAGGCCGCCAAAACGAACTGCACAATTACCCATGACCACTTACCGCATAACACATAGGTGAGATCCAATGAGCAGACGGGAGGTTCCTCTCAAGAAGGGAGGCACTCAGATCGTTCGCGTTGTGGTCGGTTATGACCGCCCCCTCGAAACCTTCTTTGCGCAGGCCATCGCCATTGATGCTGATGGAGAAGACGTCACCGTGATCTGGCAAGGCACATTTCCCGGCGAACTGGCGACTCCGCGCAGCGCGATCGCGCTGATCGAGCAGTACTGCGATGTGCCCGAAGACCTCGCGAGGCAGCTGGAGACAGATCGCCTTGCCACCCTCGCGCAAGCTGATGGCCCGAACCAGCAAGCCGCAAAGCGGGCCCTCATAATCGGCGAGGCCGAACCACCCCGGCCAAAGCCGGGCCGTTAAAGGGGAGGGGGAGGGGGCTTTCGATCCAACGGAGGATCGAAGGAGAACTCCCATGCCCATTATCATCGATATCGGCGTTGCGCCGGCGAACGAAGATTGTGCGCAGGTCGGCATCACCCCCGACTTTGGCGCGGCAAACCGCCTCGAGGTGCTTGCCTACCGCGCGGCGATCATCGCCGTTCATGGGGCGCCGCCCTATGGCTGCCGTCTGGAGCCGAGAAGCAGCCACCACGATTTCGGCACCTATTGCTCGCTGACGCTGATCGTCACGGACGAGGCCCCGGTCGGCGCGGCACATGCCTATGCAGCAGCCGTCGAAAGCGGTCTTGGCAACTGGACCGAGGCCGCCATGGCGCCTCCCATCACCTACTGCGACGGCATCGCGCGCTGGCACAAGCGTAACGCCTCCGACGTCGTGTTCGGCGTGCTGATGAGTACGCGGCCCGATGATGGCGGGCAGTTCGGCATGCCGGCTTTCGCCACCATCCACGCCAACCTCTCGGCTGCCTACGAGGCCGAGGCCGCGCGCTTTGCCGCACTGCTGGGAGAACTCGCATGACGGCGCTCGCCAAATCCGGCGCCGCAACAATCGCGCGCGAAGACGCCCCCAAGCTGATGCTCGCCGCAATCTGCGCATGCGCAAAGCTTCACGGCATCACAACAATCACGATCAGCTACGACGGGCACGGCGACGAGGGTGCTATCGACGGAGTGACGTTGACTTGCCCCGCAGGTCAGGAAGGCCAACCCGCGCCCGAAATCGCGATGCCCGACATGCCATGCCCGACATGGACCGTTCCCTATCGCGGCGATGCGTTCGCGGTTGAAACGACATTCGAAAGCGCTCTGGATGATCTCGGCTACGAACTGATCGCACAGAACCACGCCGGGTGGGAAAACGGCGAGGGCGCCTTTGGCGAAGTGATTATCGATGTCGAGGCCGGCCGTGCCACACACGACCACAACACGCGCTATGTCGCCTACGGCAGCACCGCCTATGAATGGGAGTGCTGAGCCATGTCCCACTGCTACTATCACGCGGTCTCATCGGTGACGCGCTGGGGTGGGTGCGTCGACGACTACCGACCGCTTCACGACTGGTTCGACCAGTCCAAGGCGATCATCGCTGACCCGCGCCACCGCGCGCTGCGGCACCATGCCGAAGGCATCTTCATGCTCGAAGCGCTGTTCGGCCAGACCATCACCAACAGCGATGGACGCATCGTGCCGGTCCGCCTGATCGGCGAACAGCACGTGCTCGAGGATCTCGGCCACATCCCGTCTTTTGCCGACTGGGCGAGGGCGATCCGCCCCGAGCCCTGGATGCTGCGCGGCAATCCGAAGGGATCACCGGGGCTTGATCCGACCATCACCAGCGCGAGTGCAAAGGAGATGGCTCATGCTCACTGACAGCGAGCGCTTCGCCTTCGTGCCCTATCGGATCCACGTCTTCGAAACGAGCGGCAATGCCTATGACGCTGTTCAAACCGATGACCGCATCGCGACCGGCGACCTGCTGCTGGTAATGGACGAGGCCGTCGTCGGCGTCGCCATGACCGTTCCTTTCGCGGTCACCGCCGAGCCCGGCCACTTGCATCAGGTCGCCCCCAAGGCCGGAGACACCTTCGACCAGGTTGCCACCTCCCTCGGAGTCGAACCAGCTTCGATGACGAGAGCCCTGGCGCTTGCCCGACAGCTCCGCTTCGGGATCGAGCCTGCGCTCCAATCGATCATCACATCCTCATTAGACAATCCAAGGACATAAAAGATGGCCAACAATTACATCCACGCCGCCTTCGCGGTGACCGTCACCGCGTCCGAAGCCCAGCTGATCGCTGGTGTCGAAGCCGCCATCGAGGCGATCGATCAAGACCTCCTGGGCGAGGCCCGACAGAAGGCTTACGACAATCTTGGTCCGGCATTCGCCACTGTCTTTCCGCCCATCGGAGATGACCCCTTCTCTGGCCTGATGCCGATCTTCCCGGATGAAGACTTCCCGTGCCTTGATGCCACAATCATCATTCAAGATGGCCCCGATGATGCCACCAAGGTCGTCACCTTCTCCGGCGAGCAGTTCGGCATAGAACAGATCGCCAACCTCCTGTTCGCCTGCGCGAAATCGGCGCTGCCGATCGGCTTCGAATACGCTTCCACCTGCGACAAGCTTCGCAATGACGAATTCGGCGGCGGCGCGGTCATTATCACCACCGATGGAATCAACTACCACAGCACCCACACCATCGTTCGCGATGCGATGTCCGCAAAAACCCAAGGCGACAGCCCTCTGCCTGCTCTGAACCTGCCGGAGGTTCCGGCCTCCGTTTCGCGCACCGCGACCACCTGAAACCTCGCAAGCGATCCCATTGGCGCGCCAGCGGCGCGGCCAATGGAGGGCGCGCGACCCGCGCGCCTGCTCGTCCCGCGAGCGGGCCGAGGAGAGGAGGGGGATTGAGAAGGGTGTCGAGGACAGGGTGTCCGAGACACAATCTCAGGAGAAGCATCATGAACATCGGTTCCATCAAGCAGAACGACAGCGGCTTTTTCATCGGCCGCGTTGATACCATGGCTGTCGCGATGACGATCGCGCTGAAACCGGTCAGCAGCAACAATCCGAAGGCTCCGCGCTTCGAAATCCATGCGCTGACCCCGGCCCGCAAGTGGATTCAGGTCGGCGCGCTGTTCGAACTGTTCTCGAACAACACCGGCGAAGCCTTCCTCAACGGTAAGATCGACGATCCGTCGATGAACTCACCGCTGCAGATCTCGGCCTTCCAGCAGGCCGATGGCAGCTACAACATCGTCTGGTCGCGCCCCACGCGCCGCCGCGATGTCACTGCGCAGCTCGCCGCCAAGCAGGACGACATGCCCGCCTTCGACATGGGCGAGGGCCTGACCGGCTCGGATAGCGCCATCACCGACGGTCTCGGCGAGTCGACTGCAGAATTCGCCAGCTGACACCAGCTCCCCCAGCGCAAGGCGGCTCCCAGTCCTCCGGTCGCCTTGCGCCCCTTCGGGGCCCGTCTCTCTCTCTCCCCCGAGAGACGGGCCCTTTCTTTTGCAGACACGGCCCGGAGCCGTGCCTTTGGAAAGGACGGGTCATGACCATCATCACTGCCATTATTGGTGTAAGCGAGCATACCGGGGTCCCCGGCAACGCAACCATCGACATCACCCCTATCGGCACCATCGGAGGTATCAAGCTTGCAGACGGCCGCCTGGTATGCCCTTGGATCACATGGGAAATCGAAGAGCCCGACGGCACGCACCGCGACCTCACCTTCGATGAGCTCAGCGCGCTTGGCTTCGTACCGACCCTCGACAAGACCATCGGGGTCGAGATCGCCTGACCAGAGTGCCCAAGTGCTGCTTCCGCAACGGAAAGATCACTGATGGTGATTGCGAAGGCAGGGTGATTCAACCTGTTCTGTCCGAGGCTACAAAAGCAGGCCAAGGCGCGGCTCGAGGAGATTCCCGATGGAATGACCGGCCGGCCGCGCTCTCAACGACATCGACCCCGCCGAAGGCATCCTGCTGCGAGAAGAGGGCATTCACATCGCGATCAGGGATTTCATCGGTTTCGTTGAAGACGACGCAAACAACAACCTGCCGCGCGATACAGGACGATAGCGCGGCCAAACGGGGCAATGATGACACGCCCCTTCGGCGCCGAAGAAACGCCTGCCTGGTGTCTCAGCCACTCCGACTTCGAGCGAACCAGCGGCACCACCGCAGTTCAGCCTCTGCAGGAGAAGCCCGTTAGGATCTCGATCCGGTGAACGGCCGCCGCTCATACGGTGCCGCCGCCTTTCCAGCGCGTTAAAAAACCCAGACCCAGCCAGCTGGCCGCCGTTTCATACTAATGAAGCAGACAGCCCCACGCCGAAGCCAATGACATGCGAAATTCAGGCGCCCGCCGCAGCCCCTTCGGCAACCGCGGACCACCGCCGCAGCGGGCCATTCGCCGTCCAAAGCTCGGTGACGCGAACCGTTTCTGTCCGGTATCGCAGGCGGCGGGGTGTTCTCCCGGTGAGCCTGTGCACGACGAGCGCGACCCCGTTCATTCACATCAAGGCCCTTCGTGTCCGACAGCCCGTCCGCCGCCAGTGCCCCTGCCTCTCTGGTCGCGGTTAGGGCCAACCTGCGAAAATACGAGCCGTGTTGCTCGGCAAGCCGAGCTGCCCGCACCACCTCGATTTTCGAGGTTTCCCGCGCATGCGCGCGATGACCCACCTCTCCCGCCGAGGCGCGATAAGGGCACCGGCGGACGAGCCGCCGGCCACAAGGAGGCTTTATCATGAACAACGTCAATCTCGTCGGCCGTCTCGCCAAGGACCCCGTCGCCCGCGACACCGGCGAAACCCGCGTCACTGAGCTGATCCTGGTCACCGAGCGGCCCGTTATCCGCGACGGCAAGGTCCAGAAGGATGCCGAGAGCGGCTACGCCCTCAAGGATGCCGAATTCCACAAGGTCACCGTCTTCAACGGCATGGGCCTGCCGCTCCGCGAGCACAAGAAGAAGGGGGACCAGCTCGCTGTCACCGGGCGTATCCACTACTCGCGCTGGAAAGACGCCGACGGCACCGAACGCTACGGCACCGAGATCATCGCTGAAAACGTGATGTTCATCTGAACCGCAGGGGCGGCACCGCTGTGCCGCCCCTCGCTTCGCTTTTATCGGAGAGCATCCATGTCATCGCTTGCGCCCCTCCTCAATACAGGCTTCGCCCGCGCTGCCGAGCAACTGCCACCCGATGCACGCCCCGTGCTTGCACTGCGCACTTCATCCTACAGTTCGTGCCGGTACGAGATCGTCACCGCCCGTTACATGCCGGAGGATCGACCCCTCGCGCCATGGCGAGACCTGTCGGGCGACGATCTCGCCGACAGCGGCTCCTACCAAGTGCTTGCCTGGTCGCATGCGGACGCCATTCTGATCCAGGAGACGACCTGTGACCGAGCCCATCTTCGTCTTCGGCAGCAACCTGGCCGGACGCCACGGCAAGGGCGCCACCCTGTGCGCGCGCCAACACCGCGGTGCGATCTATGGGCAGGGTATCGGCCTGCAAGGCGACAGCTATGCAATTCCCAGCAAGGATTCACAGCTGCGCACGCTCCCACTGGCGGTCATCAAGCAGCACGTCAGCGAGTTCCTCGCATTCGCGCGCTCTCGCCCCGATCTCGCATTCCAGCTGACGCCCATAGGCTGTGGCCTCGCTGGCTATCGTCGCGAGCAAATCGAGCCGATGTTCAACAGTGCGCCGACCAACGTCCTGTGGCCGCCCGAATGGCGCTGATGTGATTCTTGCCCTTGAACACGTCATCGCAATTACCGTTGCCGGTCAGCGATAGCTCCCGTCGCGTCGATCTTCGCCCCGCGATGGCCGCAGCTGCACCTCAGGTGCTGTGCGACCATGTCGAGTTTCATCGGAATCGACTTGGCGAAGCATTGATCCCGAAGCTTCGATGCCGGAACGAGAACCACGCGGCGGCATCTGCGGCATTCGATTTGCGCGTTGAGCCCGTGCCGAACCAGATCGGCGACTGTGTCGATGCGCTTCATTCCCATCGTTCGGCCAGAACATAATGAGAACATCGCCGTCAAGCGAGATGGCCAGCCTTTATCGGAAAAGGGCTGTCAAACAACGCCGAGCCTAGGCGTTCAGGACCTTAGCCTACCGTGCTCAGATCAATGACATAACCATCATCCGAACGGAGCAGGTTCTTGTGGTCTTCTTTACCAATGCGCCGATTTTCTGGATCGTTCGGCCGATCGCCCGGCTTGCCACGAGGACGGATGTACATTTGCGTGACCCGTAAATTGACACCCTCAGCCTTGAATTGAACGTAGGCAACATGGTTGCAGCGCTTTTTGGCAAGCGATCCCCTTCTGATCGTGTCGGCCATCGTGGATTTGACCTCGATGTTTTCTGCCCCCAACTCGAGATCATATTGTTCCACTCGATGGCCTGCATGAGTCGCGTTGAGTGCCTTTGCAACTTCTTGCTCACCCAGTGACCCAAGCCATTTTCCGTCCAATTGCGGCTTGGCCCCACGACTGAAAGCGCTTTCCAATTCGGCCCGCGCATCAGCCAGCCCTTCTTTGATGATTTGCGTAGCGTGCTTTTGAGCCATGCGACCACCTTGCTCAAAAAGCATGAAAAAACTGCTAGCGTCACCCGGTCGAAGGTCGGGACCGCGCACTATTGCCCGCCCCGCGCCGCGGCCCTGGCTGCGCTAGGGCTCGCGTATGAGGTCCGCTCCACCGAACCCCTGAAGGGTCTCGGCCCTTCGGGCGACGATCGCTGACGCATTTTGCCGCGCACCGCGCTTACGCGCTGCGGCCATGATGAGAGGGGCTTTTCCAGCGGCTGGGGCTTCGCCCGGGCCTTGCGTTTTTGATGGCCCCGCCGACCCTCGGTCCCGCCGCGCGCCGCGCGAGCAGCCGGTAACTGGACGACTGACGCGGACGCCTCGATCCCCGATGTACGGCGCGCGTGCCTGCGGCGGCTCCTGCGGGGGCCGTTTTCCGGTGCGGACGTCTTTGAAACACGTCAGTTCACCCCACATGTCCCGTTTCTGGTGGGACCGGTGCGTTTGTCAAATGACCGGGTCTGGGTGGTTTTGCGAATAGCAGCATCAAGTGGCAGTCTGTGTAGTTGAACCGCCATAGCGCAATTGAGAGTGATTAGCATTTACATTTGCTTCGCCCGTGGCTACCGGTCGCGCGTGATCAGGAGTGTATGATGCATAGTCTGTCTGCGGAGCGCGCATGAGGCGGTCCACGATCAAGACATGGGTGTGGGTTCACAAGTGGACGAGCTTGGTGTGCACGGCGTTTCTTCTGATGCTGTGCATCACCGGACTGCCGCTGATCTTCCATGACGAGATCGATTGGCTGACCGAAGAACAGCCGACGTTCGGAATGCCGGGCGTGGGCTCGTCCGGCACGACCGAAGGGCTGCTCCCGCTCGACGAGATGCTCGCCCGCGCGCTGGCCAACCGGCCGGGCGAGGTCCCGCTCTACATGGCCTTCGACAATGACCAGCCTTCGATGACAATCACCACGGGCCCGCGCCCGGATTCTCCGGGCTCGGACATGACGATCCAATCCTTCGACCGCTCGACTGGAGAACTAATCAGGGCGGTTTCGGAGGACAGCGCCAGCGGTGTTGACGCTGTCATGCACTTCATCCTGCAACTGCATACCGATATGTTTCTTGGCCTGCCGGGAATGCTGTTTCTTGGCGCGATGGGCGCGGCTTTCGTTGTGGCTCTGGTATCGGGCGTGGTGCTCTACGCCCCCTTCATGCGAAAGCTCGACTTTCGCACGCTGCGGACCGGCAAGGCTGCCCGCACCAAGTGGCTGGATTACCACAACCTGCTCGGCATTGTTGGCCTGGCCTGGATGCTGGTGGTGGGGCTGACGGGCGTGATCAACGCGCTTGCTGTGCCGATCGAAGATGCGTGGAGGGCCAATGAACTGGCGGCCATGACCCGCGATTATGCAGGACGTCCCCCGCTCGATCCGGCGCGCTACGGCTCGCTTGACAAGGCGATGGCGGCAGCGCGGGCGCAGCTGCCCGGCAATAATCCGCAATTCATCGCCTTTCCAGGTGGGACATTCAGTTCGAATTATCACTACGCGGTATTCTTTCAGGGCGACACGCCCCTGACCGAGCGGCTGCTCACCCCGGCGCTGGTAGATGCCGAGACCGGCGCGTTTACCGAGGCGCGGGCCATGCCATGGTATTATCAGGCGCTCTCCCTGTCGCGCCCACTGCACTTCGGCGATTATGCCGGCCTGCCGCTGAAGCTGCTATGGGCTGCGCTGACGCTGTTCACCATCCATGTGCTCGGCACCGGGCTATACCTGTGGCTGGCGAAGCGCAGATCGCCCGCTGCCGCGCCGATGCACGCCGCTGCCATTGCCGAGCCCGCTGAATGAGCCGCGCCCGGCCCCTCTCCGCGATCTTCGCATGGCCGCTGGTGATCTTCGTTATCGGCCTTGCGGGCCTGATCGTCGCCCTGACCGGCGATGGCTGGCGCGACGCTGCGGCATGGGCCGCGCTGGCCGCCCCGCTGGCTGCGGTGCTTTGGGCCATGGCTCGCCGCCGCACCTGACATTCGCCGAACTTGCATTCACAAGGATACTCGAACGTGACCACACTCGCCTTCCGCCGCCATCTGCTGCTTGCCACATCGCTTGGCCTTGCCCCGCTTGCCGCGCCCGCCGCCGCGCAGGAAACTGCCGACGACAACGAGAACCTTATCATCGTCACGGCCCAGCGTGCCAATCAGTCGGGTGTCGAACAGCAGGGCAGCGTCGGTGTGCTGGGTGACAAAGACGCCGCCGATGTGCCGTTCAGCATCCGCAGCTACAATGCTGCACTGATCCTCAACCAGCAGCCACAGACCCTTGGGCAGGTGCTGGAGAACGACCCGACGATCCGCACCACCACCGGCTTCGGCATCGCGGGCGAGCTGTTCGTGATCCGCGGCTTCTCGCTCGCGGGGGACGACATCGGCTATGACGGACTTTACGGCATCATGCCGCGCCAGCTAGTCGCGCCCGAACTATATCAATCGGTCCAGGTGCTCAATGGATCGACTGCCTTCCTCAACGGTGCGGCACCCGGCGGCACCGGCATAGGGGGAAGCGTCAACCTGATCCCCAAGCGCGCCACCGACGAAGCGATCAACCGCGTCACCGCCGGCTTCACCGGACCGGAGCATATCGGCGGCAGCTTCGATTTCGGACGCCGCTTCGGGAGCGGCGGCGAATGGGGTATCCGCGTCAACGGCACCGCGCGCGCCGGAGATGTGTCGATCGACGACGAATTCCGCAGCACCTATGTGCTGGGCGTAGGCTTGGATTACAATTCCGGGCCCCTGCGTGCCTCGGTCGATCTGGCCTATCAGCGGGTCAAGGTCTCACACTTCCGGCCCAAGCTGCGGGTCAACACCCTCACGGAGATCCCCGAAGCGCCCGATGCCGAGACCAATTTCGGTCAACCCTGGCAGTTCACCACCCTGCGTGACATCTTTGGGCAGGCGCGGATCGAGTATGACATCGCCAAGGATGTGATGGTCTATGCGTCCTTTGGCGCGCGCGACGGGGCGGAAGGCGGCGTGTACAGCACGCCGACCCTGATCAACGCCACCACCGGCGAGATCACCGTCAGCAGCTCCTTCATCCCGCGCACCGATAACAACGAAGCCGCCACGGCCGGCGTGCATGCGAAGTTTGCAACCGGCGGGATCACCCACGAGATCAATGCGGGCGGATCGATGAATTGGCTGGTCAACCGCAACGCCTTTGAATTCTTCGCTCTCTCGGCTGAACGTAACAACCTCTATGCGCCCGTCACGGTCACGCCTTCGACCACGGTTACGTTCAGAGGCGGTGATCTCGACGATCCCTTTCCCATCGGGCGCACCCGGCTGACCAGCGGCTTTATCTCCGACACACTCGGCTTCTGGGATAACCGCATCCTGTTGACCGCCGGGGTGCGCTTGCAGGCGATCAACACCAAATCATACTCGCTCGTCACCGGCGCGCTGACGAGCGAGTATGACGAGGAGAAGCTCACCCCCGTGTTCGGGCTGGTGGTTAAGCCTGCCGAAGGCCTGTCGCTTTATGCCAACCGCATCGAGGCGCTGGTGCAGGGTGCAGTTGCGCCTGCCAGCGGGGCGAACCCTTCAGGCGGGGCAGCGCTGCCGGTTACCAATGCGGGCGAGGTGCTGGCACCCTTCGTGTCCGAGCAATACGAGATCGGCGGCAAGCTGACGCTGGGCGGGATTGACCTGTCGCTTGCTGCCTTTCAGATCGACCGCGAAACTGCGATCCTGCGCCTTGCACCGGGGCAGACGGGGGCGCTGGAATTCGGCCCCTTCGGCATCCAGCGCAATCGCGGCGTCGAGTTTACCGTGGCAGGCGAACTGGCCGAGGGCTTCCGGCTTATTGCCGGCGGATCGGTTATCGACGCCAAGCTACGCCGCACCCAGAACGGCGTGAACGAAGGCGCGCAGGCGGTAGGCGTGCCGGAATTCCTGCTCAATGCCAATCTCGAATGGGACGTCCCTTTTGTGCCTGCGCTGACCCTGACGGGGCGCGTGGTGCATACCGGGGAGCAAGCCGCAAACATAGGCAACACCCTGTTCCTTGAGGAATGGACGCGGTTCGATCTTGGCGCTCGATATGTCGCAGTGGTGGGCGGCGCACCGCTGACCTTCCGCGTCAATGTCGATAATGTGGCGGATGCCGATTACTGGGCCTCGGCCTTCGACAGCTTCCGCCCCGATCTGCTGCTGGGCGCGCCGCGCACATTCAAGGCTTCGGTTACCTACGATTTCTGATGCGGAAGCGGGCCGGGCGGAGCTATCATTAACCCCTCCGCCCGGCCGCATTCTTCTATTACAGCGCGAACTGTTCAGCGACAGTTTTGGGGTCGCTTTGCGAATTTCGGCTTTCGGTGGCGAAGTGAACGAAGCGACAGGTCTGCTTTGAGTACGCCTCCAGCTCCTCACCGAATGTAGCTGGGCACTGCCAACTAGCCCTAGCGGTCCTCCCGATCCAGACGGACCGCCTTTTCGATGAAGCCCCGCGGGTTTTGCACGAAATGCGCTGCGTCTGATTGAAGAACTGTCCTGATTACAGCTTCCCTGCTTGGCTGAATGACCGCACCCTCCGGCGTTGCAAAGACAAAGTCGAGATTCCACGCGACTCGCAGACCCCGCCGATCAATCGCAGAGAGATATCCGCCACATCGAAGCGGACCTGGATTTCTTCCATGTATGGCTCAGCAAAGGTCACCTGGATGTCGTCCGCGGGTTCGTCACCCCATACCCGGAGACCGGTGTACGATCGCGGTTTTTCGGGCAGCAACATGTCGAGTTTCGCGAACAGAACATCCACCTCTGCAATGGGCAGCGACGGAACAACCTGGTCGAGCTGGGCGCGGCTCATCCGTGCAGCGTTGACCCCTGCGATACGCGCCGCAGAAGCAGGGATCAGGTTGATGACGAACTGCCAGACGGCGATCACTCGAAGATAGCGCCAATGCGGTGTCCGACAATGGGCTCATTCGTTGAGCTCGGGACCTGTTCTGCCGGAACCCGGCGCTGCCGCCCATCCGGGCAGGGCAGCGCCCCTTAACCGCGAACGCGCCTTTCCTTGTCAGGAAGGCGTTCGCGGCCGGAGCTTTCCGACCGTAATTCGCGCCTATGCGCGAAAGCGCGGCATTCGGCATCCTCTGGCAGTCAAGGATCGGCTTAGGCTCTCGCTGCGCTTGCCTTCGCCGCCCGCGGGGCGGTGATGCCAGCCACACGGCATCATCCCTGACAGCCCGTCGTCTGCCGACCAGCCACGCTAAACGGCCTCTCAAGATTGGGAGTGTTCCCGCTGTTGACCCGTTCGCCGGGCCGGAAGGGCGGGCCAGCAGGCTGGCCCGTCTGCCTTCCGTCTCTCGTGCTCCGGGGCGGGAACGTCTCATCCACACACACAGGAACACCTGCCGAAACCTATCGGCGGCCACCCCTTGGTCAAGGATCGCGGTCCCCCCAATTTTCAGCGCGGAAGCTGTGTCGCTGCGCGCCAGCCACCCCGCAGAAAATCGGCTCCCCCGCGCCCGCTGCGCGGCGGCGCAAGCGCCGTCCCTGACACGGGTCGTCCGGCCCGATTGGTTTTTCGGGTTCCCATGGTGGGAACGATTTCAATCAATTGGAGGCTTTAATGACCAAGATTTCGAACCTGTCCGACCTCGCAATGCTCGCTGCCGAGATGCGCGCTGCGCAAATCGAAAACGAAATCGCCAATGAGTTCGGCCACGCCAACAATGGAGAATACGACGCCGCGTTCATCGAAACGAGCGAGATGGCGAAGCTTAGCATCGTTGCCGAGCCGGACAATGCCGAAATGCCGGATGCGCATCAGTCGGCCGCCGCTGTCGAACTCATGATGCAGACGATGTTCGATGTGCTGCGCCATACGAGGATGCAGGAATGCGCCGCCGATCTCGCCTGGGGCTTCTGCAACAGTTTCCACATGGTCGCCAAGCGCATCGAGGGCAGAGAGGACGATGCCGCCAAAAAGCTCGGCGAGCTTGCCCGCGACTTTGATCCGTCGGAGATCTACGCCGTCGAACTCGAGGAAACACAGCAGCTCTGCCAGACGCTCGAGGGCATCCGCGCCGCGCTCGAATGCATGCGCGATCACGCCGCCGAAATCTACCGTGTCGAAACCGGGCGGCCGTTCTCCACAGTCAAGGGCAGCAGGGTCTCCAGCAGGCTGACCGCTTCGGTGGTCGATGCACGCGATTTCCTTGCCGGGCGCGCGCAGCGCCGCCGCGAGCAATACGCGCCTGAAGGACCCGTCGTCGCCTTCTCGGGAGGCGCTGAATGGCACGACGAGGCGCTGATTTGGGCCCGCCTGGACAACATCGTCAAGCGCATCCCGAATATGATCCTCGTGACCACGGCCCAGAGCCGGGGCTGCGACACCATCGCACGCACTTGGGCTGCATCGCGCGAGGTCAAGGTCGTCGAGTTCAAGCTCGACACCAGAAAGGGCGGGAGTGCCGGGTTCGTCCGCAACGACAAGATCGTCGCACTGAAGCCGGTTGAGGCGGTCGTTTGCGAGGGCTCGGGCATTCAGGCCAACCTCGCCCAGAAACTGCGCAGCGCCGGGGTGCCGATCCACGTCCTGCGCCGCGCCCAACAGCGCCCCGACGACTCCGCCGCTACCAAGCGCAACGCTCACTGAGCACTCAGGGAGGCTCCGGCATTCGCCGGCGCCTCCCATTTTCTTCTGTTGTGCTAACACGGGCTCAAGGGGCATCGAACCCCCTTCGCCCGTAGGGGATGCCGACCTATCGGCCGGAAAGATGGGCATTACGCTGACAGCCCAAGAGCCGCCGATTTAACCAGCGGACGACGGCTGCGTTGACGGCCTCCCAAGTGCCCCCTCAAATACTCGCTGCGTCCGCATCCTTCGGACTCCTGTCGCCAGAGCATTCACCCATCTCACGGCACGGCGGTGCTTGCCTTTGCATCGGCACTTCGTGCCTTGCTTGCCTCGCCGCCGCCCCTGCCGCAGCACCCGGCTCAGGCGTTGAGCGGCCGTGGTCAGCCGAAGCCCTGCCTTGACCCTCGGCGTGCGGGCACAGGCAGTCCCTTGCTGGCCTTGCGGACCTGCGTCCGCCCAGGCCTCGCGCGGTCTGCCGTGCGCCCGATCTCGGCACGGCGCTGCTCGCCTGCGCATCGGCGCTTACGTGCCTTGCAGGGGTCCGCCGCCGCGCCTGCCGAGAGCAGAGATATGCCATGACTTAAGCGATCGTTCCGAGTTGCCTTCGTCCGCGCTAGACAAGGACTTGCCGAAACCTCTGAGCCCGATTACCTTTTCAGTAGCATTGCATGAACCGATGCATTGCAAATGAACCCCGCGTCCCCCCGGCGCGGTCCTGATGGCCCTGCGATGCGACCCCGCAGGGCCATCACTTTGCTCCAGCTTTGAGCGCCGAGCGTACCGTCAAAAGGCAGCCGTTGAGCGGCGCGCCGACAACCCGGCCATGACCCAAATTTGCTGCATTCGCAAGAAGGCATCGACCGTGTCAGTGCCCTTCTTTATTTGCCGTCACGGCTTCAAGGCGACGTGCTCTAAAATTGTTAGTGTACTCGACCCAAGGCATTACGCCGAGAGACGCTTCTCCACCTCGTCGACGCCGAGGGTCTTCATCCGACCTAGAAGCGCTGTGAGCCGTTGCTGATCGAGTTTTCCGAGGACGCTTTTGCCGATCGCATTTGCACGTTCGGCAGCCTCCCGCTCTGCGAGCTTTTTCTTGCGTTCGGCAAGCCTAAACTCCTCCTCGCGGATTGCCGCTCTCTCCTTCTCCAAATTTGACACAATGAGGCGCTCCCATTTCATTTGGCCATTGCCGGTATGACGCTGAAATTGCAGAGTATCAAGGTCCTTAGGAGCCGCATTTGAAGAACCCTTGGGCAAGATAATTGGAAATGGTACACGTTAATCATGGGACCACGGCCGGGCTCAATTTCGTTGCCTAACAGGTGCCACGATCGCCGGCCGGTGGTTCTCGCGGCGCGGCTCGCCACTGGAGTTCCAAGCCCTGATCCGGAGTCGATATCAAGACAGTGTGAAGCGTTTCCTTCAGTCCCTAAGGTACGCACACCGAATGCGGCGCACCGCTCTTGTAACCCATTGAAATTAAAAGTGTAGACCGGGGTGGACGGGTTGACCCCCGTATACCAGTTGGCCCCCATCAGCTATGCCTCTGAAATAACGTAGAATTTGCGGTCTACAGCGGTAGGACCCGACGTCCACGAATAGACTTCCATCCATTTGCAATTCGAAGTATAACGTCACCTCCTAAAGCCCCACCATCCGCCTTTTCAGGTGGATGATGACATGAGTTCCGAACGACTTCCGCTTCTCTCTTTCCGCTTGGAAAGCGACGAGCTTGGCAACATCGATAGCCTCGCCGAGTTCCTCGGTTGCTCTCGCTCCGAGGCAGCCAGGCGCGCCTTGCGGATCGGCTTACCGATCGCGAGAGCCGGGCATTCCCTCGATGTCCGACGCCTCATCCTTCTCCTGGAATACACGCAGGCTGCGGTCGACCTGATCGTCCACCGTGAACACGGCGATCTCGCGCCCGGTCTGGAGCAAATCGCCCACGAACGCATGGAGGAATTCCATGCGCCGCGATGACATCCGTTTCAACGGCAAGGGCGCCACGATCCAGCATCATTCCGCACGCGGCCGGGTGACTCGAAATGCCGGCAATTTCACCCGCGGATCGCAGCTGGTGACCCACGAATTCTGGATGTGGTTTGCCGGGATCAAAATCCCGCTCCTGATCTGGTTTCTGGTTTTCAGTCTGGCCCTTGTCACGACCATAAGTCTGTCGCTCAGCACTCCCGAGATTCACCTCGTCCTGATGCGCATGTATTCGGGCCTCTGGTCACTGATGCTTCTCGATCCATCGAAGGTCATTCACCTCACTCTTCCCAACGGGATGATCCGCCCAACGCTGATGAGCGCCGTGCCATACGACCCCTATGTTGCCTCTGCATCAGCGAAAGCGCTTCGGTGCCTACTCGGCTCCGCCTTCATGGCAGTCTTTATCGCGGCTCCTCTTAGCATCTGGTTCATTGAGTTCTCCCGCAAGCGCGGCAAATCGATCCTTGAAGAGCGTCATGAGCGCGGTGCGATGCTGGTCGAAGGTGACGTTCTCAGCAGCGAGGTGCGTGCCCACAATGGCAACCGCTTCGCTTACGAATGTTCCCGTCTCGATCCCCCTATGGATCCGCAAGAGGCTCTGGCTCTCAGTCGTGCCGAAAAGCGCCAGCAAGGAATCCACCAGCCTTACGTGATTGCCGGCATTCCCTACCCCTGGCGACTTGAGCAAAGCCACACCATGCTGATCGGCACAACCGGGGCGGGTAAGACCACTCAGCTGCGCTCGCTGGTCAAGCAGTTGCGCGAACGCGGCCACAACGCGGTGATCTTTGATCTGACAGGGGCCTTCGTCGAAGCTTTCTACAATCCCGAGACAGACACAATCCTTAATCCGATGGATCAACGGTGCGTGCCCTGGACCATCTTCAACGACTGCGAACTCTATGCCGATTTTCTGACGGCCGCGACCGCTCTGATCCCGTCTCACCCGGATGAGAAGGAGCCCTTCTGGCAGAATGCTGCACGAACGCTGTTCGTTGAAATCTGCATGAAGCTCAAAGCCGACGGCGAGATGTCAAACGCGGCCATTGCCCATCACCTGATGACCGCCAACCTGAAGCAGATCCATGCCAAGTTGAAGGACACGGTCGCGGCTCCCCTGACGGCCGAAACTGCGGCCCGCATGGCGGAGTCGATCCGGTCGGTCTTCAACACGAACGCCAACGCCATTCGCTACATCCCTGACCCTTCGCCCAAGAAGCCTGACAGCTTCTCGATCAAGGCATGGGTCAAGGCCTCGGCGCCCGGCTCGATCCTGTTCATCACGTCAAGCTATTCCGACATGAACTTCACCCGGATGCTGCTGACGCTCTGGACCGACATGGCCGTCACCGCCCAGATGACGCTTCCGCGCACACGCGATCTTCGGACCTGGTTCCTGTTCGACGAGGTCAATGCTCTGCATGCCCTTCCTGCCATCGGCAATGGCCTTCAGACCGCCCGAAACTATGGCGGTGCCTTCGTTCTCGGCATCCACTCCTTTGCCAAGCTGGAGGAGACCTACGGCGAGAAAGGTGCGACCAATCTGGCAGGCCTTGCGCGCACCAAGCTGATCCTCGCCACGGCCGATTACCAGTCGGCTGAACGCTGCGCCGAATTCATCGGCAACCGCGAGGTCCGCCAGATGGATGAAGCCTACAGCTATGGCTACAACAACACCCGCGATGCATCGACCCTGACGCCGCGCAAGGCGATCGAACCGCTGGTCATTCCTGACGACATCACCAACCTTCCTTCGATGCACGGCTTCATCAAGTTCCCCGATGGGTTTCCGGCCACGCGGATCAAGCTTCAGTGGAAAGACTATCCGGAAGTTGCCCAAGGCTTCATCCGGGTCACCAGCATGGAGCCCACGGCCTACAAACCACCAGAACCAAAAAGGCCGGCCGGCCGGCCTGATATCGCAGAAGGGGGGGGCGAGGGTGGACCTGAGACCTTGCCGCCGACCGGGCGCGTTGAGGTAGAAGAGGCAAAGCACGAGGTCACAGAGACGCTGGAGAAGAGCGAGAAGGGCGATGAGCGGTCGGAGGCCGAAAAGGCTGCCGATGCAATGATCGTGCAGAGTGAGGTTACCAAAGCCATCCCGTCCAGTAACGACAACTCTTCACAGGGCCCCGCAAGAGAGGGCGACACCGGCAATGGGGAGCTGCGTTCGGTTAGTCTCTCATCGATGGCGCGGTTGACGGCCATCACTGCCGACCAGACCGAAATCAATCGCCAACAGGCCAAGGAGGCTCTGACCGAAAAGACGCTCGGGAAGCAGGATCGGGACCGGCCCGAAGAGCAAATCCAGCCCGAGACCCGCGAGGGTGCAGGGACTGACCAGAAGGATCAGAGCCACGGCAACGACAGGGAAGCCTCACACGGCACACCCGGGATCGTCGACGACTTCGGCTTGGGAGACTGATCATGCTCTCGGTCGCATCGGTCAAATCGGCATCTGGAGCCGCCGAATACTTCGCCAAGGACGACAAGCATCCGGCTGACTATTACGTCGGTGACGGCGGGAGCGGAGGCGCGGACGGGGAGGGCGGCGTTGGCGGCAGCGGACCCGCTAGCGGATCGGGCGAGGGCGGAGCTGGCAAGGGCGACGACACCGGTCGCGAAGGGGCAGGAAACACCGAAAGAACCGGTTGGGAAGGCAAGGGAGCCGAGCTGCTTGGGCTCTCGGGCGAAGTTACCAAGGATGCCTTCGAGAAGATCCTCAATGGCAAGCTGCCCAGTGGCGATAAGATTGGCCAAGTGCCCAACAGGCAATCGGGGATAGACCTCACATTCTCGATGCCCAAGTCTGCCAGCATCCTCGCTCTCGTATCGGGCGATGAGCGCATCCTCATTGCGCACTGGAGCGCGGTTAAGGAGACGATGAGCTGGGTCGAGGGCAAGTTCGCCGAGGGCCGGACCTATGAGCGCACGAAATCGGGCGAACCGGTGAAAACCGGCAATCTCGTCTATGCCATGTTCGCGCATGACACGAGCCGCGCGCTCGATCCGCAAGCTCATATCCATGTGGTCATCGCCAATCTCACCCGGATGGCGAACGGTGCTTGGCAGGCGCTTCACAATGGCCAGCTATGGAAAAACAACTCGGTCATTGGCGCGGCCTACCATGCCGCCTTCCGCGAGAAACTGGCCGAGCTGGGGTACCAGACCCGCATCACCGGCAAACACGGCCAGTTCGAAATCAAAGGGGTGCCCAAGGAAGCGATCGACGAGTTCAGTAAGCGCCGTGCCGAGATCCTCGCCCGCAGCGAAAAGCTCGGCCTCACGTCGACCGAAAGCCTGCGCAGCATCACGAAGAACAGCCGCGATCCAAAGCTCAATGTGGACGACCGCGAGAAGCTTGCTGCCGACTGGCGCGAGCGCGCCGAAGCCATCGGCTTCGACGGCAAGCAAGTGATCGCAGAAGCCAAGGCGCGTGCCGCAGAAACGACAGCCGACCATCTCCTCACGACCACACAGCGCATCCGCGAGACGGTATCGAACATTGTGACAGCGATCGGCGAGGTCTTCCGGCCCCAGGACCCACTCGTCTCACAAGGGCTGGAGCGTCTCAAGCTATCTCCCGATGAGATGAGAGCGCAGGCGGCGGTCGCATCAGCAATCAGAATCCTCGAACAGCGCGAAGCGGCCTTCCCGGTCTCGCAGATCACCAAGACCGCGCTCGATCTCGGCCTCAAGGGGGTCACGGCCGAGAAAGCCGACGCGCGCGTCGACCAGCTGCTGGAGGGCGGAAAACTCATCCCCGGCCAATCGAACCGGATCGATGGCGCGCTCACCCATGTCACCACGCCGCAGGCCCTCGCCACCGAATCCCTGATCCTCACCCAGATCGACAAGGCGAGGGGGGCTGCAACTCCCATCGTCGCACCCGACGCCGCCGTCGAGCGGATCAATGCCGTCTCCGGCGACAAGCAGCTTAACACCGGACAGATGGCCGCTGCCGTGCTCGGCCTCTCGTCCAGCGACCGCATCGTCGCCGTGCAAGGGGTCGCGGGCGCGGGCAAGTCGACCATGATTGCGGCTCTTGCGCGGGTTGCCGAGCAGGAAGACCATAAGGTTCTCGGGCTCGCCTTCCAGAACAAGATGGTCGGTGACCTCAGGGACGGTGCAGGCATCGAAGCACAGACGGTGTCATCCTTCGTGAATGCCTATGCCAAGGCAGCGCTCGCAGGGCAGGGCGAGCGTTACGACGCGGCGCGCGCTGCGCTGAAGGGCACGGTGCTGGTGCTGGATGAAGCCTCGATGGTCGGCAGCGAGCCGATGAAACATCTGGTGGGCGTCGCCAATGCCCTTGGCGTCGAGAAGCTCATCATGATCGGCGACCGCCAGCAGCTCTCATCAATTGACGCTGGCAAGGCCTTCGCAATGGCCCAGGCTGACGGGATTGCCATGGTGCGCATGGACGAAAACCTGCGCCAGCGAACCGACCAACTACGCACGATCGCAGCGCTCGCCAATCGCGGTGAGGTCCGCGGGGCGATGGAAGTGCTGGGCGACAAGCTGAAGGCCAGCCCCGATCATATCAAATCTGCAGCCGACCAATGGCTGGGGCTTCCCAAGGATGAGCGCGACCGGACCATGGTGTTTGCCTCCGGCCGGGACGCCCGCGCCGAGCTCAACCAGCGCATCCAGGACGGCCTTCGTGCCGACGGAACCCTCGGCAGGGAAAGTGTCACGCTCAGCGTGCTCGAACGGGTCAACACCACTCGCGAGGAGTTGCGCTACCCTCAGACCTACAAGGCGGGCCAAACGCTCGAGGTCGCGAGGGCGGTCTCGGAAATCGGGCTGCGGCGCGGCAGCTATCAGGTGCTTGGCGTCGACGCAAAGGGCCGTGTCGAACTAAAGGTTGGTAACCGCACGGTGCGGTTTGACCCGCAGAAGATCGATCCCAACGACAAGCGCGACGCGCTTGGTCTGACCCAGCGCACCGAAGTGAAGCTGCACGAGATCGACCAGATCCTCTGGACCCAGAACGACAACGAGCGCGGGCTGTACAATGCCTCGCTCGCGCAGGTCACCGGGGTCAGCAGCACCGGCATCAGCGTGAAGACTGCCGATGACCAGACGCTGCATCTGAAGCAGGGCGATCCCATGCTGGAGCGCCTGGGCCTCGCTTACGCGCTCAACATGCACATGGCGCAGGGCGTCACAACCGACAAGGGCATCGCGGTGATGAGCGGATCCGAAAGCAACCTCTCTAACCAACGCCTGTTCAACGTTACCGTCACCCGTGTCCGCGACGATCTAACGCTCCACACTGACAACAAAGACCGCCTGATCAGCGCCATCGAGCGCAACGAGGGCAACAAGACCAGCGCGCTTGAAACGGTCGGCCGCCTCGAGATCGATGCATCAAGGGACAGTTGGGCGGGGCCGGGCAAAACCGACAAGACGTTCAATCCCGAAGTGCCTGCCGATCTCGCCAAGTCCGACAGCATGGACCTCAGCAAGCACCGCGTCGCGGTCGAGCCGCGCGTGCCAGACAAGACCTTCCCCGAAAAAGACATCAGCCTGGAGATCTGATCATGCACCCGTCGGCCAACTACGATTACCTCATGCACGGCGACCACTTTCATTGGTGCGATGTCGAGGCGCAGGGCATCTCGCGATGCGAGGAGCAGGTGATGCGCGAACACTTGGCCGTGGCGGCCACTGATCCGCTCGCCGACGTCGGCCTCTCCATACTGATCGCGATGGGCGTCACCATCGTCGCGGGAGCGGCGTGGGGTGTAAGGCAGCAGAGGAGATTTCCGGATCGGAACAAAGCGGACGCGGGCATAACGTCTCAATCAAAGGAAATCGGCGCCTGAGTTTGGTGGCCGATCCCCTCCACCTATTGATGAAAGGACAATATGATGAGCAATTGGAATTTCGAGGACATGGGCGATTTCGCCGATGATGCCGCTGCCCAGCGCTGGGCCAAGCGCAACGATATTGACCTGCGCGACATCCGAACCAGTGCCTGCGGGAAAGGCGTGCGCCTCGAGGTTCGTCGATCCTCGCTCGGCGACAGCCGGGCGCAGGGCGATCTTCGCGACGGGCGCAGGACGGGGTGGTAACTGCTAACAGGGAAGGGACGCACAATGACACGCAAATATATGATCATCGGCCTGCCGGTCATGGTGGCCGCCATCACGGTGCCTGCGGCCGCACAGGCCGCACCGACCTCGGATGTCGCCAGCAGTATGGCCGCGTTTGCCGAACAACAGGCTGGAGCCAACCCCGAAGCGCGCGCCGCCGAAAAGCAGGCGAGCTACCTCGCTCGCAGGAGCGCTGGGAAGACGGCGGAATGCCATGACTGCACCGACTGTGCGCCGTGCGAGGCTTGCAAGGAATGCGACGACCCCGATGAACGAAGCGATCGCGAGGGGGGTTTGCCTTGAACCGGCCGCACAGCCATCGGGAGAGTGGATATGAACATGGCGGCAGGGATCAGTAGCCCACAGTGCCCCAAATGCAGCCGATCGGTCGGCCAATGGATGGATCGGCAGCTCACGCACATTTGTGCCTCTTGCGGCGCGCCACTCATTCGCTTCAGGGCGAGCCGCGCGCTCAGGCTCTATCGCATCTTACCGGTGGCCGGACTGATCCGCATCACAGGATTGCTGTTGACGGTTGCGGCGATCCTATCCGCTGTCGCATTTCCTCGCGGCTTACAGGCTGCGGTCTTCATGGTAGCAACCGCGCTGCTCACATTCGGCGCTGCCGACGTCATACAAGAGACTTTCGCGATGCGGGTCCGACGCCGCCCAAGCGATAGGATCATCGGAGGGCCCAAGGCCCAAACGTGGAGGGCAGTCGCACGAATGATAGAAGGACTGATCTGCCTCATGCTCAGCTTCGTATGCTTTATGATCTGGGCAAGCGTCACAACCGAGATGTGAGAGGTCGGGCGATCCAAATTGACCCAATCAATCGCCTGCCGACTATGCAGTATCCGACCCGATAAGAATCACAGATGGATGCTGTAGTTTCTGCTGAATTCCGCAATCATTGCCAGGATGAGCGGTCTTTCGGCAGGCGATTATCGTCATCGACGACGGCAACCTTATGCGGCTTGTCTCGCGTCCAATGCCACAGGACCAGATTGATATCCCGCTCGCCGGCGCGCGTGGCAAAGGACGGGACGATGATTCCAGCACATCCCGCCTTGAACAGACGATCGGCGAGTTCCCAAGTGGGCACCGGCTTGCGATCGGCCGCCAGCACTTCCCAGGCGCAAGCGAGTTCGGCTCGCGAGATCAGAGCGGCTGCAAGGCCCTCATCCTTCGTCAGATCGAGGATGTCGCTGCAATCGATCCGGTAACTGCAAAGGGTCATCGGCTGCGCTTTGAAAACAAAGCCCTGCTGCGCCTCGAGCCATGCGGTCTCGAGGCGCAGCGATGTGTACAGGCACGCAATGCCTGACCGGTTGAACCGGCCGCCAAGCATTCGGGCACCCTCGCCGGATTCGGGATCGAAGGCCCACCCCGGATGATGCGCGCGGTAAGCCAGACCTTCGAACCGCGTAACCGGCAGGGTCAAGCAAAACCGCCCTGTGCGATGCGGGCGAGGTAGCTGCGAACGAGTTCGGCGCGTCCTTGACGGACCAGTTCCTCGGCGGTTGCATCGCCCAAAGAGGGCAGGGGCTGCGAACGATACCACGCATAGGCCGCAAGCTCACTTCCGGTCCACGGTATCACACGGTTGATGATCTCGCTCATCTCGCGCAGCCGTGTCTGGGTCGACAGACTGCCAGATCGAGAGCTTTTGGAGACGGCATCGCGAGACAGGCCGGCAGCGGCGGCAAGCTCGGACTTGGTGATCCGCAACGCTCCTGACAGACGGTCGGGCGATACGCCATCCTTGCCTGTGACTTCGCTCAGAAATGCAGCCGACGCCATGATGCCTCACATATTGCACGAAACAGGTACAATCTGTGCGGCGCTGGTGAGATTGTCAAGATCATCACATGGCAAGCGTGAGGATCGTAAGCGCTAATCGCCGCAAGGACATCCGCGAGTGGCCCAAGTCATTTCCTAGCGTTCCATGTAACCGTCGCTCTGCTGGTAGACACTTGAGGGTGCCAAGGCTACAAAGCGGGCAGTGTCATTTCTATTTCGCGCAAGCAGTTCCCAAGATTGATAATAAAGATTATGTTAAATCAAATGTAGCAACTGTCCGCGTACACCGTGTTCCGCGCGCGCGCGGCGGGTTCTTTCACAAATGCCCCGTGGGCCAGATTTGTCGCGTCCGATAGTCGCCGCCATCTAAGCGCAGGGCTCGCGCGATTGCGCAGTCCGTACCAGCAGCGCCAGCAAACAGGTTTGCGATGGCCTCAGCGCAGAAGCTCGCTTGCCAGCAAGGGTCTGCGGGCGATCGTCGCCAGAAGCGCCTGCGCGGGACCGGTCGGTTGGCTGCGGTCGTGCTCCCAATTGAGCAATGTGCCCTTGGCGATATCGATGTAGCGTGCAAACGCGCTTTGCGACACCCCTGTATGGGCGCGGATCGCCGCGACGTCCACAACCGCCACTTCGATCGCGTGCACGCGCGCGCCGGCGTTCTTACGCTATGCATGTTATAGAGCCTCGTTCATTTCCTGCATGATGCTCTCGTAGGGCATGCTTATAATCAATCTCAATGGGCCGCGATCAGGGCCTTGCTCAGTTCAAACGCGACAACTGCTCGACCCTTGTAAAATTGTGCTTCTCGTTCCTGGCGAAGACGGTGTTCAGGTATATCGGAAGAGACAGACCGCCGAAAATATAGATGGTGCGACACCCTCCGCTTTTACCCCCATATTCCGGCGGGATCCGGATCTTGAGCAGTCCCACGCACAGTGACACCCCTGCCTCCCGGCTGGCGGCGGTGAAGCTAATTAGGCCCACGCGCTCGTCGTCGCTCATGATGCCCTTTGCGCGCCGCTGGAACTCGGGCAGCGGTAGACAGTGCTGATCGGCCTATCGCACGGGGGGCGTAGCATGCCGCAAAGCAAAGGAACAATGCGGGCTTTCGTTTACTAGGACACTGCATCGCGCGGTGAAGCCGCACCATCCTTGGAAGAAATCTTTATGAACGCTAAGAAGGACCCCAGCAGGGTTCGCGCCGAAATCAGAAAAACTTCGCTTGTAGAGCTTTTGCGACGAGCGCGGCAGTCGCAGCACATCACGGGCGATGAGGCACCGGCCGAAACTGAGTCGGCTCGTGCCGCGTATAGGCAGCTCGGCAAATTAGCTGGTCGATATTCCTCGCGGTAAAATATTTGGCCTATCGGATGTCTCAATTCAGGAACAGACTGTCTGGAGTCTCGCGCGTGCAATCGGTGCCGGCTAATTAGGCCTCGCGACCCGAATGGCTCGCTATCGCACGAGCCGAGCAACTAGGCCCCGCCCAGCGCGGGGCCTTTTTTGTTTTTACGTTGCCAACATTTCCAGCGCCAGGCGTGACGGCTCGGCAATTTTTTAGTGCATCGGAACGTCGATCAGCTTTCCGTCGACCAAGGCATTCTGGGCAACACGCAATTGCTGCTATTCGTGGCCCTGCGGGAGAGGCTGATGATTGCCCAATGGGCAATCCTGTGTCCAATGTTTCATCAAGAAGTAAGCGTCGTTGCCAGCTTCCTACCCAGCTACGGTTATGCGCGGGTGCGAGTCGCGATCTAGGAAGCTGCACTTTTTCCTGTGAGTGCCTAAGGTGTCGGAGACCGTCGTTAGGCTACCTATACTGATCAATGGCGACGTCGCAGAGCCGACGTTCGTTCTTTCTCCTTGGCTAATCGGGACCATGAAGAAAGCTAATGACCTAATCACACCTCGACCCGGCCATGCAGAATGGGTTTCGTGGAATGCTAGCAGAACCGTCGGCACAATCTGTTCGGCCCAGTGCCTATGATCCTGCTTAACTCGCGGTGCGAATTAGGTGAACTCAACAAGAACTAACGATGCATTGTCGTGGCCATCGCGTTCCAGCATTTGCTCAATCAAATAGTCAGCCAGAGTGGAAAGGTCGAATGCAGCAGCGATGTCTTTCTTCTTTAGCGACCGGGATAGTCCATCCGAGCACAATAGCACCAGATCACCTCGACCGGCTGTGATCGAGGTGCATTCAATGAGGGGTTCTACGCTTGTCCCGAGCGCACTGGTAACTATATTGGCCTGCGGATGATTAGAGCCCGTCGCAGCATCGATCAGCCCCGCATCAAGCAATTGCTGAACCACGCTGTGGTCTCTGGTCAATTGGCGCACCCTTCGCGATTGCACGATGTAGGCACGGCTGTCCCCTGCCCAGCAGATGACGGCTTCGTTGCCGTCGGCAACCATTGCAACAAGGGTGGTGCCGCCCTTCCCGGCCGTTACGTCTAGCAGCTTCTGGTGCGCCTGCATGACGGCTTCACGCAGACGTCCGGCGCCGCCCTCCTCGCGCCACCGGATGAGTTCCGCGATGACGAAGTCTGCGGCGATATCACCCGCGTCATGCCCCCCCATGCCGTCAGCGACCGCCCAAAGTCGCAGATCGGATCGGTCAACCAGCCGGTCTTCATTGACGCGTCTCACCCGGCCGACATGCGTTCGGCTGGTTGATCGAAACCCCTTGGCTTTGCGTTCGGGGCGGCGGAAAAGTCTCGTCAATCGTCTCACGCCGCAGTCGTTTCCCTGAGCGATCCCTCGCTTTTCGCATAGGCGGTCGCAAAGGCGTGATCGAGTGAACCGGGGCGGCCATTGGCAAGCTGGTCGGAAAGGTCGGCATGACGCGCGGCAACTTCCTCGATCTGTGCCGCGCTGCGGCTTTTCAGGAGCGAAGTGCGCTGCGCCGAAGCCTGTTCGAGACTGGCGGGCGCAAAACGTTCGATAGCAGCGCGCAAACTGCCCTGCAGGCCGGCGAAGGTTGCAATGAGATGCCTCTTCAAGTCCTTGAAGGAGGCCTTGAGCGCAGCCGGCCCTGAAAGAAAGCCATTGGTTTCGGCGAGCAGCAGGTCGATCGCAAGGCGCTGGGTGGGTGCCCACTTGAATGGGTTGTTCGCTTCGCCCCCGATTGTCGTCCGGCTCATCTGATACCGCATGCGGGCCTTGTCACGCTCTGCCATCAGATCGCCTATCCCCAGCACCATCTGCCGGTAAAGCGCGCCTGCGCGAAGCATGATTACGTCAGGATCCTCGGAAGACAGAAGCGAAGGGTCGAGGCCCGCGCCCGCGCAGAATGCTTCGAGCAGGGTTCCGTCGTGGCGGGGGATTACACTGACGGGGTCGTTCCATTCACTCGGCACGTCGATCGAGTGCCCCAGCGGTGCGCCGGAGATCATCGTGCTGTCTGCACTGCTTGAGGAAGCCGCCATGTGAGGTGCGATCGTCGCGACAAGCCGGAAACGTCCCATCTCCAGCACGGCTGGCAGGCGCAGTTCTGTCAGCCCTCCCAGCGGAAGATCGGTGCCCGTCGCGGCGTTGCGGACCCCGTTCGCGCCACTGACCGTGATCCCCAACCCTTCGCTGTTGGCGCGAATTTCGCAGTGGGTGCGAGACAGGGCGCAGTCGGGATCTTCAATCGGCCAATCCGATGCAGGATCACGGCCGATCGTCAGCGAACCCTTGTCCATCAAGCGCACATCGACGGGATGAACCGCATCATCACGATCGAACAATTGGAGCATGTACATGGGCTGATCCTGCCTCATCTGTCGATGCGTGTCGCAGCGAGCGAACCGGGATCGGGCGCGACCGTCGCGCGTGTCTCTGCCTCGACCATGACGGTGTTGAACGCCTCGAAGACGCTGCCGAATTCGTCGCTGCGCCCGTGCGACAACCGCACCGAGAAGTCGCCTCGGGCCGCAGAGTCCAAGGCGGAGCGCAACCGTCGAAGGGGCCGTGCCGCGATGGCACCGCTCGCATATCCGACCGCCGCGACGACGGCGATAATGAGAACGCAAAGGGCGATGAGGAGCATGCGGGACGACGCGATCGCCGCGTCCAGACCGCTACGGTCCAGCGCCAGTTCGACGGTCCCGAACCGGGCACCAGCATAGTCGATCGGCCGCGCGAACCTGAGTGTCTGCGACGATGCCGATGCGTTCTGCGCAGCGCCGCCATGGGTGCCGACCAGTTTGGGATCATTGGCCGCGCGGATTGTGCCTGTGCTGTCGCTGATAATGATCTGACGGACATCGGGGTTTTGCGATGCCGATACCACGAAAGCTTGCAGCCCGGTCCAGTTCTGTTCGCCGGGGGGCAGGCCGGCATTGTCAACGACCGTAAGCGCGGCATTGGCGGTCACGAATGCAGCGATACTGTTGCCCGAAGCCGTCGCCATCCCTTCGAGCAATTGGGCTTCACGTTCGGAGATGAAATAGACGGATGCGGCAAGCGTGACGGCGGTGACGCTTGCCAGCAAAAGTGGCAGTTTCGTGCGCATCGACAAGCCACGGCGAGGGAGCGCAACGTCGCGCAGCTCGTCCAACTGGCGATCGAGCGCCTCGACCAGCGCGGCGCCATCGGCAAAGCGCTGTTCGGGCTTCTTGGCGAGAAGCCGGTCGATAATGGCCCGCAGGCCGGGCGGACAACTCCCCGTCGCATCCCCGATCGGAGCGACCTTTTCCTGGGCGATCTGGATCGCGAGTGTTGCCAGACTTCCGCCGGGAAAGGCGACGGTACCGGTGATCATCTCGTACATGACGACGCCGAGAGAGAACAGGTCGGACCGGTGATCGACAGGAAGCCCCAGGGCCTGTTCGGGGCTCATGTAGCGCGGTGTTCCGAGAAGTTGGCCTGTCTGGGTTCTGCCCAGATGCCCGGAGTCGCCTTCGTCGATGCGAGCAACGCCGAAATCGAGCAGCTTGGCGGTCTGGCCGTCGGCGCTGATCATGATGTTCGAAGGCTTCACATCGCGATGGACAATGCCGGAGCGGTGCGCATAGGCGAGCGCGTCGGCCAATTGCCGTGCCAGCCGCAAGACACGTTCGTGCGCGATGCGTCCCTGCTTCTGAAGCATCGCTTCGAGCGGCTCGCCCGCGATCAGCTCCATCGCGATGAAGGCCTTTCCGTCCACTTCGCCCGCATCGTAGATCGTGGCGATATTGGGGTGACTGAGCGCACCGGCAGCACGCGCCTCGCGAAGGAAACGCGCGCCAAGCTGCGGGTCGCGCATGTATTCCGTCTTGAGCACCTTGACGGCCACGGTGCGACCGATTTCAGGGTCGTGGGCGCGATAGACTTCGGCCATCGCGCCTTGACCGATGACACCCTCGACGCAGTAGCGACCCAGCTGGGGCCATCCGGCATCTTCCGACTGTCCGGCCGAAAACGCCGAGTGTGAGGACTGGCTGAGATTCATCCGTCAGTTCCTCGCCCGGACGGTTGCGGCGATACGCTCTGCGCGTTCAAGATCGCGGCCGATCGCAGCGTTGCCGGGATCGAGTGCGGCGGCGCGTCGAAGTTGTGTCACGGCCTCTGCCACGCGTCCCTGATTGAGCGCGGTCAACCCGGCCGCGTGTGCACGCTTTGCGCCGGCGCGATCGACTTTTGCCGCTGCTGGCGCCTTGGCTTTGCTGGCGGCAGCCGGCGCTTCCGGCGCTGCAGAAGGTAATCGTGTTGCCGCAGCTTTGGCGGGCCGCGGAGCCTGACCGGGTATCCGCAACACGGTTCCCGCTGCCAGATTGTTGGGGTTCTCGATATCGTTGTAGCGTGCCAGCTGATACGCCTTCAGGCGGTTGCCCAGAAACCGGGATGCAAGGCCCGTCATTGTGTCACCACGCTGCACGACGTAGGGAAAGCTCGTCGGGCCGAGATCTTCGCGGGCATCTCCGGTCATCGACTGCTTGAGCATCAGCAGGGTCGGGTTGGCGGGATCGCGATCCAGCGCCTTTTCCACGCGGCGACGGGCTTCCTTGCGGTTGCCCTGATACAAGAGCTCCGCAATGGCATCGATCTCGCTCGGTGAAACCGTGGCGGTGGTAGGGCCAGTGGTCTGCACCGGCACCTTGCCGGAGCAGGCCCCGAGCACGAGCGCGCCGAGCGCGGCGGCGAGAAAGCGGGACGTCATGAACGAAGCCTTTCAACGAGCGGAGAGGGCGAGGGGGGAGCCGATGTCGCGTGGCATGATGAGCCGCTGACGAATGCAACGAAGTCTTCCGGTGCGAGCGGGCGGGCAAAATGATAGCCCTGAAAAAAGCGGCAACCTTGCGCGCGAAGCCAGGTATATTCCGCTGGGGTCTCGACACCCTCGGCGAGCACCTTGATCCCAAGGCCGCGTCCCAATGCCAGCAAAGCGCTGCAGATAGCCTGGCTGTCGCGTCGCTGATCGACATCGGTCACGAAGCTCCGGTCGATCTTGAGCTTGTCGAACCGCAACGCCCGCAACGCGCTGAGGCTGGAATAGCCGGTGCCGAAGTCGTCGATGGCAACCGCCACACCCATCGCGCGCAGGGCCTGGCAAAGGCTCGCGGCCCGATCGCCGTCGGCCAGGGCAACGCTTTCCGTCAACTCTATTTCGAGGGCGTCGGGGGGCAGGGCGTGGCGCGCCAGTGTTCTCTCGATCATCGAAGGGAGCGCCTCGATCTCAAGGTCACGCCCGGACAGATTGACGGCAACCCGCAATCCCTCGCAACCGGCAGCACGCCACCCGCGCGCTTCGCGAAGCGCGTAATTGAGCGCCCACAGGCTGAATTCATGCGTAATGCCCGTGCGTTCCATCACGGGCACAAAGCGCGCAGGCGAGATTTCTCCCTGCAGTGGATGCGACCACCGGATCAGCGCCTCGGCACCGCAAAAGCGGTCTTGATCGGCATCGAACAGCGGTTGGAAAACCATGTGAAGCTCGCCCCGCGCGATCGCCTGCCGAAGGTCCTGCTCGATTGAAAACTGCTCACGTGTCTGCGCAGCGAGCGTCGCATCCACGACAGCTTGGTCCTCAGACGCATCCGTCGTCACTGCGAAGGCCGATAAAGTTCCCGACACAGCGGTTTCGGGAGAGCCCTGACTTGCGTCGAAGCGGATGCTTCTGAGCGCGATTTCGGGAAGTATCTCGCGTTCGCTTTCGATTATGCGATCGCTCAGCGCGTAATGGATGGCGTGGGCTTCCATGGTGGCCGTTCCCTCGCTGACGTCAGGGCCGAACCATACGGCAAAATGCGCGCGGTCGATCTGGGCGATCAGGCGCGAGGATGCGAGCATTCCTTTCAACCGTTGCACCAAACGCAAAAGCACACGGTCGCCCAGGGCGCTATCGAATAGGCAGAGCCGATCGTAATCGCGACAGGCCAACACAATCAGTGTGCCGGTTGCGTCCGATGCCATTTTCGCAATCAAAGTTTCCCGCGTCGGCAGACCGCTCAGTGAGTGAACGTGGGAATTCCGAGGTTCACGTTGCCGGGCGCGGGCGACCAGAAGATCGATAGCCCGAGCGGCACGAGAATGCAGTTTGCCGGAAAAATTCGTGCCGATAACCGCCTCGGCAGCAGTGATGGAGTGGCGCAAGTTACGCCGCGCAAGCGAATTTTGATGCGCAAGATAAACGCCAAGCGACGCGAGAACCACAATGGCGAGTGTGACCGGCAGATTCACCATGAGGGGCCTGCGGGAGGCACAAGCCTTGAGGCTTTTTCAGGGCGACCTTGCGTTTTGCGCATTTAAGGTCAGTATATCTTTAAGGGTTTACGGAGACTTACCGTGCACAACGGTTCGTCGCAAAACGCATGTGATGCTGGTGTGGTTCGGCAATCCGCCCCCAAAAATCTTTCGACACCTATCGGGGTTTGATCGAGGGATAGCTACGATTTTGCTTATTTGTGGTTAGAATTCTGTATTTTTGCTGGGGCAGCAATCCTGAAGCTTCACTCGCATGATCCTACCCCCCTTTCCCTGCCTGCGGGGGTAAGCGAGACCTCGGTGCTGTTCGTGGTCCCCCAAAACGTGCTGTCATGGGTCGGTTTTCGAACAAAGGGTTTGCTGCGTCTTCTCTGACCGCCGGATCGAGGGAAGGTAGAACGCCGTGCCTCGGCATTGAACCGGCTTTTGATTTCCCGTGAGCGAGCGGTAGCTGAGTCGCAAGATTCGCGGCCTGTTTGCTGAATTGCCTCAGCTGTTCCTCGCTGCAAAATTTTGAAACCTGCTGCCGCTACAAATTGCCGCGCTGCTCTCGGGAACGCACGGCGAGTCCGCTAATGTCCGAAATGGGGTCGCTTCCTAAATGGCAGTAATTTTCGCGACCAGGGCAAAGCTGCCATGCCGCTTTTGGGATCGCGACTCGACCTTGGTTTTGACCGGTTCTGGGTGGAATTCTGCCCGTCCGCTTTCCAGATTTAATCAGTGCTACCGAGCGACGCTTCTGCGTAACCGTCCTGCTTTAGGTTGAGGTCGAACCAGTCGATGAGCTCGCTCGTGATATCGCGGATGTTGGCAGGCGAGTTGGCGAGAGAGTGGTTTTCGCCCCAATAGCGCAGCAGCCGGGCCGGACGGCCCTTGCGGCGCAGCAGCGAATAGAGCGCCTCTGGCTGCGAGAGCGGCGCGCGTGTGTCGAGCTCGCCGTGGATCAGCAGCAGCGGTGTGTGGATCCTGTCGGCGAAAGTGAGGGGCGAGTTGCGGTGATAAAGCGCAGGATCGGTGGCCGGATCGATCCTGAAGCCCAGGCCCCGCTCGTAGATCGGGCCGTTGACCGCCATGTCCTGTTCGGTGCCGGGCCACCCCCGCGCGGCCGGATCGAAAGCGCCGTAGTTGGTCGCGATGTCCGTTGCCCCTGCAATCGCGGCCGCCGCTTTGAAGCGGTCGGTCTGCGCCACCATTGCGCTGACGGTGTAGCCGCCGAAGCTCTGGCCGAATACGCCGACGCGGTCGTTGTCGGTAATCCCGAGCTCGACCAGCCTGTCGATGGCGGGAAGGACACCGCCGGGGAACGCAGCAAGCGGCTCGCTCGGTGCCTCGCCACGAGGGATCGGTATGGCGGGAATGGCGACGACATAGCCGCGGCTCGCGTAGAGCTGGAGGTTGTAGAGTCCCGGCATGTGCGGATCGAGGAAGTAGTCGTCGATCCCGGATGGGCTGTAGCCGCCATAGACCCACATCAGCGTTGGGTAGCGCCGTGCCGGATCGTAACCGGCCGGAAGCAGCACCGCCATCTTGAGCGCGGTGCCATCGGCGTGGCGATAGTCGATCATGCGCCGCTCGCCCCATGTGACCTCGGCCAAGTGCCGATTGTGCTGTATCAGGGCGAGGGGCGCGGCAGGATTGTGCCACGGCGTGAAGTTCACGGCACTGCCTTCAAACCCGTTCTCGGCCCAGATAATCCCGCTGCAATCGTGATCGAGCAGCCTCGCGGACGGCGCGAGCGCGATACTGGCCGCTCGCGGGCCATCGCTGGTCCAGAGGCTGTAGGTTGCGGCCCCCTGTTTCCGTTCGGTAACGAGCCGTGCCGCATTGTCGCAAACGGTTGCCTTAGCAGCTTGCCATGGCACGAACCGGCGTGCGGCGGGGTCGAAGCGGACCGGACTGGCCTTGCTCTGGCCAGTGATTTGTCCTGTCATTGAGGTTCGCAGGCCGGTCAGCCCTTCGGAGTTGCCTTTGATTTCATCCACCCGGCCATTGCGGACATCGACAAGCCGCCACCCGCTGCCTGCCTTCTTATCCCGCATCAGAATCCGTGTCCGGTCGGCCCAGAGCGCATAGGAGGCCTCGCGCCAATGCGCTGGCACCGCGTCATCGAAGGTCAGGCCCGGGGCTTGGGCGGTCAGCGCGAGGTCGCTCACGGCGAGGGTCCAGAGGCTCGCCGAGTTCAAGTCCGCCGCTGTCCGGGCGCGCAGGGAGACATATTCCGACCCTGGCGACCATCCGATGATATCGAGCGGATAGCGGGCGCTGTTCGGCGTCTCGACCCGCTGCAAGACCGGTTGCTCGGCAAGGTCGAGCATGAACAGGGCATTCTCCACCGCCCATGCCATGACATTGGGCATATCTGGTGACCGGCGATGGGGAGGGATGGCGCGAGTTGGCGCGAGGATCGCAGCGCGGCGGCCATCGGGCGAAAGGGCGATGGTCAGCGCGCCGAACATCGGGAATGCCGGCACCTCGCCAAGCTTCGTCGTCGATCCATCAGCCAGATTGAAGATCACCAACTCGGCCGCGTAGCGCCCCTCAGCCACCTCAGCCGCCGCCATCGCGCTGTCGGAGCGCGATACCGTCGGCACCTCGCCCGCGCGCATCGTCGCGCCCGCCTGTGATGCCTCGCGGTGGAACTTGGCGTAGCGATCCACCATCGCTGATCGTTCACCCGGCGGCATCAGCACCGCCAAAAGGCGATCCGGTCCGAGCCACAGAAAAGGCGCGTTTTCGTCATTGTCGCGGCAGGTGTTCGGTAGGCTTGCGCCTGAGGTTCGCAGGTCGAGTTCGTTGAGCGGCGAGCCGTAGCGCACCTGGGTCATCATGGCGCGATCGCTGACGCGCCGGAGTGCCTCGGTCCCGCGCTCCCACACATAGAGGCGGACATTGTCACCGCCGTGCGGCTCGCCCTGTTCGGGCGCGGTCGAGAGCATCGCCAGTCGCCGCCCGTCGGGGCTCCAATAGGGGCACCAGTAGCCTGCCGCGTTCGCTTGCCCATCGGTGAGCTGGCGCAGCTGCGACCCGTCGCGCTTCACCAGCCAGATATCGGTGCGCGAAGAATCGATCTCGTAGGAATTGCGGCCATAGACCTCGCCCGGGCTAGCGGGACGCGGAAGTGCAATAGCGATATCGTCGGCATCCGGGGCAATGTCGGCGCGGTCAACGGTAACTGTGGCAAGCACGTCGTCAATGGTCATCGGACGCGCCGAGGCGGGGCTCCCCATCAGCAGCGACAGCACACCCAATAGTGCCACCCCAGTAGAATATCGTGCGCGAGCCTCTGGCATAAAAGTCCTTCCAAGCGAGTAATCGCGGGCCTTTTTAGGCGCTTACCCGAAGGAGGCGATGGCGGCTATGGGGTCGATAGCTGAACGGCAGAATTTTTCTGGAAGGGTGGCATAGCCGCAATGCCGCTTTTGGGATCGCAAATCGGCTCCGCTAATGACCGGTGATGGGTGGTTTTCGGACATTCCCTCGGTATCTGTTTGCCACATCGCCTCAACGCTGACTTTTCCTTCATCGAATCATGCGATTGCTGTGCGCAGTCCATTGCTGGAGGGAGAAATTTGTGCTGCGGATCGTGCAAGCAATATGGCTGGCTCTTGCTGCTCTGATCCTGCCCGGCTGCGACTCAATGCCTTGGCAGACTTACGCTGAGCCGAAAGGGTATCTGCTCGATTATTGCGGGACCAAGATTCTCATTCCCGAAGCTTACACTACCGAAGTCATCGACAGGGAGGGCACAGCGCCCTCCAACTTTCTGATGGCGTCATGGCCAAGCATGAATGGCTGGCGAACACCTGATCCTTCGGATGAGAGGCAGGGCTCTCGTTCCCGAGTAGGAATTATGCTCGGTTTTGGTGGAGGGTGTGACACGCCTTATCCTGACCGAATAGAAAAGATATTTCGAGAGTATAAGGACGGTGGTTCTTATCTTGGTCGCGAACGTCCTCCGGCCAAACAACTCCCAGACCTAGAGGGTTTTCAGCACTTCGTTAGACCACACTCTGAGCGGGAAATGATAAACGGAGCGTTCAGCGAAACCGATATTTTCATGCGTCGCTCCAGCAACGGGAGTTCCGAGGCTCTACTGATTTGCTCAGACAAGCCCATCAAACCTAATCGCTATCCGCAATGCAAGTTTTATTTCGTCCATCCTGACAATCCTCTGTTTCGTGTAGAAGTAGACTTTGACCGAAACCTGAGATTTGACGAATTTCACGTTGTTGAAACCAGGGTGATCGACAAACTTCGCGAGTTCGAGGCGGCAGCAGCAGAGAAGGCGATCAGTGACCGCCAGACACGCTGATTTTCAAGCGTTCCTTGTTGAGACGTTGCTGCAACCCAACCCTTCTAAATCGACCGCATTGGGGTCGCTTTCAGGATTTCCGCTCACGGCGACCGGGCAGGCCATAGCTGCCGGGCACGTGTCAGGATCCCGCGCTGGCCCCGCGCCTGGCCGGTCATGGGTGTCTTGAGACCGGCAGCTTTTCTGAAGCCTTTCGGAATCATCCTGAATAGATTAAAGGTAAATAAAGCTGCAGACTTAACCGCCTGCTCGAATCAAGCTGGTTCGCCCGTAAAGTAATGGCCCACCCGCCACTTAATCTATGGCAAATCCCCACCGCGAAAAAGTGTCCACCAGTTCAGGCTCCCGCGCGATGGCATCGGCGATATCCTGCTCTGCCGTGGCGTCGTTCTGCTTCAGCTTGATCAACCCGCGCAGCAGAACCGATGTCGCCTGCCAGGGGGCGAGTTGCAGCGCTTCTTCAATATCCGCCCGGGCTTTCTCAAGCTGACCAGCGCGCAGATGGTACATCGCCCGGCTATCCAAGGCCTGCGCCGGGTTCTTCCCGCGCTCAACTGCAAGACGGCAAGCCTCCTCGCCCTGTTCCAGCTGCACCTCCCAGGTCCCGATAAACCAGCACTTTGCGTTGAAGAGGGTCGCATCGCTCGGGGCTTCGGCCAGCACGTCGTCAATCCGGGCAAGGCCCGCTGTCTTGTCCCCCTCAATCGCGTCAAGTTCGGCCAGTTCGAAGGCGATCAATCGTTGTGCTTCCGTGTCGCCGCCTTGCTGCGCCAGCAGATCGCGCGATTCACGTAGCTCGTTGAGATGCGTCATGACGCTGGCCAGCCTGATCCCGGTTGGTGGCGTAGGATCGAGCGCATAGGCGCTTTCAAGATCAGCCTTGGCAGCGGCCCAGTCGCGCAGCCGGGTATGCATCTCGGCTCTTTGCCGGAAAAGTTCGGCCGATGCCTTGATGTCGATGGCTGCGGACAGGTCCGCGACCGCGCCCAAAAAATCGAAAGTCGCCATGCGGAAGCGGGCGCGCGCCTCGAAAGGGTCGACCTCATCAGGCTTTTTGGTGATCGCCTTGGTATAGGCATCTTCCAGCGGTTGCAAAGCGATGCGGTCTGCCTTGCCTGCGAAACGCCACCGCCGCGGCGCATCATTTGGCGCTGAAAAGGTCAGCTTGTCTCTGACGACAGCGGCAGCCTTGCGCCGCTCTTCGGCAAGCCGGTCAGGCGCAATCTCGCCGCCCAGACTTGTGACCGTTTCGACGAAAGACACTTCGCGCCCACCGAGCTCGGCCTTGCGCGAAAATACTTTTCCGGCCGCTTCGGCCTCAAATTGCAGATTGCCCTTCACCGCCAATGCGCTTGAATCCAGCGGCAGCTTGGCGCGCAGCGAATAGATGTCGAACGACCGCCGGCCCACTGTGACGGGGATATCCTGCCATTGGCTTTGGGATCGGTTCGGCGTGAAGGTTGCAGCCTTGGTCATGCGACTTGGGCTGAACTCGCCGCGGGTTTCGGTAAAATTGAACAGCGGCGGAAAGATACCGGTGATCGTCAGGGTCGCCAGACTGTCGTCCGCCCCCTGTTCGAACACCGTGTCGATAATCTGGGTGCCCTTCCCCAAGCTGTTGGCAAGGCTGTTTGCCAGGCCATCCTTGGCCTTCTCGTTCTGGCCGTTCATCTGAACCGCGCGCGGGCCAACCATGACGATCTTGACCGATCCGAGCACGGGAAGATCAAGCCCGGCCGATCCATCCAGCTCCATATGCATCGTGATTTCCGGCGCCAGCGGCAAGGTCTGCGCCAGCGGTATCAGCGTTGCGCCTGTTTCCTGAAGCGGCAGGTAGTATTCAAACGGCGGAACATTGCCGACGATGGCGATGTTGGCGCCTGCCGAGGTGCCATCAAGAAAATACTCTTGCCCTTCGATCACGGCTCTCACGAGAACGTGATTGAACGCGCCCGGGATCGGCAGGGAATCAGGCACCGCATTGCCGCGATCGGTCGACACCAGCACGGCCTGCGCTTCGATGCCGAGGTGATCCAGCACAGCCAGCAGCAACACCGTTTTGGCTTTGCAGTCGCCATATTTCAGCTGCCACGTGGTCTCGACGCTTTGCGGGATATAGTTTCCGCCATCGAGCCCGTTCAACAGGTAGCGGATGTCTTCCTGAACCAGCTCAAGTGCTGCGACCGCCTTTTCGAGCGTTGAGACAGGGCGAGCGCCGATTTCGTCGACCTTGCCGAGCAGATCGGTGAGGCCGTCGAGACTGCCTTGCGTGACGTAATAAGGCGCCATCGTTTGCGACACCTCGGCCCAATTGGCGAAAGTTCCGATCTGAAGCGTAGGCGGCACCTGATACCGCAAGGGCGCATCGTGCGGAAGCGGGTCAGCGGCGGGCAATGGCAGCGCAACCTCAAGCCATTGGTATCCATCGCGCGCGACGGCGGGGCTGATTGCGGCGCTTCGTCCGGTTTTGTAATTGACGTTCAGGCCCTCCGGCCATGACACCATAACCCGGGTATAGTCCGCCTCTTGATCGGCGAACCTCGCAAGCAGCACCGATAGCCCGCCGTCGTTCGTGCTTTTGGTCTGGCGCGGCAGCCTGATCTGGGTCTGAACGTCACCCTTCAGCGCCTGATCAGACAGCGTGATCGAATAGCGCGTCCTGACTTGATCGCCGACAACCAATCCGGGCACCGCCAGCGTGGCGGTCAAAGATCCATCGAGGATACCTCTTTCGAGCTGCTGCTCGCGGCGCAGGATCGCAAGGTCTTTGCCCCCGTCCAGCACATCTATGATTTGCCCGCCCCGCAGAATCGCGATTTCGTGGATGATGAGATCGCCCTTGTCGGGCAGCCATTGGAACTTCAAAGTTCCGATGGCGGACATGTCCTTCACATCGGACAGCCGGTAAACCCGGTCGTGGTAATCCCAGCGCAGGCCTTCTTCGATGCGGACCTGCTGATCCGACACGATCAGGTTGTTGTCTTCGCTTTTGTCGACTGCGGCGACTGAGACAGTATCGACCCAGCCGGGCGCCGCTTCATAGCGCGGCTTTTCCCCCGCTTGCGCGGCGCAAGAATATGCAAGCGCTGCCGCAGAGGCGGCTATGCGATAAATTGCAGCGCGCTTCATGCCAGCGCCACTTTTTGGATAAACGTCAAGTGCGACCTCACGTGTTCGATTGCAGTGCAAACTTATGGCAAAACATTGATGAGGCAAAGGAAAAATGGGGCTTTGAGCAGATTAGCTCAACCCTCAAACTAGACACCGCGTTCAAGGCCGAAATGGTTCGGTCGGTTCGGATTGCGATCGAAGCTCTGCGCCCCACTAACGAAGGCACCGCAGGCCTTTCGGTTTCTGTGGCTGAATATGAAGGCCCATGTCCGGAATGGGTCGCTTTGCGAATTTCCGCTTTCGGCGACGAACCCGCTCAAGCTGCTCGGCAGGAAAAACACCAGTGGGATGGCAACCGCCCTACCCTCGCCTCCAGAAATCATCGAATAGCAACAACCTTGGTGTCGATGGCATCGGCGATCGCCTTCCAGCTATGATCACTGGTCCATGCCGGAAGACCTTCACGCTGCGCCAGTGCAAGGCCGAAGCGGTCGTCAAGCGATAGCCTGTGATCGGCAGTAACAGAGCGCAATCGCCCCGTCATTTTGATCGGTCGGCACAATCGTCATCGGCAACGGATCAAGCATGGCGTCGACTTCACGCTCAGGGATACCAAGATGGATGAAATGGGTGACTACCTCGGCAAAGTTGATCGTGCGGACCCGGGCGTCTGCTATCGCAGCGGCGACTTTATCAGCACCCCTCTCCCCTTTCAGCATGGCAATGAGAGCGGGAGGCGTCCAATGTGATCTCGCTCACTCTCCGCTATCCTCGCGACGCTTGGCTAGGAAAGCTCCGACCGTCGCGTCCGGGTTTCCTTCGGCCAAGGCCTGAGCGCGGGCCACTGCCTGTGCCGCCGTTCGCAGAACGAGACTATCCGGCGTCTCATCCAGATAGACCGCGCCGCCGCCGACGAGTCCGAGCCGCTTTCGGATGTCAGCTGGGAGGCTCATCCGGCCATCGGGCGTGTTGTTGACTTGAACTGCCATAAGGGCTCTGGCTCCTGCTGGAAAGGTCGAGAGCAACACTCTGGCCGGAGAACTTCTGATATTCAACAAAATGCAAATTTGGCTACAAGTCAGCCATTTAGCCACATCAGCGCCCGCGTGGTATACTTACCTCAATGCGCCTCCACGAGTGGTTTCTGCCGCCCGAAACACCCCTTTGCAAAAGGTATGGAGCCTTGCCGATGCTTGTCCGAAAGGGATCGCCAACCGAAAACTTTTAGGAGAACAGAGGCCAACACCCCTCCCCTCCGGACATCCGCCTTGCCCGCAATCTTATTAGGTTGATACAATTTGATTTTCACATAGTGGAGTCATCCGTTGCAAATCAAAAGGACCCTCATCGGATATGCCCGCTGCTCGTCCGACAAGCAGGACCTCACAGTCCAGCGCCGCGCGCTCATGGAACTCGGCGTGCCTGAGGACCGCATCTATACCGATCAGGGCGTGACCGGCCGCAACCGCGATCGCCCCGGCCTTGCCGAAGCGCTGGCAGCCGTGCGTGCCGGCGAAATACTGGTTGTGCCGAAGTTTGATCGCCTCGCCCGGTCGATAATCGACGCCCGTGCGATCGCCGACGAACTAGAGAAACGTGGTGTCAGCCTTGCGTTGGGCAAAGAGGTCTATGACCCGAATGATTCCGTAGGCCGGATGTTCTTCAACATCCTCACCACCTTCGCTGAGTTTGAGAGCGACCTCATTCGCTTGCGTACCCGCGAGGGAATGAAAATCGCCCGCGACACCGGCAAGCTTCGCGGCAAACCGCGAAAGCTGTCCGAACTTCAGCAGCGCGAGCTCGTTAAGCTGCAATCGACCGGCGAATATTCGATCACCGATCTCGGCAGACTGTTCGGGGTCTCGCGGTGGACTGTATACCGGGCGATCAGACGGAGAGAGGGAGCTTCATAGCAATTGGCTGATTGTGCTCGCACCGGAAGGAAGTTTGCAGGTTTAGCGCGAGACATGTGATCTCCGTTCATCTCGGAGTACGACTGCAAAACGACCCGGCAGAGATATCTGGGCGAGTTCCTCAGCGAAGCGATCAGCACGCGGCAATTTGCGCAGCTCGGAACTAATGGGGACAGCGCTGCCGGATTGCTCTGCGCCGATTTTAACACTCATTTGACGAGATCCATCAAAGGGAAACGACCCGGCTCACGACCAAAAAAATTCGTGATTTTCATAGTTTATTCGCTTATTCCACGATCGCAAGCGGGGTCGAATATCGCAAAGGCGAGGCGGAAAGTGCTGCTGTTCAGACGCTGCGCATCATGATCTCACGATGCCTGCGGCCGCGAGGCGAGCTGCGACGGCGGCATTGTCCAAATCCTTTGATTATCTGCCGAACACTAAATGCGTGGGACGCAGCTTTCAATCAATCAGGGCCCCTCCAGACGGTAAACGAGCGTACCCGCATCTCGGCAGTCCCGCCGACATAATCACCGTTATGTTTGACGGCAACGTTCATCAACGGGAACCAGGTGATGCCGCGAAACGGATTCACAGTCTGATAGACTTCTATTCCGTCGATAAACCAAGTGATGTAATCGGGCGCGATGTCGACGGCAAAGCGGTGATAGGACGTATCGAAGCCGTTGATCCCAAATGCCGCTGAGGCATTAAGCTGTGTGGGCGCGGTGAAGCGGCGGACGCCCTTTGAGCCACCATGTATGTTGGCAGAATAGTCACTGCTAAACTTCCATCCAGACGAGTAGCCAAAACCCTCGTAGACATCGATTTCTGGCGGCCAACCAGTTGTCGGCAGAAGCCATAAGGCTGGCCAACCGCCTCGCCGGTTTGGCATCATCGCATCCCATTCATATTGGCCATATTGCAAATGCGTGGCGGGCATCTTTTGCCCCGTCAGCATCGCTGCGCCGTGATACCAATATTTTGCGTCATGAAAGATCGGACTGACGAGCTGCTGGCTCCGTAGCACCACATCATTATTCTCGATCGAGATCGCAGGCATCGCAGCGTTATGGAGAACCGGATCGAGATAGAGACCGGTCTCGCCATTGGCTGGCTGTGTCCGACCGTGGGGGAGTTTTGTCACCCACGCGTCGGTCCCGCCCGCATCGCTCCACCTCACAGTGGCGGGGTCAAGGCGGTAGGTGAGAGTGCCGGTTGGGGTGAAGGTTCGCGGCGCGCGGAAGCCACTTGTCTTGGGGACAGTCGGCACGCCATCAACGACAGCCGTAATTGTGCCAACCCCATCGGCATTCACCCCGCCTGAAACGCCCGACGGAAAAATCAGCTCAAAATGGCGTCCAGCGTCCATGTTGCGAACAGGGATACGCACGGTGCGTTCCAGAGGGTCGCCCGGGCGAAAAATCACATAAGTGTCAGTCTTCGTGAAATGCTGCCCCGCGTAGCCATATTTCTCACCGGATCCATTGCGGGTCAGAACCCGAGCAATCACCGTATTGGGCGTTGGCCGGTCCAACCTGATTGGCACGTCTACCGATGTGGCACCAATTGGCACACTCACGTCGCCAATGCTCACCCGCGCTGTGGCAGGGTAAACATTGCCTCCTTCGAAGTCGAAGCTTGCAAAAGGATTGGCTGAAGCTGCAGTTTGCGAAGGTGTCGACGAAGGAGGCGGAGCCGGGGGCGGCGGAGTCTTCGCATCAATGACGCCGGTAGAGTCTGGTGGCGTTGTAGCGGCGCTAGGCGGACCATCTTCGCCGCCACAGCCGGTTAGAAATGCCAGCGTTAAACCAATCGTATGAAACTTGGACACGGACTGCCTCTCGGAGATGAAGTCCGTATTAAATCAATGGTTAGCCCTAGTTTTTCGTCTACCCTGCTCCACGCAAAGGTGCCTAGGGTAATGCGAAAAATCGTGCAAAATTGCCGAGCGCTTCGGAATCCAACTTCGGGGCTGGTGGCGGGAGAGGTGGCAATCCAGACGATCCCCGAAAGATAGGAACTTCGTAAAGGGCACAACCACACAAACCCGCAGCTTGGTGGGTCAGGGACCTGTCGGCCAGCGCAGTCGCCTTGGGCACGTTGGCGGGACGGGCGGATCCTTCGGAGACTCCTGAGCAGCAGACTCACCAGGAGTGATCACTGTCTTCGGCTTCGTCCGCCAACAGCGCCTGAACGCAGCGACGGGTCCCCCCATTAGTGGTTCGGCTGCTGTCTGACGTGAGGTTCCGCCGCCGGTAAGCATGACGCTGAATGGAAGTCCCTGAGTGTCGCAACGAGCGCGGATTATGCTTGTAGGCGGCCGCGTGACCGACCAAGAGCGTTCTCAATTACCCTCTTTCCTGCTCGCTGCGGATAAGTGTCCGCGGGGGATGTGCTGTCGGTTCTGTGCTGTTCGGCATAGATTGGCGCGCGTTTGCGCAGCGCATCCCAGATGCCCTGTTCGGCGCAGCGCCGGGACAACACAAAGGCGGGGATTTACTTGTCGTATCGCTCATGCATGTCGCGCCAAAGGCAACCAGTCCGCAGCACCTTGAGCATGCCATAGAGAAAGCACCGATTGTTCGTGGCAAGACGCACCCAACGGCCACGCTAAGGCGGCGGCAGCGGCTCGGTCCGATGCTAGGCCGCATCCGCCAAATCGCCGGGGACCACAATTGCGCGCCAAAAACCAGTCTTGAACCAGACCTCAAAGCCAGCGGAAATCCTTTTCTTCACCACGGCCTAGGCGCCGACAGTCCGCCAAGGCCTTTACGACAAAAGCGCGTACTGAAGCCAAACTCCGAATTCCGATGTCAATCTTGCTGATGGGTTCGGTCAGTTACCATATTGTGCGATCGCCATTTCGATCTTGGCCAAACCGTCGGGCGTTAGTGTCAGAAAAGTGCGCCTTTTATCGAGCGGATCCGGAACGCGGGACACCAAACGCATCGTTTCGAGAGCGCTTAGCCATCGCGCAGCCGTCGTGGGAGGACAAGCCGCTCCGATGCATGCACTCGAAACCGATACCGGTCGCTTCGCAGCGGTGCTGATATACAGGTCAAGCAAGGTATCAAAAGCACGACTTGCCACAAACCCTTCCATATTCATCACTTTATCAGCCCTCCGACGGGCGTCGTAAATCTGCTTGGCGTTCAAACGATATTTTATGGGCAAATCGACGGCTTGTGTTTTCTGAAGGGGACCCCGATCGAGCGCGTCACTAATGCTTTCCAAGCGTTGTGCAGCCTCCTCGAGAAGGTTCGCTATCAAACCGTCATGAATACCGCATTCGTTCGCTCGACACGTGCATTGGTCCATCGACTCGCTCCACTAGTATTAAGTCATTAGATCATTTCAGACATTCCCGGTTTACATGATTCTTTGAAGAGATATTTGATCTCTATCAAATGGAAGACGGTGTAACATTCTGCTCCGAATGCCACCGTGGCCTTCGAAGATATGGCCGGACAATGTGGGCGTGAGCGGTAGGAGAGCCGTTTGATTCCGCGACCGCAAATAGCCCTCAAGGCCGGGCGACAGGTTCCCGGAGTTTATTGACGCTCTAACGAACGGCCGCACTTGCTGCTAAAAATCTGAGACTACCACGTAACCGATTTTTGCCCGCTTACGCCGCTTTTGAGAAATGGGTCTTCACAAAGCGGCCGCATGTGCGCGCTGTCGGCGGCGGGGAGCGAACGAGAGCGGAGCCGTGGTTACGACCGACCTGGCCGCCAAAAATTGAGCATGTTTGCAGTTCTCGAAAAAATTTGACGGAAACCCACAAACAGGCGCGGATTTTCAGAAATCTGCTTCTTTGTGCAACGTCGTGCGATTGAAGAGCCACCGCCGCAGCGAAGCGGCTGTGCATTCGCGGCCCTTTCTGTGGTGCGCGATTTCCCGGTGTCGTTCGCAGCCATGGTTCAGCTAGCCGTCGCCGGCAACGCGGGTCATGGGATGCAATAACAATACGAACAAAGAAATCGCGGTGATTAACTCTGGGTCTCGCGATAGCCAGCGTTCTTCGCGTCCATCTGGCCGCAGAACAATCTCTCTGCATCGGTCCGAGCGTACTCGGGGCTAGAGGGAACAAGATAAACCCAATTGCCTTGCGTGTTTTTGATGCCCTTGATGTTACATTGCGGCTCGCAGCCACTCATGGCGCAGCGCGTCTTGGAGATCCGAGGTCGCCTCCTAACTTCCCCCTCTCCTTGAGGATCGACGTCAGATACGGTGCTCCGGTTCGGATTCATGTTTAGAACCTCAGCGGGGCTGACAGGTTCTTCGAGTATCTGGTTCATCGATTGGCTTGACGAATTCACGCCCAAGCTCTTCACGACCGCCATGGGCCCGGCGGGAGCGAGCAGAATTGCAAGGGCGGCCGATATAATCATCTCTCCCATAAAGCATGGAGCCGTAAAGGCAGCCTTGAGAAGGAAAGTTAATTGGAAGCGTTTGGCTTGAACGCTCCGGCAACTAAGGACGGTTCATTCCAATGCATTGTGTCATGGCGCTGAGTTTTGAGAGACCGTCGCGATTTGCTCGACTGCACTCAGTCTTTTGTGGTCGGCATCATGGACCCTTCGTTTCTCATGCCTTTGGGAGAATTCGACGCAAGCGTCGGGTATGCATCCCATCACGCTTTGGCTGTGACGTTTGCATTCGTCGGCGAACCGAAACCGTTTGGGCCTGCATTTCTACCTAGGCCCGTCTCTCTTTAAGGTAACCATGTCTGCGTAAGTGCAAGACATACAGAGGAGCTCCACGGTGTCGGGATTTGGAAGATTGAAACCGGTCCAAGCTACTAGAGAGAAGCGGAGGGCCCCTCGTCGACAGACAAATGTGCCTGGCATCATTCAGACCACGGCTTCACAGTTTGAAGTGACGATTAGCGATGTATCCGCAACAGGGGTGCGGGTGGTATCCCGCTATACCCCTCCATCACGGCAGGACGTGCGACTTTACGTTAATGGGCTATGGCTTTTCGGCAGAATTGTGTGGCGCCGAGGCGCTGCGTTCGGAATCAAGTTCGATGAGGCGCTGAACAGCCATAGTCCGGCCGAGCTGGAAAATGCCGTGAATGAGGCAAGCGCCTACCCACCACAATTCGATCGCGAAGCGGCCTTGTCGGATTTGGCAAACAGAAACCGGATCAAAAGCAAAGTCGCCGATGACGTTGAGGCGCCGTAGTTGCCCATTGGTCGTAGTCGCCCACTGGGTGCCCTCGCCGCCCACCCGCTATCTGGCGGCTGAGAGACTATCGGTAATGACTAAACCGCCAGGCGTTCTGAAGGGCGCAAAAGTGTGCAGACCGTGCCGCGGGTCAGCAAGGTCACTTGGGCGGCGCTGAAATCGAGGGTGCCCAGCCCATCGGCCACCAGACATTCCCCCGCGCCCGCCCGCGCCGA
>FWWL01000441.1_pt1 | contig 115051 bp, 113 predicted proteins | sample 2228331 | NCBI WGS metagenome assembly FWWL01 (sample SAMEA103939775, study PRJEB20133) | metagenome | reverse complement strand
GGGCACCGGCACGGGCGCGCGTTCGGCCCGTGGGGGCAGTCCCTGCGCGGTGCGGAACGCGGCTTCCTTTGCGGCCATGCGGGTGCGGATATCTCCGCCCCATCCAGCTTCGAGCACAGCGAGCGTGTCCATCGCCTTTTGCCGGTCGAACAGCCAGGTCAGCACGTCTTTGGCCACCGGAGCGGCGGCGCGCGCTCCGCCCATGCCATGTTCGATCACGACTGATGCGGCGTAACGCGGATTGTCGACCGGCGCGAAGCAGATGAACAGGCCGTGGTCGCGATATTTCCACTCGCCGCCCTGGCCGCGATTGCTGTCCATGATCCGGCGGACCTGCGCCGTTCCGGTCTTGCCGCCCATGCGGATTCCGTCGAGCTGCAACCGCGATGCACCCGCCGTGCCCGCGCCGTTCACCACTTCGTCCATCCCAGCGCGGACAATGGCGAGATGCTCTTCGGGAAACTCCAGCCGCAGCGGTGGCTTGGGCTTGTCGATAATGAGCGAGGGGAGCAGCGCCCGGCTCGACGCGATCCGCGCGGTGGCGACCGCGAGCTGGAACGGGCTGACCAGCACATAGCCCTGGCCGATCGACGCGTTGAGCGTGTCGGCCTGGGTCCATTCCTGCTTGAACCGGCGCATCTTCCACGCCGTGTCGGGGACGGTGCCATAACGCTGTGAAGGCAGGGGCAGGTCGAACTCGGCGCCGAAGCCGAGCTTGCGCGCGGCGGCGGCGATCGGATCGATCCCGATCTCACGCCCGAGCGTGTAGAAATAGGTGTTGCAGCTGCGGGCGATCGCCGTGTGCATCGTCATCGGGCCATGGCGGCCGAGGCAGCCGAAGCGGCGATTGCCGAGCGTGTAGCCGCCATTGCAGTACACGACGCGCTTGGGATCGATACCGGCGCCCAGGATCGCCAGCGCGGTCGCGGGCTTGAACGTCGATCCCGGTGGATACAGGCCCTGAAGCGTCTTGTTCATCAGCGGGAGATGATCGTCATCCGAGAGCATCTTCCATTCGGTGCGGCTGATCCCGTCCGAAAAGGCGTTGGGATCGTAGCATGGCATCGATACCATCGCGAGGATGTCGCCATTGGTGAGGTCGAACACCGTGACCGACCCGGATTCATTGCCCAGCCGGCGCGCGGTATACTCTTGCAGCCCGGCGTCGATCGTCAGCCGCGCAGTCTTGCCCGGCGTGTCCGGCCGGGTTTCGAGCTCACGGACCAGCTTGCCGCGCGCGGTCACCTCCGACCGCTTGGCGCCGGGGGTGCCGCGCAAGCTGCCCTCCAGCATCTTTTCCAGCCCGTCCTTGCCGAGCTTGAACCCGGGGGTCAGCAGCAAGGGGTCCTTGGTCTCCTTGAACTGTTCGGCCGAGGCCGTGCCGACATAGCCGATCAGATGGCCGACCGCGGCACCGGCGGGATAGTTACGCGCAAAGCCGCGCGTGGGCGCGACGCCCGGCAGTTCGGGCAGGCGCACGCTGACCGCAGCATAGCGCTCCCAGTCGAGATTCTCGGCGACCTGAACCGGCTGGAACCCCGCCGCGCCCTTCAGGTCATCCTCGATCCGCGCTATGTCTTCGGCCGTGAGGCGCAGGATTTGCTTGAGCGCGGTCAGCACCTGGCCCTTGTTCTCGAGCCGGTCGGGGATGATGTCGACGCGGAAATCGGTGCGGTTGTTGGCGATCGGCACGCCGCGCCGGTCGACGATCCACCCGCGCCGCGGTGGCGTCAGCGTCAGGTTGACGCGGTTGCTCTCCGATAACAGCTTGTATTTGTCGTTTTCATAGACCGAGAGCCAGGTCATCCGCCCGGCCAGCACCAGCCCAAGACTGGCCTGAATACCGCCGAGCAGCATCGCGCGGCGCGAAAAGCTGTAATTCTGCTGCCCTTCGCTGATCATACGCACCGGGCCGTTCATTGCCACTTCCTGCGCTGATCGAGGCGGGAGACGAGGCGCGACAGCACCGGAAACAGCGCAATCGAGATCAGGATCTGAATCAGCAGCACAGTATCGACATGGGCATTCAGCGGGGTCGCGACCAGGCGTCCGCCGATCAGGCAGAACCCGATCGCACCGGCCGCGAGCAACCAGTCCTGCAAAAAGTCGCGCCACACAATCCGCGTGTCGAGCACATCGATCGCGATGAACGCGACGGTCCAGAAAAACATCGCATTGCCGAGCGGCTGGCCGCTGACCATGTCATCGACGAAGCCGAGCAGCAGCGGTGCCCACGGCTTGAGCAGATCGGGCCGGTGCAATCGCCACGCCAGCAGCATCATCAGACCAAAGGGCGGCAGCAGCGGCACCGATGCCTTGAACGGGATCAACGTGATCAGCGACGCCAGTATGATCGACAGCGGGGCAAGCCAGCGCGCGCGCTGTGACACATTGGGCTGGCCCAGGCCCGCAAAGCGCGTGCCGGTCACCGCGGTGCCTTGTCCGGAGCTGAAACTTCCGCGGCTTCAGGAAAGAACGCCCGCTGAACCAGCGCATAGTCGAGCATGTCTGGGCTTGCGGTCGGTCGCGCCTTGGCGGTGTCGCGGGCGCGCTCCTGCGTCACTGCGACGGCGATGTTAGGCGGGAACAATCCGCCCGTGCCGGACGTGACGAACGTATCGCCCGGCTCGAACAGGATCTGCGCGACACTGGCCGAGCGGATTTCAAGCAGGCCATCGCCGCGCCCGGCGGCGATGGCGGGGAGGCCGTCGCGGACGCGGCGCACCGGGACAACGCTTTCGGGATCGAGCACGAGCAGGATGCGCGCGGTGTTGGGGCTGACTTCCACGACCCGACCGATCAGGCCGTCAGGACCGCGCACCGGCTGGCCGGTGCGCACGCCCTGCCAACTGCCGGCATTGAGCGTGGCGAAGCGCCGCGTGCTCGATCCGCTGGCATAGACGATACGGGCCGCAACCACCGGGTCGGCCACGCGGTCGCGCAGTTTGAGCAGCGCGCGCAACCGGCGATTGTCGCGCGTGACCACGCGGGCATGCTCGACCAGCGTCTTGTTCGCTTCCAGCTCTGCCTTCAGCCGGGCATTTTCCTCGCGCACGCCCCAGAAACTGCCGATCCAGGCCGGCGCACCGGAAACCCCGCGCCGCGTCCAGTCCGCGCCGGATGCAATCGGGGTGACCAGTTCGGCAAACGCACCGCGCACCACGGCATAGGCGGGCGGGTTCAGGGTCGAGAGCAACAGCAGAGCAACCGCGATCAGCGCACCGCCGACCGCGATAACATAACCCAAGAACAGTCCATACTGCGCCCGTCGCGAAAAGCCGGAGCGCCGGTTATGTGGCGGCGCCATAGCCCCCGCTTCCTCAGACCTGAATCAGAACACCACGAAACACCGGATCTTCTAGCGCACGTCCAGTGCCCAGCGCCACACAGGTTAGCGGATCTTCAGCGACCGTAACGGGCAAACCCGTCTCATCGCGAAGCACTTCGTCAATCCCTTCGAGCAGCGCGCCGCCGCCGGTGAGGACGATGCCCTGATCGACGATATCGGCGGCCAGTTCGGGCGCCGTGTTTTCAAGCGCGATGCGCACACCCTCGACGATCGTGCCGACCGGTTCGCTCAGCGCTTCGGCGATCTGGCCCTGGTTGATCTGGATTTCCTTGGGAACGCCGTTGACCAGGTCGCGACCCTTGATGTGGATCGTCAGGCCAATGCCGTCCGCAGGCGGCTTGGCGACGCCGACTTCCTGCTTGATCCGCTCGGCCGTGGCCTCGCCGATTAGCAAATTGTGGTTGCGGCGGACATAGGAGACGATCGCTTCGTCCATCTTGTCGCCGCCGACGCGCACGCTGTTCGAATACGCAAGGCCGCGCAGCGACAGGACCGCGACCTCGGTGGTGCCGCCGCCGATATCGACGACCATCGATCCGATCGGCTCGGTCACCGGCATGTCGGCACCGATTGCGGCGGCCATCGGCTCCTCGATCAGCCACACCTGCGACGCACCGGCATTCTGCGCGGCGTCGCGGATCGCGCGGCGCTCGACGCTGGTGGAGCCAGAGGGGACGCAGATCACGATCTGGGGCCAGCGCATGAACTTGCGCTGCCCGGTGACCTTGCGAATGAAGTGGCTGATCATCTGCTCGGCCACGTCGATGTCGGCGATCACGCCGTCGCGGAGCGGGCGAATCGCCTCGATCGAACCGGGCGTCTTGCCCATCATCAGCTTGGCGTCGTCGCCAACTGCCTTCACCCGCTTGATGCCGTTCAGCGTTTCAACCGCCACCACCGACGGTTCGTTCAGGACGACTCCGCGCCCGCGCAGATACACAACCGTATTCGCGGTCCCGAGATCGATCGCGAGATCATGGGACATAAACTTGAAAAGGCGGGAGAAAATCATTCTGATCGCACCGTTCTGTCACGGCCGCCCGGGGCCGCAGGTTCGCACTGAAAAACCATACCTTGACCCGTTTCGGTCGGATCGACTCCGGGCGGGAGAAAATCTGGGGCCGAAGGAAATCTGGCGGATACGGGTCGCGGGATGGCGCCGCTTGGGCTACACCGGCTTGCATGTCAATACGACGCTTGCCGGAGCATCTTGTCAACCGGATAGCCGCAGGTGAGGTGGTGGAACGCCCCGCCAGCGCGCTCAAGGAACTCGTGGAAAACGCTATCGATTCGGGGGCGACCCGGATCACCGTCCGGCTGGGCGGCGGCGGGATCAACCTGATTGAGGTTACCGACGACGGGTGCGGCATGACTCCCGCTGAAATGGCGCTCGCGCTGGAGCGGCATGCGACGTCGAAATTGCCCGATGACGCGATTGATGCCGTCACGACACTGGGTTTTCGGGGCGAGGCGTTGCCGTCGATCGCCAGCGTGTCGCGCTTTACGGTCGAGAGCCGCCCGCGCGGGGCCGATGGCTGGGCGCGGACTGTGGACAATGGCGCACTGGCGGCAGAGGGGCCGGCGGCGTTGCCTCCGGGAACGCGGGTGCGGGTCGAAGGGCTGTTCGAGAAGGTGCCGGCGCGGCGCAAATTCCTGCGCTCGACGCGGTCGGAATATGCCGCTTGCCTCGATGTCGTGAAGCGGCTGGCGATGGCGCGGCCCGAGATCGGCTTTTCGGTCGAGCATGACGGGCGGCGGGTTCTGAGCGTGCAGGAGGGGATGGGCCGGATCGCGCGCGTCGCGGCGCTGACCGATCGCGACCTCGCTGCCAACAGCGTCGGGATCGATTTCGAGCGGGAGGGGATATTGCTGGGCGGGGTTGCCGGGCTGCCGACCTTCAACCGGGGCGTGGCGGATCACCAATATCTGTTCGTCAACGGGCGCCCGGTCAAGGATCGCCTGCTGACCGGCGCGGTGCGCGGCGCCTATGCCGAAATGCTGGCGCGCGACCGGCATCCGGTAGTCGCGCTGTTCCTCGACGTGCCGCCCGATCAGGTCGATGTGAACGTGCACCCGGCGAAGACCGAGGTGCGCTTCCGCGATCCGCAACTGGCGCGCGGGCTGATCGTCAGCGGGCTGCGTCGCGCGCTGGACGGGGCAGGGCATCGCAGCGTGCAGCGGCCCGATGCGGCGGTGATGGGGTTGTGGACGTCGGAGCCGACATCGTCCGATCAGAGCCCTTCACGTCAACCCAGCGAAAGCTGGGGTCTCCCCTGGGGAAGCGATGCCAGCAGTCTTGGGATGACCCCAGCTTTCGCTGGGGTGACGGCTTTGAATGACCGGCGCCCGACCTTCATCGCCCCACCACCCCAAGCCCGGGCCGAACCCGCTGGAGAGCCGGTGCCGGCTGCGATCAGCTACCCGCTCGGCGTCGCGCGGGGCCAGGTGGCGCGCACCTATATCGTCGCTGAGGCGGAGGATGGGCTGGTGCTGGTCGACCAGCATGCTGCGCACGAGCGTCTCGTCCTCGAACGCATGCGCCGCGCGGTAAGCAGTGGCGGGGTGGCAAGCCAGGCCTTGCTGCTGCCCGAAGTGGTCGAGCTGGACGAACCGGCGTGCGACCGGCTGGAAGCCCGCGCGGGCGAGCTGGCCGAGTTCGGGCTGGAGCTGGAACGCTTCGGCCCGCGTGCGATGCTCGTCCGCGCCACCCCGGCGCTGCTGGGCAAAGGGGATGTGATTGCGCTCGTCACCGACATCGCGGACGAACTGGCCGCATTCGACCAGGCGCTGAGCCTCAAGGAAAAGCTCGACCATGTCGCCGCGACGATGGCGTGCCACGGATCGGTCCGCGCGGGCCGCGTCCTCTCGGTCGCCGAGATGAACGCGCTGCTCCGCGAGATGGAGGTCACGCCGCACTCGGGCCAGTGCAACCACGGCCGCCCGACTTGGGTGAAATTGGCGCACGGCGACATCGAGAAGCTGTTCGGGCGGAAGTGATGCGCGACCTGTATCTGAAAGTCCGGAACCTTGTTGACGGCGATATTAAGGCCAATAGCCGACCCGCGTCGCCGTTCTTGGGCCTTCTGGTCGTCACGCCGCCTTTGGTCGGCGGGCTGCCATTTTCAGGATTTTTCGCGATCTCCCTCTGGATAGCTTTGATCGCCATTGCAGTGGTTTGGACGGGTTTTGCTTGGTGGCGCGGGGTGAGAATCCTGCGAGCGTCGGTGCTTCGTGGAGATCGGGACTATGACCGGCGCATCAAGTACGGACTTCCGCCGGAATATGTTGCAACCGAAAGCGCTACAGCCAGTCAGCGTCGCCGGACGCGCGCGCGTCGAAAATGACAACGCGGTCAGGTTCCAACCCATGCAACCTTCCCCGTCACTACGCATTGTTAACCCTGAACGACGCTTCAGGTAGAACACACATGGGTAAGTTGATGTCGGTGGCCTTGGCCGCCATTCCGCTGGTTGCGGTGCTGGGCGCGATGGTCGTCGCGCCGTAACCCGACAAGTTTCGCTCCCAAGCGAAAAAAAGAGGCCGCCCGGACTTCGCGTCCGGGCGGCCTTCTCTTTGTCTGGGCCGGAAGCGGCGAGGGGGTTAGCCCTCGGCCTGCTCCTCGGTCGCCTCGACGGCAATCTCGCCGGGCTCGGCGTTGGGGTCGTAGTCTTCGGTGAAGCCGGCTTCGTCCTTTTCGAACATCGCCTCCATCACGTTAACGCCCTGTGCCTGCATCTCGGCCTCTTCCGGCGAGCGGGCGACGTTGACCTTGACGGTCACGATAACCTCGGCGTGCAGCGCGACGCGGACTTCGTACAGGCCGATCGCCTTGATCGGCTTGTCGAGCACGACCTGCGCCTTGCTGACCTTGTGGCCATCGGCGTTGAGCGATTCGACGATGTCGCGCACCGCAACCGAGCCGTAGAGCTGGCCAGTGTTCGACGCCTGACGGATCAGGGTGACCGAAACGCCCTCAAGGCCCTTCGATTCCTTCTCGGCTTCGGTGCGCTTGGCGGCGTTCTCGGCGACGATGCGCTCGCGGTTCGCCTCGAACACCTTGCGGTTGGCTTCGTTGGCGCGCAGCGCCTTCTTGTTCGGGAGCAGGTAGTTACGGGCAAAGCCGTCCTTTACCTTCACCACGTCGCCGATGTGGCCGAGCTTCTCGACGCGCTCGAGCAGAATGATTTCCATGAGCTGCGCTCCTTACTTCACGATGAAGGGCAGAAGGCCCAGGTGGCGCGCACGCTTGATGGCGATCGCCAGCTCACGCTGCTTCTTCGCGCTCACCGAGGTGATGCGCGAGGGGACGATCTTGCCACGCTCCGAGACGAAGCCCTGCAGCAGGCGGACGTCCTTATAGTCGATCCGGGGCGCGTCCTTCGCGGAGAAGGGGCAGCTCTTGCGGCGGCGGAAAAAGGGTCGTGCCATGTCTTATTCTCCCCGGCCTTCGTCACCATCGCGGTCGCGACGGCCGCGGCGCTCGCGGTCACCCTTACGCATCATCACGGTCGGACCTTCTTCAAGCGCGTCCACGCGGACGGTCATGTAGCGGATCACGTCTTCGTTGATCTGCGTCTGGCGCTCGAGCTCGGCGACGACACCGGCGGGGGCGTCGATTTCGAGCATCACGTAATGCGCCTTGCGGTTCTTCGCGATCTTGTAGGCGAGGCTGCGAAGACCCCAGGTCTCGGTCTTGACGACCTTGCCCTGATTATCTTCGACGATCTTGGTGGCGGTTTCCGCCAGTGCGTCCACCTGCGCCTGTGCCAGATCCTGGCGCGCAAGGAACACATGCTCGTACAGAGCCATGCGTCTGTTCTCACTTGTTGGCCGATCGCTGACGCCGCCCCATGCGGACGCCCCTCCGGCTGTCGTTCCAAAATACGAAAAGCGGCTAGCCGAAGCCGCCGCTCAACGATGCGCCCTTACGCGTGCCGGGTGCAAAAGGCAAGCGGGGAAGCGGAAGTTTACACTGGCTTTACACTATCGGCGTTCCCGGATCGGGCGGTACGCCGGTCTAACGGCCTGACCCTTATCTAAGCACCTGATTTCCAACATTGAAAGCGAAAAGTTCGGGGTGCGGAAAAGCGGCGGAGTGATGATCACCCCGCCGCCCATGTGCGCCGTTAGCGGATCATATTGCCAAAGATGGCGCCGATGATGCCGCTCGCGATGCTGACCATCACGATGTCATTGCCCGACTGGACGTAGCGATAGCCGCGCGGCGGTGCCTTCAGGCCGCGATAGTGACGATAATCGACCTGGCGATAGTTGCGTGCCTGACGATAGTCGAACCGTTCGCCGCGCTTCCAGTTGGTGCGGTAGCGCTGCGGCGCCTTCTTCACCGTCTTCTTGACCACGACCTTGCCGTTCGGCTTGTGCTTGACGACCGTGCGGGTCTGCTGCGCCGGGGCGGCAGCGGCGGGCGCTGCGGCGAGGATCGGGCTGACCGCGACCGATGCGGCGACGGCGGCGAGAACAAACTTCTTCATTTCCAGTCTCCTTGCGTTCAAGCCCGGTATCGGGCGACGAGATCAATCTGGGGGTCGCCTGTCGCAGGGGTTTCGCGGGAGTCCCGCAAAATGGTCGCCGTGTGTCGCAACCCGTTCAGCTTCGTTCATCTTGCGGGATCGGGCCGACGCGCATAGGGCGCGGGGCCTGATTTCTAGGAGCCAGAACAATGCGAGCCTTCATCTTTCCGGGGCAGGGAAGCCAATCCGTCGGCATGGGGCTGGCGCTGAGCCAGGCCAGCGCCGCGGCGCGCGAGGTGTTTCAGGAAGTGGACGATGCGCTCGGCCAGAAGCTGTTCAAGCTGATGACCGAGGGGCCTGAGGGCGACCTGTTGCTCACCGAGAATGCCCAGCCGGCGATCATGGCGCACGCCATCGCGGTGCTGCGCGTGCTGGAGAAGGAAGGCGGCGTGCGGCTGGCGGACAAAGCCGATTTCGTCGCGGGCCATTCACTCGGCGAATATACCGCGCTGTGTGCGGCTGGCGCGCTGGACCTGTCGACGACCGCCCGGCTGCTCAAGCTGCGCGGGCGCGCGATGCAGGCGGCGGTCCCGGTGGGCGAGGGCGCGATGGCCGCGCTGCTCGGTGCCGACCTGGTGAAGGCGCAGGCGATTGCGGATGCCGCCGCCGAGGGCGAGGTGTGCACCGTCGCCAATGATAACGACCCGTCGCAGGTCGTGATTTCGGGCGCAAAGGGCGCGATCGATCGTGCGGTGGCGATTGCCAAGGATCATGGGGCAAAGCGCGCCGTGCTGTTGCCGGTGTCGGCGCCGTTCCATTGCCCGATGATGCAGCCAGCCGCCGACGCGATGGCCAAGGCGCTGGCCGATGTGGCGATCCGTGTGCCGCTGGTGCCGGTCTATGCCAACGTTACCGCGGCGCCGGTGAGCGATCCCGACACGATCCGGGGGCTGCTGGTCGATCAGGTGACCGGCATGGTGCGGTGGCGCGAGTCGGTGTCGGCGATGTTCGACGCCGGCGTGCATGATTATGTCGAGCTGGGCGGCAAGGTGCTGGGCCCAATGGTCAAGCGGATCGCGCCGGATGCGACGGTGACCAGCGTGGTGACGATGGATGATATCGAGGCACTGGAGAAGGTGCTGTGATGGGTTAGAAGAAGGTTTGGTTCGCGCAGAGGCGCAGAGGCGCGGAGTTCGAGGACTTGAAGGATATCGACCAGATCAGCGGGGATGTAATCGATGTGGCCATTCGATTGCATCGAGATCTTGGTCCCGGCCTTTTGGAGTCGGTGTACGAGATGGTCCTCGCAGCCAAGCTGCAAGAGCTTGGCTACCTCGTCTCAAGGCAGGTTCCGATCGACATAGAGTTTGAGGGACTTCATTTCGCCGCTGCGTTCCGCGTCGATTTGCTCGTCGATAATCGCTTGATTGTAGAGATCAAATCGGTTGATCGCCTGAGCCCTGTCCACGCGAAGCAGGTTCTGACTTACATTCGATTGATGAAGCAGCCCGTTGGGCTGCTTTTGAATTTCGGCGGCGAGACGCTGAAGGAGGGTATCCGTAGGCTTGTCAACAGCCACACGCCTCTTCGCGCCTCTGCGCCTCTGCGCGAACACAACAAAGGAAAGTGACCATGTTCGACCTTACAGGCATGACCGCGCTGGTGACTGGCGCATCCGGTGGGATCGGTTCGGCGATCGCCAAGGCGCTGGCTGCGCAAGGCGCGCGGCTGGCGGTTTCGGGGTCCAATGCCGAGAAGCTGGAGGCATTTCGTGCCGAATTGGGCGGGGACCATGTCGCGCTGGCATGCAATCTGAGCGACGCGGCGGCGGTGGACGCGCTGGTGCCCTCCGCGGTCGAGGCGCTCGGCAAGCTTGACATCCTCGTCAACAATGCCGGCGTCACGCGCGACAACCTCGCCATGCGGATGAAGGACGAGGAATGGGATCAGGTGATCCGCGTCAACCTCGAGGCTGCGTTCCGTCTGATGCGCGCCGCGGCCAAGCCGATGATGAAGGCGCGATTCGGCCGGATGATCTCGATCACTTCGGTCGTCGGCGCGACCGGCAATCCGGGGCAGGCCAATTATGCCGCGTCCAAGGCCGGGCTGGTCGGCATGTCCAAGGCGCTGGCGCAGGAACTGGCGAGCCGCAACATCACCGTGAACTGCGTCGCCCCGGGCTTTATCCGTTCGGCGATGACCGACGTGCTGCCGGAGGCGCAGAAGACCGCGTTGCTCACCAAGATCCCCGCAGGCGATCTGGGCAGCGGCGAAGACATCGGTGCGGCAGTCGTCTATCTGGCGTCGAAGGAAGCGGGCTATGTCACTGGCCAGACGCTGCACGTGAATGGCGGGATGGCGATGCTGTAAGCACCGGAATAACCGGGGAAGGGGAATAATCATGTCGCTTTTGTTGATCAGCGCAGCCCTGTTTGCGGGCAGCGTGCAGGAAGAGGAAGCACGTCGACCGCGCGACCAGACGCCGATCGCGTGCCCGTATCGCACGCTGCCGCGCACGATTGATCGCGATGCGCTGGCGAGCCTTGCCCGGTCGGGGTTCGAGCCGAAGACTGCCGCAGAGAAGCGCGCGTCGCAAATGGTGGGGGAGCGACTCGCCGCGTGTCAGGTCAGCAATGGCTGGGGCGAGCGCAGCCGTCAGGCGGCCTATCGCTATCTCACCGGACGGGTGCTGCTGTCGAATGCGCGCTACCAGTTGCGAAGCCATGAAGTGACCACCGCACAGATCGAGGCTGCACATGCCGCGCTGACGCCCGAGGCGCAGCAGGCTGTTGCGCGTGGATCGATTGCGGGTGCGGACATGACCGTCGCGTGGAACGCACTGGTCGCGGGCGGGGCCAAGCTCGACGCGGTGCCCGCCGACCAGCGCGGCGCAATCGCCGGGCTGATCCTGCAGGGATTGGCCGGCGTGTCGATTATGGCCGAAGCCGAAGCGGCGTATCGCACACGCTGAACCGCGTTCACTCCGCCCGGCCCCCCTTGCGCGGGCGCGGGCGGCGTTCTACGTGCGTTCAGGATTCGATTTTCAACGACCTCATCAAGAAGGAACAGGGTACATGAGCGAGACCGCCGATCGCGTGAAAAAGATCGTCGTCGAGCATCTCGGCGTCGAAGCCGAGAAGGTCACCGAAGACGCGAGCTTCATCGACGACCTGGGCGCGGACAGCCTCGACATCGTCGAGCTCGTCATGGCGTTCGAAGAAGAATTCGGCGTCGAGATCCCCGATGATGCCGCCGAGAAGATCACGACCGTCAAGGACGCGATCACCTATATCGACGAGAATCAGGGCTAATTCGGGTTTCCCGGATGGCCGCCCGATTGGGCAGGATTTGACGAACGGCTCCCGGTCCCGGAAAGGGGTGGGGAGCCGTTTTGTTTTGTAGCGATCAACACCGGAGAGTCACTATGCGCCGCGTCGTCGTCACCGGCCTCGGCCTTGTCACCCCGCTGGGCGGGGATGTCGAAACCAGCTGGAAAAACATCCTTGCCGCCAAGTCCGGCGCGGGGACGATCACGCGGTTCGACGCGACCGACTTCCAGAGCAACTATGCCTGCGAAGTGAAGCCGGCCGACCATGAATATGGCTTCGACCCGGGCAAGCGCGTCGATCACAAGATCCAGCGCCAGGTCGATCCGTTCATCGTCTATGGCATCGATGCAGCGGGACAGGCGATCGAGGATGCCGGCCTGCTCGACATGAGCGAGGAAGAGCGGTTCCGCGCGGGCTGTTCGATCGGGTCGGGCATTGGCGGGCTGCCGGGCATCGAGAGCGAATCGCTGGTGCTCGCCGAAAAGGGTCCGAAGCGCGTGTCGCCGCACTTCGTGCATGGTCGCCTGATCAATCTGATCTCGGGTCAGGTTTCGATCAAATACGGCCTGATGGGGCCGAACCATGCGGTGGTCACCGCCTGTTCGACCGGAGCGCATTCGATTGGCGATGCCGCGCGGATGATCGCGATGGATGACGCGGATGTCATGCTGGCGGGCGGTGCGGAAAGCACGATTTGCCCGATCGGCATCGCCGGGTTCGGTCAGGCACGCGCGCTGTCGACCGGATTCCGCGACGAACCGTGGCGGGCGAGCCGCCCCTGGGATCAGGGCCGCGACGGTTTCGTCATGGGCGAGGGCGCTGGTGTCGTCGTGCTCGAGGAATATGAGCGGGCCAAGGCGCGCGGCGCGAAAATCTATGCCGAAGTCGTTGGCTATGGCCTGTCGGGCGACGCCTATCACGTGACTGCGCCGCATCCCGAAGGATCGGGCGCGTTCCGGTCGATGCAGATGGCGATGAAGAAGTCGGGCCTGGCGCTGTCGGATATCGACTATATCAACGCGCACGGCACCTCGACCCCACTGGGCGACGAGCTCGAGCTGGGCGGCGTGCGGCGGCTGTTCGGCGACGCGATCGGCGACCTGTCGATGAGCTCGACCAAGTCGGCGATCGGCCATCTGCTGGGCGGCGCGGGTGCGGTGGAGAGCATCTTCTGCATCCTCGCGATGCGCGACGGCATCGTGCCGCCGACGCTGAACCTGGATAACCCCAGCGAGAATTGTGCGGGCGTCGATCTGGTCCCGCATAAGGCCAAGGAGCGCAAGGTGCGCGCGGTGCTGAACAACTCGTTCGGCTTTGGCGGCACCAACGCGTCGCTGGTGATGAAGGCGGTCTGATCCACGGGTTCGGGAGGCGTTGGTGCGCAAGTTCGGCTGTTTCGGCGTCCTCCTGATCCTCGCGCTGGTGGGTGCTGCCTTCTGGGCGGCGCAGCTGTGGGGCGGCCCCGGACCTGGCGCGCAAAACACCACCCTGATGGTGGCGCAGGGGTCGACGCTGACCACCGCCGCGCGCGAACTGGAGAAGCAGGGCGCGATCCGCGATGCCGACCTGTTCCTGAGGATGGCGCGGGTGTTCGGCGACGACACGCCGATCCAGGCGGGCGAATATCGCGTGCCGGCAAAGATCAGCCAGTCTGACCTGCTCAAGATGCTGCAGGGCGGGCGCACACTGCAGCGTTTCGTGATGATCCCGGAAGGGATGCCATCGATCCTGGTGCATGAGCGGCTGATGGCGGCCGAGCAGCTGACGGGCGAGGTCGCGGTGCCGCTGGAGGGCAGCATCCTGCCCGACAGCTATGCCTATAATCGCGGCGATACGCGGCAGCAGGTGCTGGATCGCATGCAGAGCGCGATGGACAAATATCTCGCCGAGGCATGGGCGCGACGCAAGCCGAACATCGCGGTCAGCACGCCGCAGGAGGCGCTGACCCTCGCCGCGATCGTCGAGAAGGAAACGAGCAAGCCCGAAGAGCGGCGGATGGTCGCGGGCGTCTATTCCAACCGGCTGAAGCGCGGGATGCCGCTTCAGGCCGATCCGACGGTGATCTATCCGGTGACCAAGGGCAAGCCGCTGGGCCGCCGCATCCTGCGCTCCGAGCTGCAGGCGAAAAACGGGTACAACACCTATGCGATGGCGGGCCTGCCCGAGGGGCCGATCGCCAATCCGGGCCGCGCGAGCATCGACGCGGTGCTGAACCCGGAGACGACCAACGCGCTGTATTTCGTCGCGGACGGAACCGGCGGACACATTTTCGCCGACACGCTGGAGCAGCATAACGCGAACGTCCAGAAATGGTATGCGCTGCGGCGGGCGCGGGGGGAGATGTGAGATTTGGCCATGTTGTGCCGCCGCTCGTGGTGCTGGCCGGCATAATGACCGCCTCCTCGGTTCATCAGAAATCACACCGGCCGCGCCCGTTCGGATTTATTCAAACGCCCGGTCAGTTGCCGGGCTGGACGTTTACCCGCTCCCGCTCGCAACAGCGGCTGACGCTCAGCTACGAATCCACGGACGGGAATGTGCAGTTTGTCGGTCTGTGCCACGACGGCCCGATATTTTTGTTCCTGAACTACCCCGATCACGGCGGGCCAGTTTTCAGTTCGGTCGATGGTAAAATTTTACCTCTCGTTCGCCTCCAGCACGGAGGGTTGATGTTCGAAGATCTTCGGATCGAAAAGAAATTGATGAAAGCAAAGCAGACGATCACGCTTTCCATTGGGAAGTGGACGCACCGTTTCTCAGCGACTCCAGACATCAGTCTGTTCGTTGCCGAATGCCGGAAGATGAACGCGACCGGAAAGCTGTGAGACCTTTCAGCGCTACGCTGTCCTGTGTCCCACCCCCAGTCGCGGCAGCACGATCAGGAAGGCCAGCCCTCCCACTGCTAGCACCCCCACCAGCATCGCCATCGGCGCGAGCATGCGGCCGGTATAGTCGCAGACCATCGGGACCGCGTTTTGCGCCGCGAACCTTATCCCCGCATCCCCGCCGCTTCGCGCGCCAGTGCCTCAACCTCCGCCATGCTCGCGCCCTTGGGGGTGACCCAGCTGCCACCGACGCACAGGACGGGGTCGAAGCCGAGCCAGTCGGGGGCGGTGGCGGGGGTGATGCCGCCGGTGGGGCAGAACTTCGCTTCGTAGAAGGGGGCGGCGAGGGCCTTGAGCGCCTTCAGTCCGCCGCTGGTCTCGGCCGGGAAGAATTTGAAGTGGCGCAGGCCGAGGTCGTAGCCGCGCATGATGTCGCCGGCATTGGCGATACCGGGGAGGAAGGGGACGCCGCTTTCCACGATCGCCTGGCCCAGCCGGTCGGTCAGACCGGGCGAGACGATGAACTCGCCGCCCGCATCCATCACCTGTGCGAACTGATCGGTGTTGACCACGGTGCCCGCGCCGACGATCGCGCCCGGGACCTTCTTCATCTCACGGATCGCGTCGAGCGCGGCGGGCGTACGCAGCGTGACTTCGAGCACATTCAGGCCACCTGCGACCAGCGCCTCGGCAAGGGGCTTGGCGGTCGCCGCGTCGTCGATGACGAGGACGGGGATGACCGCGCTGGTCCGCATGATGGTTTCGATGCTCATTGCGTATGCTCCTGCGCATAGGCCGCCGCCGCGCCGTAGAGGCCGGGCTGGGGGTGGGTGATCAGCTTGACGGGGATCGAGGACATCAATCCCTGGAAGCGCCCCTTTGCGACGAAACGCTGCGCAAATCCAGAGCCGAGCAGGTGATCCTTGAGCCGGAAGCCAAGGCCGCCCGCGATGACGACGCCGCTCGGGCCGTGCGCGAGGGCAAGGTCGCCCGCGACCGCGCCGAGGCTGAGGCAGAAGCGGTCGAGTGCGGCGACGGCGAGGCTGTCCTTGCCCTCCAGCGCCAGCGTCCAGATTTCCTTGTCGGACAGGCTGTGCACCGCCTTGCCCTCAATCTGCGCCAGCGTTTCGTAGATCGGCACGATGCCGGGGCCGGACACGATCCGCTCCGCCGACACGCGGGTGTAGGTCGAGCGGAGACGACGCACGAACGCGTCCTCGATCCCGTCGAGCGGGGCGAAATCCATATGCCCGCCCTCGGTGGCGATGACGTGGTAGCCGCCATTGGGGGGACGAAACACCTGCGCGACGCCAAGGCCGGTGCCGGGGCCGCACACGGTGATCGATCCCTTTTCCGGCAACGCTGTCATCGGGCCGCACAGATGCACGAAATCGCTGTCGGGCAGCTGGGCGACGGCGTGGCCGATCGCGCCGAAATCGTTGATCAGGCTGTAGCTGTCGACGTCGAGCCGTTCGTGGATCAGCGGCGGGCGGATGATCCAGGGATTGTTGGTCAGCTTGATCAGTTCGTCATTGATCGGCGAGGCGATGGCGATCGCGGCAGCGCGCGGCATCGGGCGCCCGAATTCGCGCGCAGATGCCTGCCAGGCGAGCTGGAAGCTGGCATGGTCGGCGGTCTTTTGCGTGACCGGATCGCCGAGCGCGACGACGCGGCCGTTCTCGACCTCGGCAATGGCGAAGCGGGCATGGGTCCCGCCGATATCGACCGCTACGACTTCCAACTTTGTATCCTCTCTAACTTCGTCATCCCCGCGAAAGCGGGGACCCATCTCCTGACCGTTTCACCGGGTGGACGGCGCGGGAGATGGCCCCCCGCTTTCGCGGGGGTGACGGTTTGGTTTGTAGTGAGCGCGAACGATCATAACCCAGCGGCGGCGAGCATCGCCGAACCGCCGGCTTCGGCCTCGCTGGCGCCGATGCGCATCAGTGCGAACAGCTCGCGGCCCGTGCCGAGGTCGGGCGGAGGCGCGGCGGCGAGGTCGCGGGCGTCCCATTCGGCGGCGTCGACCAGCGCAGTCAGTTCGCCGGTTTGGGCACAGAGGCGGACGATGTCGCCGTCGCGCAGCTTGCCGATCGGGCCACCGCCCAGTGCTTCGGGCGAGAGGTGGATCGCCGCCGGGACCTTGCCGCTCGCACCCGACATGCGCCCGTCGGTGACGAGCGCGACGCGGAAGCCGCGATTCTGGAGGACGCCGAGCGGCGGGGTGAGCTTGTGCAGTTCGGGCATGCCATTGGCGCGTGGGCCCTGGAAGCGGACGACGACGACGACGTCGCGGTCGAGCTCGCCGGCCTTGAACGCGTCCTGCACCGCCTGCTGCGTTTCGAATACGCGGCAGGGGGCTTCGATCGTCCAGCGGTCGCGCTCCACCGCGCTCACCTTGATGCAGGCGCGGCCGAGATTGCCGGCGAGGATGCGGAAGCCGCCTTCCTCGGAGAAGGGCGCGTCGATGGTGCGCACGATGCTGTCATCGCCGCTGGCCTCGCCATGATCGGCCCAGGCGAGCGCGTCATTCTCCAGCACCGGCTTCTTGCCATAGGCGTCGAGGCCGTCGCCGAAGGTGGTGAGGGTGTCGCCGTGCAGGATGCCGCCCTTGAGCAGCTCACGGATCACGAAGGTCGGGCCGCCCGCATCCTCGAACCCGTTCACGTCCGCCGAGCCGTTGGGATAAACGCGGGCGAGCAGCGGCACGCTGCGCGACAGGCGGTCGAAATCCTCCCAGTCGATCAGGATGCCCGCGGCGCGCGCAATGGCGGGCAGGTGGATGAGGTGATTGGTCGATCCGCCGGTGGCGAGCAGCACGATCGCCGCGTTGACGATGGCGCGTTCGTCGACAACCTCACCGATCGGGCGGTAATCGTCGCCGTCCCAGCCGATCTGGGGCAGCCGCTGAACCGCCGCCTTGGTCAGTTCCTGACGCAGCTTCGTGCCGGGATTGATGAAGGATGCGCCGGGCACGTGCAGGCCCATCGCCTCCATCATCATCTGGTTGGAATTGGCGGTGCCGTAGAAGGTGCAGGTGCCCTTGCCATGATAGGCGGCGATTTCGGATTCGAGCAGCTCCTCGCGGCTCGCCTTGCCCTCGGCATAGAGTTCGCGGACGCGCGCCTTTTCCTTGTTGGCGATGCCGGTGCGCATGGGGCCGGCCGGGATCATGATCATTGGCAGATGGCCGAAGCGCAGCGCGCCCATCAGCAGGCCGGGAACGATCTTGTCGCAAATGCCGAGCAGGGCGGCACCCTCGAACGTATTGTGGCTGAGCGCCACCGCCGTGGAGAGCGCGATGGTGTCACGGCTGAACAGCGACAGCTCCATGCCCGAATAGCCCTGAGTCACGCCGTCGCACATGGCGGGGACGCCGCCTGCGACCTGTGCAGTCGCGCCCGCTTCCAGCGCCCAGACCTTCATCTGTTCGGGGTAACGGTAATAGGGCGCGTGGGCCGACAGCATGTCGTTATAGGCGGTGACGATGCCGATGTTCATCCGGTTCGCGGGCTTCATCGCGTCGCGCTGCTCGTCCGTACCGGCATAGGCATGGGCGAGATTGGCGCAGCCCAGGCCCCGGCGGCTGACACCGCCCTCGCGCTGCTGCGTCATCAACGCGCGATAGGCGGCGCGGCGGTCCTTCGAGCGTTCGATCACGCGATCGGTGACGGCGGCGATTTCGGGGTGGAGATGGGTCATGGTTCGTGTCTCGACAGTCCCTCTAGTTCGTCATCCCCGCGAAAGCGGGGACCCATCTCCCGGACTTTCCACCACCGAGCCGGCTGAATCTGTATCAGCGGCAGGAGATGGGTCCCCGCTTTCGCGGGGATGACGGGAGAGGAAAGGCCGAACATCATCCTTCAAGCCAATGCACGTCGACGGGCAGTTCGGTCTCGGCCAGCACGCGACCGATCGGGTAACTGCTCGACGCGCCCTGTTTGATCGCTGCCTCCAGCACCTTGCGCTTTTCGGCGCCGGTGATCGCGATCATCAGCGACTTGGCGTTGGCGATGGCGGCGGACGACAGGGTTACGCGGGCAACCGGTGCTTCCGGCGGCAGCGGATCGGGCATGACGCCGAGCGCGCGACGTTCCTTGGGGCCGTTCAACGCTTCGTCGAAATCGGGGCCGGGGAAGATCGAGGCGGTGTGGCCATCTGCGCCCATGCCGAGCAGGACGAGGTCCAGCGGGAAGTGATGGTCGGCTAGGCGCGCATCGGCGGCGCGGCCAGCGGCCTTATAATCGTCGGCCTTTTCGCTCACCAGCGGGACGACGCGTGCGCCCTTGGGGATGAACACCTTGCCAAGGCCAGTGACGTTGGACAGCGGGTCGCCGAGCGGCACCATCCGATCGTCGGTCGGGATGATCGTCACGCGCTTCCAGTCGAGCTTGGCCGCGGCGAGCTTTTCATAGACCGGGGCGGGGGTCTTGCCGCCCGCCAGCGCGATCACCGCGCCGCCGCGCGCGTCGATCGCGCTTTCGATGATGAAAGCGATGTCACCGGCGAGCGCGTCGGTCCACTCACCCGCTTCCTCATATTCCCACCATTCGATTTCTTCGGCCATTTCAACAACTCCAGTGGGATCATTCAGTTCGGTTCGAGGGTCATTCGTTCCAGGTCACGCCGTCGCGTTCGGTGAGCGCGATGGCGGCGGACGGACCCCAGGTGCCGGAGGCATAGGGCTTTGGCTTGACATCCGCCATGTCCCATCCGGCGCGGATCGCGTCGATCCAGGTCCATTGCGCCTCAACCTCGTCGCGGCGCACGAACAAGGTGGGGTCGCCCTCGATCAGGTCAAGCAACAGCCGTTCATAGGCGATGCGGCGGCGGGTGCCGGCAAATTCGGTGTCGAGGCTGAGGTTCAGCGGCACTTCGCGCAGGCGGATGCCCTCGCGGTCGAGGCCGGGTTCCTTGGCCATGACCAGCAGGCGGACATATTCCTCCGGCTGGATGCGGATGATCAGCGTGTTCGACTGGAGCACGCCGCCGCGCTCGGCGAAGATCGAATGCGGGACCGGCTTGAACTGGACAACGATCTCGCTGCGCCGTTCGGTCATCCGCTTGCCGGTGCGCAGGTAGAAGGGGACGCCCTGCCAGCGCCAATTGTCGACATGCGCCTTGATTGCGACGAAAGTCTCGGTTTTCGAGGGCTTTTCCAGCTCCTCGGCATAGCCCGCGACGATCTTTCCGGTCGATGCGCCGCCGGTATACTGGCCGGTGACGGTGAGGTTCGCTGCATCCTGTCCGGCGATCGGGCGGAGCGAGCGCAGTACCTTGACCTTCTCGTCGCGGATCGCGGTGCCGTCGAAGCGGGCAGGGGGCTCCATCGCGATCAGCGCGAGCAGCTGGAGGATATGGTTCTGGACCATGTCGCGCAGCGCGCCGACATCGTCATAATAGCCTGCGCGTCCCTCCAGCCCGACGGTCTCGCTGACGGTGATCTGGACATGGTCGATGCCGGCGGCATTCCAGATCGGCTCGAACAGCGAATTGCCGAAGCGCAGCGCGAGGATGTTCTGGACGGTTTCCTTGCCCAGATAATGGTCGATGCGGAACGTCCGGTCCTCCGGGAAGACCGAGGCGACCGCGTCGTTGATCTCGCGGCTCGACGGCAGGTCGGTGCCGAGCGGCTTTTCGAGGCCGATGCGGACATTGTCGCCGGCGAGCCCGGCGGAGGCGAGCCCCTTGATGGTCGGTTCGAAAAATTTGGGGGCCGTCGAAAGGAAGATGGCGAGACCACCGGAGATGTTGCCGAGCTTCTTCGCGAGATCGTCATAGCCTTCGATCGTCGAGGCATCGAGCGGCTGATACTGAATGCGGGCAAGAAAAGCCGCGATCGCTGCGGCATCCTTGCGGTCTTCGGGCAAGTATGTTTCCAGCGCCTTGGTGCAAAAGTCGCGATACTCGGCATCTGACAGCGTTGACCGCGCGGTCCCCGTGATCGTCAGCCCGTCGGGCAGCAGATGATCCGCATGGAGGCCGTAAAGCGAGGGAATCAGCATGCGCTGGGCCAGGTCGCCCGTGGCTCCGAACAGCAGCAGCTTGCCGAATGGCTGTCGCATCGATCCTCCCAACTCAATTTCGCTGCTGCCCTAGCAGCCGATGCGCGGATTGCGAACCCGCGCATACCTATTCGGTGCTAAAGTTGGGCCGGTTGCGACGCCGGCCCACTTGCAATCAGAGCACCAATCCTGCGGTCGGGTCGAACCCGGCCATGATGTTGAGGTTCTGCACCGCCGCGCCGCCTGCACCCTTGCCCAGATTGTCGAGCGTCGCGATCAGGCGGGCCTGGCCGCGATCGGCATTGGCGAAGACGCGGATGGTCAGGCGGTCGGTCCCGGCGTCATCCTCAAGCCGCACCAGCGTCGTCTCAGAATCGTCGATCACGCGGACGATCGGCGAGTCGCGATAGGCGTCGGCGAGCGTGTGCAGGATCTGCGTCGGTGAAGGCTTGCGCGGCAGTGCGGCGAGTGCCAGCGGCACTTCGACCAGCATACCACGATAGGCATGGGCGACCGCCGGCATGAAGATCGGGGCGTGCTCCATCCGGGCATGCTTCTGCATTTCGGGCAGATGCTTGTGGTCGAGGTTGAGGCCATAGGCGCGGAAGCCCGTGGGTTCGGAGCCGTCTTCGAACTCGGCGATCATCGCCTTGCCCCCACCGGAATAGCCCGATGCGCCGCCCGTGCTGAGCTGCCAGTCGGCGGGGATCAGTCCGGCGCGAACCAGCGGGCGCACCAGCGCGAGATAGCCGGTCGGCCAACAGCCGGGGTTGGAAACGCGCGGCGCATCGGCGATCGCTTGGGCCTGGGACGGCTCCAGCTCGGCAAAGCCATAAGTCCAGCCATCGGCGACGCGGTGCGCGGTCGATGCGTCGATCACGCGGGTGCGGGGATTGTCGATCAGCGCCACCGCTTCCCGCGCGGCATCGTCGGGCAGGCACAGGATCACGAAGTCTGCGTCGTTCAGCGCGGCAGCGCGCTTACTTGCGTCCTTGCGGTCGGCATCGGCGAGCGCGATCACGTCGATCTCGGTGCGGTTCGACAGCCGTTCGCGGATTTCAAGCCCGGTGGTCCCGGCTGCACCATCGATAAAGACGGTGACAGTCATGCCGGCAATCCCAGATCGGCGGCGGCGACATAGCCCACCAACTGCTGCGCCGGGGCGCTGCCCCAGGCGAGGCCGCCGGACAGTTCCAGCACCTCGAACACTTCGCCGGGATTCAGCACCGCCAGCTGTTCGGAGTCGACATCGCGCGCGAAGCGCAACACGGTGGGCTTTGTGGTGACCCGCTGCAGCGGCGCGGCATAATGTGGCGCGAAGACACGGTCGGCGAGGCGCACATCGGCAAGATCGCGGCGCGCGGCTTCGCGCCGGGGATCAATCGCAATCGAGCGGCCGCTGAGCGCGAATCGGTTACGCCGGGGCGGATTGTCTACTGGTGCTGCTGACGCCGTCGCCGGTGACGAATTGTCCGAATTCTGCAAGAAACTCCGCCCCTTCAGGTGTCCGCGCGACGAAGATGTTTCGCTTGTCGGTTTCATCGCGCTGGCGGCGCAGATAGCTTAGAGCGCCCAGCCTGTTCAAGGCGCGTGTGACTACAGGCTTCGACACGTTGAGCGCGCGCGCCAGTCCACGCACCGTGTGCGGGCCCGGATCGAGATAGACGAGCAGCATCAGCGCCATCTGGCGGTTGGTCAGATCGGGCTCGCCCGACCGGACATAATCGATCAGGGTCGACTTCCACTGATCCAGCGACTGGTCGGTCATGGCATTCATCGCACTACTCGTCATTATCGTTACAGGCCTGCAAAGAAACCGGTCATTCCGGGTAATTAACGCTCCGATGGCCAACGGGTTTCAGCACGATGACGAAATGTTCCGTTTCGGTGACAATCCCGGCGCGACCCCGGATGGCGATCGACGGTTGATCCGCGCCCGCGGGTTGCCTATGTGGCCGCTTTCCCGAGAAAGACCGCCATGCTGTTCACCTTCCTCCTCGTCGTTCATGCCGTCATTGCGTTTCTGCTGGTGACGGTAATCCTGATGCAGAAATCGGAAGGCGGCGGCCTGACCACGGGTGGCAGCCCATCGGGCTTGATGTCGGCGCGCGGCGCGGCCAATTTCCTCACCCGCGCGACGGCGATACTGGCGGGCGCGTTCGTGGTGATGAGCATCACGCTGGCGGTACTGGCGGCGACCCGCGGCGATACCGCGATCGACACCAGCCGCGCGACGGCTCCGACCACGCAGACCGCGCCGGCCACCCAGCCGGTTCCCGCTGCGCCGGCGGACAACAGCGCGGTTCCGCTCGCCAACTAAGCGGCATTCGCAAACTTTATTTGGCGGCGCCCGGAGTCGGGCGCTTGCCCCAACTCGTGCTTGAAGGATAAGCGGTGACTCCCATGACGCGGTATATTTTCATCACCGGCGGCGTGGTCTCCTCGCTTGGCAAGGGCCTCATGGCCGCCAGCCTCGCCGCGCTGCTTCAGGCGCGCGGCTATAAGGTCCGCATTCGCAAGTTCGACCCGTATCTGAACGTTGATCCCGGTACCATGTCGCCGTACCAGCATGGCGAAGTCTATGTGACCGACGACGGGGCCGAGACGGACCTCGATCTTGGCCATTATGAGCGGTTTACGGGGGTCGCGAGCCGGCAGTCGGACAACATCACCTCGGGCCGCATCTACAAGACGATCATCGAGCGCGAACGCCGCGGCGACTATCTTGGCGCGACCGTTCAGGTGATCCCGCACGTCACCGACGCGATCAAGGATTTCGCCCAGGCGGAAACCGAGGATCTGGACTTCGTGCTGTGCGAGATTGGCGGCACCGTCGGCGATATCGAGTCGCTGCCGTTCATCGAAGCAATCCGTCAGCTCAAGAACGAGCTGGGCCGGGGCCAGTCGATCAGCATTCACGTGACGCTGGTGCCCTATATCGCGGCAGCCGGCGAGCTGAAGACCAAGCCGACCCAGCATAGCGTGCGCGAGCTGGCGTCGCTGGGGGTGCAGCCCGACGTGCTGGTGTGCCGCGCCGAAAAGCCGCTGCCGGCCAGCGACCGCGCCAAGATCGCGCAATTCTGCAACGTGCCGGCCAGCGCGGTCATTCCCGCGCTCGACGCGCCGAGCATCTATGCTGTGCCGCTGCAATATCATGCCGAGGGGCTGGATAGCGAAGTGCTGCGCGCATTCGGGATCGAGCCGGGTGCGGCGCCGGACCTGTCGCGCTGGACCGAGATTACCGACCGGCTGTTCAACCCGGAAGGTGAAGTGACGGTCGGCGTGGTCGGTAAATATGTCGGCCTGCCGGACGCATACAAGTCGCTCAACGAAGCGCTGGTCCATGGCGGCATCGCCAACAAGGTGAAGGTCAATATCCGCTGGATCGACGCGGAGCTGTTCGAGAAGGGCGACGATGCCGAGGTCGCGGCCAATCTGGAGCCGTGCCACGCCATTCTGGTGCCGGGCGCGTTCGGGTCGCGCGGCGCGGAGGGCAAGATCGCCAGCGTCCGCTTCGCGCGCGAGCGCAAGGTGCCCTATTTCGGCATCTGCTTCGGCATGCAGATGGCGTGCGTCGAAGGCGCGCGGAACATGGCCGGGATCGCCAATGCGTCGTCGACCGAGTTCGGCCCAACCGACGAGCCAGTGGTCGGCATCATCACCGAATGGATGAGCAAGGACGGGATCGAGAAGCGCGAGGAGGGCGGCGACCTGGGCGGCACCATGCGGCTTGGCGCCTATCCGGCGAAGCTCGACGGCAATTCGGTGGTCGCGTCGATCTATGGTGACGAGGCGATCAGCGAGCGTCACCGCCACCGCTATGAGGTGAACACCGGCTATCGCGAGCAGCTTGAAGCGGGCGGGCTGGTCTTCTCCGGCATGTCGCCGGACGGGATGTTGCCCGAAATCGTCGAGCGCCCCGACCATCCGTGGTTCGTCGGCGTGCAGTTCCACCCGGAGCTCAAGTCCAAGCCGTTCGACCCGCACCCGCTGTTCGCCAGCTTTATCGAGGCAGCGGTGCGGCAGTCGCGATTGGTGTGATTGAGACCGCCTGAAACGGGCAAGAAAAAGGGCGTCCGAACCGTGGTTCGGACGCCCTCTTTTGTGGCACTGCGCAAGGGGTCAGCGCAGCGCTCGGGGGTGTCACATCAGGCGACGTCGCGATGTTCGATCGCGGTCTTTTCGGTACCGCCGCCGATCGCGATCTTCTTGGGCTTCATCGCCTCCGGAACCTCACGCACCAGCTCGATCACGAGCAGGCCGTCGGTGAGGTCCGCGCTCTCGACGCGGACGAAGTCGGCCAGCTCGAAGCGGCGCTCGAACCCGCGATTGGCGATGCCGAGGTGCAGCATCTGCGCAGGGTTGTTGTCCTGGGTTTCGCCCTTCTTGCCGGTCACCTGCAGCAGGTTTTGCTGCGCAACGATCTCGATCTCATCCGCCTTGAAGCCGGCGACGGCGATCGTGATGCGGTAGCGGTCGTCAGACACACGTTCGAGGTTGAAGGGCGGATAATTCTCGCTGCTGGACTGGCGCGCGGTCGCTTCGAGCATGTCGAAGAGCCGGTCGAAGCCGATCGTCGAGCGGCGGAAGGGGGTCAAATCAATCTGACGCATAGCGTAATCCTCCAATGAGCAATTTCAACGTCTTGCGGCATCCGGATCATCCGCGATGCCAAGTCTGCTCGGCCCCGAAAGCACCGAACGAATGAGATTTGGGAACTGTGATCCGGCTTTCAAGAGCGACGAAGCGAGAGAATATCGCGGCATAAAGCCCATCAATGCGATAGGAATAGAAATCCTGTCTGGTTAAACCCTAGTGGATCAGTGGAGTTTGAGGCGCACGATCCACAAGGGGAGTTTCCAATGAGCCTGACCACGCTATCGCTGTTGCTGCTGTCATCCGCCGCGCCTTTCGTTGGACAGGAAGCGGCCGACGTGACGGTTCAGGATACTGCGCCACCAACCGTTCCAGGCGAGCAGCGGCGCGACGAAGAGGATGTGCAGCGCAGCACGGCGGCATCGGAAATCGTGGTCACCGCGCGCCGCAGGAGCGAACAGGCGCAGGACGTGCCGATCCCGATTTCGGTCGTCGGCGTGAAGGAACTCGATAATACCGGGAGCTTCAATGTGTCGCGGTTGGCGCAGCTTCAGCCGACGCTGCAATTCTACTCGACCAATCCGCGCAACTCCTCGGTCAATATCCGTGGGCTTGGTGCGCCGCTGGGGCTGACCAATGACGGCATCGACCAGGGGGTCGGCGTTTATATCGACCAGGTCTATTTCAGCCGGGTGGCGGTCGCGACGCTCGATTTCCTCGATGTGCAGCAAGTCGAAACGCTGCGCGGGCCGCAGGGAACGCTCTACGGCAAGAACACGGTGGCTGGCGCGATCAGCATCACGTCCAAGGCGCCGAGCTTCAACTTCGAGGGGCGGGGTGAGATCAGTGTGGGTAGCCTGGGCTTCAAACAGGCCAAGGCGTCGATTTCGGGGCCGCTGAGCGAGACGGTCGCGGCGCGGTTTGGCATCGCGGCGACCGGGCGGCGCGGCACGATCTTTAATGTCGCCACCGGTAATTACGTAAATGAGCAGGATAACATCGGCCTGCGCGGCGCGATCCTGTGGCGCGCGAGCGATGCGCTCGATCTGACGCTGAGCGCGGATTACAACCGGCAAGATCCCGAATGCTGCGCCCAAATCTATGTCCGCTATGGCCCGACCCAGCGCGCGGCAGCGCGGCAATATCCGGCGCTGACGGCTGCGTTCGGCTATGCCGTGCCGAGCACCAATCCGTTCGATCGGCTGACCGACGTCGATGCCGATTTGAATGCGACCAACACATTGGGTGGCGTGTCGCTGCGTGGGGAGCTTGATCTGGGCAGCGGCACATTGACGTCGGTCACCGCGTGGCGCTTCTGGGACTGGCTCCCCGCGAACGACCGCGACTTTACCGGTCTGTCAATCACCACCCTATCGCAGAATCCGACGCGGCAGGACCAGTTCACGCAGGAATTCCGCTATGCAGGCGATGGCAACGGGTTTGACTATGTATTGGGTGCCTTCGCCTTCTATCAGGACATCCACACCACTGGCACCCAGCGTCAGGGGCCGGCGGCGAGCCGGTGGCTGATCAACCCGAGCAACGCGCTGTCGAACGATCCGAAGGTGCTCGACGGGTTGACCGCATCGAACGATATCCGCCTCAAGAATTTTAGCGGCGCTCTGTTCGGCAAGCTCAACTGGCAGCTGACGGACCAGCTGACCCTCTCGCCGGGCGTGCGGTTGAACTATGACGACAAGGTTGGCAGCTATGTGTCGATCGTTCGGGACGGGCAGGGCAATCTGGTGCCCGCGACCGGTGGCACGGCGCGTCAGGTCGAACAGCGCGCGGCGCTGACCCCACAGGCGTTTCGCGATGAAGCCTATCGCGCATGGAACGTGTCCTATGACCTGACCGCATCATATGCGCCGAGCAGGGACGTGCTGGTCTATGCGACCTATGCTCACACGTTCAAATCGGGTGGGCTCAACCTGAACGGCGTGCCGGTGTTGAATGGCGTTGCGCAGACCCAGTTCGCGCAGGTCAAGCCGGAGCAGGTCGATCATTTCGAACTGGGCGCGAAGACCCAGTTCTGGGATCGCAAGGTGACGCTCAACGCCACCGGTTTCTGGACGGTGATCAAGGACTATCAGGCGCTGGTCAATGACGGCGCCAACGCGACCCTGCGCGGCTATCTCGCCAATGCTGGCGAAGTGCGGGTGCGCGGGGTCGAGGTCGATTTCTCGATCCGGCCGAGCGAGCGGGTCAGCCTGTACGCCAATGGCGCCTACACCGATCACGAATATGTCGAGTTTACCAACGCGCCATGCCCGCCCGAACTGGCGGGCGGAGGCAGCGGGGCGGTGATCGGTGCGCCCGGGACGCCGGGGACCAACAGCCCGATGGCGTGCGACATTTCAGGCCAGTGGCTGCCGGGCATTTCCAACTGGGCCTTCTCGTTCGGCGGGGAGGCAAATCAGCCAGCGTCGATCCTGGGCAAGGCGGGGGAAGTCTATCTCGGCGTCGACGCCAGTACGCGGTCCAAATTTTCGTCCAACGCCTCGCGCTCGATCTACACCGATATCGAGGGCTATGCGCTGACCAATCTGCGGCTCGGGTTCCGCAGCGATGACGGGATCAACGTCTTCGCTTGGGTCCGCAATGCGTTCGATGTCGAATATTTCGATGTGCTGGCGACCACGCCCGGCAACACCGGGCTGATCGCGGGCAATGTCGGCGATCCGCGCACCTGGGGCGGGACGGTGAGCTTCAGCTTCTGACGAGATGCCGGTGACGCTGGTCCTGAACGCGGGACCGAACGTCAACGGACAGGGGAGGGAGTCGGGATGGCTCATAGGGCTTCCTCCCCGACTCGCTTGTCGGGCTTTCCCGGGGCGAGTGCAGTTATGAGAAATGCCAAAGGCCCGGGCCGTTTCCGACCCGGGCCCCTGCGTGACGATGCCTCGTCAGCCCCCTTAAGTGGCCACTTCTGCCCGCGCGCCCCTTGCAAGGCGGGGCTGAAGAGCCTCCCCGAACCACGGCCGTTGCCATTGCTTCGTGGGAGTGTGCTAGGATGGCGACAGGCCGTTGTCACGGGGCGTTGACGTCACGACGGCGGATTGCCGCGGCCCTGTGTTTATTTGGCAACAGCGCGATTGCGCGCGCCCGCGCCACCCCCTAACACCGCGCCATGTTCCTTTCCCGATATGAACGCATGATCGCGCGCCGGTACCTGCTACCGGGCCGGGGCGAGGCCTTTATCGCGCTGGTCGCGTCGATCAGCCTGGTCGCGGTGATGCTGGGCGTCGCCGCGCTGGTCATTGTGATGAGTGTGATGAACGGCTTTCGGGCCGAGCTGTTCGACAAGATCACCGGGCTCAACGGCCATGCGGTGGTGCAGGGTTATGGCGGGCAGCTGCGCGACTGGCGCGCGGTGGTGGCCGAGGCGCGCAAGACGCCGGGCGTGACGACCGCGACCCCGCTGATCGAGCAGCCGTTGATGGCGAGCTTTCAGGGCCGGGTCGAAGGCGTGCTGATTCGCGGGATGACTGTCGCTGACCTGCGCGCCAATCCGACGCTCAATCGCAATGTCGTGGCGGGGCGGATGGCGGAGCTGACCCCGGACTGCGAATGCGTAGCGGTCGGATCGCGCCTCGCCATGACGCTCGGCGCTTCGGTGGGCAGCAGCGTGCAGCTGATCAGCCCGCAGGGTCCATCGACCCCATTCGGCACGGTGCCGCGTATCGTGTCGTACCGCGTCGCCGCGATCTTCGAGGTCGGCGTCTATGACTATGACAAGGCGTTCGTGGTCATGCCGATGGAGACCGCACAGACATTGCTGCTGATGGGCGATTCGGTCAGCATGGTCGAGATCGACACCGTCGATCCCGACCGGGTCGGCGAAATTCTCGCCCCGCTGGCGCAGAAGGTCGTGCAGACCGCGCAGCTCAGCGACTGGCGCACGCTCAACGCGACGCTGTTCGAGGCGCTGGCGGTGGATCGGCTGGTGACGTTCACGGTGCTGTCGATCCTGATCCTGGTCGCGGTGTTCAACATCCTGTCGTCTCTGATCATGCTGGTGCGCGCGAAGACGCGCGACATTGCAATCCTGCGCACGATGGGGGCGACGCAGAGTGGCCTGATCAAGATTTTCGTGACGGTGGGCACCGCGATCGGCGGGCTGGGGATTGTCGCAGGACTGATCCTTGGCTTTGTGTTGCTCTATTTCCGGCAGGGGGTGCTGAGCTTCCTTGGCTTCATCACCGGACAGGAAATCTGGGACCCCTCGATGCGTTATCTCACCGAACTGCCTGCTAAGACCGACCCGGTGGAGGTCGCCAGCATCGCGCTGATGGCGCTGGGCTTCAGCTTCCTCGCGACGCTCTACCCCGCGTTCAAGGCGGCGAGCACCGATCCGGTACAGGTGTTGCGTTATGAGTGAAGCTGTCCTCCAGACCCAAGGCCTGCGCCGCGCGTTTACCCAGGGCGATGCGACGATCGAGGTGCTGCGCGGCATCGACCTGTCGGTAGCGCCGGGCGAGATCGTCGCGCTGCTCGGCCCATCGGGTTCGGGCAAGTCGACATTGTTGCAGGCGGTGGGCCTGCTCGAAGGCGGGTTCGAGGGGTCGATCCGCATCGCCGGTGTCGAAGTCGCGAAGCTGGAGAGTCATGAGCGGACGCTGACACGGCGCGACAAGCTCGGCTTCGTCTATCAGTTCCACCATCTGCTGCCCGATTTTGACGCGACCGAGAATGTCGTGCTGCCGCAGCTGATCCAGAATGCGACGCATGCCGATGCGCGCGCGCGGGCGGAGGCGCTGCTGACCGCTCTGGGTCTTGGCCACCGGCTGACCCACCGCCCGAGCCAATTGTCGGGCGGCGAACAGCAGCGTGTCGCCGTCGCCCGCGCGCTCGCCAACCGGCCGGCGTTGGTGCTGGCGGACGAGCCGACCGGCAATCTGGACGAGAAGACCGCCGATGTGGTGCTCGCCGAATTCCTGCGGCTGGTGCGTGGCGAGGGCGCGGCGGCGCTGATCGCGACGCATAACGAACGTCTGGCGGCGAAGATGGACCGCGTGGTGCGGTTGCATGAGGGATTGCTGGAGTGAAGCTCGGCACAGGGTTGCTGCTGGCGTTCGGGGCCGGGATGCTCGGCCTGGCGGGCTACGGTGCGGTGACGCTGATCCAGCATGGCGGACTGCCGTTCCAAAGGTTGCGCGTCGCGTCGGAAAGCATGGCACCGACGCTGCGACCCAAAATGACGATCATGGCGCGCAAGACACCGGCCGAGGCGCTTCGCCGGGGTGACATTGCGGTGTTCGCGGTCGAGGACAATAAATGGGTGATGCGCGTGGTTGGCCTTCCGGGCGATCGCATTGCCATGCGTGATGGGCGGCTGGTCCTGAACGGAAAGGTCGTGCCGCAAGCGAATGCGGGCGCAATGACGATCGAAGGCGTCCAAGCGCGGATCCTGAACGAGCAGCTTCCGGGGTCGCGCGCCGCCTATCGCGTGCTGGATTTCGGCATGACACGGGGTGACGAGATGGCCGAGATCACGGTGCCGCCCGGACGCTTTTTCGTGCTGGGCGACAACCGCGACAATGCTGCCGACAGCAGGTTCCCGGCCGGGCCGACGGGCGGTAGCGGGATGGTTGCGTTTGCCGATATCTATGGGATCGTCCGCCCGGAAGATTTGAATAGCGATTAGGAGGCGAATGTGACTGCGATCACCGAAATCCCTGTTACCACCGCGAGCGGCGAGCTGGCTGACCTGTCCGAGTTCGCCGGCAAGGTGCTGCTGATCGTTAATGTCGCGTCGAAATGCGGGTTCACCCCGCAATATACTGGCCTTGAGGAGCTTCATCGCCGCTATGGAGAGCGCGGGTTCGAGGTGCTGGGGTTCCCGTGCAATCAGTTCGGCGCGCAGGAGCCGGGCGACGCGGCGGAGATCGCGAATTTCTGTTCGCTGACCTATGACGTGACCTTCCCCGTGTTCGGGAAGATCGACGTCAATGGCGCAGATGCGGCGCCGCTCTACCGCTGGCTCAAGAAACAGGCGCCGGGGCTGTTCGGGACCGAGGGGATCAAGTGGAACTTCACCAAGTTCTTGATCGACCGTGACGGGAATGTGGTCGAGCGTTACGCCCCGCAGACCAAGCCCGAGGATATCGCGGCAGATATCGAGAAGCTGCTTTAGGCGCACTTTACCGTCACCCCCGCGAACGCGGGGGCTCATCTCCCGGACCATCCGCGATCGCACCCCTGCGGCGTTCCGTAGGCGCACGAGATGGGCCCCCGCTTTCGCGGGGGTAACAATTGGGTTTCGCCGCGATTAGCTGTGGAAAACGCGACCGGTCGCTTTGCCCTGTCGCGTTCGGGGCCATATAACCACCCCATGCCCCATTCCGGTTTCGTGCCCCTTCGCGTCTTTTCCGCCTACACGATGCTGGAGGGCGCGATCGAGCCGAAGGCGATTGCTTCGCGGGCGCGGGAGCTGGGGTTTCCGGCGGCGGGACTGTGCGACCGCAACGGGCTCTATGCTGCCATGTCCTATTCGGATGCAGCGAAGAAGGCTGGGGTGCAGCCGATCGTCGGATCGCTGTTGTGCGTCGAGCGGCCGGATGTGCCGGATGGCGTGACGCCGCCGCTCGACTGGCTGGCGCTGTTTGCCCAGGACGCGACGGGGTATGAAAATCTCTGCCATCTGGTGTCGATGGCGCATCTCGACCGGCCGATCGAGAAGGATGCGCATGTTCCCTTCGCGGCGCTGGAGGGGCGGACCGACGGGCTGATCGCGCTGACCGCAGGGCGCGAAGGGGCACTCGCGCGGTTGTTCGCCGAGGAGCAGGAGGATGCGGCGCTGGCCTATGCCGACCGGCTGCAGGCGCTGTTCGGCGATCGGCTGTATATCGAGATCATCCGGCGGCTGGACGAGGTTGAGGCGCGGGCGGAGCCCAAGCTGCTCGACCTGGCCTATGCTCGCGGCCTGCCGATCGTCGCGACCAATCCGGCTTGCTATGCCGTGCCCGATTTTCATCAGGCGCATGACGCGATGCTGTGCATTGCGGGATCGGCCTATGTCGCGAGCGACGATCGCCAGCGTTCGTCGCCCGATGCATGGATGAAGCCTGCGACCGAGATGAAGCGGCTGTTCGACGACCTGCCCGAGGCGATCGACAATACGCTGGTGGTGGCGCAGCGCTGTGCCTTTGCCGCGCCGAAGCGCAAGCCGATCCTGCCCAGCCTGGCCGGCGATATCGAGGGCGAGGCGGCGCAGCTGCGTGCGGATGCGCGTGCGGGGCTGGAGGCGCGGCTGGAGACGGCGGGGATCACCGATCCGGCAAAGCGGCAGGAATATTACGACCGGCTGGCGTTCGAGACCGACATCATCGTGCAGATGGGCTTTCCGGGCTACTTCCTGATCGTTGCGGACTTCATCAAATGGGCCAAGGCGAACGGGATTCCAGTGGGGCCGGGGCGCGGTTCGGGTGCGGGCAGCGTGGTCGCATGGGCGCTGACCATCACCGATCTCGACCCGCTGGCACTTGGGCTGCTGTTCGAACGCTTCCTGAACCCCGAACGCGTGTCGATGCCCGACTTCGACATCGACTTTTGCGAAACGCGGCGTGGCGAGGTGATCCGCTACGTCCAGGCGAAATATGGGCGCAATCAGGTCGCGCAGATCATCACCTTCGGAACGATGAAGGCGCGCGCGGTGCTCAAGGATACCGGGCGCGTGCTGCAGATGAGCTATGGTCAGGTCGACCGGCTTGCCAAGCTTGTGCCGAACCACCCGACCGATCCGTGGACGTTGTCGCGATCGCTCAACGGGGTGAGCGAGTTCAAGGCCGAGTATGACGGCGCGAGCGATGTCCGCCATCTGATCGACCTTGCCATGCGGCTGGAGGGGCTGCCGCGCCACTCGTCCACCCACGCGGCGGGCGTGGTCATCGGCGACCGCCCGCTGGCCGAGCTGGTCCCGCTCTACCGCGACCCGCGTTCGGACATGCCGGTGACGCAGTTCGACATGAAATATGTCGAGGGTGCGGGGCTGGTGAAGTTCGACTTCCTTGGTCTCAAGACGCTGTCGGTGCTGCAAAAGGCGGTCGACCTGCTCGCCGCGCGCAACATCAGCATCGATCTGGCGGCGCTCGGCTGGGACGATCCGGCGGTGTACGAACTGCTCCAGCGCGGCGAGACGGTGGGCGTGTTCCAGCTCGAATCCGAAGGCATGCGGCGCACGCTGACGGCGGTGCGGCCGACCAATTTCGGCGACATTATCGCGCTCGTCTCGCTCTATCGCCCGGGACCGATGGACAATATTCCGATGTTCGGGCGGCGTAAGCAGGGCCTGGAGCCGATCGAGTATCCGCACCCGTTGCTGGAGGGGATCCTCAAGGAAACCTACGGCATCTTCGTCTATCAGGAACAGGTGATGCAGGCCGCGCAGATCCTGGCCGGCTATTCGCTCGGCGGCGCCGACCTGCTGCGCCGCGCGATGGGCAAGAAGATCAAGGCGGAGATGGACGCGCAGCGCGCGTTGTTCGTCGAGGGCTGTGCCAAGGTCAACAACATCTCTGAAGCCAAGGCCAATGAGCTGTTCGACTTGATCGACAAGTTCGCAGGCTATGGCTTCAACAAGTCGCACGCGGCGGCCTATGCGCTGCTCGCCTATCACACGGCGTGGCTGAAGGCGCATTATCCGCACGAATTCTACGCCGCGTCGATGTGCTTCGAACTCGGCCAGACCGAGAAATTGGCGGTGTTCGTCGAGGATATGAAGCGGCTCGGCACGCCGTGCCTGCCGCCCGACATCAATGCGAGCGAGGCGGAGTTCTCCGTTGCCGAACATGGCGACGGGTTCGCCGTCCGCTACGCGCTTGCCGGGCTGAAGGGCGTCGGCGAGCGGGCGATGGAGCTGCTGGTCGAGGAGCGGCAGGCGAAGGGCCGGTTCCAAAGCCTGGACGATTTTGCGCGGCGGGTGGACCCGCGCCTGCTCAACAAGCGCCAGGTCGAGGCGCTGGCCGGGGCGGGGGCGTTCGACAGCGTCGCGCCGGATCGCGCCAAGGTCCATGCCGCCGCCGAGACGATCATGGCGGTGGCGCAGCGCACGCATGAGAACCGCACCAGCGGGCAGGGCGGCCTGTTCGGCGAGGCCGAGCCAGTGGGATCGGCGATCCAGCTGCCCAAGAGTGCGCACTGGACATTGGGCCAGCGGATCGAGGCGGAGAAGGAGGCATTCGGCTTCTTCTTCTCGGCGCATCCGCTCGACCGCTACCAGCATCTCGCCAAGCTGCATTCGGCGCGGAGCATTGCTAGCCTCAACGAGATCGAGATCGCCGAGGGCGGACGTGCCGGGGCGACGATCGCCGCGCTGATCGAGGATGCGCGCTGGCGCACCTCGGCGCGCGGCAAGCGTTACATGATGGCGACGCTCTCCGATGCGAGCGGGTCGGTGCCGTGCACCTGTTTCGAGGAGTTCACCGCCAAGGAGATGGAGGATGCGGCGCGCATCGGCGGATGCGGCATCCTGACCGTCGAGCTCGACCGGCGGCCGGGCGAGGACAGCGCACGCGTAACGGTGCGCAAGGTGCAGCCGTTCGAGGGGATGGCGAAGGACGTTCGCCTGACTTTGCGCATGGCGGTGCGTGAGGCTGGTGCGCTGGCGGCGGTGGCCAAATTGCTTGAGGACGCGCGCGGCGGGCGGTGCGAGGTGGTCATCGACGCGCCGTTGCCCGATGGCGGGGAGGCGGAATTGGTGCTGGGGCGCAACTTCCGGCTCGATGGTGAACTGGCGACGCGGATCGAGGGATTGCCGGGGATCGAGCGCGCCGAACTCAAGCCGACCGAGCAGCCGAGGCTTGCGCTGGCGAGCTAATCAGCCGCCACGGACGGGCGGGGGGACGTTTCCGCACTGGTTTTTCGCAATGGGATCCCAGACGAAAATCCGGAAATCGCGCATGCCGAATTTTTCAGCGCGCGACGTGATACCGGCGAAATTCGGGAGCGATTGCCGCGGCTTCAGGTGAAAGATCGCGCCGCTGCCCCAACTCGAATCCAGGCCGAACGCGGTGAAGCTGACCATGATGCACTTGGGCTGGCGATTGGTGTTCTGAGCCCAGACGGAGATGTTGTCAGTCTGCCAGCGCCGTTCATATTTGCTGATGAAATCGCCCTGATAGCGATTGACCATGACGCCATCGACCAGCTGCGTGCTCGCGGTCTGGCCCTGATTGTAGCGTAGGTTCAAATGGGGATAGAAGCCAAGCTTCGCATTTGCCGGGGTCGCCAAGAGGCTCATGGCGATCATCAGCGTTGCTGCGGTCCTGTTCATTCCGTGCCCCCAAACATCAATCATACCCTTGGCGTGCCTAGCTTCAGGCGGGCATGCATTACAACTGGCAAGTCCGAACAGCCAAGGCTGGCGCTGGCGAGCTGATACCGACCCCTTGCATCGCTGCGCTCGAACGGACAGGATGGCCTTACGAATACGGAAAGCCGTACGAACAAGGAGAGAATGATGCTGGGCGCGATGCAGGATTTCGAGCTTCGGGTACCTCGGGTGATCGAGCATGCCGAGCGCGAATATGGATCGCGTGAGATCATCAGCCGCTGGGCCGATGGCAGCGAGACGGTGACCAACTGGGCCGGCATCGCGCGCGATAGCCGCAAGCTGGCGCAGGCCCTGGAACGTCGCGGGATCAAGCCGGGCGACCGCGTGGCGACACTGGCGATGAACCACAGCCGCCATCTGGTCGCGTGGCATGGCACGATCGGCATGGGTGGCATCATCCACACGATCAATCCGCGTCTGTTCGAGGATCAGCTCGCCTATATCGGCAACCATGCCGAGGATCGGGTGCTGATCTATGATCGCATGTTCCAGCCGATCGTCGACAAGCTGAAGCCGCAGTGGAAGACGATCGAGCATTACATCGTCTTTGATGGCGACGGCCCGGACAGCTTTGAGGCGGTGATCGGGGCCGAAGATGGCAATTACGTGTGGGTAGAGGGCAGTGAGCGCGAGCCGTGCATGCTCTGTTATACCAGCGGCACGACCGGTAATCCCAAAGGCGTGCTCTATACCCACCGTTCGTCGATGATCCATGCGATGGCGGAACTGCAGCCGGCGGTGTTCGACCTGTCGACGCAGGCGGTGGTGCTCCCGGTGGTGCCGATGTTCCATGCGGTCGGCTGGGGTCTGCCGTTTGCCGCGCCGATGGCGGGGGTGAAGCTGGTCATGTCGGCGGTCAATGACGGCAAGACGCTGTGCGACTTGATGAACCGCGAGCGGGTGACGCACACCGCTGGCGTGCCGACCGTCTGGTTCGCGATGTTCCAGCACATCGACGCGACCGGTGAGGCGCCGCGGCATCTTAAGGTCGTGACGATCGGCGGTTCGGCGGCGCCGCGCGCGATGATCGAGCGGATCATGAAGATGGGCGCGCGGGTCAACCACGCCTGGGGCATGACCGAAACCTCGCCGATCGGGACGATGGGCGCGCCGACGCATGACTGGGACGAACTGAGCTTTGAGGAAAAGGTCGAAAAGACCGTGTTTCAGGGGCGCGCGCCGTTCGGCGTCGAGCTGCGCACCGTGGATGAAGACGGCAATCTTCTGCCGCGCGACGGGGTCAGCTCGGGTCGGCTGCAGATCAAGGGGCCGTGGATCATCAAGCAATATTTCCAGGACACGAACGGCCCGTGCCTGACCGAGGATGGCTGGTTCGACACCGGCGACGTCGCGGTACTTCATCCCGACGGGATCATGCAGATCACCGACCGCGCCAAGGATGTGATCAAGTCGGGTGGCGAGTGGATCAGCTCGGTCGAGCTGGAGAATGCCGCGGTCGGCTGCCCGGGCGTGGCCGAAGCGGCGGCGATCGGCATTTATCATCCCAAATGGGACGAGCGCCCGCTGCTGCTGGTGGTGCGCAAGCCGGGGAGCGATGTGACGGCGATGCAGGTGCAACATCATCTGGCGACGCAGGTCGCGAAATGGTGGCTGCCCGACGAGATCCATTTCGTCGCCGAACTGCCGCACACTGCGACCGGCAAGCTGCTCAAGACGGCGCTGCGCGAACAATATCGCGACTTCCGCTTCGCGGCGGCGGGGTGACCCGCCGCCGGTAACGGTCAGGCCCGGCGTTTCTGAAACGGGCGGGGCAGGGTTCCGAGCGTGGCGGCCGCGACCAGTGCGACGAGCAAACCGATCGGTAGAATTTCGGTCAGGGTGATCAGCACGCGAAACAGCGGGTTGGCGTAGAGTTCCTGCATCTGCGCCATCTGCGCCTGCAGCGAAGCCAGTTCGCTGGCCGTGGCGCCCGCTGCGCGCCGTTCTTCGAGTATGCGCGCGCTCATGTCCGCGATGAAATCTCCGCCATTGATCGCCAGCACTGCCTCCCACGCGACGACGTAGAACAGGCTGGCGATCAGCGCGATTGCCGCGCCCATGCCAAGGGCAGGGAGAAAGCGGATCACCCCGCCGCACTGATCGTCGCGATAACGCTTCACCGCGACGAAGATGGCAGTGAAGGCGATCAGCATGATGAGATAGCCGATCGCCATGCCGACCGCGCCGCTCGGCGGATTGTCGGCCATCAGCGTGCCCATCAGGAACAGCGGAATGGCGACAACGAAACCGGCGATGACGCCATAGGTCAGAATGATACGCTGCATGGTGCTCCCTCCTTTTGCTTCAGGTCGAACTGGGCATTGGCGACCAAGCCGGGCAATCGCCCAAAGGGGTGATTTGCCCCCGATCACCCGAATTTCGCTCAGGGCAGCAAACCGATCTCACGCGCCCGCGCAATTGCGTCGGTGCGTCGCCGCGCGCCGAGCTTCTCGAACAACCGCGCGACATGCGTCTTCACCGTATTCGGTGATACGTCGAGCCGGCGGGCAATCTCCTTGTTCGAATAGCCAGCTGCCAGTTCGACCAGCACCGCCATCTCGCGCTCGCTGACCCCCAGCGATTTGCGCGCATCCGGGTTGCCGGGCTCGCGCACCGGCGCCGGGCGGCCAAGCACCCGCGCGCCGACATAGAGACCCAGCGCAAGAAAGCCGATCGCGACGAGCAGCAGATAGAATTCGAACGACAATGTCCGGGCGAGCCAGCGATAATCCAGCCACTGCAGCAGCGCCGCTGCCAGCGCCAGCAGCACGCCGTAAAGCGCGGCGTGTCGCCACCAATGCAGATTGGGCCAGCGTGACTTAGCCATGCTGCGAACATTGCCCGGCACCCGGCGCAATGCAACTGCTTCACTTGGGGCGTCGATCCCGCGTCTTGCAAGCTGCGATCATTCAAGCTAATGGCCTGCCCGCACACGGGGCGTCCGTGTGTCTGATTGGAGACGATCATTGCTGGATCAATACCGAATAATGGGCTTTGTCCCGGGTATCACCAGCACCCTTCCGTAACGCCTGCCCAGGCGCCGCGGGGGTGATGGAGCCCCTGCGCAAATCCCGAAATCGATGACTTTGAACCGGGTCCATGGCGCGTGCCGTGCGCCCGGCTGGGATGGGCTATGTTGCATGAACATGATGTGGTCCGCGCCATGCTGGTGCGGGCCGGGCGGGACGTTCCCGCCACGTCGCCGCTCGCAAAGGCGGTGCTGGGCTGGGCGAAGGCGCATGTGCGCTGGCTGTTCGGTGCGCCGGTGCCGAAGCTGGGCTGGCGCGAGTTGAAGCGGATGACAGTGGAGGCTGGTACTCCGGCGACGGAATGCGCGCGTCCGGTCGAGATGGCTGCCCGGCTCGGCATCGCTCTGGGATTGAGCGATGCCGATATCCGCGCGCTGCTCGCCATCGTGGCGATCGAACGCTGTAGCCATGCGCGGACGCTGTCGCGGCTGCTGCTCGATCAGGAAATGGACCTGGGAGAAATTGTTGCCGGCATCGCTGGCGTCGATCCGCTGGCGGTGCGGCGGCTTGCGCCGGTGCGGCTGGGACTGGTCAGCCTGCATGACCGGCGCGGCGGCGGGGTCGATGTCGAGTGCTGCTGGACGCTGGAGCGCGTGTTGGAGCGTGGCCCCGGCACCGACGACGAATTGCTCGAAGCGGTGATCGGGCCGCGTCAGCATGCGCGGCTGGCGTTGGGGGACTTTGCGCGGGTCGCGGGCGAGGTCGATTTCCTCGTTCGGCTACTCGCCGGGGCGATCGCGGCGCGTGCGCCGGGGATCAATGTGCTGATCCACGGGCCGCCCGGCACGGGCAAGACCGAACTCGCCCGCACGCTGGCGGCGTCGGCGGGGGCGAGCCTGTTCAGCGTCGGGGAGAGCGACGAATATGGCGAGGAACCGACGCGCAGCGAGCGGGTGTCGGCGTTGCGGCTGGCGCAGCGCATGCTCGCGGCGCGCGGCGGGTCGGCACTGCTGTTCGACGAGACGGAAGATCTGATCGGCGACGCCGATCCGGGCGATGGCGACTGGATGCGCGGTCGGCGCGGGTCGAAGCTGTGGGTAAACCGTCAGATCGAGACCAACGCCGTGCCGGTGATCTGGACCACCAATGCGGTGGGCAATATCGATCCGGCGATCCTGCGGCGGATGAGCTTCGTGCTGCGGCTCGACCCGCCGGTCGGCAAGGGTGCGACCGCGATGATCGAGCGGATCGCGCAGGACGAGCAGCTGGCACTTCCGCCGGGATTCGGCGCACTTGCCGACGCTGCGCCGGAGACGGCGAGCATCACCCGGGTCGCGGCGCGAGCGGGCCAGCTGGCGGGCAAGGCCGATGATGCCGTGCGCGCGGCACGGTCGCTGGTCGGGGCGCTGCGCAACGGGCGGATGGTGCACGCGGCGGAGGGAGTGATCGACCTCGACCTGTACGAGGGGGATCGCGACATCGCGGAACTTGTCGGTGCGATTGCCGCGCAGGATGCTCCGGCGGATGTGTCGCTGCTGCTCACCGGGCCGCCAGGCACAGGAAAGACCGAGCTTGCCGCGCATCTGGCGCGCGCTATGGAGCGGCCGCTGATCGTCAAGCGCGCATCGGACCTTTTGTCCAAATGGGTCGGCGGGACCGAGGCGAACATTGCCGAGGCGTTTGAGGAGGCAGAGCGGCGCGAGGGGCTGTTGCTGTTCGACGAGGCGGATTCGATCCTGTTCGACCGGACCACTGCCAAGGCAAGCTGGGAGGTGACGCAGGTCAACGAACTGCTGACTTGGCTGGACCGTCATCCGCTGCCGGTGGTCGCGGCGACCAACCATGTCGGCCGGCTTGATCCGGCGGCGCTGCGCCGGTTCGTGTTCAAGCTCGACCTGGCGCCGCTGGGGCGTGCGAAGGCGGCGCGGGCGTTCGAGCGGTTCTTCGGGCTTGCTGCGCCGGTGGCGTTGTCGGAGGTTGCGGGGCGGACGCCGGGCGACTTTGCGGTGGTGCGGCGGCAGCTGCGCTTCGGCAAGGCCGATCCGGAGCGGCTGATCGACCTGTTGCAGGCGGAGGTTGCGGCAAAGCCGGGTGGGCAGGGGCGGATGGGGTTCTAAAACAGCTCCCCCTGATCCCCGGCGGGCGGGCGGAACAGGTCGCGGCGGAGCGGGGGGAAGGGCTGGTCGAGCCCGAACCGCTTCGCTGCGATCCGGAAGCGGGTGCGCATCAGTTCGGCCCATGGGCCCTGGCCGCGCATCCGGGTGTGGAAATTGGGGTCGTTGTCGCGGCCGCCGCGCAGGGACTGGATGGTCGCCATTACCTTGGCCGCGCGGTCGGGGAAATGTGCGTCGAGCCAGGCGCGAAACAATGGTGCGACTTCGTGGGGCAGGCGGACGGGGAGGTAGAAGCAACCGAGCGCACCGGCCTCTGCTGCGCGCTCCATGATGTGTTCGATCTCATGATCGGTGATCGCAGGGATGATCGGGGAGAGCGAGACGAAGGTCGGGATGCCTGCAGCGCGCAGCTTTGCCACGGCGGCGAGGCGGCGTTCGGGGTGCGGGGCGCGGGGTTCGACGGTGCGCGCGACCTTGGGGTCGAGCGAGGTGATCGACAGCATGACCGCCGCCAGTCCCCTTGCCGCCATCGGGGCCAGCAGGTCGATGTCGCGCGTGACCCGGTCGGATTTGGTGGTGATGGTAATCGGGTGGTCGCACTCGGCGAGCACCGCGATGCAGTCGCGCGTGATCCGCCAGGTCGCCTCGATCGGCTGATAGGGGTCGGTATTGGTGCCGAAGGCGATCGGCTCACACACATAGCCGCGCTTCGCCAACGCGGCGCGGAGCAGGGTTGGCGCGTCGGGCTTGGCGAACAACTTCGTCTCGAAGTCGAGCCCCGGTGACAGGTCGTGCCAGGCATGGGTGGGGCGCGCGAAGCAGTAGATGCAGCCATGCTCGCAGCCGCGATACGGGTTTACCGACCGATCGAACGGAATGTCCGGCGACTGGTTGCGCGACAGGATGGTGCGCGGATGCTCGACCGTGACGGTGGTGCGCAGCGGGGGTGCCGCGCCGTCGATATCGGTGCGCGCGTCCAGCCAGTCGCCATCGGCCTCACGTGACGGCAGGGCGAAGCGCGTGCTTTCGCGATTATGCGTCGCGCCGCGAACGGGGCGGGGGCTGGCCATGGCGCTTCTTAGCCCTCACGATGAAACAAAACAAGAACGACGTGACGCAAAGCATTTCTTTGACGCGATCAATCCCACTGGCCGAACCGTCAGCCGCGGCCTAGTTGGACCCCCAGGACGCCGTGGAGGGCCGGATGAAGCGTACAGGCTGGGTGATCTTCAGCGCGGCGGCGATCGTGACGATCGCCATGGGCGTGCGGCAGGCGTTCGGGCTGTTCCTGCCCGACATGAGCACGGATCTGAGCATCGGGCGTTCGAGCTTTGGCCTGTCGCTGGCGTTGCAGAATTTGCTGTTCGGGCTCGCCCAGCCCTTCGTCGGCGCGCTGGCGGATCGGCATGGCGCGGGGCGCGTCGTCGCTGGCGGGACGTTGCTATACGCCGCTGGGCTGATCGCCGCGTCGCTGACGGGGAGTGCCATCGGACTGCATCTGTCGTTCGGGCTGATGGTCGGCATGGCGTTGTCGGCGACCACCTTTGTCGTGGTGCTGGGTGCGGTCGGTCGCGTGGTGACGCCGGAGCGCCGGAGCATGGCGTTCGGCATCGTGACCGCCGGAGGATCGCTCGGGCAATTTCTGGTGGTGCCGGCGGGGCAGCTGCTGATCGGCGAGCTCGGCTGGCGCATGGCGCTGGTCGCGCTGGCGGGGCTGATCGCGGTGATGCTCGCGCTCGCGGTCGGTGTTTCGGGCAAGCCGCAGGCGGCGGGACCGCAGGCTGGTGGCGCGGGGCAGACGTTGCGTCAGGCGCTGGGCGAGGCGGCGGGGCATCGCGGCTTCTGGTTGCTCAACGCGGGCTTCTTTGTCTGTGGATTCCATGTCGCGTTTATCGCGACGCACTTCCCCGCCTATCTGACCGACAAGGGGCTGGGGCTGGCGATCGGCGCCAATGCACTGGCGCTGGTCGGGCTGTTCAACATCTTCGGGTCCTATCTCTTCGGTGTCTGGGGTGGCCGATGGAGCAAGAAGGGGCTGCTTGCGGCACTCTATGCCGCGCGGGGCGTGGTGATGATTGCGTTTCTTGTGACGCCGTTGACCCCGGCAAGTGCGCTGCTGTTTGCGGCTGCGATGGGGTTCCTGTGGCTCGGCACGGTGCCGCTGACCAGCGGGTTGGTCGGGCAGATTTTTGGGATGCGCTATCTGTCGACACTCTACGGCATCGTGTTCCTGGGGCATCAACTGGGCAGCTTTTGCGGTGCGTGGATTGCGGGGCTGATGTTCGACTGGACCGGAAGCTATGACAGTATCTGGGTCGCGTCGGTCGCGCTCGGCTTCATCGCTGCGCTGCTACACCTGCCGATCCCCGACCGGCCGGTCGCGCGAGTGCAGGAGGCCGCTGCATGAAGGCATTGGCGCTGATCGGGGTTGCGGCGTTGATCGCGGGCGGGTGGTGGTTGTGGCAGCGGGTCGGTGTCGATGTGGCGCTCGGCGCCGTCATCGCCTGGTGTGGCTGAGGGCTACTCCTCGCGCAGGCGGGGCATCAGCTCGACGAAATTGCAGGGGCGGTGGCGGATGTCGAGCTGGGTGGCAAGGATGTCGTCCCAGCCATCCTTGACCGCGCCGGTCGATCCGGGGAGCGCGAAGATATAGGTGCCGCGCGCGACGCAGGCGGTGGCGCGCGACTGGATCGTCGATGTGCCGATCTTGGCGTAGCTGAGGAAGCGGAACAGCTCGCCAAAGCCGGGGATCATCTTATCGGCGACGCGCTCGAGCGCTTCGGGCGTGACGTCGCGGCCGGTGACGCCGGTGCCGCCGGTGGTGATGATGCAGTCGACCTGCTCGTCATCGATCCATGCATGGAGCTTACCGACGATCAGGTCCGGGTCGTCGCGCACGATTGCGCGGTCAGCGAGTTCGTGGCCCGCGCCGGTCAGCCGATCGACCAGCGTATCGCCCGAGCGGTCGTCTTCATGGGTACGCGTATCGGAAACGGTGAGGACCGCGATCCGCACCGGGCGAAACGTGATGCTGCCGTCAATTGGCACCGGTCACGCGGTCGTCCTGAGGGACCGACGCGGTCATCCGCACCGCGGCCGCCCCGTTGCTGCCCGGCACCTTTGGCCACAGCCCTTGGCTCATCGCGGCGCGGCTGCTACTCTCGCGCCCGGCATTCTTCTCGTACATCCAATAGTTGCGCAGCACGGTCATCACATAGCCGCGCGTCTCCCAATAGGGGATGCTCTCGATGTAGAGCAGCGGATCGCCCTTGTCGCGGATCTGGACGTTCCAGTTGGTCACCGGGGTTGGCCCGGCATTGTACGCGGCGATCACCTTGGGCAGCAGGCCGCCGGTAAAGGGCTGATCGCGCAGTTGTTCGATATAGGACTGGCCGACCTCCATATTGGTCGACGGGCGGGAAAGATCGGCACGACCGATGGTGACGCCGCGCTTGCGGCCGATATCGGTCGCCGCGGCGGGCATGATCTGCATCAGGCCGTAGGCACCGGCCGGACTTTGCACCTTGGCGTCGAAGCGCGATTCCTGGAGCGTGTGGGCAAAGACCAGCGCCTTGTCGACGCGCCAGCCGCCGTCGGGGGTCCAGTCGGGGGAGGGGTAACGTGCCTCTTCGACTGGGCGTGCGCCGACCGGGCAGTTGTGGGTCAGCCACAGCTGGGTCGCGGGCAGGCCGAGGCGGCCGGCGAGGCGGGTAAGCGACGCATGTTCGCGCGCATCGCCGATCTTCGACTGATGCTTGATCACCTCGCTCGCCAGCGAATCCTCGCCGATTTCGGCGAGCGCGGCGGCGACGCGGACATTGGGGCGGCGGTCGAGCGCCTTCCAGTCGGCGGCGACGAACTTCTCGGCGCGGACCGGCGCTTCCTTCATGCCCAGCGCCTGACGCGCGAGCATGCCGTAAAAGGTCTCGTCATGCTGCGCCGCGCTCTTGAGGCGCGCGCTGACGAGATCGGGGCGACCGCACGCCATGTCCGCGCGCGAGGCCCAATAAAGCCCGGCGGTGCGCTTTTCGGTGTCGGCAGCGCGCTGAGCGACGGCGGTGAACGCGACCTGCGCGCCGGCGCAGTCATTCTGGCGCCAAGCGGAGAGGCCCTGAACCCAATCGGCCAGCGGGGCGAATTCGCCACTGCCGGTCTGGGCGAGCGCGGCGACGCGGCGGGCATCGGCGTCGCGGCCGATGGTGTAGTACATCCACGCAATCCGCTGCCGCCATTCGGTCAGCACTTCGGGATCGAGATCGGCGGCGCGGGTGTCGAGCAGCGCTTCGGCCCCGGGTGCATCGTCGAGTTTGATGAGCGGGGTCATTGCGCTGGCGACCTGCGCCGCTGCAGCATCCGATTTGGCGGAGCGGTAGCGTTTGCGGATCGGCGCGCCGGCGTGCCAGATCATCCGCTGAGCGACGGGAAGCGACGGGAGCGTGGTCGCGCCGCGCAGCTTGGCAAGGCGGGCGAGCTGCTCGGCCTGCGGCAGCTCCGGGCCCTCGCCGAGCACCGCCATCAGTTGCGGCAGCTCGACCTTGGGCGAGCCTTTGGCGAGATAGAGTTCGGCGCGCGCGGTCGCGTGGAGCAGGCCGGGGCGCATCGCATCGAGCTTGATCTGCGCATCGGCCCAGCGGGCTTCGCGGATCGCGGCGAAGATGGCGCGGTAGGCGTCGCGCTCCTCACGCGATAACTGGGTGGGGACGCCGTCGCTCGCCTCACGCCGTTCGACGCTCGACGGGATTCGTTCGTCCGAGGCGTGCGCCGCGACAGGCGCAATCATGGCGCAAGCGGCTAGCAGGATACGCGCAGTCACAGGCTCTGCCCCCCGATCAGCAATTGCAGGTCTTTCCAGGCGTCGGCCTTGGCCGCCGGCTTGTTCAACAGAAAGCGCGGATGGCGGATGGCGACGACGTCACATGTACCGCCGGAATAGTTAAATGGCGTTAAACCCTCATGATTTCGGGCGGCATCAGTCCCGAGAACGGCACGGCTCGTCGCCTGGCCGAGCAGCAGCAGCCGCGCAGGGCCGGCCAGCGCGATGTGATGCCGCAGGATTTCGCCAAGCTTGTCCTCCAGATCGCGCGGTACCTGCCCGGTGATCGGACGCGCGGCGCAGAGCGGGACCAGATAGATCGCCTCGCGCGACTGACCGATCGCGGCGAGGATGCGGTCGAACAGCTTGCCTGCCGGGCCGTCGAGCAGTGCGGGGGTGCTGCCGTCGAATTCGGGCAGATCGGTTGCGATCATCAGCGGGGCGTCGGCGTTGCCCTCCGCGGCGACGATCGGCTCACCCATCGCTGCTTCGGGAGAAGCTGCGCCATAGCGCCAGTCGAGAAACGCCTCGATCGTTGCAGGCAGCGGCGCTTCGGGTTCGGGGCCGGCGGGCGCGACGCGAACCGGGGCATCGGGCTGTGCCGTAACGGCAGGGCGCGCGGTCCAGTCGCGCGGCTCATCCTCGACCAGCACGTCGACGCCCGCGGCGCGCCACCAGTTCAGTGCGCTTGCGGCTTCGGCGCGCCAGTCGGTTGCCCCCTCAATACCCATCGGTTCACAGAGTCATGCCTTGACGCCAGCGTCAATCTGCCTTCATCGGGGGAGGGACGGAACGCGCCGGACACACGACGAGATGTTACGCCGGTGTTCCGAGAGGAGACAGGAAGTGAGCGAACGCGAGTCGATGCCCTATGACGTGGTGATCGTGGGCGCGGGGCCGGCGGGCCTTGCGGCGGCGATCCGGTTGAAACAGCTGGCCAATGAAGCCGGCAGCGAGATCGCGGTCTGCGTACTCGAAAAAGGATCCGAGGTCGGCGCGCATATCCTGTCGGGCGCGGTGATCGATCCCAAGGCGCTGGACGAACTGTTGCCCGACTGGCGCGACTCCGGCTGCCCGCTGGCGGAGGTGCCGGTGACCGACAACCAGCACTGGCTGTTGTCGAAAAAGGGCAAATGGGCGATCCCGCACTTCATCACGCCCAAGTTCATGCACAATGAGGGCACGTACACCGGGAGCCTGGGCAATCTGTGCCGCTGGCTGGCCGAGCAGGCCGAGGGGCTGGGCGTCGAGATTTTCCCGGGGTTCGCCGCTGCCGAGATCCTTTACAATGACGATGGGTCGGTGAAGGGCGTCGCGACCGGCGACATGGGCGTGGCGCGCGACGGCACGCACAAGCATGACTATCAGCCGGGCCTTGAGCTCCACGCCCGCTACACCTTCTTCGGCGAAGGCGTGCGCGGGCATCTGTCGAAGCAGATCCAGCGCCAGTTCAACCTCTGCGAGGGTGTCGAGCCGCAAATCTATGGCCTGGGTATCAAGGAATTGTGGGACATCGACCCCGCGCTGCACGAGCCGGGCCGGGTGATCCATACGCAAGGCTGGCCGCTCAACGAGACCGCGGGATCGAATGGTGGCGGGTTCCTGTATCATCAGGCGAACGGGCAGGTGGCGCTGGGGTTCGTGACTTGGCTCAACTATTCCAACCCCTATCTCTCGCCGTTCCAGGAAATGCAGCGCTGGAAGACCCATCCCGCGATTGCGGAGATCCTGAAGGGCGGCAAGCGCGTCAGCTATGGTGCGCGCGCGATCAGCGATGGCGGGCTGCAGTCGATCCCGAAGCTGGTCTTCCCCGGCGGCGCGCTGATCGGCGACAGCGCGGGCTTCCTCAACGTGCCGCGGATCAAGGGCACGCATGGCGCGATGAAGAGCGGTATGATGGCGGCCGAAGCGGCGTTCGCGGCGGTCGCCGCCGACCGTTCGGGCGACGAGCTGACCGCCTATCCCGAAGCGTTCGCGGCGAGCTGGCTCTACAAGGAGCTGAGCGTCGTTCGTAACGTCGTGCCGCTGGTCAAGAAGTTCGGCGATCTCGTCGGATCGGGCCTCGCCAATGTCACCATGTTCCTGGAGAGCTGGGGCATCAAGATGCCTTTCACGCTCGGCCACACGCCCGATCATGAAAGCCTGTGGCGCAAGGATCTGGTGCAGCCGATCGACTATCCCAAGCCCGATGGCGTTCTGACCTTCGACCGGCTGTCTTCGGTGTTCATGTCGAACACCAACCATGAGGAGGATCAGCCGGTTCACCTGACGCTGAAGGATCCGGACATCCCGGTCACCTATGACCTGCCGATGTATGACGAGCCGGCGCAGCGTTATTGCCCGGCAGGCGTCTACGAGATCGTCGGCGAGGAAACTGGCGACCCGAAGTTCGTGATCAACGCGCAGAATTGCGTCCACTGCAAGACCTGTGACATCAAGGACCCGACGCAGAATATCAATTGGGTCGTCCCGGAGGGCGGCGGAGGTCCGAACTATCCCAATATGTAAGCATCTCGCTCTGCCGCTCGTGGCGCTGGCGGTCCTGGTGCCGGGGGCGGCGCAGGCCGATCTTGGTGCTTATGTGAAGGCGCGCGCGGCGGCGGCCGATGGTGCGGTCGATGCGGCGGCGGCGGGCTATGCCGCGGCACTGACGGCGGCGCCGGGCGACGAGGTGGTAGCGATCCGCGCCTATCGCAACGCGCTGGCGGCAGGCGATCTGGCGCTGGCGCGGCGCGCGGCGGCGGTGCTGGTGCGGTCGGACGTTGCGCCGCCGGACACTGCGCTCCTCGCCTTTGCCGATGCAGTGCGGACGAAGAACAAGGTTGCCGCCGACGATGCGCTGGGACGCATTGGGGCAGGGCCGCTCGACTTCCTGACGCCTGTGCTGCGCGCATGGGTGGCGTTTGATCGCGGTGGCGATCCGTTCCCGATCCTCGATGCCGCCACCGAAAGCGGGTTGAGCCGCCGCTACATCGCCGAGCATCGTGCGCTGCTGTTGCTCGCGTCGAACCGTCGGGATGAAGGGGTTGCCGCCCTGCGTGCAGCGTTGGGCGCCGATCCGGGCAGCATCGATCTGCGCTGGAACGCGGCAAGCCTGCTGGCGGGGATCGGCGACCGGCGTGCGGCGCGTGACATCCTTGCCGGGGAGGACGCCACGATGACCGGGCTGCGTGACGGGCTGGTCGCGGCGCGACCCGGCGCGGCGTTCGGAACCAGCCGGCTGCTGACGCGCCTTGCCGCCGATCTGCAGGGGCAGGAGACGCAGACGCTCGCAATCCTGCTGACGCGATCGGCGCTGTCGCTCGATCCCGGGGACGATCGCGCGCGGCTGTTGCTCGCCGCAGCGCTGGGCGAAGAGGGCGCTCTAGACCGGGCGCAGCTGGTACTTGGCACGATCCGTCCGGACAGCCCGTTTTACAGCGCCGCGGTGGCCGAGCGGATCGAGTTGCGCCGCAAGCAGGGCGATCCGGTGCAGGCGCTGGCGCTGGCGCAGGCGCTCGCCACGGCCAAAGGGGCGAGCGTGCGGGACATCCGCCGCTATGCCGACCTGCTGTCCGATCAGGGGCGCGATGGCGAGGCCGCGCGACTCTATGCCGAGGCGCTGGCGCGGGCGGGCGCCGAGGCCAACTGGATCCACCACCTTCAGCTGGGCGGCGCGCTGGAGCGATCGGGGGACTGGGCGGGCGCGCTGCCCCATCTGCGCAAAGCGGTGGAGTTGGCACCGGACGAGCCGGTGGCGCTCAACTATCTGGGCTATGCGCAGGTCGAGCGTGGCGAGAATCTGAAGGCGGCGGTCGCGCTGCTTGAACGGGCGAACCGGCTGCGTCCGGACGATCCCGCCATCACCGATTCGCTTGGCTGGGGCTATTATCGCATCGGTGATATCGTGCGTGCGCTCCCGTTGCTGGAGCAGGCGGCGCAGGGGCAGCCGGGCAGCGTGACGATCAACGAGCATCTGGGCGACGCCTATTGGCGCGCAGGACGCCGGTTCGAGGCGCGCTATGCCTGGCGCGCGGCGTCGATCAACGCCGATGATGCTCAGAAGAAGCGGCTGGCAGAGAAGCTGACCGACGGCGTCGTGCAGAGGATGGCAGCAAACTGATCCTGATCGAGCCCGCTCCGGCCAAGCTCAACCTGGCGCTGCATGTGCGGCGGCGGCGGGACGATGGCTATCATGAGCTCGAGACGCTGTTCGCGTTCGTGCGCGATGGCGATGTCGTGCGGCTTGATCCCGAGGGCGAGGGGTTTGCGGTCGAGGGGCCGTTCGGGGCGGCGCTGGCGGGCGAGGGCGACAATCTGGTGACGCGCGCGCGGGATGCGTTCGGTGCGGCGTTCGGCGTAGCGACGCCGGGGCAGATCACACTCGACAAGCGGTTGCCGGTTGCATCCGGGCTGGGCGGCGGATCGGCGGACGCGGCGGCGACGTTGCGGCTGCTGGCCCGACGGGCGGGCGTGGCAATCGAGGACCAGCGGATGTTCGCGGTCGCCGATGCGCTGGGGTCGGATGTTCCCGCGTGCCTCTATGGCCGGACCGCCGTCGGGACCGGGCGGGGTGAGCAATTGGAGTGGATCGACGGGGCGCCCGGCGTTCCGGTGCTGTTGGTCAACCCAGGGGTCGCGGTGTCGACCGGGCCGGTGTTCGCGGCATGGGACCGGGTCGATCGCGGACCGATTCCGGCGGAGGGCGACCTGATTATGCGGGCCAAAGCCGGGCGCAACGATCTCTACCCGCCGGCACTGACCGTCGCGCCGGAGATTGCCGAGGCGGTGGCTTGGCTGGAATGCCAGCCGGGTGCCGATCTGTGCCGGATGTCGGGATCAGGCGCGACCTGCTTTGCGACCTTTGTGGATGGCGCAAGCGGCGCGGCAGCGGTCGAACGTTTGCACCACGAACACCCGGATTGGTGGTGTCTCGAAACGGTGCTGTCGTGACAGGTTGCTGCCCCATATCGGGACGCGGTGGTGCCGCGCGGGCGCTGACTGGGAGAGCGCTGGCGGTTGGCCCCGTTCTTGCTGATAGTCCGTTGCGGGTCATGCGCCGGGAGCGAGACGCCCGTGGGTGGCCCCCGCTTTCGGGCGGGCGCCATCCTCGCCCTCTGGGCCGCCGATGATTCGGCTTCACTTCGATCAAACCATCGCGCTGCTGACGCTCGACCGGGACGGAGCGCGCAATGCTTTGCCGATCGCCGCATGGAACGCAATTGCCGATGCCGCGGCGTCGGTCGTGGCAAGCGACGCGCATGTTTTGATTGTCGAGTCCGCGATGCCGGGGGTCTTCTCGGCGGGAGCGGACCTGTCTGAATTCCCGGCATTGATTGATGACCCGGCACTGCGCACCCGCTTCCGCACCGCGATGGCGGCGGGGATCGAGGCGTTGGCGGCACTGCCGATCCCGGTGATCGCTGCAGTGGACGGCGGATGCTTCGGCGCAGCTGTTGCCCTGACGCTGGCATGCGATATCGTCGTCGCGGGGGACGCGGCGCTGTTTGCGACGACCCCGGCAAAGCTCGGCATCGGCTATCCCGCCAGCGATGTCGCGCGACTGCACGCGCGGGTCGGGGCGGGGCAGGCGGCGCGGATGCTCTTCACTGGCGACCGCATCGACACCGACGAGGCCTTGCGGATTGGACTCGCCCATTGCCGCGCAAGCGATGCTGCCGGGCCGGCACGGGCCATGGCGGCGACCATTTGCGCAAATGATCCCGATGCCGTGCGCCTGCTCAAGTTGATCCTGCGCGACCCGGCCAATCTGGCGCATGATCAGGCGTTCGAGGATGCGTTCGGCTCGCCTGGCTTTTCCCAGCGGCTCGACGCATTTCTGGGAGGCAAGCGATGAGCGTGGTCGAGCGGATCGCGGGCGACGCCGACGTGCTGATCCTGTGCGACCACGCCAGCAACCATGTGCCGGGCGATATCGATCTCGGCATTGATCCGGCTTTGCTCGACAAGCATATCGCGATCGATATCGGTGCGGCGGCGGTGAGCCGGGGGCTGTCCGAGCGTCTCGGCGCGCCCGCATTGCTCGCCACCGTGTCGCGGCTGGTGATCGACCTCAACCGCGAGGTCGATGCGCCCGGCCTCATCCCGCATGTCAGCGACGGGCACGCGATCCCGGGAAATGAGCGTGTAGATCGCGCCGAACGGATCGCGCGCTTCCACACGGCCTATCATCGCGCGATCGCGGCGCAGGTGCGTGCGCAGCGCCCGGCGCTGATCGTCTCGGTCCACAGCTTCACGCCTGCGCTCGAAAGCGGCATCGCCGTACCGCGGCCATGGGAGGCGGGAATCCTCTACAATCGCGATGCGCGCGCGGCGCGCCTGGCGGTGGACTGGCTGGCGGGGCAGGGCATCGTGACGGGCGATAACGAGCCCTACTCGGGGCGCCTGCTCAACGCGACGATGAACCGGCACGCCGAAGGGACCGGAACGCCGTATCTCGGCATCGAAATCCGCAACGATTGCATTTCCGACCCGACCGGGGTGGCGCGTTGGTGCGAAATTCTCGCGAATCTGGTAACATTCGTGCGCGATCATCTTGCGCAGGAGCGGGCAGCAGCGACATAGGCGCTGCCATGACCAACCGTTTCGACAAATCCCGCCTGCCTTCGCGCCACGTCTCCGTCGGGCCCGAGCGCGCTCCCCACCGCAGCTATTATTACGCAATGGGGCTGAGCGAGGAAGAGATTGCGCGCCCGTTCGTCGCGCTTGCCAGCGCCGGCAATGACAGCGCGCCGTGCAACACCACACTGGATGCCCAAGCCGATGCCGCGCGCAAGGGTGTCGAGAGCAATGGCGGCATGCCGCGGCGCTTCAACACAATCACCGTGACCGACGGCATCGCGATGGGCCATCAGGGGATGAAATCCTCGCTGGTCAGCCGCGAGGTCATCGCCGACTCGGTCGAGCTCAGTGTCCGCGGCCATTGCTATGACGCGCTGGTCGGCTTTGCCGGGTGCGACAAGTCGCTGCCGGGGATGATGATGGCGATGCTGCGCCTCAATATCCCGTCGATCTTCGTCTATGGCGGATCGATCCTGCCGGGCCGCTACCAAGACCGCGACGTCACCGTGGTCGATGTGTTCGAGGTCGTCGGCAAGTTCGCCGCCGGCACTTGCCCGATCAGCGAGGTCCATGCCCTCGAAAAGGTCGCATGCCCAGGTCATGGCGCGTGCGGCGGCCAGTATACGGCCAACACCATGGCGTGCGTGGGTGAGGCGATCGGCCTGTCGCTCCCCAACAGCAACATGGTGCCCGCGCCCTATACCAGCCGCGAGCAAATTGCGGTCGCTGCCGGGTATCAGGTGATGGAGTTGCTGGAGCGCAATATTCGCCCGCGCGACATTTGCACGCGCGAGGCGTTCGTGAATGCGGCGCGCATCGTTGCGGCGACTGGGGGGTCGACCAATGGCGCGCTGCATCTGCCCGCCATGGCGCATGAGGCGGGGATCGAGTTCGACCTGTTCGACGTCGCCGAGGTCTTTAAAACAACGCCTTACGCCGCTGACCTCAAACCCGGTGGCAAGTACGTCGCCAAGGACATGTATGAGGCGGGTGGCGTCTACATGCTGATGAAGTCGATGCTGGCGAATAACCTGCTGCATGGCGAGTGCATGACCGTGACCGGCAAGACGCTGGGCGAGAATATCGATCAGGTCACCTGGAACCCCGACCAGAAGGTCATCTATGACGTCAAGACGCCGATCAGCCCGACCGGCGGTGTCGTCGGCCTGCGCGGCAGCCTCGCCCCCAACGGCGCGATCGTGAAGGTCGCCGGGATGGCGCGGCTGCAGTTCGAGGGGCCGGCGCGCTGCTTCGATTGTGAGGAAGACGCCTTTGCCGCGGTCGAAGCGCGGTCGATCGCCGAGGGTGAGGTCGTAGTGATCCGCTACGAGGGGCCGAAGGGCGGACCGGGGATGCGCGAGATGCTGTCGACCACCGCCGCGCTCTATGGCCTGGGTATGGGGGAGAAGGTGGCGTTGATCACCGACGGGCGATTCTCGGGTGCGACGCGCGGCTTCTGCATCGGCCATGTCGGGCCGGAAGCGGCCGAGGGCGGGCCGATCGCTTTGGTCGAGGATGGCGACACGATCCGCATCGATGCGGAGGCGGGGACGATCGACCTGCTCGTCGCGGAAGACGTGCTGGCCGAGCGCCGGGCCGCATGGCAACCGCGCACCAACGACTATCAGTCGGGCGCACTGTGGCGCTATGCGCAGAATGTCGGACCTGCCTATAAGGGCGCGGTAACGCATCCAGGGGCGAAGTCCGAAACGCATGTCTTTGCGGATATCTAGAATAATTGGGGCGGTGGCGCTGATCGCGCTCGCCGCCTGCGATCCCGGTCCGGTCAAGACCAAGGCGGATCATGCAGAAGACGCGCGCGCGCAGGCGGCGCGGGACGAGGCCGAGGGGCGGATCCCCTGCGCCTTGGGCGGGGGCGATGATTTTTCCACGCGCTGCACGATTGACCGCGCGCAGACGCAGGACGGACTCATGCTGACGGTCCGTCACCCCGATGGCGGGTTTCACCGGCTGCGGGTCACGCGCGACGGGCGCGGCGTGGTCGCTGCCGATGGCGCGCAGGCGGCGACCGTGACGATCATCGACAAGGATGCGATCGAGGTGGCGATCGACGACGCCCGCTATCGCCTACCCGCGACGGTCAAGGGCGCGGACAGAAGGTGAGCGTCGCGCGGCGATGGGGCTGGGCGTGGTTCTGGCTGATCGTCGCCGTTGCCGCCGCTTGGTTCCTGACCGACTCGTTTGCCTTCATCGCGTCACGCGAGGTACCGACGGGGGAGACGCTATGGGAGCGTCGCGTCTGGTATGTTGCGCATGTAGCACTGGCGATCCCCGTGCTGCTGATTGCGCCGATTCAGTTTGCAGCATCGGTGCGCGCGCGCTGGCCATGGCTGCACCGCGCGCTGGGCCGTGCCTATCTCGGCGCGTCCATGCTGGCTGGCCTGTTCGCGCTGCATCTGGGCAGCACGATTGCGGCGCAGGAGACGCAGGTGCCGCTGACGTTGTTCGCAGCGGTGTGGCTCGGCTTTGTCCTGCTCGCGTGGCAGGCGGCGCGCCGGCGGCGGTTCGATGTGCACCGCGCGTTCGTGATCCGCGCGACCGCGATCGCGCTGTCGTTTGTCTGGGTGCGGATGATGGCGGCTGGGGGCGGCGTGCTGCTGGGCTTTATCGAGAATGCCGAACTGCGCGCGGCGACGCGCGGGTGGCTGAGCTTCGTCCTGCCGCTGCTGGTCGTGGAGGCGTGGCTGTCGTGGTGGCCCTCCGCAAAACCGCTATTTGCACCGCGTCGCGATTAAGCCTATCGCCGCCTACGCCAGAGGGCCGGGCGGCCGCGTTGCATGAAAGTGCACCGAGGAAAGTCCGGGCTCCACGGAAACACGGTGCCGGGTAACGCCCGGCGGTCCCGGTTCGCCGGGGTCAGGGAAAGTGCCACAGAGAGCAGACCGTTCACTGCCCTTCGGGGTAAGGACAAGGGTGAAAGGGTGCGGCAAGAGCGCACCGCGCGACCGGCAACGGAAGCGGCACGGCAAACCCCACCGGGAGCAAGATCGAATAGGGACCGCACATGGGGAGTTCCGCCCCGCGGTCCGGGTTGATTGCTTGAGCCCCCATGTAAATGCGGGCCTAGAGGAATGGTCGCCTATCGCGCGCACCTCTCCGCAAGGGGAAAGGGCCGCGTGGACAGAACCCGGCTTACAGGCCCTCTGGCACTTTCCCCTAGGAGTGGCTTACGCCGCTTTGCGCCGCTCGCTCATTTCCTCGTTCAGCATTTCGGCGAGCAGGAAGGCGAGTTCCAGGCTCTGGCCCGCGTTGAGGCGCGGGTCGCAATGGGTGTGGTAGCGATCGGCGAGGTCGTGTTCGCTGACGTCGATCATGCCGCCGGTGCATTCAGTGACATTCTGCCCGGTCATTTCGGCATGGATGCCGCCGGCATAGGTGCCCTCCGCACGGTGGACGGCGAAGAAGCCGCGCACTTCGGCGAGGATGCGATCGAACGGGCGGGTCTTGTAGCCGTTCGCGGCCTTGATCACGTTGCCGTGCATCGGGTCGCAGCTCCACACAACCGGATGTCCTTCGCGCTTCACCGCGCGGATCAGCTTGGGCAGGCCCTCCTCGATCTTGTCATGGCCATAGCGGGTGATCAGCGTCATTCGGCCCGGGGTGCGGGTCGGGTTCAGCGTGTCGAGCATGCGCAGCAGCGCGTCGGGCTCAAGGCTCGGGCCGCACTTCATCCCGATCGGGTTGCCGATGCCGCGCAGGAATTCGACATGCGCCGACCCGTCGAAGCGGGTGCGGTCGCCGATCCACAGGAAGTGCGCGCTGGTATCGTACCAGTCGCCGGTGAGGCTGTCCTGCCGGGTCAGTGCCTGCTCATAGGGCAGGAGCAGCGCCTCATGGCTGGTATAGAAATCGGTGCGCTTGAGCTGCGGCACGGTCTCGGGGTTGATCCCGCACGCCTCCATGAAGTCGAGCGCCTCGCCGATCCGGTCGGCGACATCGGCGAACTTGTCGGCCCACGGGCTGCGGCCCATGAAATCGAGCGTCCACTTATGCACCTGATGCAGATTGGCATAGCCACCGCTGGCAAAGGCGCGCAGCAGGTTCAGCGTGGCCGCCGACTGCGTGTAGCCGCGGATCATCCGCTGCGGATCGGGGATGCGCGCTTCGGGGGTGAAGGCGATGTCGTTGACATTGTCGCCGCGATAGCTGGGTAGCTCGACGCCATCGATCGTCTCGGTATCCGCCGAACGCGGCTTGGCGAACTGGCCGGCCATGCGGCCGACTTTCACGGTCGGTAGTTTCGACGCGAAGGTTAGCACGACCGCCATCTGCAGGATCACACGGAAGGTGTCGCGGATGTTGTTCGGGTGGAACTCCGCAAAGCTCTCGGCGCAATCCCCGCCCTGCAGCAGGAACGCCTCACCGCGCGACACACGGGCCAGCTCCTGCGTCAGCGCGCGCGCCTCGCCCGCGAACACGAGCGGGGGGAAATTCGACAGCGTATCGGTCGCGGCAGTCAGCGCGGCGCTGTCGGGGTAAATCGGAAGCTGCCGTGCCTCGGCCCGGGTCCAGCTGTCAGGGGTCCAGTCCATCGCCTGCTCCAAATTGCGGACATGGACATACCAGTCCTGATGATGTGCGATCCCGTTCGCCGCGATCTGGTTGAGAACGGCGGGAGAGGCCCGCTTGCCGTCCTCTTCCCAGCCTTGAACGGTCGACCCAGGCGTGTCGAACCACGCGCCAAAGGCAGCGCGGGACATGGAGCGTTCCTCGCGGAAACGGCGGATTTTGGAACCGGCTAACGTCGTCATGGGGTGGCCTTACCCGCGCTGGGTAATTCAATGCAAGCTGTAAATTCACCCGTTTGGGGTAAATGCGACTTCGCGTGGACATAGCGGTTCAGCCCAGCTTAATCGGGCGATGTGCGATAGCACAATTATCGTCTTAGGAGGCCAGTATGATCCGTCTCGTCCTCATCGCGTCGCTGGCCAGCTCCCCCGTGATGGCGCAGGAACAGAGCGGCGCCGATAGCAGTGCTCCGCCTCAACGCGTGCGCAGCGTGCTGCTTTACGGCGAGGAATCCTGCCCCAAGCCGGAGAGCGCGGACGAAGTGGTGATCTGTGCCCGCCCCGGCGACTCCCCGTTCCGCATTCCTAAGGCGCTACGCAAGACCGAGCCGGGGCCGGAAGGCACGAGCTGGGTGCGCCGCGCCGAACTGGTCGATGAGGTCAATCGTGTCACTCTGCCCGGCAGCTGCAGCCCGATCGGCAGCTATGGCCAGAGCGGCTGCACGGTTCGGATGCTACAGCAGTGGAAGGCCGAGATGAAGGCGAAGAAGGACGAGGAAGCGGCAATGCCGCGCGGTGCGGAACTCGACGATTAGTTACTGGCCGAAGCCGGGCTCCGCCGCTCGGCTCACGGCTTCGCGCGCGGCGGCGAACAGCGCGCCCGCCTTCGCCTCGCATTCGCGCTGCTCATAGGCAGGGTCGCTGTCGGCAACGATGCCGGCGCCAGCGGTGACGTGCATCGTGCCGTCTTTCACGATCGCGGTGCGCAGGACGATGCAGCTGTCCATCGACCCGTCGGGGGAGAAATAGCCGACGCCGCCGGCATAGGGGCCGCGCTGGTCGCGTTCGAGTTCGGCGATGACCTCGCACGCGCGCACCTTTGGCGCGCCGCTGACGGTGCCGGCGGGGAAGCCGGCAAACAGCGCGTCGAGCGCATCGGCATCGGGGCGCAATCTGCCCACCACGTTCGACACGATGTGCATGACATGGCTGTAGAATTCGACGGTGTAGCTGTCGGTAACCTTTACCGACCCCGCCTCTGCCACCCGACCGACATCGTTGCGGCCAAGGTCGAGCAGCATGAGATGCTCGGCGCGCTCCTTCGCATCGGCGAGCAGGCTGTCGCGGTTCGCCACATCTTCCGCGGCATCCTTGCCACGCGGGCGGGTGCCGGCGATCGGGCGGATCGTCACTTCGTCGTCGCGGACGCGGACGAGGATTTCGGGGCTCGATCCGGTCAGCGCAAAGCCGGGCAGGTCGAGGAAATAGAGGAAGGGCGAGGGGTTCACCCGGCGCAGCGCGCGATACAGCTCGATCGGCGGCAGCGTGAAGGGCGCGGTGAAGCGCTGGGCGAGAACGACCTGGAAGATGTCGCCGGCGGTGATGTAGTCCCGCGCCCGGTCGACCATGGCGGCATAGTCGCTGGCCGGCACGACCGGTTGCGGCACCACGTCCGCCGGATCCGCCGTGAAGCGAGGCGGGAGCGGGGCGGCGGCGAGGCGGGCGGCGGTTGCCTCGATCCGATCGGCAGCGGTGTCGATCTGCTGCTGGGGATCGCGCGCTGCGTCGGGCCAGATCGGTGATACGAGGAACAGCGAGTCCGCCAGCCGGTCAAAGATCAGAATGACGGTCGGACGCACGAAGATCATGTCGGGCAATTCGAGCGCGTCGTTGGCGGCGCGGGGCAGGGTTTCGACGAGACCGATCGTCTCATAGCCGAAATAGCCGACCAGGCAGGCCAGCGCCCGGGGCAATTCGGCCGGAACGTCGATGCGGCACGACTGGACAAGCGCCCGGAACGCGTCGAGCGTCGGTGCATCCGCCGGGACGAACGCGTCGCGGTCCGTCAGCCAGTTCGAATTGACCTCCGCCGCTTGTCCCTGGGCACGGAAGACGAGATCGGGGGCGAGGCCGATCATGCTGTGGCGGCCGCGCACCGCGCCGCCCTCAACCGATTCCAGCAGGAAATCGCCGCGCCCCGGCTCGATCAGCTTCAGCGCGGCGGCGACCGGGGTATCGGTGTCCGCCAGCTGTCGCCGCCAGATCAGCGCCGGACGCCCGGCGGCGAGCTCCGCGCGGGCGGTGTCGAGCCCCTCAATCCCCCCGCGCATCGCGATCAATTGCCGCCCGTCGCCTGGCCGCTCAGCTGCGCCTTGAGCGCGGCGATGGCGGCTTCGTTGCGCTTGACCTTAACCGCCTTGCGTGCGGCGGCAGCGAACTGTTCGACATATTCGTTGCCGATCAGCTGGCCCAGCTGGCCGCGAGTCTGGCCGATCAGCGCGGCGTTGCCCTTGGCATTGCCCTCTTCGATGTCGTCCAGCTGGACGATCCAGTAACCGCCGCGTTCGGGCGCAGGGATCGCCTTGGCCTTTTTCTCGGCCATGCTGAACATCAGCCGGACCGGCGGGGGCAGCTGGTCACCCATCTGGGCAAGCTGACCGCGCGATGCGTCGAGCGGCTGGATCGGGGGCAGGGTGAGGCCGCTTTCCTTCATCGCCTGTGCGATCGGCATGCCCTTGGTCAGCTTGGCGACGATCGCATTGGCGGCCTTGCGCGCGCCGTCGAGCTGACGGCTGCGGACGAGGTCGTCGGCGACCGTCGGGCGGATTTCGGCGAGGGGGCGCGGGGCGGCGGCGACGACGCGGTCGGTCTTGACCAGCGCAAAGGTGCCTTCGCTGCCCAGTGCGACCAGCTGCGGATCGTCGGTCGGCTCCATCGAAAAACCGGCTTGGGCGATCTGGGCGAGCGTGGGGTCCGGCGCCGTTTCACCGCCGGTCGTGGCGCGACCGTCGGGGAAGAGCGGGGCGCTGGTTTCGGCCTTCAGCTTCGATCCGGCGACCACTTCGTCGAAGGTTGCGTTGCCGGCGATCTCGCTGTCGATCTTGGCGCGCACATCGGCCAGCGCCGTGGCGAGCTTGGTCTTGGCGATGGTTTCGGCGAGTTCGCCGCGGACCTGATCGAGCGACTTGCCGGCGACCTGTTCGATCCCCTCGACCTTGACGATGTGCCAGCCGAGTTGCGAGCGCAGCGGGCCGACTACCGTGCCCTGTGCTCCGGCAAAGGCAGCGTTGGCGATTGCGGGGCTGCTCGCGCGGGCAAAGGCTTCCTTCTCGGCGTTGGGCACGGTCGAGGCCTGCAGACCGGCGGCCTTTGCAGCATCGGCCATCGACGTGCCGGCCTTGACCTTCGCCGCAATCGCCTTCGCCGCGTTTTCATCGGCGACGATGATCTGCGCCAGATTGCGGCGGGTGGTGGCGGCATATTGCGCCGCGTTCTTCTTATACTCGGCGGCGATCTCCGCCTCGGTCGCCTTGGCGCCGGCCTCGAACTGGGTGGGGGTCACCACGGCGTAGCGGACCACGCGGCGCTCGGGCAGCGTGTAACGACCGACATTCTTCTTGTAATAGGCCTGAAGCTCCGCCTCGGTCGGCGGGTTGCCGGGAGCAATTGCGCCGATCGGCACATAGCCGACCGAGCCCTTGCGCCGTTCCAGCATCAGCGAAGCATAAGGCAGCGCGAGTTCCGCCGGGACCGGGCCCGGGTTGGCGATCGGCGCCATCAACCACTGGACCAAGGTTTCGCGGCGGATGTCGCTGCGCACCTGCTCCGCGGTGATCCGCTGTTCGGACAGGAACTGGTCGAAGCGCTGCTGGCTGAACTTGCCGTCGAAGCCCTGGAATGCCGGGATCGACGCGATCTGTCCGTCGATTGCGGCGGGGGAGACGACCATGCCGTGCTCGGCAGCATATTCCTCCAGCGCCATGCCGTCGATCACCTGGTTCAGCACCTGATCGAACCCGCCGGTGCGGACGAACTGCGCCATGTCGAGCATCGGCTGCTGCTGACGCACGCGCTCCAGCGCGTTGTTCAACCGGTCCTGCATTTCCTGCTGGGTCAGCTTCTTGTCGCCGACCTGGACCAGCGCACCATTCGCCGAGGGGCCGCCGACGCCCAGATTCTGCACATCCATCATCGCGAAGCCGACGCCGAGCGCCACCAGCAGCAGCAGGGCAACGATCTTGCCGGGGGTCGAGAAGATGATGCGGCGGAAATTGGTGAGCATGGATACCCGCTGAAATGGGAAGAATTGCGCCCGCTTTAGGGGGCGGGGGCACGGGCATCAAGCGACAACGGTAACGCGGGCGGGCAAGGCGCTTGTGCGGTTTGGTCGCGCAGCCTATCGGCTTGTCCAATAGTGGACAAAGGGGAAGCGGGATGAGGCGCAAGCTGGTGGCGGGCAATTGGAAAATGAACGGCGTCACCGATTCGCTGGGCGAGGTGGCGGCGATCGCCAAGGCGGCGGCGTACCATCCCGGCGTCGATGTCGCGCTGTGCCCCCCGGCGACGCTGATCGCTCCGGCGGTGGCGGTCGCGGGCGGGATGCCGATCGGCGGGCAGGATTGCCATGAGAATGACAGCGGCGCGCATACCGGGTGCATCTCGGCCCCGATGCTGAAGGACGCGGGCGCCACGCTGACCATCGTCGGGCATAGCGAACGCCGGGCCGACCAGAATGAGACCAGCCACGACGCCTGGGCCAAGGCGGCGGCGGCGCATCGCCATGGCCTGAACGTCATCCTGTGCGTCGGCGAGACCGAGGCGGAGCGCAATGCCGGGCGCGCCGAGCGGGTGGTGCAGGCGCAGATCGAGAAATCGGTGCCCGAGGATGCGGACGGCAGCTGGTTCACGTTGGCATATGAACCGCGCTGGGCGATCGGCACCGGGCGCACCCCGACGCTGGAGGAAATCGAGCTGATCCACGCCATCGCCCGCGCCAAGCTGGGTATGATGGTCGGCGCGGAGAAGGCCGAGGGGATCCGCATCCTCTATGGCGGTTCGGTTACGGGCGCGAATGCGGGCGAGATTTTGGCGGTCGACAATGTCGATGGCGCGCTGGTCGGCGGGGCGAGCCTGACCGCCGAGAAGTTCGTGCCGATCATTGCGGCGGCGGCTTCGCTGTAACGCCGATGGCGGAGCTGCCTGAGACGCGGGGGCGGCGGATTGGGCGGTGGCTGCTCGCGCTCTTCTATGGAGCGGCGGGGATCGCGCATTTCCTGTTTACCGATGCGATGGTGCGGATCGTGCCGGCTTGGGTCCCGTGGGACGCGCGCGAGGTGGTGCTGGCCACCGGCGCGGCCGAGCTGATCTGTGCCGCCGCGCTGATGACCCGGAAGTGGCGGTTGGCAGCAGGCTGGGCGCTGGCACTCTATGCGCTGTGCGTGTGGCCGGCCAACGTGAAGCACGCGATGATCGACCTGGCATGGCTGGGCGGGAGCGGGCGGGGGCTGTCGGCGTGGTACCATGTGCCGCGCTTGCTGGCGCAGCCGTTGCTGATTGCGTGGGCGCTGTGGGCGGTCGGCGCGGTGCGGGTCGAGCGGGGCGTAGCGGCGTCGCGAAACTGACGAGGTTCCGCGCAACGCACTTCATTCTGTCAGTTTGCGATGACGCTGCGGCACTTCGGGCGGCTCGGCGAGCGCGGCCAGCGCCATGCTGAGCAGGCGATCATCGCCCATCATTAGCGCCGCGTCTCATGCGCGGGCCAAGTCGGCAGCCTCGGGCCACTCACGCATTCTTTAGATTAGCATTGCTTAGACTTTCGATGGCCAATCCACGATGACGCCAACCGCGACGGATCGCATGTGATTTGCGCATCTCTAGCGGGGCTGCTTCACCTTTTTTGCGGTCGTCGAACCGTAATCTGCTATCCAATCGGATTGATTGCTGGGCGATAGCCAACCAAATGCGCTTAGTGTGGCGCCCGGAACATCCACCTTATACTCGTTTGTAGCGGGATCTCGGGTAACTACTACGTCAAAGACCGGAATAGGCGAGGCGTTCCCCGAACTGCCGCGTTCAGCTCCAACGCTAAGAGTTCTTGTCCTTAGCGGCCCTTCTTTAACCGACGCAATTTGCACCGTCGCGGTTCTACCCGTGGCGCGCGCGTAGTTATTGATACCAATGCGATAGGTTCCTGTTTGCAGCGCAGCGGCGTCACAAGTCGCGTAATAATGTTCCGGGCCATTCGCACTTACGTTATCAACATCAAGGAAGCCCGACCTTCCGGTCCGCGCTGCATAATAAACATGAGTCGAGTCAGGCTCGAACGTGTGTAGGTCTACGTCGCCTGTTCCATTCCAGGTTAACGTCACCGTAAAAAAGCCGACCGTTCCGGTTCCCTCCGTCACGGGAGGTCTCACCAGCGCGCTGAGCTCGGTCTGAACCTGTCTGTCGATCGCTGCCCGCGTGGCGATTGCCGGGTTCATGTATATCTCAAGGAAGCCGTGGGCTAAAATATCACGACGGTTATTTAGGCCCGGAGGCCGATTCAAATATCCGGGGATGCTATGGGTAATTGCAGGAACCGATCCTGTAAGGCGCAATCCGTTGATTACCAAATCGAGATCGGCAAGGATGTGTGGTCCATTCACCGTCGGAGAAGCGGGTGCCACATGAATGATCTTTACTGAGTCTGCCGAAACCTTCGTTCGTGAGTATGCGTACGCCGAATTTGCAAAAAGATTGCCCTGCGAGTGAGCAATAAAGAGGAGTTTATTGCCTTCGAGGACAAGCGTGTCGATGCGCGCGCGTTGCTCAACATAATTCGAAAAGGTCGGAGATGAGCTTGCGAGCGCGGTTAACGCTGCAACATTGCGTGAAAGGACATAGTCGGAATAGCTGCTTATCACTCCGCCTAGCGCTGGGATTGCGGTTTCGAGCGCCGTCAACCAGTCGCTGTTGCCTCGTAATGCGCCAAAAAATAACTCATATCTATTATCGAGATCGGCACTGCTTTCCGCAAACCGCTGACGAAATGTTTCGACTACGTCGGACGTCAGGCCGGTCGTCCAGTTATAAAATAGTTCGTAGCGAAGCTTCTCGTTTACCGGATCAGTTCCGCCGTAGATGCTCTTGAGATGAGCAAGCGACAATTCGGCCTGAACACGCGTCGTGTTGACGCCGTTGAAAAAGCCCACCGTCGTGCCACCGGGCGCGCATATATCGGTTCTAGCTTGTGCCAGTGCTGGGGAGGCAGAAACAAGGCAGCCAAATCCAGTCAGGATCGCTAATGTGGACCTATTCACAGGTATCACCTTCGGCTGTTGCAACGACGCTACCTTCAAGGGCTTTATTGTAAGCTAGATAGGCATCGAGCCTAGCGCGAGTATTAGTAGTGATACTCTCGATATCGGACATCGCCTTGGCGCCTGCCGAAATGTTAGCTCCAAAGCGGACGAGTACGCAGTTTAACGCGCGTGAAACCGTCCGCGAAGCGCCAATGGTTGCGTCTCGATCCAACGGATCTACGCTAAGCGAACCTTGAATTCCGGCCGCAAACTTAGTTAATCCGGCCTTTTGTTCGGGTGTGTGATCGCCTGATGAGATATATGCATCGACATCATCTCGGACGCCGTTTGAATTTGTATCTGGTCCAGATAAAGACGCAGATCGATCAAGGGTTGGTATTGCACCGCTTGCCTCCAAAGATGCAACAGTCGGCGTGGGGGACGCCGATGGCGAAGGACTAGGTGTCGATACTGGTGGTGGTGGACTACTTCCGCTGTCGCAGGCCGCAAGGCAAAATGCGAGAATTACGCCTGCCCAACGCATGTTCGCTCCCCATCAAGTCATCGCTAGTTTTGTGAGCATAAGCGAAGTCGCACAAATATACATTCGTCGGAATCGGACCATTTTTGTAGCCTAGCTTGAAATGTGGTCTTCAATCGCAGGAACTCAAAAAGCTGTGCATCACCCGTTTCCGCCCCGACGTTCTCGAACTTGACCTGCAGCTTGCTGTCTTGCCCGCTGCTCGCTAGCGTAGGGAGGGGGAGGCTTGAATGGACGGCGCTTGAACCACACCGCCTTCCATCATACCATTCTGGCATTGTCCCAGAGGCCATCCCATGGAATCCACCCGCCGCCTTGATATCGAACTGCCCGAAGACCTGGCCGATGCCGTTGAGGCGCGGGTCAGAGCGGGGGAGTATGCGAGTGTGAGTGAGGTCGTGGAGGAGGGCCTTCGCGCGCTGGCGACGCGGGACGACGATCCGGTGCGGGTGGCGTGGGAACAGGACGAACTGACCGCCGCTTATGATGCGTGGAAGGCTGATCCCGCCGCGGTGATGACGGTCGATGAGGTGCGACGGAACCTGGCGGACGCGCGGCGCGCGCACGGATGAAGCGATACCGCGTCGTGTTCGCGTCGCGTGTCTGGCGACAGCTGGATGCGCTGCGGGCCTATGTTACGCAGGAGGCTTCGGCGGAGGTCGCCGATGACCTCACAAGCGATCTGATCGAGCGGTGCCTGACGCTGGCGGAGTTCGCGCATCGCGGCACCCCGCGCGACGACCTTCGGCCCGGATTGCGGACCATTCCGTTTCGGCGGCGCGCGACGATTGGTTATGTGGTGTCGGGCGATGATGTGGTGATCCTGACCATCGCCTATGCCGGGCAGGATTTGGCGGGAATGTTGCGGGGGGATTAGGCGGTTGGCTCTGCCGAGTGTCCTCCACCCCAACCCCTCCTCTGAAGAGGAGGGGCTTTTCTAGGCGTCGTTGCTGACGAAGCTGTCCATCACCCGCTTCCGCCCGGCGGTCTCGAATTCGATTTCCAGCTTGTTGCCTTCGATCTCGACGATTTCGCCGTAACCGAACTTCTGGTGGAAGACGCGCATGCCGAGCGAAAGGTCGTCGCGGCCCTTGTTGCCCAGACTCACCGCGCTGCCGCGGTTCTCGACCACGCGCTTGGGGGCGGTGGTGAAGGTGGAGCTGGGGGCGGCGGCGCGTTGCCAGCCGGGGCCGCGGCCGGTGCCTCTGCCGACATGGGCGAAGGGGTCGGTGTGTTCGCTCCAGTTGGCGCGCCACAGCGACGCGCCGCCCGATAGCGTGCTTTCCTCGTCGATATGTTCCTTGGGCAGCTCGCCGACGAAGCGGCTGGGGATGCTGCTGGTCCATTGGCCGTAGATGCGGCGGTTGGCGGCGTGGAGGATCGTCGCCTGGCGGCGCGCGCGGGTGATCGCGACATAGGCGAGGCGGCGCTCCTCCTCCAGAGACGCGAGGCCGCCTTCGTCGAGCGACCGCTGGCTGGGGAACAGGCCTTCCTCCCACCCGGCGAGGAAGACGGTGTCGAATTCCAGACCCTTGGCCGCGTGGATGGTCATGATCGTGACCTTGGGCTCGTCGGCGTTATTCTCGTTATCCATGACGAGCGACACGTGTTCGAGGAACGCGCCGAGCGTTTCATACTCCTCCATCGCGCGGACGAGTTCGGACAGGTTTTCGAGGCGGCCGGCGGCTTCGGCGGTGCGGTCCGCCTGCCACATCGCGGTGTAGCCGCTTTCGTCGAGGATGATCTGGGCGAGTTCGGTGTGGGGGAGGGACCCGATCCGCCCGGACTCGAACGTGGTTGCTTGCCGCGCGCCCCCTCACCAGCGGCTTTGCGATGGTCCCCCTCCCCGTTCCGGGGAGGATAGCATCTGGCTCCACCGGGCGACGTCGCCGACGAAGCTGCCGAGCGCGCGGCGGGCCTGGGGCGTGAGTTCGTCGGTGTCGAGGATGCGCGCGGCGGCGACGAGTAGGGGGATCCCCTCGCTGCGGGCGAGCATGTGAATCTTGGCGATCGCCTTGTCGCCCAGGCCGCGCTTGGGCACGTTGACGATGCGTTCGAAGGCGAGGTCGTCGGCGGGCTGTTGCACCAGGCGGAGATAGGCGAGCGCGTCGCGGATTTCGGCGCGTTCGTAGAAGCGGAAGCCGCCGACGATGCGATAGGGCAGGCCGATCGCGATAAAGCGGTCTTCGAACTCGCGCGTCTGGTGCTGCGCACGGACGAGGATGGCGAAATCGTCGAGTGATTTTCCGGTGCGGATGCGCGCGCTCTCGATGTCTTCGCCGACGCGGCGGGCTTCTTCCGGGCCGTCCCACACGCCGATGACGCGGACCTTCTCGCCGGCGTCGATTTCGGTCCACAATTCCTTGCCGAGGCGGCCGGAGTTGTTGGCGATCACCGCGCCGGCGGCGGCGAGGATGTGGGGGGTGGAGCGGTAATTCTGCTCGAGGCGGATCACCTTCGCGCCCGGAAAGTCCTTTTCGAACTTCAGGATGTTTTCGACCTGCGCGCCGCGCCAGCTGTAGATCGACTGGTCGTCGTCGCCGACGCAGCAGATATTCTTGCGCTCCTGCGCGAGCAGGCGGAGCCAGAGATACTGGACGCTGTTGGTGTCCTGATACTCGTCCACCATGATGTAGCGGAAGCGTTGCTGATACTGCGCCAGCACGTCGCGGTGGGTGCGCAGGATGGTGAGCATGTGGAGCAGCAGGTCGCCGAAGTCGCACGCGTTGAGCGCGCGCAGCCGGTCCTGGTACTGCTGGTAGAGCGCCTGACCCTTGCCATTGGCGAAATGCTCGGACTCGCCCGCGTCGAGCATGTCGGGGGTCAGCCCCTTGTTCTTCCAGCCGTCGATCAGGCCGCCGAGTTGGCGCGCGGGCCAGCGTTTCTCGTCGAGGTCGTTGGCGACAATCAGCTGCTTGAGCAGGCGCAGCTGGTCGTCGGTATCGAGAATGGTGAAGTTGCTCTGCAGCCCGACCAGTTCGGCGTGGCGGCGCAGCATCTTGGCGCCGATCGCGTGGAAGGTGCCGAGCCACGGCATCCCCTCAATCGCGTCGCCGACCAGGCCGCGGACGCGCTCCCGCATCTCGCGCGCGGCCTTGTTGGTGAAGGTGACGCTGAGGATCTCCGACGGATAGGCGCGGCGGGTCCACAGCAGATGCGCGAGGCGGGCGGTGAGCGCGGCGGTCTTGCCGGTGCCGGCGCCAGCGAGGACGAGGACGGGGCCGTCGAGCGTGAGCACGGCTTCGCGCTGTGGCGCATTGAGGCCGCGCAGATAGGGGGGATCGTCGGGCGAAGGCTGAGGTACGGACATTGCGAACAGGTAGGGAACGCGGCGAGTCGGGGCAAGCGCGATTGCTGTCTTGCTATCGTCATCAAGCTGCGGGACAGTTTATCCAGTAGCTTCAAGGAGATCGGCAATGAACATCGCACGACGGCCGCTGATGTTCGGGGCGGCAGCGGCGATGCTGGGCGGCGCGGCGCGGGCCCAGACAGCCACGCCGGTCACGGTGCCGATCCGGCTGACCGACGACCGCGTTCTGGTCGAAGCCATGTTCGGCGGCGGGCGCGCCTTTCTGCTCGCGCTCGATACGGGCGGGCAGATGGGGCTGATCAACAACGGCATTGCCGAGACGCTGAACCTTAATCGGATCGGCAGTCGGCGGCTCAATCTTGCCTGGGGGCGGACCGACTATCCCATTTTTCAGGCGAAGAATGTGATGCTGGGCGGGCGGCTGCGGCTGGAGACGCTGGAGCTGGGCGGGGTGGACCGCGACCTGGGCGATGGCGCGATCGGATCGTTGCCGGCCTGGGTGCTGACGCTGGCCGATGGCGAGCTGGATTTCGACGCGGGCGTGTGGCGCGCGCATGGCGCCGGGCTGCCCGCGCTCCCCGGTGCGACGCGGTTCGAAAAGGGGATCGCGCAAAAGGGGGCGACGGCGGACCGGAAGTTCCTGTTCGCCGATGCGGCGTTGAACGGGCGGAGCTTTCGCTTTGGGCTGGATACCGGGATGCCAAGCGTGATGCGCATCTATCGCAAAACCGCCGAGGCGGCGGGGCTGTGGAATGCGCCGCGCTGGAGCCCGGCTGCGCCGCAGGGCAAGACGCGGATGGTACGGGTCGACCGGCTGGAGCTGGCGGGCGCGACGGTCGAGGGCGCGGTGATCCAGATGCGTGACGATCCCGACTGGGACATTTTCGATGCGGGAATCATCGGGCTGCCGATCCTGCGCCTGTTCAACATCGCGACGAGCAATCGCGACGGCGCGCTGTTCCTGAAGCGCAATCGGCAGGTGCAGCAGCCGGCGCGGTATAATCGGGCCGGGCTGTGGGTCGATCGCGCCGGCAGCGGTATGGTCGCGGGTGTGGTCGGCGCGGGCAGCCCCGCGGAGAAGGCGGGGATCAAGGCGGGCGACCGGTTGTCGGGGATGCGCTTTGAGGCGCTGATCGGGCAGACTTCCGGGCCGGTGGGGACGGTGTTGCCGCTGACTGTCGGGCAGGGCGCGGCGGCGCGGCAGGCGTCGTTGGTGCTGGAGGATTATCTCTAAGCCGGAGCGTCCCGCACGTCACGCGTTGCACAGCGCCTTTCCTTGAGGCAGGGAGGGCGCATGCTGGATAAATTGAAGCGCAGGTTCGACAAACGCAGGCTGGTGCTGATCGCGGCGCTGGCGCTGGTGGCGCTGTATGTCGGGTGGCGGACGGGCGGACTCCAGGACCAGCAGCCCGAACAGAAGCCGTGCGTCGAGGGGCGCAACGAGATCAAGGACAAGGACGGCAAGGTGGTGCAGGTGACGCGCACGACCTGTTATGAAACGAAGAAATAACGGCGCCGGGGGGCGTCGGTAGCGGGGAGCACATGGATGGACGCTGAGCGGACGCGGCGGCGGCGCGCCTTGTGGGCGAGCTTTGTCGGGACGGGGATCGAGTTCTACGATTTCTATATCTACGCGACCGCTGCGGCCCTGGTGTTCGGGCAGATTTTCTTTCCCACGAGTGACGCCGGGGTTCAGCAGATGCTGAGCTTTGCCACACTGGGCGTGGCCTTTTTCGCGCGACCGCTGGGGGCTGCGGTGTTCGGCCATTATGGCGACCGGATCGGGCGCAAGGCGACATTGGTCGCGTCGCTGCTGACCATGGGCCTGTCGACGACCTTGGTGGCGTTCCTGCCGACCTATGAAATGGCGGGGTGGATCGCGCCATTTGCGCTGTGCGTGCTGCGGTTCGGGCAGGGTTTTGGGCTGGGTGGCGAATGGGGCGGGGCGGCATTGCTGGCGGTCGAGAATGCGCCGCCGGGATGGCGGGCGCGGTTCGGCAGCGCGCCGCAGATGGGTGCGCCGGCCGGGTTCATCGCGGCGAATGGGCTGTTCCTGCTGCTGCTGAGCTGGATGACGCCAGAGGAATTCGCGGCATGGGGCTGGCGCATTCCGTTCGCGCTGTCGGCGGCGCTGGTGCTGGTCGGGCTGTGGGTGCGGCTGAAGCTGGGCGAGACGCCGGAGTTCAAGGCGTGCCTGGCCGAAGCTCCGCCGCCCAAGGTGCCGCTGGGTGAGGTCATGTCGCGGCACGGCGGGGTGCTGGTCGGCGGGACGCTGGGCGCGGTATGCTGTTTCGCGACCTATTATATCGCCACGGCGTTTCTGCTCGGCTGGGGGACCAAGACGCTGGGCTATGACAAGCCCGCGTTTCTGGGTGTCCAGCTGGTCGCGATCCTGTTCATGGCGGCGGGGATTTATCTGGCGGCATGGGCGGCGGATGCGCGCTGGGACCCGCGCCGGGTGTTGGCGGCCGGGTGCGTGATGGTGGCGGGGAGTGGGTTTGTGATCGCGCCGCTGATGGGCGCAGGGCTGGGCGGGGTGTTCGCGTTCCTGGCGCTGCTGCTGTTTGCGATGGGGTTCGTCTATGGCCCGCTGAGCGCGTGGCTGACCGACCTGTTTCCGGCGCGGGTGCGCTATACCGGCGTGTCGATGGCGTTCAACGTCGCGGGCGTGATCGGCGGCGGGCTGACCCCGGTGATCGCGCAAAAGCTGGCGATGGACGGGGGGCTGGCACCGGTCGGCTGGTATCTGAGCGCGGCGGCGGTGCTGAGCCTGGTGGCGCTACTGGCGCTGCGCCCGCGCGCGGGTCAGGGGTAGCGTTGGCGGGCATGTAACAGGCGCAGTATTTCGACCGCCGTGTCGGTCGTTCGGTACACGACGATGTCGTTGGGATGGACGATTAACTCGCGCGTTCCCTCGACCTTCCCCGGGCGGCCTGATTGAGGAAATAGGCAGACCCGTTCAACGCCGTCGTCGATTCGGAGTGCGAGCGCTTCTGCCGCCCGTTCGTTTCGATCCCGAACGAACTGAATCAGGACCTCATACTGGAGAAGCGCGTCAGCTTCCCAGCGAAGACTCAACACGCCGTTTCCCGTCAAGAATTTCCCGGATCCGTGCCTTTACTTCCTCGTGCGGGATGCGCGGTTTGTTCGACGCGAGCGCGGCTTCCACCTGTGCGCGGAACCAGGTGTCGTAGGCTTGCGCCTCTTCCTCGGTTTCGAATTCCGAGTAGATCGGGTCGAGCTTTCCCATACCGCGAGTATGAGCCGTCAGGGCGCTTGCCGCAAGATCGTCAGCATCGCCTTGCCGTGAACCCGCTCCGTATCGATGACGAAGCCGTCGACCTCGACCTTTTCGCCCTTGGCGGTTTCGATGCTGATCCAGGTCGCGGGGCTGGTCCAGCCGAGCCGGGCAAGCTTGTCGAGCGCAACCGCGCCCGCGCCGGTGCCGTAAGGCGGGTCCATCATGATCAGGTCGAGCGGCTTGGTCGCCACCCCGAGCGACAGGACCGATCCTGCGCGGATGTCGGGGCGGATGCCGAGCTTGTCGGCGTTTGCACGCAGGGCGTCGAGCGCGGCGCGGTCCTGTTCGACGAACAGGCATGAGGCGGCGCCGCGCGACATCGCTTCCAGGCCGAGCGCGCCGGAGCCGGCGAACAGGTCGGCGACCGCCAGCCCCTCGAAACTGCCGACGCGGCTGGTAAGCATTGAGAACAAAGCTTCACGCGTGCGGTCGGCGGTGGGGCGGGTGGCGTCGCCCTTGGGCGCGATCAGCGGGCGGCCGCGCCAGGTTCCTGCGATGATCCTCATGTGCGCGGCCCTCGCTTGCTGGGCGCGGGCGTGCCGCGCGGAGGCTTGGTCGGGCCGCCCCTGCCCGCTGGCGGGCGCTTGCCGGACGGGGCGCCGGGGCGGCGGTCGTCGGGACGGAAGGCGCGCTTGGGCCGGTCGAGCAGCGGGCTGCCGTCATCGTCATGCTGGGCGTGGCGCGTGGCGGAGGGTTTGGTGAAGGGCTTGCCCTTTCGTTGCGGGGTCCGTGGCGGACGAGCGGGGCCATCAGCGGTATCGGGCAGCGGCCGGCCTTGCCGTTCCGCCTGGCCGTCGCCGAACTGGGCGGGGTTGGCCTGGCGTTGCGCCTTGGCCTGATGACGGCGGCGCTGGGCGACGCCGAACTTTTCGGGGCCCTTCTTTTCGGCCTTGGGACGCGCGGGCTTATAGGCTTCCGGCTCGCTGATCGGTGCGCCAGCCTTGCGGCGTTCGGCGCGGTTGGCGGGGAGCGCGGCGGTGGCGTCGGCGGGGGCCTCTTCCGGCGGCGCGTCGACCGACTTGGACTTGCCCGAGAGTTGCAGGTTCGACGCCGCCTTGCCGCCGCCCGGGCCGGTCAGTGCCTTGCGGAACACGATCAGGTCGGGCTGGCGGATTTCGTCCACCGCGCCGACGGGCATGTCGGCGAGTTCGAATGGGCCATAGCGGGTGCGGATCAGGCGGCTGACCTTGAGCCCCAGATGTTCGAGCACGCGGCGGACCTCGCGGTTCTTCCCCTCGGTCAGGGTCAGTTCGATCCACACATTCGCGCCGGTGCGACGTTCGAGATTGGCGTTGATCGAGCCGTAGCGGACCCCTTCGATCTCGACGCCGAGCATCAGGTCTTCCAGCTGTTCCTGCGTGACCTGGCCATAGGCGCGGGCGCGGTAGCTGCGCTCGACCCCGGTGGCGGGGAGTTCGAGCTGGCGCTTGAGCTCGCCATCGGTGGTCATCAGCAATAGCCCCTCGGTCGAGAGGTCGAGGCGGCCGACCGGCATCAGGCGCGGCAGACCCTTGGGTAGCCGGTCATAGATGGTCGGGCGACCGGCGGGATCGCGTTCGGTGGTGAGCAGCCCGGCGGGCTTGTGAAAGCGGAACAGACGTGCCGGCGCGGGCGCGGCGACCGGGTTGCCGTCGACGGTGACGCCGTGGAGCGAGGTCAGCACGGTCGCGGGCGTGGTCAGGACCTGACCGTCGATCGCGACGCGACCCTCGGCGATCATGCGTTCGATTTCGCGCCGCGACGCGATTCCGGCACGGGCGAGCAACTTTGCGATGCGTTCGCCGGCCTTGGCAGGTTGCCGTTCAGGTTGATTGGTGGATGAAGGGGACATTGGCGCGCGATACAGCGGGTTTGGGTTTCGCGCAAAAATCTTGTGCGGGGACGAACCCTGAGGCGCTTAACGCGTTGTCAGGGCGTAACGTTCGGGTGGGTCATGGTGTTTGGCAGAAAGAAGCGGCAAATTGTCCGGGTCCTGATCGTCGAGGACGAACCGCTGGTCGCGTTCGACACCGAACATTTCCTGTCGGATGAAGGCTTTACCGTCGTCGCCACGACCGATTCGGTGGGTGAGGCGATCGGGCATATCATCGCGGTTGATAAGCCCGACATCGTGCTGGTCGACCTGGGCCTGCGCGATGGCAATGGCGCGGATGTCGCGCATGCGGCGTGCGCCGAGAACATCCCCGTGTTGATCATCACCGGGCGCGATCCGGCGGAGTTCACCCCGATTGGCCTTGGATGCCTGACCAAGCCGTACAAGCAACGCGATCTGGTTGCGGCGATCGACATTTGCGAGGCGCTGATCGCGGGGCAGAGCCCAAAGCGCATTCCATCCGCCCTGCGCCTGTTCCTGCCCGTCGCGCAATAATCCGTCCCCGGGCTTTGCAGCCGCGTTTTTCCCGCTAGGGTTCGCGGCCAGAGTTTGGGGGATTGCATGAGTGACGCGGTGACGCCGGCCAGTGGATCGTTGATCGACGGGATCCGGCCCTATTTCGAAAAGGCGCCACTCGCCGCGCTTGCGCTCGGCATTTCGTCGGGCTTCCCCTTTGCAATGATCGGCGCGACCCTGACCACGCGGTTGGCGCAGGATGGGATCACCAAGTCGGCAGTGACCGCGTTCGCGCTGACCTTCCTGGCCTATAATCTCAAATGGGCGTGGGCGCCGGTGGTGGACAAGTTCCGCATTCCGGTGCTGGGCGCAATCGGGATGCGGCGCAGCTGGCTGATCGTCACCGGGGCGCTGGTCGCGGCGGCGGTGGTGTTTCTGGGCAGCCTCGATCCGACCGCATCGCTCGGCTGGGTCGTGGCGGCGGCGATCATGGTTGGTCTTGCCGGAGCGACGTTCGACATCGTGATCGACGCCTATCGCATCGAACTGCTCGAACCGCGCCAGTTGGGTATCGGGTCGGGCATGTCGCAATATGGCTGGCGGATCGGGTCGGCCGGAGCGGGCGGGCTGGCGCTATATGTCGCGGACGGGGCGGGATGGGGTGTCGCCTATGCCGCCTGCGCGATCTTTGCACTGCCCGCGATCCTCGCCGGGCTGATCGTCGGCGAGCCTGAGCGCAAGGTCAGCCGCGAATGGCCCGAGCGGATGGGGCAGCGACCCTATCTCATGTTCATCCTGTCGTTCGTCCCGCTGTATCTGGTCGGGCGCTGGATCGACGGAGTGTTGGGGGTCAACATCCTGTCGAACATGGTGCTGGTCGGGTATCTGTTCCCGCTGTTCGACCTGACGGCCCGCCGTGCGCGCGATGCGGGCAAGCCGAGTGCGCTGACCTGGCTGGGGCTGGTGACGGTCGCGGGAGTCGGCGTCGGGCTGTGGCGCGGGTGGAGCGATCCGCTGGCGATCGTGCTGCTGGTCGCGGGTGCCGCCGCGCTGCTGGGGATCGCGCTGCTGCGTCCGGTCGCCGCTGCGCCTGCCGATAGCGGGAAGGTCGGGCCGCTGATCGAGTTTTTCCGGCGGGAGGGCGGCGCGGTGGTGCTGCTGTTCGTGCTCGTCCACAAGCTGGGCGATACACTGGCGAACCTGACGCTGCGGTTGCTGTTCAACGATCTGGGGTTCAGCAAGACCGAGATCGCGTTCTACGATGTCGGCATCGGCTTTTTCGCGCTGCTGGCCGGCATTTTCGTCGGCGGCGTGCTGTATGTGAAGATGGGCATGAAGCGGTCGGTGCTGCTCAGCCTGTTCCTGATGATGATTTCCAACGCCGCGTTTGCGGCGCTGGCGGCGAGCGGCAAGAGCAATATCGGAATGGCCGCGGCGATGGGGTTCGAGAATTTCGCGAGCGGCGTCGGCGGGGTGTGCGTGGTCGCGTACCTGTCGGCGCTGTGCAATTTGAGCTTCACCGCGACGCAGTTTGCGCTGCTGTCGGCGGCGGCGAGCATCCTGGGGCGGTTCCTGTCGGGGACGACGGCAGGGCTGCTGATCGAGGGCATGGGCTATGTGAACTATTATCTGTTCACGACCGTGCTGGCGCTGCCCGGGGTGCTGCTGTTCTGGTGGATGATGGCATCGGGCCTGGTCGACCGGTCGATCGGGACCGCTGCCACCGAGACGGCGGAAGGCGCGCGCTAAACCTCCACCGGCATCCCGGCGTCGGCGAAGGCGTTGGCGAGGGCGTGGGTGGTGGCGAGCACGCTGTCGACCCGGCGGATGCCGAGGAGGTCGGACAGGAGCAGGCGGCCGCGTTCGCTGTCGCGCTCGACGCTGGCGATGACTTCGAGCAGCGCGGCTTCGGATGCGGTCATGCGGGCGCAGCACCACGGGGCGATTTGGATCGGGCCGGCGCTGGCCGTCGACATTTCGGCCATCAATGTGCGCAGCAGCAGGAGCGGACGGCGGAAGCCCTTGCCGAATGCGGTGATGAAGGCGTGGGCGGTGGCCGCGTCGCCCAGGCCGTGCGCGCCGAGCTGGCGGATGCCGAACAGCAGCAGGCGGGCGGCGGGATCCTCGGGCTGAAGCCGGGGCAGGAGGGTGCCGAGGGTTTCGGCGCGGGCGGGGGATTGGCGCAACGGGCGACTCCTTGTGCTGGAGTGCCAGTGTGCCAATCTTCTATTGATAGTCAATCGCAATAAGGATCAGTCGGGAAGTTCGTCGTTTTCGCGGAGCACTTCACCGGCAAGGTAGAGCGAGCCGAGGATGAGGACGAGCGGGGCGTCCGCGTGGATCCCGGCAAGCGCGGCCGGGACGTCCGGGGCGGTGGCGGTGCTGGGGATGCCGAGCGCGCGGGCGGTGGCGGCGAGGTCCGCCGGGTCGTGGTGCGCGTGGCCGGGGACCGGGACTGCGGTGAAGCTGGCGGCGAGCGGGGCGAAGGGGGCGAGCAGGCCGGTCGCGTCCTTGTTCGACAACATGCCGAGGATCAAGTGCGCGGGGCGGCCGTTCGCGACCTGCGCCAGCGTTGCGCTGACCGACTGGGCAGCGGCCTCGTTATGGCCACCGTCGAGCCAGAGTTCCGCGCCTTCGGGCAGGAGGGCGTGGAGCGGGCCGGGGGTCAGACGCTGCATCCGCGCGGGCCAGCGGGCGGCGGTGGCGGCGCTGGCGAAGGCGCTGTCGGGGATGGTCAGCGCGGTCTGGTGGCGCAGCGTGGCGATGGCGAGCGCGAGGTTGGTCGGCTGGTGCGGGCCGGCGAGGCTGGGGAGCGGGGTCGCGACCTCACCCTGTGCGTCGCGGTAGAGCAGGCGATCGGGGGTGACGGTGAAGTCCCAGGCGGTGCCGCGCGCGTGGACTGGAGCGTTCGCGGCGGCCGCGACCTCCGCGATGCGCGCGGTGACGCTGTCACCATAGGACATGGTGACGAGCGGGACGCCGGGCTTGGCGATGCCGGCCTTTTCCCCCGCAATGGCTTCGGGGGTGTCGCCGAGGAACGCCTGATGGTCGATGCCGAGCTGGGCGATGGCGCAGGCGGCCGGGGCGGGGATGACGTTGGTGGCGTCGAGGCGGCCGCCCAGACCCACCTCGATAATGCAGGCGTCCGCCGGGGTGCGGGCGAAGGCGAGGAAAGCGGCGGCGGTGGTGACCTCAAAGAAGCTCGCGCCGATGTCGCCGCCGGCATCGAGCACCTGTTCGAGCAGGGTGGCGAGGGTGGCATCGTCGATCAGCTGGCCGGCGAGACGGATGCGTTCGTTGAAGCGAACCAGATGCGGGCTGGAATAGACATGCGCGGTGAGCCCCGCAGCCTCGACCGCGGCGCGGAGGAAGGCGCAGGTCGACCCCTTGCCGTTGGTCCCCGCGACATGAAGCACGGGCGGGAGGTTGCGGTGCGGGTTGCCGATCCGGTCGAGCAGCGCAGTGATGCGGCTGAGGCCGAGGACATCGGCACCGGGGCCGAGCGCCCAGAGGCGGTCGAGCTGGCGTTGGACGGCGGGGGAGGAAGAGGTCGCGTGATCGGGCATTGCGCGGGTGTATAGCGGGTGTGGGGGTGGGGGGGAGGGGTTGTGTGCGCGGAGGTTTGGCGCGTCATTTATGGCTGCGCAGTTTACGAGCCGCCGCCGTGTACACGATTAAGGTTCGGTGACAGTCGCCTAGCGCGCGGTGTGCGTTTTCGAGCGACAACCCGCCGTCTCGAGCCAGTTCTGCAAGCTTGTAGCTGCGCCGCCCCGGCCATGCACGACGCGCCATTTTCAGTGCGCAGCAAACTTCATTCGCGAAGCTCTCAGTCTCGACGCGTCGGCAAGCTGACTTCAAGAATCCATCATCAAAATCGGCATTGTAGGCGATGAGGGGTAGTTCGCCGACAAAGGCTCGAAACTCCCTTAGCGCCTGATCGAGCGGCAGCCCGTCGCGCTTGACCATTTCGCGATTAATGCCGGTGATGTCCGTGATGCGCGCCGATATCCGCCCCTGCGGGATGACGAAGGTTTGAAACGTCTCATGCATATCCGAGTCTCGGTTGGCTCGGATTGCCCCAATCTCAATAATCTCGTGGCTGTCGGGATTCAGTCCAGTCGTTTCGAAATCGAAGATAACGAAGCGCTCTGGCAGCATTGAAAGATCGATGGCTGTAGCGCTTTCGCACTCCTGATTAGGTGCAACCTTTTTCAAGTTCGCGCCAAGCAGCCAAAGCGCCAGAATGGCAACGATCAGGATGACGGCTGCGGTTTCCATCTGGGTCCTCCAAATCGTAGCTACAGCCCAGCTTGGCCACTGAGTGAAGGTGGAGCAAGGCTTCGACGACGATGAGCGGGGCGGCGGGCACTGGGGGGAGGATTCGGCTGGAATAGCGACGCTCGATAGCCCCTCCCCTTCAGGGGAGGGGTTGGGGTGGGGCAGTCTTGGCGTCGTCGGGCGACCTGTCGGGAAGTGCTTTCAGCTTCTACAGGATCGTCTGAAGCACGCCTTCGATATTGTCCCGCACCTCGGCATTTGTGAAGCGGAGCGTGGTGACGCCGGAGCGGAGGATGAAGATGTCGCGCGCTTCGTCGCGGTCGGCGCGGTGAGTGTTTCCGTTGAGTTCGACGACCAGGCCTTTGGCCGGGCAGAAGCAGTCGGCAATATAGGGGGCGAACTTGTGCTGGCGGCGGAATTTGTGGTCGTCGAGCTGGCGGTTCGAGAGGTGGCGTGGTCCATGGTTCCCCTCCCGCTTTCGGGAGGGGAGATTATGGCGCGCCCTTCCCCAACAGGTTACGCCGCCGCCTTTTCCTCCACCAGCAACCCGATCAGCGCGCCGAGCTTTTCGCGCAGGTCCTTGCGGTGGACGACCATGTCGATCAGGCCGTGGTCGAGATAATATTCGCTGGTCTGGAAATCGTCGGGCAGCTTTTCGCGGATCGTGCTTTCGATCACGCGGCGGCCGGTGAAGGCGAGGGTGGCCTTGGGTTCGGCGATCTGGACGTCGCCCAGCATCGCGTATGCGGCCATCACGCCGCCCGACGTCGGGTCCGTCAGCACGACGATATAGGGCAGGCCGGCGTCGTGGAGCATCGAGATGGCGACGGTGGTGCGCGGCATCTGCATCAGGCTGAGGATGCCCTCCTGCATGCGTGCGCCGCCGCTGGCGGTGAAGACGATATAGGGCGCCTTGGCGGCGATCGCGGCTTCGACGCCGGCGATGAAGGCTTCGCCGACCGCCTGGCCCATCGATCCGCCCATGAAGGCGAAATCCTGCACGCCGATCACCGCGCGCTGGCCCAGGATCGTGCCGCTGGCGTTGAGGAACGCGTCCTGCTCACCGGTGCTGGCGCGGGCGGCCTTGATGCGGGCGGGGTAGGGTTTCTGGTCGCGGAACTTGAGCGGGTCTTCCGCGACCTTGGGGTTCGGGAGCACGGTGTAGCTGCCCGCGTCGAACAGATGTTCGAACCGCGCGCGGCCGCCGATGCGCTCATGATGATCGCAGATCGGGCAGACCGACTGGTTTTCCTGGAGTTCCTTGACGAACACCATCTGCCCGCAGCCCTTGCACTTGTGCCAGAGATTGTCGGGCGTCTCCGCCTTGTTCGGGATGACGAGCGAGATCGCGTTGCGGACGCGGGTGAGCCAGCTCATGCGGCGGTTTCCTTGCGTGCTGCGGCCAGCGCGGCCGACAGGGATTGAATATAGCTGCGGACGGCGGCGGGGGCATTGGCGCCTTCCGCAGCGATGATGTCGATGATCGCCGAGCCGACCACGACGCCATCGGCGACGCGGCCGATCGCGGCGGCCTGTTCCGGCGTGCGGACGCCGAAGCCGACCGCGACGGGCAGGTCGGTTGCGGCTTTCAGGCGGGCGACGGCAGCTTCGATGCTGTCCTGCGCCGCCTGCTGCTTGCCGGTGATGCCGGCGACCGAGACGTAATAGAGGAAGCCGCTCGCGCCATCGAGCACGGCGGGCAGGCGCGCGGCGTCGGTGGTGGGGGTGGCGAGGCGGATGGTGGCGATGCCGTGGGGGGCGAAGGCGGCGATCTCGTCCGCTTCCTCCGCCGGGATGTCGACGATGATCGCGCCGTCGACGCCCGCGTCCGCCGCCTTTTGCGCAAAGGCTTCGGGCGTCGGGCGGGTCATGGTGTTGGCATAGCCCATCAGCACCAGCGGCGTTTCCGGGTGGCGCGCGCGGAAGGCGGCGGCGATGGCGAGCACGTCGGCGGTGCGCGTGCCGGCAGCGAGGCTGCGCAGGTTCGCGGCCTGAATCGCCGGGCCGTCGGCCATGGGATCGGTGAAGGGCATGCCGAGCTCGATCACATCGGCCCCGCCCGCGACGAGCGCATCGAGGATCGCGGCGGTGTCGCCGTCACCCGCTGTGACGAAAGTGACGAGGGCGGCGCGGTGGTCGCGCGCGGCGGCGGCGAAGGTGGTGGCGAGGCGGGTCACTGAGCCCTCTCCCCTTCAGGGGAGAGGGTTGGGAGAGGGGCATGGAGGCACGCCGCGATCCGGTCGAGCACGTGCTCCAGATTTTCCATCACGTCTGAGTTATTGAAACGGATCACCTGATACCCCTGTGCTTCCAAATAGGCGGTGCGCTGAGCGTCATAGTGCTCCTGCCCCGCATGTGTGTCGCCATCAAGTTCGATTACGAGCGGCGGTGTCCTGGAGGAGAAGTCAGTGATGTAGGGACCAATCACTTTTTGGCGGCGGAACTTGGTCGCTTCGAAGCGTTTGGCGCGAAGAGCGAGCCATAGTCGAAGCTCGGGTTCCGTTGGCTGCTTGCGCATCGCTTTCGCATGAGCGGTGAGCCTTTGGTCTCGCACTGCCCCTCTCCCAACCCTCTCCCCTGAAGGGGAGAGGGCTATTAGATCTCCACCCCCAGCGCCTCGGCGACGGTGAAGATGTCCTTGTCGCCACGGCCGCAGAGGTTGGCGAGGATCACCTGATCGCGGCGCATTTCCCGTGCCTTCTTCGCGACCGCTGCGATCGCGTGCGAAGGCTCCAGCGCGGGGATGATGCCTTCGGTACGGCAGAGCAATTGGAAGGCGTCGAGCGCTTCGGTGTCGGTCACGCTGGTGTAGGCGACGCGGCCGATGTCCTTGAGCCAGGCATGTTCGGGGCCGATGCCGGGATAGTCGAGGCCGGCGCTGATCGAATGCGCTTCGGTGATCTGGCCGTCCTCGTCCTGCAGCAGATAGGTCTTGTTGCCGTGGAGGATACCGGGTTCGCCGCCAGCGAGCGACGCGGCGTGCTTCTTGTTCAGCCCTTCGCCCGCCGCTTCGACGCCGAGCATCGCGACATCGGCGTCGTCGAGGAACGGGTGGAACAGGCCGATCGCGTTGCTGCCCCCGCCGATCGCGGCGACGAGCAGGTCGGGCAGGCGGCCGGTCCGGGCGAGCATCTGCGCGCGCGCTTCCTTGCCGATCACGCTCTGGAAGTCGCGCACCAGTTCGGGATAGGGGTGCGGGCCGGCGGCGGTGCCGATGATGTAGAAGGTGTCATGGACGTTGGCGACCCAGTCGCGCAGCGCCTCGTTCATTGCGTCCTTGAGCGTGCCCGCGCCGCTGGTGACCGGGCGGACTTCGGCGCCGAGCAGCTTCATGCGGAAGACGTTCGGCTGCTGGCGCGCGGCATCCTTGGCCCCCATGAAGATGGTGCAGGGCAGGCCGAAGCGTGCGCAGACGGTGGCGGTGGCGACGCCGTGCTGGCCCGCGCCGGTCTCGGCGATGATCCGCGTCTTGCCCATGCGGATCGCCAGCAGGATCTGGCCGATGCAATTGTTGATCTTGTGCGCGCCGGTGTGATTGAGCTCGTCGCGCTTGAACCAGATTTCGGCGCCCATGCCCTCGGGCGCGGTTTCGCGCAGCGCGTCGGTCAGGCGCTCGGCGTAATAGAGCGGGCTGGGGCGGCCGACATAATGTTCGAGCAGGTCGTCGAACTCCGCGGCGAAGGCGGGGTCGGCTTTCGCGGCCTTATACTCGCGCTCGAGGTCGAGGACGAGCGGCATCAGCGTTTCGGCGACATAGCGCCCGCCAAACTGGCCGAAATGGCCGCGGTCGTCGGGCTGGGCGCGGAAGGAGTTGGGTGCGTTCATGATGAGGGGCGTTTAGGCGGGGATTGCCGCGACGCCAAGCATTGTTGGCGGAAGGAATTCTTGGGTGGGGTTCGGGGAGAGTGGGCAGGCCTCCCCCGACCCCTCCCGCAAGCGGGAGGGGAGATTATAGCGTGCGGCGCCTCGCCGCCAGCCCCTCAGCTAAGCGCGGCCTTTACCAGGCCGCTGGCCTTGCTCATGTCGAGGCTGCTGGCGTGGCGGGCTTTGAGTTCGGCCATGACGCGGCCCATGTCCTTCATGCCGGTGGCGCCGAGGTCGGTCTTGATCGCTTCGATCGCGGCCTTCGTTTCCTCTTCGCTCATCTGGGCGGGGAGGAAGGCTTCGATCACCGCGACTTCGGCCTTTTCCTTGTCGGCGAGTTCCTGGCGGCCGCCCTTTTCGAACATCTCGATCGATTCGCGGCGCTGCTTCACCATTTTCTGCAGCACTTCGACGACCAGCGCGTCGTCGTCGGCGACCGGGCTCTGGGTGCGCGCTTCGATGTCGCGGTTCTTGATCGCGCTCTGGATCAGGCGGATGGCGGCGGTGCCTTCCTTGTCGCCGCCTTTCATGGCGGTGACGAGGGCGGCCTTGATGTCGTCGCGGATCATTTGGTTTATCTCTCAACTGAATCGGAATTTGCCCCAGATAGTCGCGACAGGCGGTTGACGCGAGGGGGGTAGGGGTCTAGCGGGCAGCGCTTAGCGACATCGCCGGAAAAACTGACAGGAGCGACCTTCTCTGATGGCCGAAGCCACGCCTATTGCTGTGCCCGAAGGTGCGACCGGAGTGCTGGTTCTTGCGACCGGCGAAGTGATCTGGGGCCGTGGATTCGGGGCCGAGGGCGCGGCGGCGGGCGAGGTTTGCTTCCATACCGCGATGACCGGATATCAGGAGATCATGACCGACCCGTCGTTCGCGGGCCAGATGATCTGCTTCACCTTCCCGCATATCGGCAATGTCGGCGCGAACCCCGATGACGTGGAGGCGGACAATCCGCATGCGCTCGGCATGATCGTGCGCGAGGATGTGACCGAGCCGAGCAATTTCCGCAGCGTCGAGCATCTCGACACATGGATGAAGAAGCACAACCGCATCGGCCTGTCGGGGATCGACACCCGCGCGCTGACGCGGCGCATTCGTGGCAAGGGCACGCCCAATGGGGTGATTGCGCATTCGGCCTCGGGTGAGTTCGATATTCCGGCGCTGGTTGAACAGGCGAAGGCCTGGCCGGGGCTGGAGGGGATGGACCTCGCCATCACCGTCACCACCGAAACGCATTTCGGGTGGGAAGGCGGCGTGTGGCGGCTGGGCTTTGGCTATGAGGTCGATGGCGATGGCGCGCGGCCGCATGTCGTGGCGATCGATTATGGATCGAAGCACAATATCTTCCGCAATCTGGTGAAGGCCGGGGCGAAGGTGACGGTGCTGCCCGCGACTGCGACCGCCGAGCAGGTGTTGAGCTTCAACCCCGACGGTATCTTCCTGTCGAACGGGCCGGGCGATCCCGCCGCGACCGGTGCCTATGCCGTGCCGGTAATCCGCGAGCTGCTGGCGACGAAAAAGCCGCTGTTCGGCATCTGCCTTGGCCATCAGCTGCTGGCGCTGGCGGTCGGCGCGCAGACCACCAAGATGTTCCAGGGGCATCGCGGCGCGAACCATCCGGTCAAGCGGCTGAGCGACGGGACGGTCGAGATCACGTCGATGAACCACGGCTTCGCGGTCGAGAGCGCAACGCTGCCTGACGGCGTGGTCGAGACGCATGTGTCGCTGTTCGACGGCAGCAATTGCGGGATCGAGATCGACGGCGGGCGCGCGTTCAGCGTGCAGTATCACCCCGAGGCGTCGCCGGGGCCGCAGGATAGCTTCTATCTGTTCGAGCGGTTTGTGGGGATGTTGGCGAAGTGATGCGCTCGACGGCTTATGTGTGCGCTTCGTTCTTCTCTCTCGGAGCCTGTGCCGCAGAGTTGCGAGAGATCACGCCAGATGTTCTCCGCTCGATTGAGAGCAAGTGCGGAGTTGAGGATGTTGCGACGCTCGGATCCAACGGCGGACCGCAGCCGGTCGGCTTCACCGTGCGGATAGGCTCCGGACGCGAAGCGACTGCTTTTGAATGCGTCGCGAATGAGCTGAAGCCCTATTCCTATAAAGGTCTCGTCGAGGCGCAGGTCCCGGCAGACTACAAGAAACCGAGCAAATAATGCCCAAACGCACCGACATCTCCTCCATCCTCGTCATCGGCGCTGGTCCCATTGTGATCGGTCAGGCGTGCGAGTTCGATTATTCGGGCACGCAGGCGATCAAGGCGCTCAAGGAAGAGGGCTATCGCATCGTCCTGGTCAATTCGAACCCGGCGACGATCATGACCGATCCCGAGCTGGCCGACGCGACCTATGTCGAGCCGATCACGCCGGCGGTTGTCGCCAAGATCATCGAGAAGGAGCGGCCCGATGCGGTGCTGCCGACGATGGGCGGGCAGACGGCGCTGAATACCGCGCTGGCGCTGGCGCAGGATGGCACGCTGGAGAAGTTCGGCGTCACCATGATCGGCGCGAATGCCGACGCGATCGACAAGGCCGAGGATCGGCTGAAGTTCCGCGACGCAATGGACAAGATCGGGCTCGACAGCGCGCGTTCGGCGATTGCGCATAGCGAGGCAGAGGCGCTGGAGGGGCTGGAGAAGGTCGGGCTGCCGGCGATCATCCGCCCCAGCTTCACGCTGGGCGGCACCGGCGGTGGCATTGCGTACAACAAGGAAGAGTTCATCGAGATCGTCCGCAAGGGGCTGGACGCATCGCCGACGACCGAGGTGCTGATCGAGGAGTCGCTGCTCGGTTGGAAAGAATATGAGATGGAGGTCGTGCGGGACCGCAACGACAACTGCATCATCATCTGTTCGATCGAGAATGTCGACGCGATGGGCACCCACACGGGCGATTCGATCACGGTCGCGCCCGCGCTGACGCTGACCGACAAGGAATATCAGATCATGCGCAACGCCAGCATCGCGGTGCTGCGCGAGATCGGCGTCGAGACCGGCGGCTCGAACGTGCAGTTCGCGGTGAACCCGAAGGACGGGCGCCTGATCGTGATCGAGATGAACCCGCGCGTGTCGCGGTCCTCGGCACTGGCGTCGAAGGCGACCGGCTTCCCGATCGCCAAGGTCGCGGCGAAGCTGGCGGTCGGCTATACGCTGGACGAGATCACCAACGACATTACCGGCGCGACCCCGGCGAGCTTCGAGCCGACCATCGACTATGTCGTGACCAAGATCCCGCGCTTCGCGTTCGAGAAGTTCAAGGGCGCGGAAGCGACGCTGGGCACGGCGATGAAGTCGGTCGGCGAAGTGATGGCGATCGGCCGCAACATCCATGAATCGATGCAGAAGGCACTGCGCGGGCTGGAGACCGGTCTGTCCGGCTTCAACAATGTGGAGCATCTGCAGGGCGCGCCGCGCGACGTGATCGAGGCGGCGCTGGCGCAGCGCACGCCGGACCGGCTGCTGATTGCGGCGCAGGCGCTGCGTGAGGGCTTCACGGTGGCCGAGGTGCATGCGCTGGCGGCGTACGACCCGTGGTTCCTGGAGCGGATCGCCGAGATCATCGCGGCGGAAGAGGGCGTGTGCCGCAACGGCCTGCCGCAGGATGCGGCGGGGATGCGGCGGCTCAAGGCGATGGGGTTCAGCGACAAGCGCCTGGCGTGGCTCGCGCTGCGCTCGGCGAACCTGCGCGAGGGCACCGATGCGATGGCGCGCTCGTCGGGGCTGATCGGTGAGGTCGTCAAGGCGATGACCGGCGGGGCGACCGAGGCGGATGTGCGCAAGCTGCGCCACAAGCTGGGTGTGCGCCCGGTGTTCAAGCGCATCGACACCTGCGCCGCCGAGTTCGATGCCAAGACGCCGTACATGTATTCGACCTATGAGGCGCCGTCCTTTGGCGAGCCCGAGTGCGAGTCGATGCCGACCGAGCGCAAGAAGGTCGTGATCCTGGGCGGCGGGCCGAACCGGATCGGGCAGGGGATCGAGTTCGATTATTGCTGCTGCCATGCCTGCTTCGCGCTGGCGGATGCGGGCTATGAGACGATCATGGTCAACTGCAACCCGGAAACGGTGAGCACCGATTATGATACGTCGGACCGGCTGTACTTCGAGCCGCTGACGGCAGAGGATGTGCTGGAAATCCTGCATGTCGAGATGTCGAACGGCACGCTCGCCGGGGTGATCGTCCAGTTTGGCGGGCAGACGCCGCTCAACCTGGCGCGCGCGCTGGAGCAGGCGGGGATCCCGATCCTGGGCACGAGCCCGGACGCAATCGACCTGGCCGAGGATCGCGAGCTGTTCGCGGACCTGGTGTCGAAGCTGAACCTGAAGCAGCCCAAGAACGGCATCGCGCGCAGCCGCGAAGAGGCGATCGCGGTGGCGGAGCGGATCGGCTATCCGGTGCTGACGCGGCCGAGCTTTGTGCTGGGCGGGCGCGCGATGGAGATCGTCGATACGCCCGAGCAGCTGGATCACTATATCCAGACCGCGGTGCAGGTGTCGGGCGATGCCCCGGTGCTGATCGACCAGTATCTGCGCGACGCGATCGAGGTCGATGTCGATGCGATCAGCGATGGCGACGATGTGGTCGTGGCGGGCGTGCTGCAGCATATTGAGGAGGCGGGGGTCCATTCGGGCGACAGCGCCTGCTCGCTGCCGCCCTATAGCCTGCCCGATGCGATCATTGCGGAGATCGAGCGGCAAGCGGACGCGCTGGCGCGTGCGCTGAAGGTCAAGGGCCTGATGAACATCCAGTTCGCGGTCAAGGACGGCGAGGTGTACCTGATCGAGGTGAACCCGCGCGCGTCGCGCACCGTGCCGTTCGTCGCCAAGGCGATCGGCATCCCGATCGCCAAGAGCGCGAGCCGCGTGATGGCGGGCGAGAAGCTGAAGGACCTGCCGAAGATCGACCGGAACATCGATTATATCGCGGTCAAGGAAGCGGTGTTCCCGTTCAACCGCTTCCCCGGCGTCGATCCGGTGCTGTCACCGGAAATGAAGTCGACCGGCGAAGTGATGGGGATCGATCGCGATTTCCCGACCGCCTTTGCCAAGGCGCAGCTGGGCGCGGGCACGGTGCTGCCCAAGGGCGGCAATGTGTTCGTCAGCGTCAAGGACAGCGACAAGCCGGTGGTGCTGCCGGGCGTGAAGCTGCTGGTCGAACAGGGCTTTACCATCGTCGCGACCGGCGGGACCGCCGATTATCTGGCGGAGCAGGGCGTTCCGGTCGAGCGGGTCAACAAGGTGGCGCAGGGCCGCCCGCATATCGTCGATCGCATCCGCGACGGGGATATCGCATTGATCTTCAACACCACCGAGGGGTGGCAGTCGCTGAAGGACAGCGAGTCGATCCGCGCTTCGGCGCTCTCGCTGAAGATCCCGTACTTCACCACGGCACCCGCCAGCGTCGCGGCAGCGCAGGCGATTACCGCACTGAGTGGCCAGTCCCTTGAAGTCCGACCGTTGCAGGCTTACTATTCGCAATCGCACAATTGATCCCCCACAACGAAGGTTAGGGTGCGAGCGGGCCGATTGCGGCGCGCCGGGGGAAGGGGCTTTGACGAAGGACAAGTGCTGAAATGGCGACGGTCGAGAAGATGCCGATGCTGGCGGAAGGCTATGAGAAGCTCAACGAGCAGCTCAAGGCGCTGAAAGCCGAGCGTCCGCTGATCGTGGACGCCATCGAGGAAGCGCGCGCGCACGGCGACCTGTCGGAAAACGCCGAATATCACGCGGCGAAGGAACGGCAGGGCCAGGTCGAGGCGACGATCGCCGATATTGAGGACAAGCTGTCGCGCGCGCAGATCATCGATCCGCGGGAATTGTCGGGCGACCGGATCGTGTTCGGCGCGACGGTGACGCTGCTCGACGAGGACGACAAGTCGGTAAAGTACCAGATCGTCGGCCAGGCGGAGGCGGACGCCAAGTCGGGCAAGATTAGCTACAACTCGCCGCTGGGCCGCGCGCTGATCGGCAAGAGCCTGGGCGATGAAGTCGAGGTGACGGTGCCGGCGGGCGACCGCTGGTATGAGGTCAGCAAGATCGAGTTTATCTGACTGAATCCCCCTCCCACTTGCGGGAGGGGCTAGAGGAGGGCATGTCGCTCTCCCATTGCCGGGGTGCCTGTTCGGACAGGCCCTCCCCCGACCCCTCCCGCGAGCGGGAGGGGAGATTCTGGTTCACCCCTCCGCTTCGGGCTCCATCAGCCGGTGGAGGTGGACCACCACATATTTCATCTCGGCATCGTCGACCGTGCGCTGCGCGGCGCCGCGCCATGCCTTTTCGGCGCTGGCATAATCGGGGAAGATTCCGACGACGTCGAGCTTGGTCGGATCCTGGAAATCGAGCGTCATCGGGTCCTTAACGCGACCGCCGAAGACGAGGTGCAGCTTGCTCATAAATGCTCCCGGGGAATGAGATACCGGGACGCCTTAGCGCTGATGTTGCGCTGCACTCAATACCGTGCCGCACCATAACGGCGCGGCACGGCGAGATATCATGCGTCGGTCTTGCTTGCAGCAGCTTCCTTGGCGGCGGTGAAGGCCGATCCGATGATCTTCCCGATCTGTTCCTTGGCGGCGTCGCGCTGGGGCAGGATCGCATCGATCTCGGCCTTGCCGGCTTCGCGCGCGGCGGCGGCGGCGGCAGTTGCACCCTCCGCGAGGCGCTTGCCGACGGGGGCCAGCAGGTCCTTTTCCTGTTGCGGACGCGGGATCAGCGCGCCGATCACCGCACCCAGCGCGACCCCGCCGGCGACGAGCGCGATCGGGTTCTTCGTGAGTGCTTCGACAGTGCTCGGCTTTTGCGCCTGGCGGGGAGTGGTCATGTCGATGATCCTTTCTTCGGACGGGTCTTGGTCTGCGATTTGGAGGCGGTGCTGCGCTTGTTCAAACTCGCCTTGGCCGCAGCGGTTGCACCGCCGACCAGCAAGCGTGTGAGCGGGCGGCGCGCGAGGAAGAGCAGGGCAACTCCGGCGACGGTGGCCACAGTGCGCGGATTGGCGCGAACCGTGGCGACGGTGTCGCGCGCGACGCCGATCGCGACATTCTCGACCGCATCCTGCGCCAGCGCCATCGGATTGAGCTTATCCTGCATCCGCCCGAGCGTGCCAAACAGGCGGGCGCGCGCATTGCGGCTGCGGGCTTCGGCTTCGGTGAGGTCGGTGGGGAGCGCTTCGCTCATGGCACGTTCCGGGGGCGGACGGCACGACGATAGCGGGCAAGTGCGGCGCGCCCCGCCAAGGCTGCGGCACCGAGCGCGGTGACCACCACGATCAGCGTGGCCGCGGCAGGGCCGACATGCGGGGACAGGATGAGCACGAGCCCGACGATCAGTGCGATGGCCGCCGAGTTCGCGAGCAGGAATACCAGCGCGCCCAGGACGAGCGCAGCACGTGCGTCGCTCAGCCGGGCGAGCGCCAGCGCCTTCCAATAGGCAATCTCGGCATCGGCAAAGGCGCGCGCATCGGCGACTGCCTGAGCCGCCAATGCGCCGATGCTGTCATCTTCCCGTTCGTCCACTATGCCCCCCAGGCCATGTTACGCCTTGGTGCTGTCGTTGGGGTCACCCTTGTCGGCCAGGTCGCCAGCCGCATCGAGCCCCGACTTGAGCAGGCGCGCGAGGACGAAGCCGACACCGGCCGCGATGCCGACAGCGACCGCCGGGCTTTTTTTCACGAACTCTCGCGCGTCGTCGAGCAGATCATCGACCTGTTTGCCGCGCAGCGATTCGGCGAGGCCCGAAATCTGGTCTGCGGCGGAGCGGGCGTATTGGCCATACTGCTCGCCAAGCTTTTCATCCACGGTTCCGGCGGCGTCGCGCATCATGTTCGAAAATTCGTCGAGAGCGCCGGTGGCCTTTTCCTTGCCCGTGTCGGCGAAGGAGCGGGCCTTGTCGCCGGCCTGACCGGCGAGCTTACCGGCCTCATCCCGGACGAACGCGCCAGCGCCGCGCTTGCCTTCTTCACCCGCAGTGCCGGTGTTCTTGCTGGGCGGTGTCGCGACCAGCGCGTCGGTCGCGGGGTCCATGCTCTGGTCCTTGGGGAATGTTTCGTCAGCCATCGCTCGAATCCCTTCTAATGGTTCGTCCAGACAACCATGGCGCGGCGCGAGGGTTCCGCGCCATCCGTGATTTGCCCAGCGGCGACGAACGGGATAGAGGCCCGCGCGACACCGGCGCCGCCGGACTCTGGACCCAAGGTAGGGAGGCCATTTCGTGACCGCAATCATCGACATCCATGCACGCCAGATTCTCGACAGCCGGGGCAACCCCACGGTCGAGGTCGATGTGCTGCTCGAAGACGGCAGCTTCGGCCGTGCGGCGGTGCCGTCGGGCGCGTCGACCGGTGCGCACGAAGCCGTCGAAAAGCGCGACGGCGACAAGTCGGTCTATCTCGGCAAGGGTGTGCTCGAGGCGATCGAGGGCGTGAATGGCGAGATCGCCGAGGAGATCACCGGTCTCGACGCCGAGGATCAGGCCGAGATCGACTATGCGATGATCGAGCTGGACGGCACCGAGAACAAGGGCCGGCTGGGCGCGAACGCGATTCTGGGCGTGAGCCTGGCGGTGGCCAAGGCGGCGGCGGATGCGCGTGGCCTGCCGCTCTATCGCTATGTCGGCGGCGTTTCGGCGCATGTTCTTCCCGTTCCGATGATGAACATCATCAATGGTGGCGAGCATGCCGACAATGCGATCGACTTCCAGGAGTTCATGATCGTTCCGGTCGGCGCGGACTCGCTGGCCGAAGCGGTGCGCTGCGGCGCGGAGATTTTCCACACGCTGAAGAAAGGCCTGCACGACAAGGGCCTGTCGACCGCAGTGGGTGACGAGGGCGGGTTCGCGCCGAACATCGCATCGACGCGCGAGGCGCTCGACTTCATCATGGCGAGCATCGAGAAGGCCGGATACAAGCCGGGCGACGACGTGATGCTCGCGCTCGATTGCGCCGCGACCGAATATTATCGCGATGGCGCCTACAAGATGGTGGGTGAGGGCAAGACGCTGACTTCGGCGCAGAATGCCGACTTCCTCGCCGATCTGTGCGCGAACTACCCGATCTTCTCGATCGAAGACGGCATGGCCGAGGACGATTGGGACGGGTGGAAGGCGCTGACCGAGAAGCTGGGCGGCAAGGTCCAGCTGGTCGGTGACGACCTGTTCGTGACCAACCCCAAGCGGCTGAAGCGCGGCATTGATGGTGGCTTTGCCAATTCGCTGCTGGTCAAGGTCAACCAGATCGGCACGCTGACCGAAACGCTGGAGGCGGTGAGCCTGGCGCAGCGTTCGTCCTATACCGCCGTGATGTCGCACCGTTCGGGCGAGACCGAGGATGCGACGATCGCCGACCTCGCGGTCGCGACCAATTGCGGGCAGATCAAGACGGGCTCGCTCGCGCGGTCGGACCGGCTTGCCAAGTACAACCAGCTGATCCGGATCGAGGAAGAGCTGGGCGACGCGTCGGTTTATGCCGGTCGCGGCATTCTACGGGGTTGATCGCCGAGTCGGTTTAGGCGAGATTAACCAGATGAGCCGGTCCACTCCGTTCAATACGATCCTGCGTCGCGCCGGCCTGCCGGCCGTGGCGATCATTCTGATGGGCTTTTTTGCCTATTCGGCAGTGCTGGGTCCGAACGGAGTGCTGGTTTACGGCGACTATAAGCGCCAGCTGGAGGTCAAGAAGGCTGAACTTGCCAAGCTGGAGGCGCAGCGGGCACAGCTGCGCAACCGGGTGGCGCTGCTCAAGCAGAGCGGCGCCGATCCCGACATGGTCGATGAGCTGACCCGCAAGAAGCTCAACGTCGTTCACCCCGACGAGGTCATCGTCACCCTCGACTAATCCGGCGTCACCCGCTTGCCACTGACGGAACCGTTTCGGATGCGGTACGTTCTGGTCGTTCGGGGGACGTAATGACATGGTGATGGGGAGCGCGCGCGACGGCGGCGTGGCGGACATTCGTCCCGTCGCTCCGGAGGGGGCGGGCCGGCCACACATGTTCGATGCGGGTGACCAGCGGCTGATCCACGCCATCGTGCTGCTGATGATCGTCGAGCGCTCGGCGGAGGTGCAGCCGCTCTTGCTTCAGGCGATGGCGGCGCGCGCCAGCGGCCTGATCCTGTTCGATGCCGATGGCTGCCCGGTCTTTATTGACGATGGCGCGCGCGCGTTCTTTGCCGCGCGGGACGGCCTGTGCCTCAACGGGACTGGCTTTGTGACCGGGCGCGGGCCGGAGACCCGCCGACTGCAGCTGATGATCGCGCGCGGCCTGACCGGGTCGACCCAGATAACACCGCCGGTGCGCCGCATGCAGATGCTGGTGACCCGCAGTTCGTTATGCCGCCCCTATTTGGTTCGGGTGCTGACCATTGCCCAACCTCGGGGGCATGCGCCTGGCAGCATCGCCTGCGCCGTCCATATCCACGATCTCGCCGCGATCCATGTGCCGGACCGCTTGCTGCTGCGCGAGATATTCGGGCTGACCCGGCGTGAGGTGGATCTGGCGATCGAGTTGGTGCGGGCGGGGGGACTGGCACCCGCCGCCGCGGCCACCGGCACGGCCGCTGCCATTGCGCGCGGCGATGACACGCCGGCCGCTGATCGGCAGGCCAAGCCATGGCCAGCGGCATTGGCGAAGGTGGATACGCAATTGCGCACGATCGAGGCGGGCGTTGAGCGCATGCGCGCGGCAAAGACCGATGCGGAACGCGATGCTATCGCGGCGGGCGTGGAAGCCGAACAAAAGCGCTATGCCGCCGCGCTCTACGGTCAATATTCAGCTGCACTGCGCACCACCAGCGGCTTTGCGAGCAGCAAGGGCAAGGCCGGCTCGCTTGAGCCGTTGCGGGTGTTCGAGGAACTGGCGCAGGCTCATGAAAGGCGACTGAAGGCGGTCGAAACCAAGGCCAAGGCGCTGCGTGGCGGTGCCATCGGGTTCGTGCCGACGCCGATCGATCGGTCGCAGCAGGACGTGATGAGCCGGGTCGCCGGCTTCTTCATCCCGTCCGCGAATGCCGCCATTGCGCTGAGCGTCTATAATGTGTGCAACCGCAAGCCGTTCAACGCCGCCGCCTGTGCCACGGCGACGGCGCAGGGCGTCAGCCAGGGCAACGCTGCCTATGCGACATACAATAGCTGCTGGGCCAAGCAGGAAGGCGTCCGGCCAAAATGGTGGCGCGCGACGCTGCGTGCGGCTTGTGCGACTGCGCTGGGCGTGCGGCTGGCGTAACGCGGTGCGCCGCACGCTGGCCGCAGCGAAATTCGCGTGATCTGAACCCCCGGCGCGGCTATCGCGGTGCCCGGGGGGCTTTATGGGAGCAGCGGTTCAACCGGGCGATCGGCTCGACTGGCTCGACTATGCGCGCTTCGCGTCCGCGCTGGTCGTGATGCTCTATCACTATCTGGTCGTGGGAACCGACCCGCGGATCGCGCCGGATGTTTCGGGGTTTGGGCTGGCTGCGGAAATCGCCAGCTATGGCCCGATCGCCGTATTCGCGTTCATGCTGATCAGCGGCATGGTGATCACCCAGGTGGCGCAGCAACAGGATGCAGCAACCTTTGCGGTGCATCGAATCGTGCGCATCTATCCGCTTTATCTGTTCGCAATGATCCTGACTGCAAGCATCGGTTTGTTCGGGCCGGAGCGATTCCATACGACGTGGCGCGAGTTGCTGGCCAACCTGTTCATCAACGCGCCCCTGTTCGGGGAGCGCTATGTCATTGGCATCACCTGGACGCTGGTGCTGGAGGTGGCATTCTACATCGCGGTGTTCGGCGCGATTGTTTCGGGAATGATGCACCGGGTGCAGTATCTCGTCGCGGGATGGGTGATGCTGCTGTTCGCCGGACTCTTCCTGCCGTGGCGGTTGCCGCTGCTGAGCTGGGAATACGCCTTCATCGCTTCGGGCGCGGTGCTGGCACTGTGGTATCAGCGGCGGAACGCGCGGTTAAATCTGGCGCTGCTCGCGCTCTCGCTGGTTCCGGGGCTGGGATATGTTGTCAATACGGCGCGGGCGAGCGGATTTGACCCCTATATCGGAGTGGCGATCACACTGGGGATCGTCGGACTTTTTCTAGGGATGCGAGGCCGCAATCCGCGACTGCCCCATGCGCGGCGGATCGGGCTGATGACCTATTCGCTTTACCTGCTCCATTTTCGCATCGGGCTGACCTTCATGTTCTGGTGGATGACCGACGCGAACAAATGGTGGGTGGTGATCGGCACCTGCATCTTCATGGTCGCGCTGAGCTTTCTGGTGGATGATGTGATCGAGTTCCGCCTGCGCGGCCTGTGGAAGCAATGGGTGGCGCGCATCGTCGTTGCGCCGATTGCCGCGCTCTACCGGCGCTTGCGGCCAGTGCCAGCCGAACCGTAGCGTTAGATGCGTTCGATACTACCGGCGCTTGCCATTGCGCCCGGTGCAATATCCGGCCTATAGGGCCGCTTCCATCTTTCCCCAGGATGAGGATCATCGTGGCAAAATCCCCGGCCAAAGGCCGCATTATCGAACCAGCTCCGACCAACCGCGAGCGCCCAAACGAACCAAAACGGTACGAGGCCTCGAAGGAGGAGCTGCTCGAATTCTACCGCCAGATGCTGCTCATCCGCCGTTTCGATGAAAAGGCGGGCCAGCTCTACGGCCTCGGCTTCATCGGCGGCTTCTGTCACCTGTATATCGGGCAGGAAGCGGTCGCAGTCGGCCTGCAGTCGGCACTGGATGGCGACAAGGATTCGGTGATTACCGGCTATCGCGACCATGGCCACATGCTCGCATACGGCATCGATCCCAAGGAGATCATGGCTGAGCTGACCGGTCGCGCTGCAGGCATCAGCCGCGGCAAGGGCGGGTCGATGCACATGTTCTCGACCGAGAAGAAGTTCTACGGCGGCCACGGCATCGTCGGCGCGCAGGTCTCGCTCGGCGCCGGCCTTGCCTTTGCGCACAAGTATCGCGGTGACGGTGGCGTCGCCATGGCCTATTTTGGCGACGGTGCCGCGAACCAGGGTCAGGTCTATGAGACCTTCAACATGGCCGAGCTGTGGAAGCTCCCGATCATCTTCGTGATCGAAAACAATCAGTACGCCATGGGCACCAGCGTCAACCGTGCCTCGTCCGAGGATCAGCTGTACAAGCGCGGCGAGAGCTTCCGCATTCCGGGCATCCAGGTCGACGGCATGGACGTGCTGGCGTGCCGTGGTGCAGCCGAGGAAGCGCTGGCGTGGGTCCGTGCGGGCAAGGGGCCGATCATCCTGGAGATGAAGACCTATCGCTATCGCGGCCACTCGATGTCCGATCCGGCCAAGTACCGCTCGCGCGACGAGGTGCAGTCCGTGCGCGAGAAGAGCGACCCGATCGAGGGCGTGAAGAAGGAACTGGAGGCGATCGGCGTCAAGGAAGACGAGCTGAAGGCGATCGAGGCCGAGATCCGCAAGGCGGTGAACGAGTCGGCCGACTTTGCCGAGCAGGCACCCGAGCCGGATCCGGCCGAGCTGTATACCGACGTTCTGGTGGAGACGTACTGAAATGGCGATCGAGCTGAAAATGCCCGCGCTCTCGCCCACGATGGAAGAGGGAACCCTCGCCAAGTGGCTGGTGAAGGAAGGCGATACGATCAAGTCGGGCGACATCATCGCCGAGATCGAAACCGACAAGGCGACGATGGAATTCGAAGCGGTCGATGAAGGCACGATCGCGTCGATCCTGGTGGCCGAGGGCACCGACGGGGTGAAGGTCGGCACCGTGATCGCGACGATCGCGGCGGAGGGCGAGGATGCCTCGGCTCCTGCGCCTGCCGCTGCTCCGGCACCTGCGCCGGAAGCGCCCAAGGCTTCGGAAGAGCCGAAAAAGGCTGATAACGGCACCAAACAGCTTGCCAGCGACAAGGCGGCAAGCGTGGCCGATCCGGAGGTCCCGGCGGGCACCGAGATGGTCAAGACGACCGTCCGCGAAGCGCTGCGCGATGCGATGGCCGAGGAAATGCGCTCGGACGATCGCGTGTTCGTGATGGGCGAGGAAGTCGCGGAATATCAGGGCGCCTACAAGGTGACCCAGGGTCTGCTCGACGAATTCGGTCCGCGCCGTGTGATCGACACGCCGATCACCGAATATGGCTTTGCCGGCATCGGTTCGGGCGCGGCGATGGGCGGCCTCAAGCCGATCGTCGAGTTCATGACGTTCAACTTCGCGATGCAGGCGATTGACCACATCATCAACTCGGCTGCGAAGACCAATTACATGTCCGGCGGCCAGATGCGCTGCCCGATCGTGTTCCGCGGTCCCAACGGTGCGGCGAGCCGCGTCGGCGCGCAGCACAGCCAGAATTATGGCCCGTGGTATGCCAGCGTTCCGGGCCTGATCGTGATCGCGCCCTATGATGCGGCGGATGCCAAGGGGCTGCTCAAGGCGGCGATCCGGTCGGAAGACCCGGTCGTGTTCCTTGAGAATGAGCTGATGTACGGGCGCAGCTTCGACGTGCCCAAGCTGGACGATTGGGTGCTGCCGATTGGCAAGGCCCGCATCGTCCGCGAGGGCAAGGACGTCACGCTGGTCAGCTATTCGATCGGCGTCGGCGTTGCGCTGGAAGCCGCCGAGAAGTTGGCGGAAGAGGGCATCGATGCCGAAGTGATTGACCTGCGCACGCTGCGCCCGCTCGACACCGACACGGTGCTCAAGAGCCTGAAGAAGACCAACCGCATGGTGGTGGTCGAGGAAGGCTGGCCGGTCTGTTCGATCGCCTCGGAAATCATCGCGGTGTGCATGGAGCAGGGCTTCGACGATCTCGACGCCCCGGTGATCCGCGTGACCAACGAGGATGTGCCGCTGCCTTATGCCGCGAACCTTGAAAAGCTCGCGCTGATTACCGCCGACAAGGTGGTCGCCGGGGTGAAGAAGGTTACCTATCGCTGAGACTTGGAGCCCCTCTCCTGACGGAGAGGGGCTTAATCCCATTCAGCAGGTCGACGCGGTTTCGCCGCTGACCTGGTACACGCCATTGGTGCCGCCCACGGTATCGCGGCGATCGCGCACCATCATCGATGCTTCCTCACGGAAGCTCGTGTTGGGGGCAAGGGCCGCGCGGAACAGCGGCTGATATTCGTAATAGACTTCGACATACATGGTGACGCCATCGCTCGGTGCGGTCGCGAGGCGCCCGGTCTTGCCCATGCCATTGAGGTTTGCGGTGCCCGCCGCGCCATAAGCAGACGCCTGCGATGTCTTGTTGCCGCGGCAGCGTTGCCAGCGGATGCGGTTCTTGCCGCTGTTGGCGGGATCTGGCTCAAGGCTCGAGATGATCACCCGACCGTTGCGGAACAGGTCCAGTTCCCCCGACTGGAGGCCGGCGCCGGTCAGCAGGTCGTTGATATCGGCTTCGCTGATCGTCTTTGCCTGAAGCTGGCTGCCCGACCCGATCCGCGCGGCGTTGTCGGCAAGGTGCAGCGCGATCTGGCTGATCCGCATCCGGCTGGTGATGTAGCTGGTCAGCTCGGCCCCGACGAGGCTGAGCGTCAGCAGCAGCGGTAGCGACAGCGCGAATTCGAGCAGAGCAAGGCCGCCCTGGTCCCGCCCGAGCGTTCGCAGGTTGCGGCGCTGCCAGGAGAGGCGGGCGCTCACAGCAGACACAGCCCTAGCAATCCGAGGCCACAGCTTGCCGTAGGGGTCGGGCTCGGCGTGGGGCTGGCCGAGCTGCTGGAGGTTGGCGTCGGAGACGGGGAACCGGTGTTCACCGGCGTCGGCGATGCCTCGATCGCAGCCGGGCAGTTGCGGACCTGGCTGGTGCCGTAGCTACTCTGATCGCCATAAGGCTGGTTGCGCAACACGGTCGACGCGGTGACTGTGGTCGTGCGCGACCCGCCGATCAGATTGTAGAGCGGGAAGACGCGTGGATAGCTGGCGGTGACGGTATAGAGCGTCGCGTCCTTTGCGCCGCCCTGACCGGCGTTACCGCCATCGCGGTCCCAGGCGTTATTGCGGTTGGCGTCCTGATAGGGTTCGCTGCCGTCGCAGACGCCATTGCCGTTGGTGTCGGTCCAGGTTTCGGCACGGGCGGCCGAAGCCTCAGAGAAAGTGCGGTAATAGCGGCGGTTGATGGTGATCGTGGCGTTGTTCGCCAGCGCCTTGACCTGCGCTTTCACCTTCTCGTCCAGAGCATTCTGCGCCGACACTTCGCTAGCGCTTTCCAGCGTGGAGTCGCGCGCGGTTTTCTGCACCACGCCCTGCAGCGCTGCGCGGGTGTAGAGCGTGTGGGCGACGTCGAACGCGCCCAGCAGCACGAGCCCAAGGACGGGTGCCACCATCGCAAACTCGACGATGGTGGCACCCGACTCGTCGCGCCGGAGCGCGCCGGGGGCAAAGCGACGGAGGGAGAATCGCCGCTTCACCGGGTAAGCCTCAACTGGGAAATCTGGTCCGCGATCGAGCGGAAGGTGTTTTGCAGGTCGGTCGCGTTACGCGCGGCGAAATAGCGGCCGGGCGTGGCGCAGCTTTGCATCATCCCCTCGATGGTCGTGCTCGACGCGCCGAACCAGATTACCCAAAGAGTAATGTTCTTGTTCTTGACCGCCGTGCAGATCGCCTGGGTGCGGGCATTGACCTGCTGCGTGATCGTGCCGGTGGTCAGACAGCCCCCGGTGGGCGCGCTCGATGGGTCGGTCGTGCGGCGGTCGAGCCACGGGAAGCCATAGGCCGCATAGTCGGTGTCGCCCGTGCAGGCCTCACCGTCGGTCATGAAGATCAGGTGGCGTTCGATCTCGCCGCCCTGCGAGGTGTATTCATTCTCCGAGCGAAAGATCCCGGTCGGCGAAATGAAGCGCGCGCCCCACAACAGGCCGATGTCGTGATAGGTGTTGCCGTTAGGGGTAAGGCCATCGACATAGGATTCGAAGGTCGAGGCGGTCGGCCACGACTGGAGCTTTTTCGCCTCTTCCGGGCAATAATAGGGGACATTGTTGTAATAGTCGGCCGTCGTAAGCGCTTCGTTCCGGTCGAGTTCCGACCAGTAATATTGCACGTCGCGCGCAAAGATCGCGCCGGGAAGGGCCGGTCCCCACAATGTGCTCGGGTCGCCCGAATTCGGGACGAGATCGATGTCCAGATCCTTGGCCCCCGATGGGATCGGGCTGTAGCTGGATTGCGAGACCGTCTGGCGCTCTTCGATACAGCCGTCCCAGGTCAGGCTGCGCGCGGCACCCTGATAGCCGATCGGCAGGCTGACCGAATTGTTCCAGCTGGTGCCGTTCTTCAGGCCGCTGATATTGTGCGTGATCTGGGCATAGCGCCAGCGGTTGAAGGTCTGGGTGGTCGTCTCGGTCCCGGTATCGGTGCGCGTCCAGTAACGCGTGACCACCACGTCACGGCTGCGCCGCTGAATGCGGCAGCGATCGTCACTGCTGCGATAGCTGGCCCGGTATTCGTAGCGCCAGCCGTCCTGCTGAGTTTCCCAAGTGGTGGTGCGTGGGTTCCCGCTTCCTTCCTGATAATTTTGGGTCGAGGGCGATCCGGTGTAGTTGATTTCACCGTCCGGCGGCACCTGGCTGCTGCACCAGCTGCTGGTGACGTCATAGGTCGTGCTGATCGTGCTCCAGCCGCTCGTGCTGCCCTGCTGAATGTTCGGGCTGCCGGTTTCGGTTGCGCTGCCCTGGCTCCACGTCGTCGAGGTCGACGTGGTGAACTGCGCCTCGCGCGACTGGTAGGGCCAGCTATCGGCGATGAAGCTGGTCGGCAGGAGCTTTCCGACGTTGACGTTGGTCGCATAGGGCATGAAGCCGAAGCGGATCTGGACCGTGCTGCTGGTCCCGCCGGATGGCGCGCCGCCTGCGCAATTCTCCGCCGTGTCGAGCCGCGCGACGATTTCGTAGAAGCATTTCACCGCCGACTTGAGCGCTTGCATCTTGGTCTGGCTGTCGGTTGAAACCGCCTTGCTGCCCATCGACCCGGTCGTATCGAGCACGAACATCACGTCGGTGTTGGGCAAGCGCATTTCGGCGTCGCAGGTGACGCTGAGCGTTTCGGTCGTCTTGCCCAGCACGCGCATCAGCGTCATCGGCAGCGTCGCGCTGGCGGTTCCGGTGACCTTGCCTGCGCTTTCGGTGAAGCTACGCGTGACCGAGGCAGCGCCATAGGGGCTGGCCTGAATATTCGCGTCGAAGAAGCGTTCCGCCGCCGTGCGTGCGGCATAGCTGTTGAACGCCCAGGTACCGCCGCCCATCTGCTTGCGCCCGGCGAGCGCGCCGGCGTCACAGGCATGTTGCAGGCGCGTCTTGACGATGTACATGCGGCTCAGATCGACACCGCCGCCGACCATGCCCGCCAGCGGGATCAGCGACGCGGCAATGATTGCAAGCGTGTTGCCGCGCTTGTCGCGCGCAAGTGCAGCCATGCTGCTACGGGCGCTGGTCAGGACGGTTGAGCGCGACGGCATGCTATGGGATCCCCGGTTCCTGGATCCGCTATGCGCGAAATTGGGCTAACGGGGATTGAAGGCGCATGGTTAATGCTGGGGTTACCAATATGTGGCGCGGAGCGGGCCGGTGATCGACGTCGAACGGCGGTTGGTGCTGACCTATATGCCGACGCCTGAAGCGAGGGCGGCGCTGGCGGCGCTGTTCGCGCTGGACGACAAGCTCGCCGAGACACTGCGCACGACCAGCGAGCCGATGTTGGGGCAGATCCGGATGCAATGGTGGCAGGATGCGCTGGCGAAGCTCGATAGCGCGCCGCCGCCGCCCGAGCCGGTGTTGCAGGGCGTGGCGCGCGATGTCTTGCATGCCGGGGTCACCGGGGCGGCGGTGGGAGAGATCGTCGACGGCTGGCGCGTGTTGCTGGAGGCTGAGCTCGATGATGCGGCGCTGCGGGCGCATGGGGCGCGGGGGCGGGCGCTGTTTGCGCTGGCCGGGCGGGTCGCGGGGGCGGCTAAAACTGATCCGCTGGAGCTAGCGGGAGAGGGGTGGGCGCTGGCCGACCTTTCCGTGAAATTGAGCGATCCAGCCGAGGCTCTGGCGGCGCGCCGGATGGCGGATGCGGCACTGGCACAAGCCTGTTCGGCCCGGTGGAGCCGGAATGGGCGGGCGCTGGGGGCGATGGCGCAGCTCGCTCGGATGGATCTGGCAGGCGTGCCGGTCGGAGCGCCGAAGCGGACGCTTCGGGCATTGTGGCACCGGATTTCCGGACGCTGAGCGCTTGCTGCCGCTGGGGAAGGCGTTAGCCTGCTGCTGCGACGGGGGAGAGTCGGGATGTGGCGGTATCTGGCAGGCGGGGTTGCGGCGTTGTTGATGGCGGGAGCCGGGGTGTTCCTGTTTCAGAGCCGGGCGACCCCCGATCCGTTGCCGACACCGCCCCCGGCCCGAACTGCCCAGGCTGCGGCGGAACCGGAGGCTGAACTGGCCGAGGTTCCGCAAGCGCCGGACCGGACCCGGGAGGAAAAGCGGTTCGATCGCAACGACAAGGACAAGAACGGGCTGATCTCGCTCGCCGAACTGCAACAGCCGCGGCGCAAGGCCTTTGCCAAGCTGGACAAGAATGGCGACGGGCGGCTGTCGTTCGAGGAATGGACGGTGCGGACCAGCGACAAGTTTGCTGCCGCCGACAAGGACAAGTCGGGCACGCTGACCCGCGCCGAATTTGCCACCACCGCGCCGAAGCGTAAGCCCAAGACCACCCCGCGCTGCGACTGTCGGGCCGAGGTGGCCAAGGCGCTGGCCGAGGCGGAGGAGTAGCTCAGGCAGCCTTTAGCCATTCCGCAAAGGCCGCGCGGGCGCGGGCGGTGTAGAGCAATTTGCGGTCTGCCTTTTTGGTCCGACCCTCGATCGGGGGCATCAGGCCGAAATTGACGTTCATCGGCTGATAGGTCTCGACCTCCGCCCCGCCGGTGATGTGGCCCAGCAGCGCGCCGAGCGCGGTTTCGACCGGGGGTGGCGTTAGGTCGCGGCCGAGAATTTCCGCCGCGGCAAAGCGGCCAGCGAGCAGGCCGATCGCGCTGCTTTCGACATAGCCCTCGCACCCCGTGACCTGCCCGGCGAAGCGGATATGCGGGCGGCTCTTCAGGCGCAGCGTCGGATCGAGCAGCTCGGGCGAGCGGATGAAGGTGTTGCGGTGGAGGCCGCCCAATCGCGCGAACTCGGCATTTTCGAGGCCGGGGATGGTGCGGAACAGGCGGACCTGCTCGGCATATTTGAGCTTGGTCTGGAAGCCGACCATGTTCCACAGCGTGCCGGTCGCATTGTCCTGCCGTAGCTGGACCACGGCATAGGGCCAGCGGCCATTGGGGAATTCGTCACACGCGGTGCGCGGGTCGTCGAGCCCGACGCCCTTCATCGGGCCGTAGCGCAGCGTATCGACGCCGCGCTCCGCCATCACCTCGATCGGCATGCAGCCTTCGAAATAGGGGACGTTTTCCCAGTCCTTGAACGCGCTCTTCTCGCCGTCGAGCAGGCCCTGATGGAAGGCGAGATACTGCTCCTTGGTCATGGGGCAGTTGATGTAATCCTTGCCATTCCCGCCCGGGCCGACCTTGTCCCAGCGCGACTGGAACCACGCCTTGTCCATGTCGATGCTCTCGAAATGGACGATCGGGGCGATGGCGTCGAAAAAGGCGAGGGCGTCGCTGCCGGTGGCTGCACCGATGCTGTCGGCGAGGCCGGGGGCGGTGAGCGGGCCGGTGGCGACGATGGTCAGCCCCTCGGCCGGAAGCTGGTCGATGCGTTCGCGCACGATGGTGATGTTGGGATGCGCTTCGAGCGCCGCGGTGACGCCGTCGGAGAACAGGTCGCGGTCCACTGCCAGCGCCGAGCCGGCCGGCACCTTGTGGGCGTCACCCTGCGCCATGATCAGCGAGCCGAGGTCGCGCATCTCCTGATGCAGCAGGCCGACGGCGTTACGCTCGGCATCGTCGGAGCGGAAGCTGTTCGAGCAGACCAGTTCGGCAAGGCCATCGGTCTGGTGCGCGGGGGTCATGTCGCCGCCGCCGCGCATTTCGGACAGCTTTACGCGGATGCCGGCATTGGCCAGCTGCCACGCGGCTTCGGATCCGGCGAGGCCGCCGCCGATGATATGGACTTGATGGCTATTCATGAGGATCGAGCCTGACACCCTTTGGTGGGGAAACTGACAAAAAATGCGGGTTGTCATGCGCGTGCTTGACACGTGTCCGGTGGTGCCGGACCCCTGCCAAGCCCTTACGCCAAGGGGAGGCTTGTAGGAAAGGGGAAGCGATGGGGTGGCTGTTCGGGGCGGCGGTGGTCGCGGGGGCGAGTTACTGCCTGGAAGCGTGGGGGCTGATCGATCCGGGCGTGTGGGGTCCGGTGTGGAAGACGAGTGGCGTGGCGCTCCTGGCGATCTGGGCGGCGACGCGGGCGCGGAGCGCGGACGGGTGGTTGCTGACGGGGGCGCTGGCACTGGGCGCGCTGGGCGATCTGTTGCTGGAGACGCACGGGCTGGTCGTCGGCGGCGCGGCATTTGCGGCGGGGCATGTGATGGCGTGCGTGCTGTATTGGCGCAATCGGCGGGCGGTGCTGTCGCCGAGCCAGAAGGCGTTCGGGTGGCTGCTGGCCCCGGCGACGATCGGGATTGCGGCGCTGTTTGCGGCACCCGGCGGCGGGGCGGTGCAGGCGGGGGCCTATTCGGCGTTTCTGGGCGTGATGGCGGCGCTGGCGTGGACGAGCCGCTTTCCGCGCTATCGCGTCGGGCTGGGTGCGGTGTTGTTCGTGGTGTCGGATTTGCTGATCTTCTCGCGCTTTGGGCCGCTTGAGGGATCGGTGATTCCGGGGTTGCTGATCTGGCCGACCTATTTTGCGGCACAGGCATTGATTGCGTGGGGGGTCAGCGGGGCGTTGACTAATCCCCCTCCCGCTTGCGGGAGGGGTTAGGGGAGGGCCTTTCCGGTCGGGCTGCGCTATGTGGGGACAGGTTCTCCCCCGGCCCCTCTCGCAAGCGGGAGGGGAGTTTGGCACTCTTCACTGGCGAGCGGTGCGCATGCGTTCCGACTTCTGCTGAATAACCGCCAGCACGTTACGCGACACGTCGCCGACCAGCAACTCGCCCCACAGCTGCCCGTACCAGTTGACCGGAGTCTGGACCCAATAGTTGGTCGTCAGCGTCAATCGTGTGCGGCCATCGTCGAGCGGTTCGAGAAGGTAGCCGCCATCGGTGATGCGGTAGTGCGGGCTGTCGGGCAGAAGGTGGCGATCCTGCATTGCCCAGGCATCCATGTCGGTTTCGTCGAAGCGGAAATTCCACCACAGGCGCCGGGCGGGTTGCCAGTCGCTCACGACTTCCTTGAAGCGGATACCGTCCTGCCATTCGACACGACGGGTCGCACCCAATCCATCTCGGTCGAGGCTTGCCCCGACCGGACGCGGGAGGCCGATGATATTCTGGGAGACAGTCCATGTCCCGGCGCCCGGCGCGATATGCCGGACGCCTCGGGCGTGATGCCAGACCGTCGCAGGGTCGGCATCGATGACAATGCTGCGCGTGATGCTGCCACTGTCGCGAGGCAGGGGGATCATCGGTTCGACCTGCATCACGACGAGCGGAATGAGCAGCAGCGTCGAGGCGCGGAATACGTTTTCGGTAGGCTCGCGCCGGTCTCGCAGCCGCCAGGTGATGTAACCACCAAGCGTGCTGAGGGCGAGCCAGAACGGGGCGAGCATAAGGATACAGATCACGCCTTCGCGCAAGAACACGATGGATGCCACGACCACCGCTCCGAAGAGGCTGAAGGGTACGCCGGCGGTGTAGAAGCTGCGACCGCGTTCCGCGAGCGGATCGCCGACATAGGTGATGAACGCCGTCACTGCGGCGGGGAGGACAAGGAGGAAGGTGAAGCTGATCAGGCCCGATGGGTTGACCGACTCGATCAGGAGATAGACGCCCAGGGCGAACGAGAGGCCGAGGGCGGTTGCTGCAAGGATGCGGATCGCTGCCGCACGGTGAGGGCGTCTCTGGTCCATGTTCATCCCTTTTATCTGTTGTTTCGGTAAAAACAGAAGCCACTAGATGTGGTTGTGCCGCGTGTGGGTGGGGCTTCAGTCCTTCTTGGATGCCCCCGGGATGAACCGCGCGACCTTGCCGCCCAGCTTCATGAGCGTGACCAGTGTCGGCTTGGGTAGCACGCGGACCTGGTCGTACCAGCCGCCGAGTGTGCCGATGAATTCGTGCATCCGCGTGACGCGCTCGCGGACCTGGGGCGGGGCGCTCTGGTCGGCGGCGAGGCGCTGGGCGAGTTCGCCGAGGAGTTGAACGGTGGGGTCGATCTCGCGCCGCTTGCGCTCGGCGACGATGCGCATGAGCATGTCCCACAGGTCGGTTTCGGCGACGAAATGGTCGCGGCGATCCCCCTCGACATGCACGCGGCGGACGATGCTGTAGCCTTGCAACTCCTTCAGCCCGGTCGAGACGTTGGAGCGGGCGAGGCCGAGCGTCTCGACAATCTCGTCGGCGTGGAGCGGGCGGTCGGCGAGGTAGAGCAGGGCGTGGATCTGCGCGACGGAGCGGTTGACACCCCAATGCGTTCCCATCTCACCCCAGTGGAGGATGAAGGCCTTGGCGTCGGGATGCTCTGCGAACCGGGTCATGATGTAATTTCTGTAATTACAGAAATAAGGAGAGTCAACATGATCGATCATATGGGCGTGGCGGTCGCCGATGCGGCGCGGTCCAAGGCATTTTACGAGGCGGCGCTGAAGCCGCTGGGGATGAAGTGCCTGACCGAAATTCCGGCGGACGAAAACGGCTCTGGCGGTGCTGCCTATGGGTTTGGCGTCGAGGGCGGTGGCCAGTTCTGGATCGGTGATAATGAGGCGGTAGGCGAGGGGACGCATGTGGCATTCCGCGCCGAGACGCGCGCGCAGGTCGACGCCTTTTATAAAGCCGCGATTGCGGCGGGGGCGCGCGACAACGGCGCGCCGGGACTGCGGCCGCACTATGGCCCGAACTACTATGCCGCTTTCGTCTATGACCCCGACGGCATCAATCTGGAAGCCGTGTGCTACGCAGATGAGTGAGCGGTGACCGCGTTTACCATCGGCTATGAGGGGACGACGCTCGACGCGTTTCTCGCCGCGTTGGAGCGGGCGGGCGTACGACGCGTGATCGATGTGCGGCAATTGCCGCTATCCCGACGTCCCGGTTTCTCCAAGTCGTCGCTGGCGGCGGCGCTGGCTGAGCGGGGCATCGGCTATATTCATCTGAAGGCGCTGGGGACGCCCAAGCCCGGGCGCGATGCGGCGAAGAAGGGCGATCGGCGGACGCTGGAGGCGGTTTATGCCGGGCAGCTCGAGCTGCCGGAGGCGCAGGCGGCGGCGGCGCGGATGCGCGACCTGATCGCGGAGATGCCGAGTGCGTTGCTGTGCTTCGAGCGCGATCCGTGTGTTTGCCACCGGACACTGTTGCTGGAGGCGGAGGGCGAGGGTGTTGAGGTGGTGGATTTGTTTGCCGATCCTATATCGCCGGTATGATCAGTCGCCCGCTATCGCCCTCGTCCCGCGTCGAAGAGGTTCACGCCGAGTTTCAGCGTGAAGTGCTCGCCGAAAAGGCCGCCACGCTTGGCCGGGCTGGTCGGGTGCTTGAGGCGGCGCTGGCGGCGCTGCGTGACGCCGGGCCGGACGACGATCGCGTCGCGCTGGTGCAGGCGGCAGCGGATGCGGCGCATCGTTACCTGATCCAGCGCGAGGTTTGCGGCATCCATGGGCTGGGTGCACCGCTGGATGACTTTGCGGTGCCGGGTGAAGTGCGGGTGCGGATCGGGGCGCAGTCTCAGCCGGCGACCGGCAGTGCGACCGAGCCGTCTTAGGTGCGTTCCAGCGGGGAATAGGCGATCACGGTTTCCAGCGTCAGCGCGCCGTAGAGGTGCGGGAACTCTGCACCGCCACGTGAGACTTCCCATCGGATCGCGTCGCCAAGCGCCTCAAGATCGACTGCCGCAACCCACAGGTCCGGCTGGTCGGCGAAATGCTTGTCGACGGTCTCGGTCAGCTGGGCAGCGGTGGAGAGGTGGATATAGCCGTCCTGAATGTCGATCGGTGCGCCTTCGAAGCTGCCGGCTTCGAGATCGGCCATCTGCGGGGCGGTCAGCACCTTATAGGCGGTGGTGGGGCGGGTCATTCCCCGCCCTCCGGCCCGGCGGCCAGGTCGTCGCCGGGGGTGGCGTCGGGCAGAGCGGCAGTTTCGGTTTCGCCGTCGGCCAGATTGACCTCGGCGTCCTCCTCACTCTCCTCGATCCGGGCTGCCGAGACGACATGCTCGTCCTGCGCGACGTGGAACAGGCGCACGCCGGCCGAGCCGCGGCCGATGACGCGCAGCGAGCTGAGCGGCAGGCGGATCATCTTGGCCTGATCGGTCACGAGCATCAGCTGGTCCGACTGGGTCGCCGGGAAGCTGGCCAGCACCGCGCCGTTGCGGGCGATATTGTCGATATTGGTGATGCCCTGACCGCCACGACCGGTGCGGCGATATTCATAGGCCGAGCTCATCTTGCCATAGCCATTGGCGCAGACGGTGAGGATGAACTGCTCCTTGGCGCGTAGCTCCTCGAACCGTTCGGGCGACAGGTCGGGCTCGCCTTCCTTCTCCGCCTTCCACGGGGCGAAGCGCAGATACGCCTCGCGCTCTTCGGCGGTGGTGCCGACGCGGTGGAGGATCGACAGCGAGATCACCTGATCGTCGCCGAGCAGGCGCATGCCGCGCACGCCGGTCGAGTTGCGGCTCTGGAATTCGCGGACCTCGTCGCCGGCGAAGCGGATCGCCTTGCCCGCACGGCTGGCGAGCAGCACGTCGTCGCCTTCGTCAAGCAGGGCGACGCCGATCAAGCGATCGTCCTCGTCCTCACCCTCGAACTTCATCGCGATCTTGCCGTTGCTGGGCACGTTGGTGAACGCGTCCATGCTGTTGCGGCGGACATTGCCCTTGGCGGTCGCGAACATGACGTGGAGCTTGCCCCACTCGCTCTCATCTTCGGGCAGTGGCAGGACGGTCGAGATGGTTTCGCCGGCTGCGAGCGGCAGCAGGTTGATCATCGGACGTCCGCGCGTGGCCGGGCCACCTTCGGGCAGCTTCCACACCTTCATGCGATAGACGCGACCGAGGGTGGAGAAGAACAGCACCGGGGTGTGAGTGGAGGTCACGAACAGCTCGGTGATCGCGTCTTCGTCCTTGGTCGCCATGCCAGCGCGGCCCTTGCCGCCGCGCGCCTGGGCGCGGAAGGCGTCGAGCGGGGTGCGCTTGATATAGCCCTGCATGGTCACGGTGACGACCATGTCCTCGCGCTCGATCAGGTCTTCGTCCTCGATCCCGTCGGCGGCGGCGGCGATTTCGGTGCGGCGCGGAGTGGCGTAGAGGTCACGGACGGCGACCAGCTCCTCACGCAGCACTTCGTAGAGCTTCGCGCGGTTGGCGAGGATTTCGAGCAGCTCGGCGATCGAATCGGCGAGTTCCTTGAGTTCGTCACCGATTTCGTCGCGGCCGAGCGCGGTCAGGCGGTGCAGGCGCAGGTCGAGGATCGCGCGGACCTGAACGTCCGACAGGCGATAGGTGTCGCCCGAAACCTCGGTCTCGACCGCTTCGACGAGGCGGATATATGGCGCGATCTCGGCGATCGGCCAGTCGCGCATCAGCAGCGATTCGCGCGCCGCAGCGGGGCTGGACGAGCCACGGATGATGCGGACGACTTCATCGAGGTTGGTGACCGCGATCACCAGGCCGAGCAAGATGTGCGCCCGGTCGCGCGCCTTGGCGAGTTCGAACTTCGAGCGGCGGGTGATCACCTGCTCGCGGAACCTGACGAACGCCTCGATGATGTCGCGCAGGTTGAGCAGTTCCGGGCGGCCGCCGCGGATCGCGAGCATGTTGGCCGGGAAGCTCTGCTGCGCCGGCGTGTTGCGCCAGATCTGGTTGAGCACGACTTCGGGGGTGGCGTCGCGCTTGAGGTCGATGACGATGCGCACGCCTTCGCGGCTCGACTCGTCACGGATGTCGCTGATCCCCTCGACCCGCTTTTCCTTGGCGGCTTCGGCGATCTTTTCGACCAGGGCGTTCTTGCCCTGCTGATACGGGATTTCGGTGAGGACGATCGAGCGGCGCTCACCGCGCTGTTCGGTGATGTAGCGGCTGCGCACGATGATCGAGCCGCGGCCCGACTGGTACGCGCTGCGGCAGCCCGAACGGCCGAGAATCTGCGCGCCGGTCGGGAAGTCCGGACCGGGGACGATCTCCATCAGCTCTTCGATCGTGATCGCGCCATTGTCGATGTACGCGAGGCAGGCGTCGACCACTTCGCCGAGATTATGCGGCGGGATGTTGGTCGCCATGCCGACCGCGATGCCGCCCGCGCCGTTGACGAGCAGGTTGGGATAGCGGGCGGGCAGGACGGTCGGCTCGCTTTCGGAGCCGTCATAATTGTCCTGGAAGTCGACCGTGTCCTTGTCGATATCGTCGAGCAGCGACATCGCGACCTTGGCGAGGCGCGCTTCGGTATAGCGCATTGCGGCGGGCGGATCGGGATCCATCGACCCGAAATTGCCCTGACCGTCGATCAGCGGCACGCGCATCGCCCAGTCCTGGGCCATGCGCGCCATCGCGTCATAGATCGAGCTGTCGCCGTGCGGGTGGTATTTACCCATCACGTCACCGACCAGGCGGGCAGACTTGCGATAGGCGCGGCCGGGGAGATAGCCGCCCTCCTGCGCCGCATAGAGGATGCGGCGGTGGACCGGCTTCAGGCCGTCACGAACGTCGGGCAGCGCGCGCGCCACGATCACGCTCATCGCGTAATCGAGGTAGCTGGTCTTCATCTCGTCGACGATCGAGATGGGGGTGATATCGGAAGGGTCCGCGAGGACGGTCTCGTCGGTCAAGTTGCGATGCTTTCGATGGGTTGTGTCAGTGTTGTGACCGCTCTAGCCGTCCCGTGACCACCTGCCAAGCCCGCGCACCCGCGTGCGCGCGCACGCGAGGACTGGCGGCAGGGCGTCTCATTTCGGGAGCCCGCGCATTCAAAATGCGTTCAGCAGACGGGTGCGAAAGCGCGAACCGCGATACACCGCCTTGACCGGGCGGGACGGATTACTAGAGCGGGTCGAGTCAACCGCTACGCACAGATGCGTGAGGAGAGTTCCGGATGAAGTCTGTTTCCAAGGCTGCGCTTGCCGCGGCGGTTCTGCTGGCCGTGCCCTTTGCCGCGTCGGCACCCGCCGTCGCACAGAAAAAGCAGAAGGAAGAGGCGCCCAAGTACAAGCTGAGCGACGCCTTCCGCAAGTCGGCGACCGAGATTGAGGGGCTGATCAAGGCCAAGGACTATCAGGGCGCGGCGGGCAAGCTGGATGCGCTGGAGGCGCTGGCGACCAATGACGACGAGAAGTTCTTCGTCGCCAATTTCCGCCTGACCACCTCGGCGAACCTGAAGGACAATCCGACCACCATCCGCGCGCTCGACGCGCTGATCGCCAATCCGAAGAGCGATCCGGCGAATCTGGGTCAGTATTATTTTTTCCGCGGCGACATCACGCAGGGCATGAAGAAGCCGGCTGAGGCAATCCCGTTCCTGCTGAAGGCGCGTGAGCTGGGCTATGCGCCCAACGGTGCCAACCTCAACCTGCTGATCGCACAGGCACAGTTTGATGCCGGGCAGCTGGAAGCAGCGGTGAGCAGCATCGACGCCGCGATCAAGGTCGAGGAAGCGGCTGGCCGCAAGGCGCCGGTGGCATGGTACCGCATCGCGGTCGACCGCCTGTATCGCGGCGGCAAGAAGGCAGCGGCGAGCGAGTGGCTGGGGCGTCAGATGGCCGCCCACCCAAGCGCCGAGGGCTGGCGCGCGACGCTGCTGATCTACATGGAGCAGACCCGCGAAAAGGGTGTGCCGATGGACGCCGACCTGCAGCTCGACGTGCTCCGCCTGATGCGCGCCGCAAAGGCGATGGGCGGCGAGTTCGACTATCAGGAATATGCCGATCTGGCGCAGCGCCGCGGCCTTCCGTGGGAAGCGAAGGCAGTGATCGAGGAAGGTCGCGCGGCAGGCAAGATCCAGGCGACCAACGTGGCGATCAACGAGCTGTATCGCTCGGCAGTGGTGCGCGAAAAGGCCGAAGGGTCGCTGAGCGCCGAGGAAAAGACCGCGACCGCCGCAGCCAATGGCACGGCGGCGAAGAATGTCGCTGACGCCTATCTGGGCAGCCGCAACTTCACCAAGGCGGTCGAACTCTATCGCGTCGCGCTGCAAAAGGGTGGGGTGGACGCCAATCTGGTCAACACCCGCCTGGGCATCGCGCTGGCAATGCTGGGCCAGAAGGACGAAGCCAAGGCAGCGTTCGGGGCGGTGACCGCGCCGCCGCGTAATGAGATCGCCCGCTTCTGGACGACCTGGCTCGATCAGGCTCCGGCGGCCTGATTTCACGCTTACACCGAACCATGAGGGGCGGCCGCAGTGCCGCCCCTTTTTGATTCAGTCGACCGGTACGCCCGGCTGCGATTTCGACGTGCGGATGGTGAGCGACGTGCGGACGTGCGCGACATTGGGCGCGGTGGTCAGGCGGGTCGTGAGGAATTGCTGGAAGCTGCTGAGGTCGCGTGCGACGATCTTCAGGATGAAGTCGATATCGCCGTTGAGCATATAGCATTCGCGAATCTCGGGGATCGCGGCCACATGCGCCTCGAACGCCTCAAGATCGGATTCGGCCTGGCTTTTGAGGCTGACCATGGCAAAGACGGTGATCGTATAGCCCAACCAATTGGGGTCGAGATCGGCGTGGTAGCCGCGGATCGCGCCCTTTTCTTCCAGCGCGCGGACCCGGCGCAGGCATGGTGGGGCGGTCAGCCCGACGCGATCGGCCAGTTCGACATTGGTCATCCGCCCGTCATTCTGCAGATGTGCCATGATCTGACGGTCGATATCGTCGAAAGCCATTGATAATTCCCCTGCGCCACATGATTCGGTCGCACTGCGCGGGTTAGACATAATATAATTACTTGCAAGCGCAATTGTCCCACTATGCGACGGCACGCTTTCGGGACGAATTCTCCTGTTTCCACGGGGGCTTCGGGCGGGTTAAGGAATCCTTACCGGCCGATTTCCGGCCCGACTGGGCAGACCGTTTTTTGCGTTACGACGACACCCTGGAGACCGTTCTGGCCGGCGATGTTTCGACATCGTTCGGTAAGGCGTCGGCGTGGCGTCAGCTGGTCGACCTGATCGGTCGGCGCCGGATAGCGGCGGATGCGCGCGCGTTCAACCTGCTGCGCAGGATTCGCGACGATGTGCCGATCGGCGTGCGGGCGGCGAGCGCCCGTGCGCTGGAACATGGCAACCCGCCCGCGCCGCTGGTCGCCCTGTGCGCGCTCGACCATATTTCGGTCGCCGCGCCGCTGTTGCGGACGGCGCGGATGACGTCGGGGGAGTGGGTCGAGCTGTTGCCGCGCCTGTCTGCGGCGGCGCGATCGGTGCTCCGCGCCCGCCGCGACCTCCCGCCGGGAATCGAGCGCGCGCTGGAGACGTTCGGGCCGGTCGATTTCGTGGTGACGGGGACAGTTGCGGAGGTGGACGTGCCTGCGCCACCGGAGCCGGTCGCGGTTGCGGCGGTGGAGGCGGCTCCCGCCGAACCGGAAGTGCTGCCGCCGGTCGCCCCGGAGCCTGCATTCGAGGACGTCGCGTCCGACACTATGGTTGGGCCGAAACCGGTATCAGAAGCCGTCTCGCTCACGCCGGAGCCGGCTACTGCCCTGGAGACCGCGGCTGCCGAGGACGTTGCGCCGATCGGTGCCGAAATCACGGACGACATTAACGCCGCACCAGTGGACGCAAGCGACGACACGCTGCCTGCACCGGAGCCGGTCGCAGCGGTGGAACCGTCAGTGCCGGGTGCGTTGCCTGACCCGGTTGAAGAGGCTGAATCGACCGCTGCGGAGATCGCCAGTGCCGGTTCGGTGCTGGATGCGGTGGCGCGGGTCGAATCGCGGGTGCGGATGCGGTTGCGTCCCGTGCTCGAACCGGTCGAGCCGCCGCAGGCCGCCGAAGTGCCCGCCAACACGCTGCCCTTCGTCTCGGTCGGCGCGGCGGCGCTGGCGATCCCTGTGGTGGCCCGTGCGCTGGAGGGTGAGGGGCAAAGCGAACCGACCCCCGAGTCCGAGCCGACCCAAAGCGGGACCGACGCCGAACCATCTGTCGCATTGCCCCTTGCTGCCGAGTCCGGCGACGGGCACGCCACGGATATGGATGACGTTTTCATTCTGGGTAGCGCGCAAGGCGATACGATTGCGCCGGACACGCCGCACGACGAACCGGCGGGGCCGTTCGAGATCGCCGAGGTCGTCGCGCGGATCGACGCCTTTTACACGTTGCAGCAGGAGCGCGCCGCACACGCGCCGCAACCGTTGCGCGTCGACGGATTCCGCTTCGAGACCGACGAGCAGGGCGTGATCCGCTGGGTCGAGGGCGTGTCGCGCGCGCCGCTGATCGGCCTGTCGCTGGAGCTCAATGCGTCGGACGGCGCTTCGCGCGCCGATGGCGTTGCGGCAGGAGCGCTGCGTCAGCGCGCCGTGTTCAGCGATGCGCGGCTGATCGTAGTTGGCGGATCGGATGCGGCCGGCGAGTGGCGGATTTCGGGTGCGCCGGCGTTTGACCGCGCGACCGGGCGCTTCTCGGGCTATCGCGGCACTGCGCGCCGCCCGCGGCGGGAGGAAAGCGCGGTGCCTTCGACGCCGCCGCCATCCAGCCCAGCGGCGGATTCGCTGCGCCAGTTGATGCACGAGCTGCGCACGCCGACCAACGCGATTGCCGGCTTTGCCGAGATGATCGAGCGCGAGATGCTCGGCGATGCGCCGCCAGTCTATCGCGAACGCGCGGGGACGATCCGAATGCACGCGCGCGCGCTGCTCGCGGCGATCGACGATCTGGATATCGCGGCGCGGATCGAGGCATCGGCGCTGACGCTCGGTTCGAGCGAGGTGACCTTACGGCCGTTGCTGTCGCGGATCGCCGACGATCTGGCGGCGCTGGCGGAGCTGCGTGGGGCCTGGATCGCGCTGCCGATCGACGACCCCGTGGTGCGGGGCGATTCGCGCGCGATCGAGCGGATGCTGTCGCGCCTGCTCGCCACCCTGTTGTCCGCCGCGCGCGATGGCGAACGGGTCGGGATCGCGATTGAGGAGGTTGGCGGGCTGGTAGCGATCGCATTCGACCGGCCCGACGCGTTGGCGGCGTATGAGGGCGACGCGCTGTTCAACCTCGATGACGAGGATGAAGACGCGGCGCTGCTCGGCACAGGCTTTGCGCTGCGGCTGGTGCGCAACATCGCGCGCGAGCTGGGCGGGAGCCTGACGGTCACCGACGACGCGATCACCGTCGAGCTTGCCGCGATGGTAACCAAGTCTTTGGAACAGGCGCGCTAAACCAGCGCCTGTGAAGAACGCAGCGCAATCCCAGCCCGAACCGGGCGGCTATCGGCCGCCTGCACCGCCAGCCGACGCTGCCGTGCTGTGGCCGGACAGCTTCGGCACGCGCTTTGCGGTGTTCGTTGACACCGAGGAAGAGTTCGACTGGTCGCAGCCACTGGCGCGCGAAAACCGGGGGACGCGGGCGATGGATGCCTTGCCCGGCATCCATAAGCTGTTCGCCGATCATGGCGTTCCGGCGACCTATATGATCGACGATCCGATCGTCCGCTGTGCGCGCTCGGTCGATATTCTGAAAGAAATCATCGCGGATGGCGGCTCCGCGATCGGGTCGCAGCTCCACCCCTGGGTCAACCCGCCGCATGACGAGACGGTGAGCCCGCGCAACAGCTTCCTCGGCAATCTTCCGCGCGCGTTGCAGGGGGCAAAGATCGCAGCGCTGACGGACGGGATTGCCGACGCGTTCGGGCGGCGGCCGGTGATGATGCGCACCGGGCGCTATGGCCTTGGCCCCGACACGCTCGGCCTGCTGGCGGCGGCGGGGTATCGCGTCGATACCTCGATGCGGTCGGGTTATAGCTATGCCGTGGAGGGCGGGCCGGATTATCGCGCGATCCCCAACCACGCCTTTGCGACGGGTGAGGGCGATCTGATCGAGATTCCGCTGACCACCATTTACACCGGCGCGTTGCGGCGCGGCGGGATCGGGTTGCATGAGGCGCTGGGCCGGGTGCCGCGCGGGCGGGGCATTGCGTCACGGCTCAAGCTTTCCTCCCGCGTCGCGCTGACGCCGGAAGACATGCCGATCGCGCTGGCGCTCGACGCGATTCGGGTGGCGGCGAACGATGGGGTGCGGCTGCTGATGTTCTCCTACCATTCGCCATCGGCG
>FWWL01000440.1_pt1 | contig 115120 bp, 85 predicted proteins | sample 2228331 | NCBI WGS metagenome assembly FWWL01 (sample SAMEA103939775, study PRJEB20133) | metagenome | reverse complement strand
GGCCGCGACCACCCCGGCGGCCACCGCCGCGGCCCACAGCGACGCGGCCAGGGCCGTGACAAGCCCCGGGACGGTCCGCGACCACGCCCGCGACCGCTCCGGGGACCCCCGCCAGAGGACCCCGACCAGGGCACCGGCCCCGGCCAGGGCCGCGACCACGGGCCATCCAGGCACCTCCCCGGCATGGGCCTTCCCGAGGACCTCTCCCACGAGCCCCCACGCCCCTGCGCCACTGCCGGCCGCAATGACCAGCCCCGAGGCGAGCAGGCGGTGAGCACCCCGAACTTCGGCATGAGCCGCGAACCCGAGGACCAGCGCCAGCCCGAGCCACACCAGGCTCGCGGCCTCCACGGGGAGCAGGCCCGCGGTCGAGCGAGCGACCAGCCACGTGCCCAGGACCGCTGACCAGGCCTGGCCGGAGGCCCGTGGCTGGTCACTCCCCGTCCGGCCATCGTCTTCCGCTTTCCCGGCGCCGCTCCCGCGCCGGACGATGGCCGCCCCGACCGCCAGGAGCCCGACCAGGAGCGCGGCGCCCAGGGCCCAGGCCCGACCGGATGGCCACACGCGCAGGCCGCCCTCGAGGCCGACCCCGAGCGCCAGGGCGGACTGGACCACGGTGAAGGCCCCGACCCCGCGACCCCTGACCCAGGCGGACCACGCAAACGCGGCCAGGTAGCCCCCGGCCAGTCCGAAGAGGAGACACGAGACCGGGGCCGGCTCGACCCACTCCTGGTTGCGCTGGCCCGACAGCCACGCGAGCAGGAGCCCCACCGCGTCGAGCGCGAGGGCCGCGGGCCAGCGCGCCCCCCGGAAGGCCCTCTCCGGGGCTGCGAGATGCCCGGCCGAGGCCCGCCTGGAGACCTCGGTTGCGACCAGGGTGATCCCCGCGAGCGGGAACAGGACCATGAACGGGACCCAGACATTGCGCGCCCCGAAGGTCAGGGCCACGCCGGCCGCGCTGCCGCCCACGACCGCCACCCACGCGATGGAGGGCAGCCCCAGGCCCCAGGCGACCGCCAGCAGGGCCGCGGTGAACACGAGCATCAGCGCCCCGGCGGGGACCGGGTCCAGCACCGCCAGGCGCGTCGCCCCCTCCCACAGGAGCGGGTAGGCGATGGCGGCCACGGCGACCGCGTGGAAGACCGCGTCCGAGGCCAGGCCCCTGCGGCCATCTCGCCATGCGAATCGGACCCACACCGCGCCGTAGGCCAGCCCGACCCCGACACCCAGCCAGTCGAGGACCGCGGCCGACAGGGTCACGGCGCGCAGCCCGAACGCCCCGGCCATGACCAGGAACAGGCGCCCGACCTGGACCGGCAGGCGATGGAGCGACCACGGCCCGGATAAAACGACCTCGGGGGCCAGGCCTTTCTCGCCGGGCACGATCCCCGGCCGCGCGGCCCCCCCTCCGGCCAGGGCCTCGATTTGGGTGGCCAGGTCCCCGACCCGGGCCTCCAGCCGCTCCAGGCGCTCCTCGATGGTTCGGAGGCGGTCGTCCACGTCAGGTCTCCGGTCCAAACGCGCGGGTTCCCGGCCCCGGTCGAGTCCGTCACCGGTCCGCGTGACCGGCCCCGATCGGACTGTCCGCGGGGAACAGGGGAACCGCGCGGTCCAGCCACCTCAGGAGCAGGAAGGGCACCGTGAACACGACCACGGCCACGACCAGGCCCTCCCGCTCCCACAGGCCGGGGACGTAACTCGTATAACCGCGCAGGCTCTTCGACAGCAACTGCCCGCCGATAACCACGTTCCAGCGCATGGCCAGGACCTGGATCAGCAACAGCACCGACGACGAGAAGACGAGCACGTCGGACAGGCGCGGGCGCGGCCGGAGGAGGTTGTTCGCCCCGAGGAACAGGAAGGGGAGCAGCGAGCACAGGACCAGTTGTACGACCACGTAGGTGACGAAGAGGCGGTCCCGGATCAGGATGGACAGGGGTTCCCACTCCGCGGTCTGCTGGTACGCGATGGACAGGACCTCCATGACCTCGAGAGTGACCGCAACGATCATGAAGCCCCATAGATATCGAGCGAGGGTATCCACGACCGGGCGCTCCACGGGGACCTTGCGCAGGTACGAGATCAGATAGAACAGGAACAACAGGACCGCGATGCCGGACACGATGGCCGACATCAGGAAGATGATGAACATGAGCGGCGTGGACCACCACGGGTTCGCCTTGATGGACCCGAACAAGAACCCCACGTAGCCGTGCAGGAAGCAGGCGACCGGGATGCCGGCGCCGGCCAGGAACCGGACGATGCGATGGTCGAGTCGCCTGGTCGCCTCGTCCACGGTCAGGTCGCCCAGGGCCAGGAAGCGGTACAGGAACCCCGTCACCCCCCGGTGCCGCCGGGCCCGCTCCACGATCTCCTCGCGCATCGAAAACCACACCTCGAGCGCCACGATAACCAGGTAGGTCAGATAGACGATGCCGAAGCCCGCCATGGCCGAGGTGGGGCTCGGGGTGATCAGGATGTTGAAGGCGCGCTCGGGGCGCCCCAGGTGGAGCAAGAGCGGCAGCGGCGCGAACAGCAGGAACACGAACGACGAAGCCAGCGCGAACCGCGCGATGGTCTTTAGTTCCTGCTTACCAAATAGGTGGTACAACGAGGACACGATGAAGGCCCCGGCCACGAGTCCCGTGATGTACGGGTACAGGACGATCATCACGCTCCAGTGCACGTGGATCTCGTTCGGGAACACGAATCCCGCCACGGCCTCCATCTCGCCGTGCATCAGATCACCTCCTGGTCGAGGCCTAGGTAGTAGCACTTGGGGTGCGTGCCCATCTCGGGCTTGAGGACCCCGTATCGCCCGGTCGCGAGCCGCTTGCGCACGGGGCTTTCGGGGTCGTTGAGGTCCCCCACCACGCGCGCCCCGACCGGACAGGCCTGCACGCAGGCCGTGGGCAGCCCGCGAGTGATGCGGTGGTAGCACAGCGTGCACTTGTCCGCGGTGCCGTCCGGGTGCAGGTACCGGCTCCCGTAGGGACACGCCTGGATACAGTAGCCGCACCCGATGCACCGCTTCTTGTCCACGAGGACGAGCCCGTCTTTCGACAGGTACGACGCCCCGACCGGGCACACCTGCACGCAGGGGGAGGTCGAGCACTGGTTGCACAGTTTGGGCACGAAGAAGGACTTCTCGACCTCGCGCGGGTCCACCGGGGGGTCCTCGGGAAAGCCGTGGAGGGCCCCGTCCGGCGAGTCCACGAGCACGCGCCCGTCCCGGAGCATCGTGTAGCGCTCCACCCACGTTCGGTAGTAGCCGTCCGGCACGTGGTTCTCGGCCTTGCAGGCGCGCACGCAGGCCCCGCAGCCCATGCACCGCGTCAGGTCCACGAGGAACCCCCAGCGCCGGCCCTGGGGGTCGTAGCCGGCGGGGTAGCCGGCCCGCGCCTCCGGCAGCCGGAACGTCCACAACAGCCCCGCGGCCCCGGCCAGCCCCGTCTTCAGGAAGGTCCGGCGGTCGAGCACCCGGACCCCTTTGGATTCGCCGCTCATCTCGCTCCTTCGGGCACGACCACCCCGCGCGCACGGCCCGCCACCGAGTGGATCGCCTCGTCCAGGTGACAGTCCACGCACCGCTTCCCCCGGTCCTCGTCGCTGGCCGCCACGTCCTCGAGATGCGCTTCGAGCGACGCGATCAACGGCATCCGGTCCCGGGCCTTGAACGGGCGGTCCTGGTGGCACATCAGGCAGAACCTCGGGCTTCCGTTCTTGTAGATCCGCCCCGAGAAGTCCGAGTCGCGGTGGAACTGATGGCACGTCCGGCAGTCGAGCGCCCCATGCGCCCGGCCCGAGGCGTCCGCGACCACGTCCGCGTGGCAGTCCCGGCACTCGAACGTCGCCACGTGTCCCGCCGGTCTCGGCCTTCCCGACACGTCCGCATCCTGGTGACAGTCGCTGCACGGGTGGATCAGGGGATGGATGCGCGCCTCGTGGGCCGGTCGCTCCAGGTACAGGGGCTGGTGCGGGTCGTGGCATGCCTGGCAGGGCGTCCCCATGTCCCTCACGCCCACGCCCGCATAATGGTCCTTCACCCGGATGGTCGGGAAGAGCGCCGGCCTCGCCATCAGGCGCCGGTGACACGCCAGGCAGTTGGCCGGGGCGAGTTCCCGGAAGATGTACCCCCTGTCCGCCGATTCGCCGGCCTCGCGGGCCTTGACGTGCTCCGCGCCCGCCCCATGGCAGTCCTCGCAGGGAACTCCGACGTGGACGTCCTTGTCGTGCCGGGCCCGCTCGTCCGCGTGGCACCGGCCGCAGACCTCCACCCCTTGGTGCACCGGCTCGCGGGCCGCTTCCTCCTCGGGCGCCGAGGCCCGAAAGTACCCGTCGCGCCCGAAGTCGTCCGGGACCAGGAAGTGGCGGACGGCCAGCCCCACGACCGCCAGCACGGCCAGGATCCAGAACGCACGTCTTGCATACGCTGGCCAGCCACTCCCGCCGCTCTCCGCCTTCAAGCCTCACCTCCCGCGCGGATCATGAGCAAATCGGTGAAACTCTGTCAACATGATGGACGTTTGCCTAGTCGTCGGGGCCTTCGAGCGCTCGCCGGGTCACCACCCGAACCGGCGGGCGGCCTCGTCGAGGTCACGAGGGGTGATGCTCCCTACGCGCAGGCAGCGCAGGCGTGACTTCGGGTCGAGGACGATTTGGACCGGGAGCGTGGGGGGGTCTTCAAGCCCCAACGAGCGGTAGAACCGGCTGCGGGCCGCCTCGTCCGGGACCCAGCGGAACTCGTCCGGGAGCGCGTGGCCCTGCTCGGCCATGAAGCGCTGCAACTGGCGCTCGTCGTCGTCCACACTCAAGAACAGAACGCGCAAGGGCGCGCCTCGCTCGCGAAGGCGCGTGGCCCAGGCGGACAGGATAGGCATCTCCTCCTTGCAGGGCTTGCACCAGGCCGCCCAGAGGTTGACCCACGTCCAGGTCGGACCACGGGTTGGCGGGCCCTGGCGGAGGGAGTGGCTGGCCGGCAACGCGACGGCCTCGGCCCCGTGGCCATCCGGGGCACGGTCACACAGGGGGCCGGGCGACGTGTCCTCCGGGGGCGAAGGGCGTTCCTCGGACGCCGCCGCCGCGTCAGTCCCCACGGCCCGTGTCATGACTTCACCCGAGACCACCTGGGCGCGCTCCGGCAACAGGTTGCGGCCGGAAGGCCTGTGAGCCTCGGGCGGGTTCAGAAGGACCCAGACAACGACCGCGAGCACCCCGAGCCCAACGACGAGCAAGACAAGGGCGAGGAATCTCAACTCGGGGACCTCACAGACGGCAGTCAATCCAGGAGAGGATGGCGCTGCGGTTGATGACCTCCTCCCGGCACGGCGACGCGGGCCGACTGTTCCGCCAGTCGCAGAACTCGCGTCCGAGTTGCGCGAACTCCTCGCCGAGCCACATCAGGCCGACCTGCTTCTCGATGTCCGGGTCCTTGAAGCGCTCCTGGAGGTAAAAGAGGACCGAGTTGGCGCGCTTGTGGGAAAGCACGCGGTTCTTGACCGTGGGCCCGTCGGTCGAGGCACGGGCCACCACGAAGAAATAGGACGCGCCGCGACGGTCGGCCCATAGATCGTCAATCAGGGCCTTCGCGCCCTCGTCAAGTTCCTCCTTGCCGACATCAAAGAGGACCACTCCGCCCCTCCTCGACAGAGGGCGAAACAGGGCGTTGAAGTCCGCGTCGCTGATCTGAGCCACGTTGCGGACCTCGTCGGGCTGGCACCCGCGCCGCCCTCCCCCGATCAGACCGCAGGAGGTCAAAACCCGGCGCAGGACCGCCTTCAGGTCCGCGGTGCAGTAGGCGTCCTCTGCGGTCGAGGCGACGAGGGGGGCCTTCTCGGCAGGCGGCGGGCTTTGGGCGCCCGTCTCCAGGCGCTCGACCGCGGACCCCACGAGGGAGCGGGTGGACAGGCCCACACCCGCGAAGGCAACGGCCATCACCATGACATGAACGACCCACGCGTACCTCGCGATCATGGCGTCCTCCCCGCACCCTCCCCGATGAGTCGGGTCAGGGCGTACGTGAGCCCGAGGTCCGTGTCCTCGTCGCACAGGCGCCGTCCGTTCAGATAGACCTGCGGCGTGATCAGGGGCAGTGCTAGGTCCGCCGCGTGATGCAGGGCCTTGTTCAGCCGTATCTTGGTCTCGGGACGGTCCAGGCAGGCCGCGACGTCCGGGAAACGCCCCAGCACGCGCTCACGGATGCGGTCCAGGCGCTTGCCGATCCCGTCCATGCGCATCTCCTCCTGGTGGTCGTAGATGAAGTCGAGCATCTCCGCGGCGCGCTCGCCGGCGCAGAGGAGGGCGCGGGACAACAGGCATGCGCCCGGGTGCATCGAGTCCTTCAGCATCCAGTTGCACTCGGAATCGAGCGGGAGGGGCAAGGCGCGGTACGACAGACGCGGTGCGAAGTCCGAGCCCTCCAGACGGCGGTGAATGGCCTTGCAGGCCGGACAGAGCGGGTCAATCACGAGAAAGGTGTCCACAGGGCTGGGCGCGGTCGCGGACCGCAAGGAGACGATCACGCCGTCGGGCGGCTTGTCGACCTTCAGGGTCTCGCATTTCGTGACGTACGGCCCATAGTCGGGAAGGGTGCCGGCATACACGAGCACGGGCAGGGCCACGGCCGCGCCGATCTCAACGAGGTGGACCGCGATCCAGAAGAACAGGGTCCCCCCGACCCGCGCACCCGGCTGGGTGACGAAGCGGTCCGCGCGCGAGAGGTGCAGGACCAGCGCGGCCCCGAGAAGGAGGATCCCCGCTCCGATGTAAGAGCCCACGCACGTGGTGCAGAAGACCCCCAGTCGCTTCATGGACAGGTAGAAAAAGACGAGGGAGGTCCCGGCGGCCAGAAGCGCAGTCAGTGCGAGGGCTAGGTTGGGGGCGATCTCATGGCCGCGGCGCGTCACCAGGGCCCACACGCACAGCGCCAGGGCGAAGCCGTAAAGCCCCATCCCCGGCAAGGACCACGGGATTCCACCCCAGTAGCGGTCACGCCAGAAGGAGGAGTAGGGCGAAAACAGCGCGACCTTGCAGCCCTCGACGCTTTCGTCCACCTGGCTCGCGGGCTCGACCCCTGGAAGCAGGGTGCACCGGATGGGATGGAGTTGTCGGTCCAGGTGGGCCGCGAAGTCCGCCGTCGAGACCCCGCTATAGATCAGACCGAGCAAGGCCCCGAGGGCCGCCACGGCCCAGGCAACCATGGTCTTGCGGGTCATGAGTTCCTCCCGAGAACGCTGGCCCCGCACCGGGACGGACCAGCCCCAGGCGCGGGGAGGAATCCTACCACAGTCCGCACGCGACGATCTGGGTCGTGTGGTGCACAAAACGAGCGCCTTTTGCTATGCTCTGGATTGTCAACCCACTGGGAGGTCGTCATGAGAGAACTGAAGGTCGAGGTGGCCGAAATCCGCGAGCGCTGCGGAGCCAGGCACCAGGTCGGGGACTGCTTCTACATCCGCGGAAAGGGCCGGCTCGAGATCCCCGCCGGCAGGAGCGTGTGTCTGTACGCCCTGTCGTCCCTGATGCCGTTCCTCATGCTGAAGCAGCGCGAGCCCACGCCCGAGGACGACTGGGTCCCTGCCATGGAGACGCTCGCCTGCCCGGACGAGAAGGGGGTCGTGTTCCGGATCACGGTGTTGTGATGCCCGGAATGCCGAGCATGCGGTCCGGAACCCACCCCTCCTCGCCAGACGACAAGCGCAGGCGGATCAGGGTGCCCCGGCGTTCCACGACCCGGGCCTCGAGCGCCTCGGGCAGGGTCATCCGTGGTTCGAGCGCGTCTGCTCGGTCGTAGAGGGGCGCGCCGTCCTCGATGACGACCGCGATTTCGTAAGAGGCCGCGCGCGCCGCACCATACGCAAAGACCCCGCTCACCATCGCGCCCGCGAGCCCAATGAGCACCAGGCCGCCCAACAGCCGCGGGGCCCTGGACCGCAACACCCGCCAGGCCGTGAGCGACAGGAACAGGATGCTCCAGAACAACAGAAAGACAAGGAGTGTCCCCCGCGGAGGTAGCCAGGCGAATAGGGCGGTCCAGGCATCGTGGTACGGGCCAAAGACGTAACCTGTCCCGGCAACCCCCCCCCGATCGTTCAGCGCGGCCCGCACGCGCTCCGCATTGACTCGGGCCGTCTCGGCCGCCCGCGTGCCAGGCGCGGCCCTCATCGCCTCGTGGAAATGCAACAGCGCGAGGCCCGGGCGACCTGCCATGTACTCCGCGGCCCCGAGGTTCACCAGGAGGTCGGGAGACAGGACGCGGTAGCGCTCGCGCAGGTCGCGAAAGATGCGGGCCGCCTCGTCGTACCGCCCGGCCTCAAAGGCCTCGGCCCCTGCCTGGTACCGGTCGCGCAGGGTCTCCGCGCATACAGGGAGTGACGCCAGGAACGTGGCCACGAATCCGGCCAGGGCCTTGGCTCGCACTTGCCTGGATCGCGTCATGTCAATGAAGGCCCTCCGGCGCACGGTCCAGCGAGGCGAGGCAAGCGCGAACTCGGTTCAGGGTAGCCGCGCGGTCCTCATCCTGTACCGCGCTTGGGGCGAACCGCCCAAACGCGCAGGCATCCATCTCGGCCATCAAGGAGTCCACAAGGTCAGCAGGCACCCCCCGTGCGAGGAGGGCGGCACGGACCTCCCCGTACGGCAGGTCGGCCGAGACATCGAAGCGCGCCCGCAAGTAGTCGCGGATAATGCGGTCCACCGCGGCCCAGAAGGCCCTCCCGTCGCCCGAAGGGTCGCGTGCGAGCCGGTGGAGGGCCTTGCCCGCCTCCGCGAGGGCCCGGCGGCGTCGCAAGGCGTCGTGGTTTCGCGTCCGCCACTGCCGGTGGCGGACGAAAACGTCCGTGCAAAGGAAGACCAGGACCGGACCCGCGAGGGCCCCTCCGATCAAGGGCCCCGGCAAGCCCTGCGAGCCGTCCGGTGCGGGGCTCGTGGTCAGGTCGGCATTCGCCACGATGTCCACGACGCGAACTTGGGGAGCCTGGACCTCGCGCACGGGTCCCCCCGAGGCATGGCCCGCGACCACCAGCCTCAAGGGCTCGGTGCGCGAGCGCTCGTAGCGGCCTGTGATCGGGTTGAAGAAGGCGAGGTCGAACCGAGGGATCTCGTACTCGCCTTCGCGTTCGCCCGTCAAGAGGTACTGAAAGAGACGCTGCCCCGATACGCCACCGATGTCCACGACCCGTTCGTCCAAATCCGAGGACGGCACGCGCGAGACCCGCACCCCGTCAGGGACCTGAACGACTGGCGGCTTCAAGGCCCGGAGGTTGCCAGACCCTGACACCTTCACGGTGAGCAAGGCCGAATCCCCCACCCGGATATGGTCTTTATCGAGCGAGGCGCGCAGCACGAAGGACCCCACCGTGCCGGCTTGGAAATCCGCGGGCCGGCCCTCTGCGGGCAGGTCATGAAACTCGACCGCCACGGGGTCGGACGAGACCCGGTATCGCCTCTGCGAGAACAGGTCCCCGACCACGAGGATGACGGCCATGGGGTCCAGGGTCGCCCTTCCGGGGCCCAGGGCCGTAATCGCGCCACGCCACTGGACGTACGCCTCGTACCACACCCCACGCAGCCGGACCCGTTGCGCTTCCGCGCTGTCGGTCCTCGCCTGGTCCACCACGAAGCCCTTGAGTTCCGGCATGGCCTCGGCGCGAACCCCCTGGAGAGGCAGGCCAGAGCGGACGAACAGGACGTACTCCACATAGACGGGCTCGCCCACATACAGGGTACGCTCCGGCACCCGCACCCACAGGAAGGCCTGGCGACCCGCATACTGATCTGGCGGGACAGGCGCTGTTGGAGCAGGGACCTCTTCCTCCTCGGCTCCTCCTGAAGGGGCCTGGGGAGGGGCAGGTGCGGGAGGCGGCCCTCCGCGGTCCGAGACGTGGATGGTCAGCGGCTCCGAGGAGGCCACGACCCGCCCACCGGACAACAACTCGACCGGGCCGATGCGGAGGCGGCCCGAGCGCCTCGGAGCCAGGGTTAAGTCCACGCGCTGTTCCTGCTGGATGACCCCCCCGATGACCGAAATGGAGGTGCCCGTGCTCTTTCCGACCACATCAAAATCGGGGAGGTCGGGCCCGCGCACATCCTCGAAGCGCCCCTGCATCACGATCCGCAGGCGTAGGGTCTCGCCGAGGGCCATGGCAGTCCGATCCGCGGTCACTGTCACGGTCTGGGCCAGGGCCATGAACGGGGACAGGAAGATGACGAGGGCGACAAGGAAATGGTTGGCGCCTCGCGAGGCAAGGCCGCAAGCGAAAGCGCTCACGGTTCCAGGTCCGACATGCCCTTGCGCCCTCGGCGCCTCACAAGGTAGCGTCATGCCGCGCTCCCATCTATCACCAGGGCCCATCACCAATCCTTCTCCGGGACGTACTCGCGAGCCGGAAACTTCCGAGCAGCCTCCTTGGCCTCCAGATTCTCGTCGTTGCGGTCAATCGAGTCCAGTTGTTCGCGCATGGTCCGGGCCCCCTGCGGCTCGGGGCGCTCCGGTGGCGTCCTCTCGCGGTCCTGCTGCGGCTCCTGTCCTCCCCCTTGCGCATCCCGGATGGACAGCGAGTAAAACCCCTCGTTTCCCCCACCAAAGACCCGGATGGAAAAGGGGGCGTCCTGCTCCGCCTTTGGTAGCCTTGCCAGCACCGTCGTGCCCTCTCCCGCCGCGCCGGTCCGCGTGACAGCGACAGGCGCCCCATCCGCCAGGAAGACCTCCATCTCCAAGGGGCCCTCCCCTTCCGGCACCACGAGCGCGACCTCCTTCTGCTGACCCTGTTTCTCCACATACTGGAACCAGTCGTCGTCTCCGGCGCAGATGCGCAAGGCGTGGTCCCCGTCCTCAATCGGGCGGCCCGCCTCGCGCGAGTCATTGTCCTCGAGCCCGTCATCCCCAGCAGGACATGGGGGGATAATCCGCGCATCGAGCCGGTAGGGGATGCCGTCCTCCTCCTTGGGACCCGTCACCTGGACCAGGACCTCGGCCTCCTCTCTCGCCGTGAACATGGCCTGTTTCCCTTTCGGGGCTAGTTCGCGCTCGCCCCGGTCCAACAGGGTCATGTCCACCGCGGCAGGTCTCTCCTGTTCTCCGGCCTGCGGGTCCAGCACCCGCGCAAGAAGGGCCTCGCCGACACGCAGGGGGAGCCGGAACCAGTCCACGTTGTCGGGACAGAGCATCAGGTCCTCGTGAATGGTCAAGTCATTCGGGTTGGGGGTCAGGAATGGGGCCTCGGACGGGGTCTCATTGGGCTCCCGCGGGTCGTCCAGTTTGCTGCAAGGCGGATAGGCCGCCATCGCGGCCAGTTCCAGGTTGCGCAGGGTATCGGATGCCTCGGGGTCGAGGGCCAAGGCCTCGGCCAGCGTGTCAACAGCCTGGCGTAGCAGGGTTCGCGCCTCCCGGGGCTTTTCCTTCTCCACGCGCTTCGCTTGGTGCATCAGGATGGTGCCCTTTGCGTGCAAGAGCCGCGCGCGCGAAGGCCACTCGGGATTCTGCTCCTTGGCCTGGGCCAGAGCCCCAAGCGCCTGGTCCACGGCCCTGACCGCTTCCTCGTGCTCGCCGGCAGCGTCCCGCGCGAGCGCGAGGTCGTACAGGAGGTCCGGCCGGCCCGGCATCTCGCCCACCAGACCCTCGAGGGCCTTGGCCGCATCCCCCGCCTTCCCCGAGGCGAGCAGTTCGAGCGCGGCCTCGACGCCGCCGTGCGCCTTCTCGAAGATGCCCCGGGCCTGGGCAGTCCCCGCGAGGAGCAGGACCGCCACAGCGACCGCGACCGGTCCTGCCCGCGGCCTGGCCCCCCCGAGCAGCAAGAAGGCGCACGCAAGGAGACCCAAGCCCGCCGCAAGAGGGTACTGAAAGCGGTCCTCGAGTAGTTTCTCGATGCGGGCCTGGTACTCTGCCTTCTCGATGCTGGCCATCTCCTTGAGGAGGTCCTCCGCGACTCCTCCGACAGAGGTCAGGCCGAAGTAGCGACCGCTGGTCTTCTGAGCGATGGCCTTCAACAGTTCCTCGTTGAGTTTGGACAGGACCGGGGTGACACCGTCCTTCTCTCGGGCGGTCCCGACCACCTGGCCGTGGTCATCGAGGATGGGCACAGGCTGACCCGCAGGGGTCCCGACCCCGATGGTGTAGATGCGGACCCCGTGGCCCGCGAGTTCCTCTGCGACCTTCTCGGGTTCGCCCTCGTGGTTCTCGCCATCCGTGAAGACGAGGACCACCTTGCGGGTACTGCCGCCCGCCCCCTCGCGGCCCAGGCCCAGGGCGCTTGCGGCCACGCGCAGGGCCCGGCCCAGGGCCGTCCCCGGGACCGGGATGTCCGTCACCTTCAGGTTCGCGAGATACTCCTTGACGACCTCGTGGTCCAGGGTCAGGGGGGTCTGGATGAACGCAAGCCCCGCGAACGGGACCAGGGTGACGCGGTTTCCCGGCATCCCGTCCAGGATGCGCCCGATCTCGATGACCGCCGCGGTCAGACGGTCCGGCGCCACGTCCTGGGCCTTCATCGATCGGCTTGCATCGAGTACGATGGCCACGTCTACGCCCGCGCCAGCGACCGTCACCTCTCGAAGCCCATAGCGGGGTCGTAACCCGGCCAAGACCAGGGCCTCGAGCCCCAAGAGCACGAGGACCGCCACACCAACGCGCCTTCCAGGGGAGCGACGCTCGGTCATGGCCAAAACGAGGCCGCGCGCCGCGAAGGAGCGCGCCGCTGCCCGACGAAACCACCACGCCCACAGATGCAGCCCACCTAAAAGCACAGGCGGGACCAGGAGGACCCACCACCACGCGCCATGCTCGAATCGGAGCTCGGACAACGACACCATCACGGCCACCTTCGGAACAGGGAAAGCCCGAGGACCTCGCCCAGGAGTACGAGTACCGCCGCGACGACCAGCGGTCCGTGATACGCCTCCCGGAAGCGCTGGAGGGCCAGGGCCCGGAACTCGGTCTTCTCGAGGTTCTCGAATTCGCGCCGGAACTCCTCCTCGGTTGCGGCCTCGTGGTACGAGCCCCCGGTCGCGGCGGCAATGGCCTTCAAGAGGGGCGGGTTGACCGGGAAGGGCTCGCGCGGCCGCTCATACACGCGAAACCCCTCCGGGGTCAGGACGGGCTGGCCGGTGAAGGGGTTGCGGGCGGGCATGTACGTGTTCTCGCCTGTGCCGACGAGGAAGGTGTACACGCGCACCGGGCGATCCCTGGTCTCTTCCGCGATGAAACGCGCGACCTCCTCCGGGGCCACGCTGCCCGCGTTGTTGTCTCCGTCCGTGATCAGGATGATGTTGCGGCTGCGGGCGTCAGAGCGCTCGATCCGCTTGAAGGCTCGCCCGAGCGCGTCCCCGATGGCTGTGGCCTCGCCCGTGATCGTGCAGCCGTTCATGCAGGTCCCCTCCGGGCCCCGGACCCCATCATCCAAGACCAGCCCGTCCAGGATGCGCAGCATCGCGTCGCGGTCCAGGGTGAGGGGGAACTTCACCCAGGCCTTGCTCGAAAAGATGACGAGGCCGATGCGGTCGTGGACCCGGTCCATGATGAAGCGCCTCAAGACCTCGCGCGCGGTCTCGAAGCGGTTGGGCGGCTCGCGGCCCTGCCGGTGATAGGCGATAATCCGTTCCGGCTCCATGTCCACGGCGTTCATCGAGCCGGACATGTCGAGCGCGATCACGAAGTCCGCCCCCTCGCCCACGATCTCCATGGGGTCCTCAACCTGGGGTCTTGCCAGGGCGACCACGGCCAGGACCATGGCCACGGCCTGCAGCCAGCGGGGCATCAGGTGCCAGCGGCCCCACCAGGGGGGCCGGGCCTCCCGCACCGCGGCCAGGGTCGGAAAGCGCAATACCGCTGGCCGCGCGCGCTCGCGCCACAGGCCATAGGCGGCCACGGCGATGACTGGGACGAGCAGCGTCAAGAGCCACGGGCTTTCGAACCTCATGGCGTGCCTCCCGACGCACCAACCGGGTTTCCGATGCGCTCGACCAAGCCGCGGGCCCGGGGAACGAGCCCAGCCGCCTCCTCCGGCGTGGGCCGCCACTTCGCGAACTTCACGAGGTCGCAGAACCCGAAGAAGTCCTCAAGTTCCGGCGGGGTGACGCGGCCAAGTGGGCGTCCTGTCAAGGCCTGCATAATCTCCCACGTGGTCAGGTCCTTGCCGGGGAACCCATAGGTGTTTCCCAGAAAGTCTTTCATGATCTCGGATATCTGCAGCGCGAGGGCCTGGAACTCTTCGCGTCCGATCAGGGCCTGGGCGTCGAGCGAGGCCAGGCGCTCGAGCGCGACCTCGAGGGGCGGACGGGGAGGCGGAGGGGGCCGATTCGCCTCGCGCCAGCGCCGCCAGGCACGATAGGCAAGCGCACCGGCCACTGCCGCCACCAGGGCGATTCCGACTCCCGCCAGGGTCCAGATGAGCACCGTGTTCGGGACATACACGGGGACCGGCGTCCCTGGGGCCGCAGGCTCCGGGGAGGCCTCGTCCCCAAGGGTCCCCGCGACCTGGATGCGCACCTCGGGAGTCCTAGTGAGGCGAGCCTCTCCCGATGCGGTGACGTAGGGGATCTCGATCGGACCCAGCACAGACGTCCCCACCCGCACGGGCAACAGGGCTAGACGGTGGACCTCGACCTCTCCAGTCCCGGCCACATGGGGGACCTCCCGCTCGTGCGCGAGGAGCCGAAACGGGTGGACTGACGGGGACTCGGGGAAATAGACCTTTGTCCCGCTGGGGGACTCCACCTGGAAGGTGACGATCACCCGGCGTCCGACCACCACGTTGGTCGGGGCGATGTCTACGCGGACCACCGGGGTGTCTTCAGGCTCGGGCTCCTCCGCGCTCGCCGACCCGGGGCCCACGGCCGCCACGAACAAGAGCCCCGCGAGGATGTTCACTCTCCTCGTCATATCGCCTTGGCCTTCAGCCTTGCGAAGTGACGCGCCAGTGCCCGGTCGTAGGGGGCATCCGTCGTGAAGCGCGTCCAGGGGACCTTCAGGCGATTGAGGACCTGGACGACCTCGGCCTGTCGCGCCTGCGCCCTTGCCCGCAACCTCTCCCGAAATGCACGCGTTACCGGCACGAATACGACCTCGCCCGTCTCGGCGTCGCGCAAGGGGATGACGCCACCGACCGGTAGGGCCTCGCCCTCCTCCACCGGGTCCCGGACGATCAGGGCGTGCACGTCGTGCCGCCGCGCGGCGACACGCAGGGCCGGCTCAAACGGCGGCACCTCGAAGTCCGACACGATGAACACCGCGGCCCGGCGCTTCATCACGCGCCCGAGATACGCAAGCGCCCCCCCGAGGTCCGACGGCGCCCCCTCGGCCCGCATCGCCAGGACCTCGCGGATGACGCGGAGCGCGTGCTGCCGCCCCTTGCGCGGCGGGATGAAGGTCTGTACCGTGGCGCCGAAGGTGAGGAGCCCCACGCGGTCGTTGTTCATCTGGGCGGAGAGCGCGATGGCCGCCGCGACCTGGGCCGCGAGTTGTCGCTTGGTGTCCTCCACGCGCTCGACCCCGTGCAGACGCCGGTACTCGGCGGCGCACAGTCCAAAGTCCATCGAGGCCGATGCGTCCGCGACGATCACGACGGTCAGTTCCCGCTCCTCCACGAACCGCTTGACAAAGACCTCCCCTGTTCGGGCCGAGACGTTCCAGTCAATCAGGCGGACCTCGTCGCCCGGTGCGTAGGGCCGGACCTCGTCGAAGGACATGCCCCGTCCCTTGAACACGCTGTGGTAGCGCCCGCTCAACTGCTCGTTGACCAGGCGTTGCGCCGTGATCTCGATGCGGCGCACCCGGGCGAGCAATTCCTTCAGGTCGCTGTGGTCGGCTCCGGGCATGGCCCCTTCTCGATGTGGCAGGTCACGGCACCTGGACCGACTCGAAGAGCCGGCGCAGCAGGTCCTCCGCGGTCAGGTTCTCGGCCTCGGCCTCGTACGACAGGATGATCCGGTGGCGCAGCACGTCGTAGCCCACCGCCTTCACGTCCTCGGGGATCACGTAGCCCCGGTGTCGTAGGAAGGCGTGGGCGCGCGCGGCCTCGTTCAGATAGATGGTCGCCCGGGGCGAGGCCCCGTACCGGATGTACTCCTTGAGTCCGCGGATCCCTGCCTCCTCGGGCCGCCGCGTGGCGACCACCAGGTTCACGATGTACTCCTTGATCTTGGGGTCCATGTAAATCTCGGCCATCGCGGAGCGGGCGCGCTCCAGGTCCGACACGGACAGAACCTTCTCGGGCCTCGGGGGAGAGGCGAGCGCCATGCGTTCCATGATCGCCATCTCCTCGTCCCGGCTCGGATACGTCACCCGGACCATCATCATGAAGCGGTCAATCTGGGCCTCGGGGAGCGGATAGGTCCCCTCCTGCTCGATGGGGTTCTGGGTCGCCAGCACCAGGAAGGGCTCCGGCAGCCGGAAGGTCTGGTCGCCAATCGTCACCTGCCGCTCCTGCATAGCCTCGAGGAGCGCGCTCTGGACCTTGGCCGGAGCGCGGTTGACCTCGTCCGCGAGGACGATGCTCGCGAAGATGGGACCCTTCTTCACAGTGAAGGTCCCGGTTTGCTGGTTGTAGATTTGGGTCCCTGTGAGGTCGGCAGGCAGGAGGTCCGGCGTGAACTGGATGCGCGAGAACGACGCCTCCATCACGTCCGCAACCGTGCGGACGGTCAGGGTCTTCGCAAGCCCCGGCACCCCCTCCAGCAACACATGGCCCCGGCACAACAACGCGATCAGGATGCGCTCGATCATCTCGCGCTGACCGATGACGACCTTCCCGATCTCGGCCAGCACGCGGTCGAGGAAGGCGCTCTCCTTCTTCACCATCTCCGTGAGCACGCGGACATCTTGCTCCATCGCCTCCTCCTCGAGCCGGGCAGGGAAGACCCCGGCGCCAAACGAGCCGTGCGGGATAACGGCGCCGTCCGCGCATTATTCCATACCGAGGCTGCGACGCCTCCCGCAGGCGTCACTGCGCAAGGATCTCCGGGTGTCCGGTCGTGAGCGCGGTCCACAAGAAGTGCGCGGCCTGCCGGCGCTTCAGCGCGATCTTTGGCTCGCCGTGGGTCTTGTTGGACAAGGGCTTGTGCACCAAAAGATGGGGGAACGACACGCCGTCCGCATCACCCCTGCCGCCTCCCTCGCCCCCGCAGCCCAGGACCACCAGCGCCGCCCACCCCGCCCGCCATGTCGCCCTCATCGCGCCACCTCCTCAGGGGACCAGAACCCGCACTCCCAGGCGCGGCACCGTCACCTGAAGGCTCGCCCCCGACACCGCGACCTTTTCGCCTGTCAGCACATCGGTCAGGGTCGCAGGCACCCCCGCAATCCCGGAGAGGTCCAAGGAGAGCGCGCGCTCCGACCCTCGCGCGAAAACCGCGACGACGAGGTCCCCTGGCGCCACCAGGGCGTAGGCAAGGGCCTCGGCCTCGCACACCAGGCGCTTCCAGGTCCCCGTGCGCGCTGCGGGGTGCAGGCGTCTCGCCTTGGCGAGCGCCCCCACCGCCTCCTTGACCCACGTCTGCCTCGCGGACAACCCCTCGAAGACCATGGGCCTACGGTTGTCCGGGTCCCCAGCCCCGGGCATCCCGACCTCGTCCCCGTAATAGATGAGGGGCACCCCAGGCACGGTCATCAGGAAGGCGAAGGCCATGACCAGGCGGCGGTACGGGTCGTCGGACTGAGGCGGTCCGGGTGGGTCGTTCCACCCGAGCCACTTCACGGCCCCGTCATTGGGGTTGTCGCTCGGGATCTGCCCTGCCGCGTGAGACAAAAAGCGCGGCACGTCATGGTTGCCCAAAAAGTTCGACATGATGGCGCCGGGACCATAGGCGTGAAGCGAGGCCTCAAACGTGTCGGCAACCGCGCAAAGCCCGGTCTGGTCCCTGGCGAAGGCCCCGAGCACAGCCCAGTAGAGGGGAAAATCGAACTGGCCGTGTAGCTCCACCTCCGACACGTATTCCTTGATCTTGTCACGCCCATCGAAGGTCTCGCCCACCAGATAGAACGGGACGCCGCTCGTCTCGAGACGCGTGCGGGCCTTGTGCCGGAGGGTGCGCGCGAAGTCGTGGACCATGTGCTTGACCGCGTCCACCCGGAACCCGTCCAGGTCCGCCTCCACGGCCCATTGCATAGCGGCATCTGTCACCGCGTTCAGGGCATCCAGGTTCCGGAAATCGAGGTCCGGAAGGTACGGCTGAAACCAGCAGTCAATGGGGTGCTTGTTCCAGTTGTCGTCCTCCCCGCAGATGATGGGCGTCGTATGGAACCACTCCTTGTGCTGGGACCACAGGGGCGAGTCCTCGTGCAGATGGTTCGCCGCAAGGTCCATCAGCACCCGGATGCCCCGGGCGTGCGCTGCGGCGGTCAAGGCCTTGAGGTCCTCGAGGCCCCCGAAGTGCGGGTCGGTCCCGGTCAAGGCGACGGGAAAGTACCCGTGGTACGCCGTGTACTGCAACCCGAGGTCCCCGGGGTAGCAACCCGTCGCGTTGGCATTCGCGGGGCTGATCCAGATCGCGTTGACTCCCAGCGAATCGAAATATCCTTCTTCAATCTTTTTTCGGATTCCGGCGAAGTCCCCGCCAAGCCAGTTGGCCTTGTGCCCCGCTGGAAGACAGGAGGCGGGCTGGTTGTTGGAAGCATCCCCATCGTGGAAGCGGTCCGTCATGGCGAAGTAGAGCACGGCGTCTCGCCACGAGAAGGGTCGCTCCTCCATCCAGAGGGGGACGAAGAGGGGCTCGGCCTGGGCGTGGGCATTGCGGGCACGGAACACAAAGGAGTGCTTGCCCGGAGGGACTTCCTCCAGGTGGACGACGAAGCGCTGCGTTTCAAAGTCGAACCAAGGACCCTCGAGCACCTGGCCACCCTTCTCGACCGTAAGGCTCGTTGGGTCCAGGGGTTGGGAGGAGACGCCGGTGTAAGCCTGCACCACGATGTCCACGGTGCGTGTGGCCCAGTCGGCCCTGGCCGAGACCAGGGTCAGAAGCGGTGCCTCGCAATCCGGCATGATGAGGCGCGAGTTCTCGGTGAAATCGTTGCCCACGTACTTGACGAGGGGGTTCGCCGGGTCGAAGACCCAGGTCGTGCCATTGACGAGAAACTTGTACCCCCACTCGCCTGGCGGGACATCCTCCAGCCCGAGCGTCACCTCCCACGTCCCGTCGTGGTCCTCGTCACTCATGGGGTGTGCGGCCTTGTCCCAGCCGTTCCACTCGCCGGGCACGGTGACAGAGGACGCGGGGACCTCCGGGCGGTAGCGCAGTGTGACCCCGCACGGTCTGGGGAGCGGATTGCCCGCGGCGTCGGGTTCGAGGGTGTCGGCCTGGTCTTCATGGGACGCGGGGTCTGCGCCCCCGAAGTCGGAGGCGTCCGGGGACGGGTCCGGGTGCGTCGTCGGGTCCTCGCGCCGGTCCACCTGCGAGTCAGGCCGTTCCGAAGGGTCCAGACGACCCGGGTCCCCAGGGTCCGTGAGTACAAGGTCCGGCCCGAGTTCCCGCACATCCGGCACGGCGTCCGGCCGCTGAATCGGGGCCGGGCTGCGGCAAGCCCCGAGGGCCCACAAGGCGACTACGCAGGTGTGCGGGATTCTCATGGCGGCAAACGACCCTGCTTTGGACTTCTTCTCAACGGACCCCTGCCCAGGCCTCCTCCCACACGGGCAGGATCTCCGCGGAGTCCCCAACCGGGCGGCCATTGTACACAAGGGCGCCATCGAAGAGCGTGGCCTCCGCCAAATCCGGCAGGGCCTCGCGGGGCACGCCGACCGCCTGGAGGGAAGTCGGAAGGCCCACAGACGCCGCAAAATCGTAGAGAGCGCGGGCGAGATTCGCGGCCAGGGTCTCGTCCTCGTCCGCAAGCGGCACCGAGAAGGCATGGGCCACGCTCCGGTATACCTCGGCGCACATCGGGGCGTTGAAGCGGACCACCGCGGGCATGCAGATCGAGTTGGCGAGGCCGTGATGAATCCCAAATCGCGCACCCACGGTGTGGGCCATCGCGTGCACGAGCCCGACTTGGGCGTTCGAGAAGGCGGCACCGGCCAGGCACGCGGCCAGAAGTTGCTGCCCCCGGGCCGCGAGGTTTTGCGGTTCGCGCACGCACAAGGGGATCGCCTCGCGCAACATCCGGATCGCGTGGAGTGCGAGGGCGTCCGAGATCGGCTCCCGCTGGAGCGAGTGCATGGCCTCGATGGCGTGCGAGAGGGCGTCCATCCCGGTGGCCGCGGTCAAATGAGGAGGGAGGGCCACGGTCAGGGACGGGTCCAGGATGGCGGAGTCAGGCACAAGGTGGTCATCCCCAAACAGGAGTTTCCGGCCCGACTCGTGGTCCTTGATGACGGCCACGTACGTCACCTCAGAGCCGGTCCCCGCCGTGGTCGGGATCGCGACGTGCGGCGCGACCTTGCGCGTCAGGTTCTGAAAGCCCTCGTAATCTTTCAGTCGCCCACCCTCTCGAAGCAAAATGCATATCCCCTTGGCCGTGTCGAGCACGCTCCCCCCGCCCACGGACACGACCCCGTCCGCCCCGGCCTCTCGGCCCACCGCGTACCCCGCCTCTACCGCCTCGACGCCTGAGTCGGACGGGACGTCCAGGAACACGGCGGCCAAGCGCTTGCCGAGCACGGCGCGCACCCGCTCCACGACGTCCGTGCGCTCGGCGAGGACCCGGTCGGACACGACAAGGACGCGCGTCATGCCGAGTCGGTCGGCCTCCATCGCGGCCTCGGACACACTGCCTACCCCATAGGTCACCCGGGTCGGGTTGCGAAAGACAAAGGAGAGGTCGGAGCCGTAACGCATGGCGAATCCTCCTCGCGCGCGGGCGACAGGGAAGACCCTGTCAGGAAGTGGTCTCGTCGGGGAAGATGGTTGGGACCATCCCGGCGGACTCGACCAGGGCCTTGCTCGCGTCCACGAACCGGACGATGGTGGGCAAATCGCCCTTCAGACGGAGCTTCCCCTGGAGCATGCCCGTGATGGGGTTGAGTTCCTTGCGGATGACCTGCTTCCAGCGTTCGTACTCGGCCGTGATGCAGAACGGGGCCTTGCGCGCCTCCTCTGCGGTGACGATTCGCGCCTCCCGGCAGACCCCCTTGTGGAGGTCGAGCCAAATCCCAATGTCCTCGGGGATGCCGATCTCGGGTTTGGCCTTGCAGATGAGCGACACGACCCCTTTGTCCCAGTTCGCACCGCCCACCTTGTAGGCCGGGTTCTGATTGATCGCCTCCTTGTAGCGCTCGACCCATTCTGCTGACGGAAACCGGAACATGACTCCTCCTTTGCCGCGTGGGGACCTCGTGCGAATCCTAGGCAGCGTGGGACGACGTGTCAATGTCCACGAGAAAACCCGCCTGGCTGCCAAGGTCTCCAATGTCGCGGATTTCCCCGAGAATTCGGCCCGACTGACCCCGCAACGCTTGACAAGATGGCACGTTCGCTTTCTAGCAACCATTTCGGTAGAATCACGGCAGCCTGATGGTCCGGGCGGCGGGCGCAGGGCCAGGTCTCGTGGAGGTGTACCATGGTTGGGCGGCTCAAGGGCTATGTTGTGGCGGTCGCGGTCGCTCTGGGGATCGCCTGTGGGGGGGGTGGGGGAACTCTGCCGCCTAGAGATACGTCAGGTGGCCAGGATGCAAGGGACCGCGGAGACACTCCGGACCTGGCACCCGAAGAAGATTATGGGGCGCCGGAGGCGGTGGTCTTCCCGGAGGTAGGGACGGACCTTGCCGACGTAGGCCCTAGCGACCTAGGCGGGCCCGAAGAGGTCGCGGTCGAGTGTCCTGGCAACCTTCACTGCCCGTGCACGGAGAACGGGGATTGCTTCAGCGGGTTCTGCATGGAGACCATGTTCGGCAAGGAGTGCACGAAGGAGTGTCTGGAGGAGGGGGACTGCCCCCAAGGGTGGACCTGTTCGGTCTGCGGGTCGCTGGGTGGGGACCCCGTGTACTGCTGCGTGCCGCCGTTCCAGAGGCTATGCCAGCCCTGCCGGACAGACCAAGAGTGCATCCCTCCCTATGGCGCCGGGGGCAAGAAGTACCTGTGCATCGAGTTCGGGCCGGAAGGAAAGTTTTGCGGGACGGAGTGCGCGAGCAACTCGGACTGTCCAGAGGACTTCGATTGCGTTCCCATCGTGGTGGGCCGGGGGGTGGTGAAGCAGTGCCGTCCTGCCGGGGGGGAGACCTGTCCGTGTACCGAAAAATACGCCAAGGGCGGTTATTTAACCGATTGTTTCAATCAAAATGAGTATGGGGTCTGCTGGGGGCAGCGCACTTGCGACACGGCGTGCGATGCGAGGGTGCCAGCCCCAGAGGCATGTAACCTTGAGGACGACGATTGCAACGGGAAGCCGGACGACAATGTGCCCGGGCAGCCCTGCCCCCTCGAGAACACCTACGGCACCTGCATGGGCAAGACCATCTGTGTGAGCGGCCAGGAGGTCTGTCAGGGCGCGTACGCGGCCCCGGAGGTCTGCAACGGCAAGGACGACGACTGCAACGGTCAGACAGACGAAGGCTTCCAGGACACGGACCAGGACGGCATTGCGGACTGTGTGGATCAGGATACGGACGGGGATGGAGTCTTGGACGAGTCGGACAACTGTCCGTTGGGCTTCAATCCAGACCAGAACAACAACGACGGAGACGAGAAGGGCGATGCCTGCGACGACGATGACGACAACGATGGTGTCCCCGACGAGAGCGACAATTGTCTGTTCGTAAAGAATGTGGATCAGGACGACGCGGACCTAGACGGTCGTGGGGATGCCTGCGACTGTGACATGGATGACGACAACATCATGAACCCTGGCAAGGACCATTTCGGCAACGCCTGCCCGCTTTGTCAGCCTTGCGACAACTGCCCACTCGGCAAGAACCCGGACCAAAAGGACACGGACCAGGACGGCCGCGGAGACGCTTGCGACGAGGACCTGGATGGGGACAATGTGCCTAACCTGATTGACAACTGTGAGTATACCTTCAACACAAATCAGAAGAACACAGACGGAGACGCCCTTGGCGACGCCTGCGACCCGGACGACGACAACGACGGAATGCCGGACGAGGTGGACAACTGCCCGTTGGCGGACAACACGGACCAGGCGGACACCAATGGCAATGGCCTCGGCGATGCCTGCGACTGCGACGCAGATTCGGACGGGATAGCGAATCCCGGGAAGGACCATTACGGTGACCCGTGCCCTCCGTGCGAGCCGTGCGACAACTGCCCGACCGTCCCCAATCCGGAACAGAGCGATGCGAACCACAACGGGATCGGAGACGCGTGTGAATGGGATTGGGACAGCGACGGCGTGGCGAACGACGACGACAATTGCCCCTGGACATCCAACCCCTCGCAGGAGGACGCCGACCTGGATGGGGTCGGCGATGCATGCGACTGCGACGCAGATGGAGACGAATGGCCGAATCAGGGCGTGGACCTCGGGGGCAACGCGTGCCCCGCCTGCGACCCGTGCGACAACTGTACGGGCGTGGCGAACCGGCTCCAGGAGGACATGGACGGGGACGGATTGGGGGACGTGTGCGACCCGGACATTGACGGGGACGGGGACCCGAACGAGAACGACTGCCAGCCCCTGAACCCGGCTGTGTCGCACAACGCGCTTGAACGTTGCGACCAGGAGCCGGACCTGGTGGACGACAACTGCAACGGGCTGACCGACGAGCAGGACGCGGTCGGGTGCGGGCTGTACTACTACGACGGGGACAAGGACAACTATGGCAAGGACCTGTCGAAGTGCCTGTGCCGGCCGCAGGGGTTCTATACGGCCCTGGTGTCCGGCGATTGCGACGATGCGGACGCCCAGCGCAACCCGGGCGTCCAGGAGATCTGCAACAACGGCAAGGACGACAACTGCAACGGGAGCGAGAACGACGAGAACGCGACCGCCTGCACCATGTTTTACCTTGACAACGACGGGGACAACTGGGGGACGCCTGCGAACTTCAAATGCCTGTGCTTCGCAGTGGGCGACTACAAGACGAAGTTCGCTGGAGACTGCGACGATAACGACCCCCAGGTGAACCCCAATCAGAAGGAGGTCTGCTACGACGGCAAGGATAACGACTGCTCCGGGACCCAGAACGACGAGAACGCGCTGTCGTCCAAGCCGTTCTACGAGGACAAGGACGGGGACGCCTGGGGCACACAGGCGTACAAGTACCTTTGCTTCGAGAACGGGACCTGGCGGGCCACGAAGTCCGGGGACTGTAACGACGACGACGCGAACGTGAATCCGGACAAGTCCGAGGTCTGCAGCAACGGCAAGGACGACAACTGCGACGGCCTCCAGGACACGGAAGGGGCCGTGGGGTGCAAGACCTACTACTGGGATGGGGACAACGACGGGTACGGGATTGCGAACGACTCCAAGTGCCTTTGCAACCCCTCGGGCAAGTACAGCACCCTGACGGCAGGGGACTGCAATGACAACAGCCCGGCCATGAGCCCGGGCGCGCAGGAGCAGTGCAACAACGTGGACGACAACTGCAACGGGACCACGGATGATGGCAACCCGGTCACGATGTGCGGAAACCCGCCGCAGGGCACGCCCAAGTGCGAGGGCGGCCAGTGCAAGGTCGCCTCGTGCTCCTCCGGGTACTACGACGTGGACGGCGGCTTCCAGAACGGGTGCGAGTGCCAGTGGGACCAGTACGACGCGACCCACAACAGTTGCCCATCGGCATACAACCTCGGGACCCTCGCGGACAATGGGAGCAGCGTCACGGTCCAGGGTCGCATCGTGCCCAACAATGACGAGGACTGGTACCGGGTGACCCTGACCGACTCGGCGGACAGCGGGAGCATGGCGAACCCTGCGTCCGACAAGTTCCGATTGAACGTCCAGTTCCAGTACGGCGAGGCCGGTCTGGTGGTGGACGTGTACCGCGGGGACTGCAACACGAGCGTCGGGGGCACGTGCCGACTGGCCGACTGGTTCGCGCACCCGGACCGGACGTATCCCTCGCCCTGCATGGTTCCGGGGTCCTACTGGAGCTGCGCGCCCGGCTCCGCCTGCTGCGAGAGCGGCCCCTCCGTAGGTAAGTGCAACGGCCACTACTATTGCCAGGACAACGGGGCCACCTTTTACATCCGCGTGCGGCGGGCCACGGGGAGCGCCACGACCTGTGCTGCCACGGAGTACACCCTCGTCATCAAGAACGGCCAGTAGGACGGCCCGAGCACATGTGGGGCCAGCGGAACCGCTTGACAAGGACGCCTTCCCTCCTCAGAACCTTATCGAACTGCGAGGCACCGGCCCTCGCTGAAGCGCGTGGCGAGACGACTGTTGTGCTCGCCAAAGCGAGTGGCGCCCGGATCCGGGACGCGGACGGTAACCACTACCTTGACTTGACGTCCTTCTTCGGGGTCGCGGCGGTCGGGCACCGCAACCGCGCCGTGGTCCAAGCGGTCCGCAGGCAGGCCGGGCGGTTGTTGCACGCGATGGGCGATGTGCACCCCGCGGATGCCAAGGCAGTGTTCCTACGGGAGTTGCGAGCGTGGCTTCCGGCTCCGGACTATCGAGCCCTCCTGTCTCTCAACGGCTCCGACGCCGTGGAATGTGCCTTGAAGTTCGCGGCCGCGGCCACAGGCCGGGCCGGGATCATCGCCTTCGAGGGGGCCTACCACGGGCTCACGACCGGAGCCCTGGAGGTCACGGCCGGCCGCGTGTTCCGGCAGCCGTTCATGATGGCCCTGTCCAGCCGGGCGGACTTCGTCCCGTTCCCGACCGAGAAAGGCCCGGACCCCGAGGCAGTTTTGAAGCGGGTGCGCCGTTTGGCCCGTCGCAAGAGGTCTCAGCCAGGCGCGATCATCGTGGAGCCGGTTCAGGGCCGGGCCGGGATCCGGGTCCCGCCGCGCGGTTTTCTTCGGGCGCTCGCGGACCTGGCCCGCGAGGACGGACTGGTCCTGATCGTGGACGAGGTCTATACGGGGGTCGGGCGGACCGGCAAGTTCCTCGCCTGCGACCACGAGGGCGTCGTGCCGGACATCTTGTGCCTGGGAAAGGCTTTGGGCGGGGGAGTGCCCCTGTCTGTCTGCCTGATGAGGCCCTGGGTGGCCGAGGCGGTGCGGGCAAGCGAGGGGGAGGCTCCCCACACCTCGACGTTCTTGGGCCACCCCTTGGGGTGTGCGGCGGGGACGGCGGTCCTGCGCGAGTTGCGGCGGCGAGGCCTCTGCGAGCGCGCCCGGCGGATCGGGGAGGTCCTCGAGCGGCGCGGACAGGAGTGGGCCGAGCGGTGGGGCATGGTGCGGGACGTGCGCGGGCTTGGGGCCATGGTGGGGGTCGAGTTGTCCACTGGGAAGGCGGCCTGCGCCGTGACGAGGCTCGCATTGGAGCGGGGCGTGATCCTCTTGACTGAGGGCGAGGCTGGCAACGTCCTTGCGTTCACGCCCCCGCTCGTGATGTCGGATGCCGACCTGCGCACGGGCCTCGACATCGTGGAGTCGTGCCTCGAGGACGTGGCCCGGGAGGCGGGTGGATGAGCGTGGACGAGGCCCTGACGCGGCAGGTGCGCGATGTGGTCGAGGCGGGCGCTGCCCTCGACGACGACTCTTTCTGGACCTTGTGCCTCGCAGTCGCAGAGGCTCAAGGTTTGGTTGCAACAGGGTCCCAGACCTCTGCGGATGACGCGGCCGCGATTGAGCCTGTGCCCGAGGCCGCCTTCAAACTGATGACGGTCGCTCACTTCCCGCCGTCCGAGGCCCAGGCCGAGTTCTGGACCTCCGGCACGACCCGCGGCACGCCCGGCCGACACCTCGTGCGCGACTTGGACCTGTATCGCGCGTCTGCTTTGCGGGGCTTCGAGCGTTTCGCCATGTATCCGCCAAGGCCCACGCGCTTTGCAAGCCTCATCCCTCCGCCCAGCGAGCGACCTCATTCCTCGTTGTCCTACATGGTCGCGTTCGTCGTGGATGCGTTCGCGGATAGGGTCCTGTGGGCACACGAGGGGGACCGGCTGGAAGTCTCGTCGCTTCAGGGATTTCTCGAGGAGGCCGTCCGCGATGGACAGCCGGTCATCCTGTTGGGGACCACGCTCGACTTTTTGACCCTCTTTGAAGCGCTCGGCCCCTGGTCGCTCGCGCTGCCCCCGGGGAGCCGGGCCATGCACACAGGCGGGACCAAGGCGAGCGGCCGGGTCGTGGAGCGCTCGGACCTGTGGAAGGTGTTCGAGCGCGCCCTGGGGATCCCCCCGGAGGACGTCATCGAGGAGTACGGGATGACGGAGTTGTTGTCTCAGGCCTACGACTCGCCACGGGTGACACCGGGGCCGCGTCGTCTCGTCCCGGTTTTCTGGATGCGCACCCAGGTCGTAGACCCCCTGACCTTGCGGGAGGTGGCGCCTGGGCAACGTGGGCTTGTGTGTCACTACGACCTCGCAAACGTATGGACTGCAGTCGCCATCCGTACCTCGGACCTCGCCACGCGCGTGGAAGACGGATTCGCGGACGTGGAGCGCGTGCCCGGCGCTGCCCCGCGCGGCTGCTCGCACGAGGCGGCCCGGGGGCCGTGATGGAGACCCTAGACCTCCCCCACGACCTTGCAACGGCCCGCGATGCGCTTACAACGCAGGGGGCGCAGGCCGTCGTGCGTGCCCTGCGGGAGTGGGCCTTGCGTTGGCGTGACCCAGTCGGCGAGATCGGAGAGGAGGGAGTGCGCCGCCTGTCGGCCTCGACCGGCTGGCCCCGCGACCACCTGGTCGAGGCCTTGCGCCGGGCCTTCTCGCCGTGGGCCGGGTCCGCGTTCGAGCGCAAGGTCCTGGCCGCGTGGGCCGGACACGCCTCATCCATGCGCCGAGACCTGTGGTTGCTCGCGGTCCTGGCCGGCCGTATCCCGGCCCTGGTCACGGGTGCGGTCTTCCGCTCCCTCGCGGCAGGCCTCCCCGTGGTCCTCAAGCCCTCCTCGGCGGAGCCTGTGTTCTCGGAGGTCCTTGTGGCCTCGGCGCGTCGTCATTCCGACCTCCTCGGCCAGGCGATTTGCGTCGTGAGCGACCCCGAGGTCTGGCGCTCCCTAGTGTCCGAGGCCCCCATCTGCCTCGCCTACGGCCGGGACGAGACCATGGACGCGATCCGGCGGGCGCGTTCAGGCCGCGGCATCACCTTCTACGGGGGGCACCGCGAGTCGCTCGTGCTCGTGTTTTGCGAGGCGTGCCCGTCCGAGTTCGAGGCCGCGCTCCTGGCGAGGCGCATCGCCATCGACTGCGCGATCTACGACCAGACCGGCTGCCTTTCCCCGCATGTGGTGCTTTACGAGGAAGGGGGTCCTGTGGATGCCGCGCGGTTTGCCCATCTCCTATTCCAAGCGCTCGAGACCTTCGAGCAACGCTGGCCCCAGGCCCCCCTGAGCCTTTTCGAGGCTGCAACGATCCGGGTCTTTCTCGACGAGTCCCGTCTGCTCGCTCGTGGCTCCGGCGGAAGCGTGCTCTTGGGCCACGACCGGCCAACCCCCGCGGTTGTCCTTGTGCCACAAGGGCAATACACCGCCGGGCCAGGCCATCGGGTCGTGCAGGTCCTGACCTTTCGGGGTCGGCCGGACCTCGGGCGCCTGGTCCCCTCCCTGGCCGGGCGCTTGCAGGGCCTCGCGCTCGCCGGTCCCCGCGCGCGCCTTCGCGACGCCCTGCGGCGCGCGCCGGCCTTTCGCGCCCCCTACGTCTGTCGTCCGGGTTTCCTTCAGCGCCCCCCGCCTGCCTGGCGCGAAAACGGTTGGGACTTGACGAGGGAACTGGTCCGGCAAACTAAGGCCTCATCCCCCCCGTGACCCTAACGCAAAAGCCGCTCAGAAGGCCGTTCTCGAAAGAGGAACCGGGCCGCGTGCATGACCTCGCCCGGCCTGCCCCAAAAGCCCTCCAAGCCCAAAAACCGGCACACCGCGGTTTGTTGCGCTACCTGCGCCCAGAGATGAGAAAGCGCATCTGTGCTATTGTCCCGCCGGGGACGTTGGAGTGGCGAGGTGGCCGCGGCGAGAAAGGAGCAGGGAAGGCGGCTGAAGCCACAAGACCTCCACCGGAAGGTGGACCACCGCAAGTTTCCGTTCGCGACTACGGCGGAGCTCGAGGCCCTCGATGGGGTCATTGAGCAGGAGCGCGCCGTGGAGGCGATCGAGACCGGCCTTGCAATCCGCAAACGGAATTTTAACATCTATGTGGCCGGGGCCTCGGGGACAGGCAAGTCGTCCATCCTCAAAGGCATTCTCAAACGAGTTGCCGCGCAGGATCCGGTCCCTCCGGACCGCTGCCTCGTCCACAACTTCCGCCACCCGGACCGGCCTGTGGTCCTGACGCTCCCGGCAGGCCGCGGCGTTGAACTGCGCAACGCCCTCGACCGCCTCATCGAGGACCTGAAGGTCGAGTTTCCCAAGGCGTTCCATGGCAAGGTGCACCAGGAGCGTATCCAGCGCATCCTGAACGAGGGGCTCGAGGCCGAACACCGCGCCTTCACAGCCCTGGCGCGAGACGCCCAGGAGGTCGGGTTTTTGGTCAAGAGCACCAAGGAAGGGCTGGTCACCATCCCGCTACTCGAGGGGCGACCCATCGGGCCACGCGAGTTCGCGGAACTGAGCGAGGAGCAGAAGGCAGGTATTGAAGCGAGCCGCCAGAAACTCGAGCCGCTGATATCGCGGTTTCTCGAGGAGACCCGCAATACCGAGGTGGCGGTCCATCGCAAGATCCAGGAGGCGCAACGCGCGTTGGGTCGGGCGATCCTTGCGCGTCACCTGAAGCCGATCCGCGAAGCGTTCCGGGAGTTCGAGTCCGTGCTCGCGCATATCGATTCTGTAGAGGCCCACATCCTCGACAACCTTCAGGCCTTCCTGCCGGACGAGACGGAGCGCCGCCAGTCCCACAAGCGACCGGCCCCCATGACGGAGTACCGCGTCAACGTGCTCGTGGACAACTCCGAGACCCAAGGTGCTCCCGTGGTCTTCGAGACGACCCCGACCTATCACAATCTGATCGGCAAGATCGAGAAGCGCGTGGAGCACGGCATCTACTCGACCGACTTCACCATGATCAAGGCCGGCGCCCTGCTCCGAGCACACGGGGGCTACCTGGTCCTGCACGCCCGCGACGTGCTGACGTACCCGTTCGCGTGGGAGGCGCTCAAGGGGGTCTTGCGCCACCAGAGGGTCGTCATCGAGGAGATGGGCGAGCACTTCCAGTTCTTGCCGACTTCCGGGCTCCGACCCGACCCGATCCCGGTGCAGTGCAAGGTCATCCTGATCGGGTCGAACTACCTGTATCACCTGCTGACGCGGCTCGACGAGGACTTCGGGAAGACCTTCCAGGTCAAGGCGGAGTTCGACTCGAGCGTGCGGATGAGCCCGGAAACGACGATGGAATACGCCCGGTTCGTGGCCACGACCTGTCGCCGGGACGGCTTGCGCCCGGTGGACCGGGAGGGCGTGGCCGCGGTGGTGGAGCTCGGGTCCAGACTCGCAGGGTCTGCTGACCGTATCACGCTGCGGTTCAACGAGATTCAGAACGTCCTGATCGAGGCGGATGCCCTCGCCGCCCGCGAGGGGGCCCCGGCCATCACGCGCCGCCACGTCGAGGCTGCCCGTGCCATGCGGCTCAAGCGAATCTCGCTGCTCGCGGACCGCGCGCTCGAAGAGATCGTGGAGGGCACGCTCCACGTGGATGTCGAGGGGAAAAGGGTCGGCGCGGTGAACGGGCTCGCGGTCTTCGAGTACGCGGACCTGGTCTTCGGCCGCCCCTTGCGCATCACGGCCCGGACCTTCCAGGGCAAGGCGGGCGTCATCAACGTGGAGCGCGAGGCGCGCCTAAGCGGTTCCATCCACAACAAGGGGGTCCTGATCCTGGGGGGGTACCTCGGGGACCGGTTCGCGCAGGCCCGGCCCCTCTCGCTCACCGTGAACCTCGTGGTGGAGCAGTCCTATGGAATGATTGACGGGGACTCAGCCTCGTGCGCGGAGTTGTGCGCCATCTTGTCCTCGCTCGCCGACGTGCCACTGCGGCAGGACCTCGCTGTCACCGGCAGCGTCAGCCAGTTCGGGGAGGTCCAGGCCGTGGGGGGCGTCAACGAGAAGGTCGAGGGATTCTACCGCGTCTGCCGCGAGCGAGGCCTGACCGGGACCCAGGGCGTTATCCTTCCGGAGGCGAACGTACGACACCTGATGCTCGATTCGGAGGTGGTGGAGGCCGTCCGCGAGAGGCGGTTTCACCTGTACGCGGTGCGCACCGTGGAGGAGGCCCTGGCCCGACTCACGGGACAGGTCGTGGGGGAGAGGGGGGCGGACGGCGAGTACCCGGAGGGGACCGTGTTCGCCCGCGTGGCCGCGAAACTCAAGCGGTTTGCGGAGTCGCCCGAGGCCAAGGATAAGGGGTGACGAGTCTGGCATGAGAAGAGTTCCTAGCCTGCCCCGGCCCAGGACGCGCTGCCGGGTCCTTCTCTGGATGAAGCGAAGCCTCTACGAAACGTTCTGCGCGCAAGGTGCGAAGGTGGACCTGCGAGACCCCCTCATGGCCAAGGTCCGCTCGAGCCACGAGGAGACAGTCCGCTCACGGGCAGAGGTGCGGCGGGTCCTTGGGGAGGCTGGCTGCATTGTGAGGGAGCCACGCAGATTGGGCCGAGTGGCGGATGGAAGCCACGACTTGGTTGTGGTTGTAGGAGGGGACGGGACCGTGCTGGACGTGGCCCGCCACGTGGCCGAGACCCCGGTGCTCGCCGTGAACTCCTCGCCATCGTCTAGCGTGGGGCACTTCTGCCGGACCACGGCGGAGGGATTCGAGGCGGTGCTGGCCCGGGTCCTCGCGGGGCAGGAGGTCCCGGTCTCGCTTACGCGCATCCGGATCGTGGTAGACGGTGTTCCCCACCCGGACCCCGCGCTCAACGATGTCCTGGTCGCGCACCGCGTGCCCGCGGCCACATCCCGCTATATCCTGCATGTAGGCACCGAGTCCGAGGAACAGAAGTCCTCCGGGGTGTGGGTCTCGACCGCAGCGGGGTCCTCCGGGGCGATCCGGAGCGCTGGCGGGGACCTGATGGACCTTGGCGACGAGCGGCTTCAGTGGGTGGTCCGGGAGCCCTTCGCCCACTCGACGCCGGGCGCCTCCCACTACGCGCTCCTCCGAGGGTTCGTGGGCCGCGAGGGGCTTGGCTTCACCTCGCGGATGATGGCGGGCGGCCTGTACCTGGACGGACGGCGGGTGGCTGTGCCGCTGCGCTTCGGGTCGCGGGCGGTTCTGACGCCGGATGCAACGCCCCTGCGACTGTTTCTGGCCCGTGGGGAGGGGCTGTCCTGACAAGGGAGGGCACCATGACGACCACGCTGCGATGTGGGGCCGCGGCTGTGGACATCACGCCTCGGGAGTACGTCCCCGGCATCCCCCTGGCGGGGTTTGGCTTCAACCGCAAGGCGACCGCGGTCCTGGACCCGCTCGAGGCCGTTGCCGTGTACCTCACCGACGGCCGCACTGCGGTCACCCTGCTGGCGATGGATTTGATCGGGTTTTTGTATCCCTACGTGGACAGGCTGCGCGCAAGGCTCGCGGGCGTTGGAGGTGTGGTCCTTCCGTGCTCCACGCACGACCACGCGGCCCCGGACACTATCGGCCTGTGGGGACGTTCCCTCTTCGGGCTTTTCCCTGTCGCGTCCGGGGTCGTCCGCGGGTACATGGGTCGCCTTGTGGACCTGCTCGAGCAGGCCGTGCGCGAGGCGGCCCGCGAACCGGTGCCTGTGCGGGTGCGTGTAGCCCGTTTCGATGTCCCGCCGGAATGGTGTCGCAACGACCGCAAGGGTGGGGGTAAGGACGACTTCGGGTACGTGGTGCAGTTTCGGGCAGAGGACGGGAAGCCGGTTGCGACGCTTGTGAACTTCGCAGCCCACCCCGAGACCCTGTGGGAGCACAACACCCTTGTATCTGCGGACTACCCTGGGGCCTTGCGCGCGCGCCTGCGCGAGCGGGGGGGAGGAATTGTGGCATTCTTTTCCGGGGCCCTGGGCGGGATGGTGACACCCAATGTGCCCCTCTCCGCAAACAGCGAGGAGCGCCAGGCCTTTGTGCTCCGCTTGGGGCATGGCCTCGCAGACCTCGCGGCAGGCGCGATCGAGTCGGCGCCGGACCAGGAGGGCGTGGCGCTCGAGGTCCGCACTCGTCCCCTCGAATTGAGGCTTCAGAACTGGCGCTTCCGCGTGGCCCGGATGCTCCAGATCCTCGACCGTGAGTACGTGCTGGACCGAGTTCGCAGCGAGATGAACCTCGTGCGCATTGGGGAGGATATCACGATCCTGACCGCGCCTGGGGAGTGTACGCCAGAGGTCGGGAGGGAGCTGGTCGCGGTCCTGCCAGGGAAGTACCGTTTGTTGTTCTGCCTGGGCTGCGACGAGATCGGCTATGTCCTGACCACGGAGCAATTTTCCAACCGGGAGTATCACTACGAGCAGAGCATGTCCTTGGGCCCCTGGACCGCTCCGGCCCTCACGAGGGCCGCCCGAGACCTCGCAGCGAACCCATGAAACTCTGCATCATCGGTGCTGGTTCGTCGCGCCTCCCCCTCATGCTCGCGTCCGTCGCGCGCTGCGCGAGGGAGACCGGGATCGGGGAGGTCGCGCTCTACGACGTGCGTCCGTGGCGAGTCGAGGCCCTGTTGCCCGTCGGGCAAGCCCTGGCCGCCGAGTGCGGGACCCTGCCCGAGGTGCGCCGGTGTGCTTCGCCCGAGGAGGCCGTGGACGGGGCGTCGGCGGTGATCCTGACCGCGCGACCTGGCTTCGAGGAGGCACGGGCTCGAGACGAGGGGGCCTGTCTTCGGTTCGGGGTCGTGGGCCAGGAGACCACGGGCTTCGCGGGCTTCGCATTCGCAGCCCGCTCCATCCCGGTCGCGATCCGGTACGGACGGCTGGCCTTGCACAAAAGCCCCCATTGCCTGGTCGTGGTCTTCATGAACCCCGCCGGGATGGTGACGCAGGCATTGCGCCTGGCAGACGTGAAGACCGCGATTGGGGTGTGCGACTCGGCCTCCGCCGCTGCCCTGCGAGTGGCAAGGAGGGCGGGTCGGGCGCTCGATGGCGTGGATTACCAGGTCGCAGGTTTGAACCACCTGTCCTTCACGCTTCGGGTACAGGCTGGGGAGCGCGACCTTCTCGGCGAGGCCCTCGGCGACGAGGCGTTTCTGCGCACGACCTTTCCGTGGTTCGAGCCGCGGTTCATACGGGAGCGTGGCTATATTCCAAATGAATATCTCGTGTACTATTATCGCACCACTGAAATACTCGCTGCGATGCGGCGGGAGCGCCACACACGGGGAGAGGTCTTGGAGCGAGAGAATCGGGCGCTCCTGCACGACCTCGGCGACCTGTTGGCCCGGGGCGAGACAGGGGAGGCCGTGCTCCGGTACGCCCGCTACCTGACCAGGCGAAACGAGACCTACCTGGAGTATGCGCGTCTTCAGGCGCCCGAGGCCGCGGAGGGTCCCAAGACAGTGGGTGAGGCCTTGGCCGCGCTCCGGGCGAGCGTGGGGGGATACGCCGAAGTGGCGATGGATGTGCTGCGAGCGATGCACGGCGGGCAGGCCCGCCGCATGGTCCTGAATGTCCCTGGGGGTGACCTCCTCGGTCTCGACCCGGGAGACGTAGTCGAGGTTTCCTGCGATGTCGGGCCCGACGGGCTCAAGCCCCTGTCCGGGCCGTATCGGCTCGCGCCCGAAGACGAGCGCCTGGTCGCTAGGGTTAAGGAGTACGAGCGCCTGGCGGTGCGGGCAGTGTTCGAGCGATCCATGGCCCTGGCCGAGGAGGCCCTGGCCGCCCATCCCTTGGTCTCATCGCGCGAGGTGGCCAGAGGGCTCCTCGCGACTTGTGGCGTGACGTTTGGGGAGGGGTGAGCGGGCAAGGACCTTGCGGACGAAAACCGCACACGAACACCGCGTCCGCGTCGCGCGGGTTGGCCTACTCGTCCGCTGGGCGGCGCAACGCCATTCCCGATGCCCCGACGGGAAGTCCCCCTTGGTGCTATCCTCTTGGCCCGTGGACGGGAAGTCGCCAGGAGGGACCTGGACGCGGCAGTGGGGCCTGGGGGCGGTCGCTGGGATCCTGCTCGCCGCGGAGATGGTCCGCGCGCCCACGGTGCACTTGGATTTGGCCCCGCTGTACGGCGCGGCCCTGCTCGCGCGCGAGGGCCGGCTGGACGAGGCATATGCCGTGGACCCGGAGGTGGGGAAACGGGCGGGGAGCGCGCTGACGGAGGCTGTGCATGCCCGCGCCTATCCCTTGCGCGACTGCCGGCGTTACCTGCATCCCCCGGCCCTCGCAGCCCTGACCCTACCGCTAACCACCGCGGACTTTCCTGTCGCGGCCTATCTGTTCCGGTCTTTGTCCCTGGGCGCCCTGGTCGCATCCGCCCTTGGCCTCTCCCGGCTCGCCGGGGCCGGGCGCGGGGGCGGGGCTATCGCGGTCGTGATCCTGCTCGCCTTTGACCCGGTGCGCATGACGCTCGACCTCGGGCAGACCAATCTGTTCGTGATGGCCCTTCTGTGCGCGGGGGTCCTGGTCCGCCCGGCCCTGCCCGCCGGAATCGCGATAGGGCTCGCGTGCCTGTTCAAGACGTTCGCGATGGCGGTCCCATTGGCGTGGCTCGTGCTTGGCGGCGAGTGGAGGCGTCGGGCCGTGTTCGCCTTTCTCACGTTGGCGATTGCGCACGCGACGGCGTATCTCGCCTGGCCCGAGGCGACATTTTCGTACCTCGACATGATGCGAGCCCTGTCCGGCCAGCAGTTTCTGTGGCCGGAACAGCAGTCCCTGGCCGCGCTTGCGACGCGGATCGATACCGGGTTTTCTGCGCAGGACGTGTCGGGGTGGGTCGAGAAGGTGGCACCGGCAGGTGTGGGCGCGGCCCTGGCCCCCGCCTTCGCGGCGGCGGTGATGGTTGGGGCAGCGGCGTGGGCACGGTGGAGGCGGCTCGACGGATGCGCGGCCGCGTCGCTCGCGCTGCCCGCAGGCCTGCTCGCGAGCCCGGTGCTTCATTCCCATTACGGGACGGTCCTGGCGATCTCTGCGGCCTGGCTTGTCAGACACGCCAAAGCAAGCCCGGCGGGGTGGCTGGGCCTCGCTGGGCTTACGCTCCAGGCCATGCCCCTCCACGCGGAGGAGGCGCGCGCGTGGCTGCCTCTCTTCGAGGATGCCGGCGCGCACTGGGTCTTTGTGACCTATCGCCTAGTCGGGGTCGCGCTCGTTTTTGCGGCTGTGGTCTGGGCCACTCGGGCGGGCTCGCGGCGGGCTATCGAGGGATAGGGCGAACCGGTGGAGACACGCGAGTACGAAACCATGGCGGACGTGGAGGACCGCCACTTCTGGTTCGTGGCCATGCGGGCCATCATCCGGGACACCTTCGTGGCGTTGGGGCTTTCGCGCGAGGCACGCGTGTTGGACCTCGGGTGCGGGACAGGCGGCACGATGAAGGCGCTCTCGGGCCTTGCGCGGTTCGTTGGGCTCGACATGAGCCCCACCGCGGGCCGCTTCACCGCCAGTCGGACCGGCGAGGCGGTCGCGTGCGGGCTCGCCACGGACCTCCCCCTGCGCGATGGTTCCCTCGACGCGGTCCTCGCCCTCGACGTGCTCGAGCACATTCCGGATGACGCAAGGGCCGTCCGAGAGGTGCGGCGGGTCCTCAAGCCTGACGGGGTGCTCTTGGCCACGGTTCCCTGCCACCCCTTTTTGTTTTCGGAGCACGACCTGGCCCTGCATCACGTCCGGCGATATACCAGAAAGGGCTTTCTCGCGCTCTTGCGTGACCACGGGTTTCGCCCGGCCCGGGTCACCTGGACCAATGCGACGCTCTTCCCCATCGTGGCCGCCTACCGCTTGCTGCGCCGGGCGCGCGGAACCGGGCGCGTCGCCCCGCACAGCGACGCCTCGCGCAGGCTCGGTCTCTTGAACCCATTGTTGAAGGGGGTGATGATGGGGGAGCGTGCGGTCCTCCGCCACTGGAATTTGCCGTGGGGCCTCGGACTGATGGTCGTGGCGCGGCGATGAGACGAGCCTGGAAACGTGTGGTTGAGACTGCGGTGGTCGTACTTTTGTGCACGCTCGGGTGCGAGCGCGGGGTGCCAGACCACCGGGCCCAGAGCAGGGGTCCAGGTGTCTCGGACCTTGGGATTCCGCAGGGCCCGCCCCGCTCCGAGGGCCAGGCCACGGGGCCAGTGCCGATCAAGAAGGTCCCTGTCCTGGTCGGGGGCTGCGCACTCGAGTGCGCGGAACCCGGAGCGGCCTTGGCGGGGTTCCTCCAGGCGACTGCGGAAGCGGACGACCCGGAGCGCATCGCGCGATTTTTGGACTCGACCGCGCTCGTGGTGGACGGGCGTCCCCTGGGGGCGGAGTGGGCCCAGATGTGGCGCGAGATGAGGGCCGCGACTCGCAAGGAATCCATCCGCGAGGCCGTGCGTGACCTCGGGGCCTGGACGCGCGGCGCAAGCCGCGAGCAGGTGCGCGCGGTGCTCGCATCCGGCCCGCGTCCGATTCGCCTGTGGAGCACCGAGGCGGTGTATGATGTGGCGATGCCGGGAGGGTCGTGGCGCATCACGCTGCGGCCTAGGGGGATCGAGTGGCTCGTGACGCGAATCGAACGGGGAGGCGAGGCGGGAGTGGTCTCCTCCCCCGAGGCAAACCCGCAGAGGTAGAGATGGGGACTGGGGGCAAGGACCTGCGTCTTACGCCGCGGTTTCAGACCCGGATCTTCGGCGTGTTCCGGCGCGACATTGACCTCGACGAGACCGAGATGCTCATGACGAACTTGAGCCTCGGTGGGGCCTTCATCCGCACCGAGACACCGGCCCAACCGGGGACGCCGGTGACGCTTCGGGTGTACTTGGGCGATGAGGAGGCGCCTGTCTCGATCTTGGGCGAGGTCGTCTGGTGGCGGATGCCAGGTCACGGCGACCCGCCGGGGATGGGCGTGAGGTTCGTGCAGGTGGCCCCGGAGGACCTCGAGAAGGTCAAGGCCTTTCTCGCACGACTCGTCGAGGAAGACCTATTTGGTCGGTGAACGGTCATTTTCCAACGCAGAACCGTTGAAAGACGCGGCTTAACACCTCCTCCGTGACGTTGGCGCCGGTCACTTCGCCCAGGTGCTCTACGGCGCGACGCAGGTGGGAGGCCGCGACCTCCAAAGGCTCCTCGCGCTCGAGGGCCTCCAAGGCGGCCCTCGCCTCGCGGCACGCGGCGGCCACAGCCTCGACTTGGCGCTCGCCCGCAAGGAGGCCGCCCGCCGTTCGCCCCGCTTCGTAGCGGCTTCGTGCCAGCCCGGCGAGGACCTCGCGCAGTCGTGCGACCCCATCGCCCGTGCGAGCAGACGTCGGAAGGCACGCCATGTGGCGAGGGCAGTGGAAGGCCGGGGCCTGGCCCTTCCAGATGTCGGACTTGGAGGCGACCCATAGGTCGGCAGGGGGGAGGTTAGGGGAGATTTCTGCAACACTTCCATCCAGCACGAGCACGACCACGTCTGCCTCCCTGGCCGCCCGGACCGCTCGATGTACGCCCTCGGCTTCCACGGCGGCCCCGGTCTCGCGCAGCCCAGCCGTGTCCATCAGGACGCAGGGCACGCCCCCCAGAGGGAGCGGCTCGGTCACCACGTCCCTCGTCGTACCGGGTTCCTCGTGTACGATGGCGCGGCCCCATCCGAGCAGGGCATTGAACAAGGACGACTTCCCTGCGTTGGGCGGTCCGACCAGGGCGATTCGCACCCCGTCCAGGCAGGGCCTGGCTGCCCTGGCCTGCTCGAGCCACTCGTTCATCTCGCTAGCTGTCCGCCTCACGAGGGCCGCCACCCGGTCCAGCGAGACCTCGATGCCGTCTTCCTCCGCGAAGTCGAGCGCGGCCTCGCAGTCCGCGAGCGCGTCCAAAAGGTCCTCCCGCACGCGCGCTACCGCGCGGGAAGCCTCCCCGGCTAGGCCCGCGAGCGCCAAATCCGCCGCAGCCTCGGTCTTCGCCTCGGCCAGGAGGGCCACGGCCTCGGCCTGGAGGAGGTCCAACCGGCCCGCAGCCACAGCACGGCGCGTGAACTCCCCAGGCAGCGCGGCACGGGCCCCAGCTTCCAGGCAGGCTCTGAAGACCCTCTCCAGGGTGATGCGCCCCCCGTGACAGTAGAACTCGACTGCCTCCTCCCCGGTGTACGAGGCCCCGGGCGCGAAGAAGGCGACAAGGGCCTGGTCCAAAGGCTTCCTAGTCTCGGGGTGGACGAGCCATGTCAAGGTGAGGCGGCGCTCGGGCGGGGGCCCGGACAGGTCGCGGCACAGGCCCAGGGATAGGTGGTGCGAGCCCGGCCCGGAAAGCCGCACGACCCCGATGGCGGCCGCGCCCGGGGCGGTGGCGATGGCCGCGATGATGTCGGACGGGACGGCCACGGTGAGAGGATAGCACGATGCCAGAAGCCGGGGCAGGCGTTTTTGGGGTCGTATCTTCCCAGGGGTTGTTGGGAGCCGCTCATCACAGGTCATCGCGGACTATCCGAAGATTCTGGTAGAATGCCCGCGTCTTGCGGAGTCCGACCATGCGCGGCAAACCTGGGTGGTTCTCCCTCTGGGTCGCCGTGATGGTGGGTTGCTCGCGCTACGAACACGAGCCGTGCACAGGACCCGAAGACTGCGAATCGGGCCTGTGCGTGGCCGGCTGGTGCGTGTTGCGGCCCGACGTGATGTACGAGGCAGGGCCCGAGGGAGTCGGGGATGTCGTGGACGCCTGGCCGGACGAGGCGACAGACGAGCCGGATCTCGGCGCAGGGGGGGACCTTGCGGAGCACGAACCGGACATCTCGGCGGACGAGGGGTCTGGCGAACCGGACATCTCGGCGGACCTGGATTCGGGCCACGAACTCCCCCCAACCACCGGGATGCTCTGCCAGGACGACGCAGACTGCGTGGCCGGGTCGTGCGTCGAGTGGGGTGGGGGCCGCAAGGTCTGCTCCGGACCGTGCGCCCCAGGTTGTCCCCAGGGGATGGTGTGCGTGCCGGCCGGCAAGTCCGCGCTCGGGACCTTCGAGTTTGAGTGCCGCCCGTTCCCGCAAGGGCTGTGCGCGCCGTGTCGCGTCGCTGCGGACTGCCCGACCCCAGGCTCTCAGTGCCTGCCCATGCCCGGAGGGGATTTTTGCTCGGTCCCGTGCTTGGAAGGGACCTGCCCCACGGGCTTTGCGTGCCTGCCCGTCTCCGTGGGGATCCCGTCCCAGTGCGTGCCCGAGGTCGGGACCTGCGCGTGTCCGCCTGCGACGGAGGGCTGTGGCCCTGGGGGCGCCTGCGAGGAAGGCCGTCGCTGTGTCACGCTTGGGGAGGGAGCGGAGGGCTTACCGCCGGTCTTGGTCGAGGGCTGCGACCCCGCCCAGGGGATGTGCGCATGCGTGGCCTTCGCGTATGGCAAGTCCTTTCCTTGCGCGGTCGAGAACGAGGCGGGCCGGTGCGAGGGGGAGATGGTCTGCACGACCGACGTGGGCTTCGGGAAGTGTCTGGTGCCCCTGCCCGAGCCGGAGGGGTGCGACGGCTGGGACAACGATTGTGACGCCCAGACCGACGAGGACTTCGTCCTGGAGGACTGGGATGGGACCCAACGGCGCGTTGGGGAGGCGTGCGGAACCGGGGTCTGTGCCGGCGGGGTGGTGGTCTGCGTGTCGCCAGGCGCGGTTGGCTGCTCCACGGACTTCAAGAAGGCGGAGGACGAGACCTGCAACGACGGGAAGGACAACGACTGCGACGGGCGTACGGACGAGGGGTGCTTCTCCGAGGACCTGGACGGAGACGGCGTGCCGAACGATGCGGACTGCGCCCCCTACGACGCGGCCAAGTTCCCAGGGGCGAAGGAGCCCTGCTGCCCGAGGTCGGTCCCTGAGCCAGGGCAGGTCGAGAGCTGCGACAACAACTGCGATGGCGTCGTCACCTCGTGCGAGGAGGCAGACGCAGACGGAGACGGGTTCGTGGCCACACAAGGGGAAGGGGACGATTGCGACGACTTAAGCCCCATGGTCTATCCAGGGGCCTTGGAGAGGTGCGACGACGGGGTGGACCAGGACTGCGACGGGGAGGACCTGTCGTGCGAGGGGCTGACGGACGACGACCACGACGGCTGGCCCCTCGGGGCGGACTGCAACGACGACGACCCCGACACCTACCCTGGTGCGCCGGAGGTCTGCGACGACGTGGACAATGACTGCGACGCGACGGTGGACGAAGGGAATCCGGGCGATGGGGAGCGGGTCGGCGGCGCGTCTTGCGGGTTGGAGCAGGGAGAGTGCAAGCCTGGCGTGTGGGTCTGCGCCCACAACCTCCCCTTCCCGGCCAAGATGGAGTGCATCGGGGGCGCGGCGCCCACCGAGGAGGTCTGCGACGGGCTCGACAACGACTGCGATGGACTGACGGACGAGGACTTCGTGGACAAGGGCAAGCCGTGCGACGGCCCGGACATGGACCAGTGCAAGAATGGGGTCTGGACCTGCACCGCGGACGGGAAGGGGGTCGAGTGCGCAAGCGAGGGCATATACGACCTCATGGAGGTCTGCGGGGACAGCAAGGACAATGACTGCGATAGCGTGATTGACAACGGCTGCCTGCCCGAGGACCTCGACGGGGATGGCTATGTGTGGCCTGATGACTGCGACGACACCCGGGCCGAGGTCCATCCGGGTGCGAAGGAGCCGTGCTGCGACCCGACCCTCGCCGGGGAAGGGGCCGTGCACGCCTGCGATTGGAACTGCGACGGCGTCGTGACCCCGTGCGGCCCGAACGACAAGGACCTGGACGGCCATGTGCCGGTCAGCCTCGCCGGGACCGACTGCGACGACAGCGACCCGACGGTCTTTCCTGGCGCCCCGGAGAAGTGCGGAGACGGCAAAGACCAGGACTGCGACGGAAAGGATGTGCTTTGCGATCAGGTCGTGGACAAGGATGGGGACGGCTACTTTCCTACCCGAGATTGCAACGACGCCAACAAGAACATCCACCCCTGGGCAGAGGAGGTCTGCAACAACAAAGACGACAACTGCGACGGGGTGACGGATGAGGGGAACCCGGGGGGCGGGGAGCCGTGCGGCGAGAGCGTGGGGGAATGCCAGCCAGGCCAGACGGTCTGTGTCCACTACCCGTTCCTGGCCAGGCTCGAGTGCGTGGCCGAGCAGGGGCCCCACCCGGAGACCTGTGACGGAGAGGACAACAACTGCAATGGACTGACGGACGAGTACTGGCCAGAGAAGGGCCAGAGGTGCGACGGGCCCGATGAGGACCTGTGCATGAATGGGGTGCTCACGTGCAACGCGGACGGGTCCGGGCTTGCGTGTGTCGAGACCATCGAGAACGTGACCGAGGTCTGCGACGGGCACGATAACGACTGCGATGCTTTGCGCGACGAGGGGTTTACCTTCCATGGCGGTGCGCTCGGCGAGGTCTGTGATGGACTCGGCGAGTGCGGGGTGGGGGTCGTGGTCTGCTCCCCGGACAAGAAGCGCGCGATCTGCTCGACCATGCCCGGAGGACCCCACAACCAGGCGACCCCCGAGGTCTGCGACGGGCACGATAACGACTGCGACGGGGTGACGGACAACGGTGTCACCTATTTTGGCCAGCCGGTCGGCGCCGTGTGCCTGGGGATCGGGGCGTGCGGACCAGGCATCGTGGAGTGCAATCCCCTCACCAAGACCGCTACGTGCTCGTCCAATCCCGACGGGTCCAAGCCCAAGGCGAAGCCCGAAGTGTGCAACGGCCTGGACGACGACTGCGACGGCCACACGGATGATGGGGTGCAAGCAGGGCCAGAAGACTGCAAGTTTCTCGGGGTGTGCGCAGGCCACGCCATCCCTGCGAAGTGCCGGAAGGGGAAGTGGGAGTGCGATTACTCGGGCGTTTCGGGCTACGAGGGGGAGGAGACCCTGTGCGACGGCTACGACAACGACTGCGACGGCGAGAGCGACGAGGGCTTCCCCATCGGGCTTGCGTGCGATGGGCCGGATTCCGACCAGTGCAAGAACGGGACATATACCTGCACCGCGGACAAGAAAGGCTGGGAGTGTGTGAACGAGACGGTCACCGACATCCAGGAGGCGTGCAACGGGCTCGACGACGACTGCGACGACTTGACGGACGACGACTTCCCCGTGGGGCAGCCGTGCGACGGGGACGATGCGGACCTGTGCGCGAACGGGACGTGGACGTGCAAGCCCGACCAAAGCGGCGTCGAGTGCATGAACGAGACCGTGACCGACATCGTGGAGGCATGCAACGGCCTGGACGACGACTGCGATGGCTCGACGGACGAGGAGTGGCCCGCGGGGCAGCCCTGCGATGGGGATGACTCGGACCTGTGCGCGAACGGGACGTGGACGTGCAAGTCCGACCAAACCGGCGTCGAGTGCGTAAACGAGGCCGCAACCGACATCGCGGAGGCGTGCAACGGCCTGGACGACGACTGCGACGGGCTCACGGACGAGGGGTTTTACTACGAGGGCGCCCCGATTGGAGAGCCTTGCGTGGGGGTTGGGGAGTGCGGGCCGGGGGTCGTGGTGTGCCAGCCGGTTGGGCTCGGGGCCACGTGCTCGACGAACCCTGACGGGACCACGCCGAACGCGAGGCCCGAGGTCTGCGATCACAAGGACAACAACTGCGACGGGCTCACGGACGAGGGCCTGACGTACGAGGGGATTCCTCTCGGTGAGCCGTGCGTGGCCAAGGGCGAGTGCGGTCCCGGCATCGTGGTCTGCTCGCCCGCGGACCTCACGGCGACCTGCTCCAGCGCGCCCAACGGGACAGACCCCAAGGCCGAGCCCGAGGCCTGCGACCTCAAGGACAACGACTGCAACGGGATCACAGACGACGTCTTAGTCCCGGACAAGTCGTCCTGTCTGCTAGTCGGTGTGTGCAGGCCGGAACTGGTGGATGCGCAGTGCATCCAGGGGGCGTGGGTCTGTTCGTACGACCGGGTGGTGGGCTACGAGCCAGGCATCGAGGTCACGTGCGACGGCCTGGACAACGACTGCGACGGGCAAAGCGACGAGGCATGGCCGGTCGGGGAGCCCTGTGACGGCCCGGACAGCGATTTGTGCCCGAACGGGACCTGGACCTGCAAGTCGGACCACCAGAGCGTGGAGTGCGTGAACGAGACCGTGGTCGCCATCCAGGAGGTCTGCAACGGCCTGGATGACGACTGCGACGGGTTCGCGGACGAGGAAGGCGCCCTCCAGTGCACCTCGTACTTCTTCGACCTGGACGCAGACGCTCACGGCGTACCCGGCGACAGCCGGTGTCTGTGCGGGTCCGGACAGGTCCCGGGGTACAGCGCCCTTGTGGGCGACGATTGCGACGACGGGGATGCGGGCGTACACCCTGGTCACCCGGAGGCGTGTGACGGGCGCGACAACGACTGCGACGGGCTCACGGACGAGGACTTCCCGCAGAAGGGCCAGTTCTGTGACGGCCCGGACCCCGACGAGTGCCAGAACGGGACCTGGACCTGCAAGGCGGACGGCTCTGGCCTTGAGTGTGGGAACGACATCGCCGTGCCCGAGGTCTGCGACGGGCGCGACAACGACTGCGACGGGCTCACGGACGAGGACTGGCCTGTGGGACAGCCTTGCGATGGTCCTGACCAGGACCTCTGCAAGAACGGGACGTGGACCTGCCATCCGGACCAAAGCGGGGTGGAGTGCATCGCGGAGACTGTCCAGAACATCCCCGAGACCTGCAACGGCCAGGACGACGATTGCGACGGGCTTAAGGACGAGGACTGGCCGGACAAGGGCAAGGGGTGCGTGGTCGGACTCGGGGAGTGCCAGCGCAGTGGGGTCTATGTGTGCAAGGCGGACGGGACAGGCATCGTTTGCAATGCCACGGCCGGCTCCCCATCCGCCGAGATATGCGACAACAAGGACAACAACTGCGACGGCATCACGGACGACCCGTGGGCCGGGAGCAAGGGCCGCAAGTGCGACACCAACCCCAATCCGCCGAGCGGGGTGCCGCCATGTGCGCTCGGGCTTTGGCAGTGCAAGCCGGACAAGACAGGGCTTCAGTGCGTGGGGGACGTGGAGTGCGCGTACGGGACCCAGTGCCTCGGGAGTGGCTCGGACTTCTTGCCGGACTCGTGCCTGTGTGGGGCAGACGACCGATGCATTGCGGACCTGGCCAACCAGTGCACGATCATGCAGACGTGCCAGTGCGGCTCGGGTCCGAAGTGCACGCCGCCGCTTCGGTGCATCGGGGGGACGTGTCAGTGAGTCGCCTAGTCATCGTCGCCGCAGTGGCCGCAGCCCTCTTCGCCCCAGGGCGCGGTAAGGCCCAGTGTTCCTTTGGAGGGACCCCGCTCTACAAGGGGTGCTTCGGGATCGGGTGGGAGGGGTGCTGCACCTACAAGGAGACGCAACTCGGCACCATCACGACGCTTCAGTGGTGCGAGGGAGGCTACCTGTGCAGCCTGATCTGCAATCCGTTTTCCTACGATTCGTCCCTCTGCGGATGGGTCACGGACCCGACTTCCGGGGCGGGTCTTTATGATTGCACGTATCAGCAGACCCAAGACCCCTCCGGCAAGTTCCCCTACTTTTGTGAGATCCCGTGCGGGGACGTGACGCCAGAGGGGTGCTGCGAGGGCCAGACCCTGCTCAAGTTCTGCAAATACGGCTCGCTCAACCTGATCAACTGCGCCGCAAACAGCGAGGGATACCAGTTTTGCGGGTGGGACCCGGTGGTCCAGGCGTACTCGTGCACCCTCGCGCCGGTCGAAGGGCCGGCGGGCTACCCCTACGCGTGCGGGGCCCCAGCCTGCATCCCGGCCTGCTCTGGCAAGCAGTGCGGGCCGGACGGTTGCGGCGGCTCGTGCGGTTCTTGCCCTGCGGGACAGGTGTGCCAGACGGACGGGACATGCAAGCCAGGGGCCTGCGTGCCCGACTGTGCGGGCAAGGAGTGCGGGCCGGACGGCTGTGGCGGTTCTTGCGGGACATGCGGGGGCAATCTTGCGTGCAATCTCGAGCAGAAGTGCGTGGCCCCCCCCTGCATCCCCGACTGCAAGAACAAGGAGTGCGGCCCGGACCTGTGCGGAGGGACGTGCGGCGTGTGTCCTCCGCCCAAGGAGTGCTCGGTCTATTTCCGGTGCGTCGGCCCTGGCGAGGACGCCGCCTTGCTTCCGGAGGCCCTACCGGATGCCCAGGTGATTGGAGGAGGCGGAGGGGATGTGGTTGTCCCGCCGGCCCCGGCCGACGTGCCAGTGGCCACGGGCCGCGTATGCCCCGCGGGGACGACCCTCTCCTACGGCCAGTGTATGCCCCTGCCCCCTGCGTCAGCCCCTGAACCCGCGTCCGGGTCGGGCGGATGCAGGGCTGCAAGGACGGGTCCGACAACGTTGGGGTTGGTGGTCAGTGCCGTGTTGACCGTCATGGCATTGGGTCCGTCCCCCAGGAGGAAGTCATGAGGATGGCATTGTGGTGGGTGGTGGTCGTGGCCCTCGCAGGGTGCGGCGGGGGAGGGGCGGGTCCCTCTGACACTGGAACCCCGGAGGCAGAGGCTGACCACACAGGCCCGGACGAGGCCAAAGGGGAGCCAAGGGTCCCGGACGGGACCCCGTGCGACGACGGGGTCCCGTGTACCAGGGACGACGCTTACCACGGCGGGGTCTGCCAGGGGACGCCTTACTCGTGCCCAGGCGGCCCTTGCGTGGCCGTGGCGTGCGATGGTGCAGGCGGGTGCGTGGTCACGGAGGTCCTGGAAGGCGCGTGCTTTGTGGAGGACACGTGCTGGGAGGACGGCGAGGCGAGGCCTGGGGACCCGTGCCGGGTGTGCAATGCGGCGAGGTCGCAGACCTCATGGTCTGTGCCGTCCTGCGACGACCAGGACCCGTGCACCGCTGACTCGTGCGAGGAGGGCACGGGGTGCCTCCACGTCCCTGCCGATGGCGAGTGCGAGGACGGCGACCCCTGTACCACAGGGGATTTCTGCTCCGGTGGTGTCTGCGCGACCGGCTCTGAGGTCCTCGACTGCGACGACGGCAATCCCTGCACCGTGGACTCGTGCGAGCCAGGCCAGGGGTGCGTGCATCGCGAGGACCCTGCCGAGGCGTGCAACGACGACAACCCTTGCACGCAAGAGGGATGCACCCCCGAGACCGCGTGCACCCATGCCCCGGTCGCCGGGTTCTGCGACGACCAAGACCCCTGCACGCTCGGGGACTTCTGCGCGGATGGTGTGTGCGTCAAGGGCCGCGGGGTCCCCGACTGCGACGACCACAACGAGTGCACCGAGGACTCGTGCCGCCAGGGAGTCGGATGCATCCACGTGCGGCTCCAGGGGCCCTGCGATGACGGCGTGTCCTGCACCGGGAACGACCAGTGCCTCGGCGGGGTCTGCGTCGGTCAGAAGACCCTGTTGTGCCCCTTCTGCGAGTATCACGCGAATCCCGACGCCAACAAGGCCGTGGTCTTGGAGATCGGCGCCTCCGGACATCCCGGAGACGGCCTGGACCTTGATGACGACTCGTCCACGTGCGCACCCTCCACGGACTGCTCCGGGGGTGTGGACAACGAACTGGGCCTGCTCGCACCCTTTGTCAACCCAGGTCTTCAAGGAGCGGTCCAGCAGGGGATCCTGACGTACGTGGTCGAGTTCGAGGATTTCACGGTGGACGGGGCGCCGTTTCGGCTGCACTTCCTCGCGAGCGACCTCGCCCCCTCGAACGCAGGGTGCGACTTCCAGAAGGAGGAGTGCGACTACTACCCGCTGTGGGAGGCACTGGACGCCTCGTGCAACCCGATCGTCTCCTTCGATAACGCGGTCGTGACGGACGGGCGCATCACCGCGGGGGGCTTGGGTTACACCTTCGCGCTCCAGGCGAGTCTGATCGGGGGAGGCCATTTGGAGATCGCTGTTCTGAACGCCCGATTCGACGCTGAGGTGACGGTATCGCAGGCCGGGGCGATCCGGACGATGGACGGGTTCTTGGGCGGCGGCGTGGACAAGGCCGACCTCCTCGCCGCGGTCGCGCAACTGCCACCCGACCTCTTCTACCCCATGGACCTCGCACAGGTGCTGAACCTGCTGGACCAGTTGATCGTGAACGACCTGGACACGGACCTGGACGGGGCTCCAGACGCGGCCTCGGTCGCGATCCGGTTTCGGACCATCCCCGCGGACATCGTACCGCGGTTGTAGGAGAACGATGGACTGCCGACGCGTGACCCCTTCGTGGGGGTGGGCATCGGCGTAGGTGATTTGGGCGGCGACGGTCTCATGCGATACCCTTTGGTGATTGTCCTCCTCGTCTCGTGCGCCCGCGCACCGGACGCCCCCTGGGTCGTGGAGGACGCGACTCCCCCCCTGGCCCGGGGGCTCGCGGTCACGCCTCCGCCCACGGTCTTCTGGTACCCGCGGCCAGGCCTCCCAGAGGGGTCGGAGCGGACCATCCGGGTCCGGGTGACCCGGACAGTGCGTCAGCGGGGCCCTGGGGTCCCGGCGTTTCCTCTGAGGGTCGAGGAGGACGTGACGCTCGATGGCCGTGTGGTCTCCCGGACGGACCAGGCCACGGTCCTCGACCTCGTTGCCTCAGGCACCGAGGTCTCGGTGGATCCCCCCATCGAGGCCATCGCGGAGGAACTCCGCCGCTCGCGACTCGGCACCCCGTTGCGGGTCACCCTGGACGGGGCAGGCCGTATCCGTGGGGTTGCGCGACATCCTCGCAGGGGAGAGGCATCGGAACACCAGGACGGACCCGTGCGGGACCTAATGGGGATCCTTGAGCGGCTGTGGGTGGCCCCACCCGAGCGCCCGGTCCAGACGGGGGAGGGGTGGAGTTTCCGCGTGTCGTCCGCCCGCCCCCTTCCGAGCGCGGGAGAGGCCCGCGAGACTCTGACCGGTCGCTACCACCTCCTCGGCATGACGAGTGCTGGGGACGGGACCGATGTCGCACTTGCCGCCGTCAGCCTCGACTACGATATCGAGGTCTTGGGGCCGACGCGCGGCCTTCCCAGAGTCAGCGGGAGCGGTGTGGGGCGAGGGGTGTTCCTGCTGGACGCGGAGACGGGCGAGGTCCGGGTGGCCCAGGTCGTCGAGTCCGCGTTGGTCCGGGTGGACTGGCCGAGTCGTCGAAGGCCAAAGCGCGTGGAGCAACTAAGCCAAAGTGTCTTCGAGTGGAGCGTGGAGGGACCATGACCCAGGTCGGCCCGCCACTCGGATGGGAGGAGCGGCTTGAGCGCCACGTGCGCGAGCAGGGCGGTCGCATGACGCGCCAGCGCCGCGAGGTCGCGCGGGTCTTCTTCTCGATGGGAGGGCACCCAGGCGTCGAGGACCTGGTGGCCGAGGTCCGCAAGCGGCATCCCAGCATCGGCCCGGCGACCGTGTATCGCACCATGAAACTTTTGTGCGATTCTGGCCTGGTCGAGACCCGCGAGTTTGGCGAGCGGTTCGCTCGCTACGAGGCATCGGCTCCGGACGAGCATCACGACCACCTGATCTGCACAGGGTGCGGTCGGATCATCGAGTTCGGCGAGGAGGCGATCGAGGCGCTCCAGGAGCAGGTGACCCGGCGCTACGGCTTCGAGATGCACCACCACCGCCTGGATATCTGGGGGTTATGCCGCGACTGCGTCCGCACCCGCGACCGAGGCAAGGGCCAGCCAGGGTCGCACCGGGGCCATTGAGTCTTTCCTCTGGGCCTTGGAACCCGGCTGCGACCTTTGGACCCACCCATGGAGGCGCAAAATCCGACTGGGTGCCTGAAAAACCCGCGTCACCCGGCCAATCGGTGCCCCTCAACCGAGCCCTGTACACCAGACCTTCAGAACTCCAGCACCACCGCGGTGAGGATCGAGAAGAGGAGGGGCTTGGACTGCGCGTGAGACCCAGGGTCCCGGTAGCGGATGAACCTCGCGACATCGAAGGAGACATCGAAGCCGACTGCCGCGCTCTCGAGGTCGTACAGGAAGCCGGGCCCGAAGGATGACCCGAGGTAGAAGTTGAAATATTCCCAGTCGTCGTAGATGTGCTTGCTGCCCATCATAAACATGGCCCGGAAGGTTGGTGCGAACCCCCCGTCAAGCGCCACCTTGGCCACGATCCCAGGCTCGATGGTCCAGCCGAAGTACTCCCCGTTCACCTGGAGGCGGCTACCGAACGCGAACCAGACCGGCCCCGCGATCTTGTAGTGGTTCTCCGTGCCCAGGGCGAATGCGACATCCTTGCCCGGCTTGAGGTCGAACTGGGCCCCCAGGCGCACGGACCAGGCCCGGTTGCGGGCTTGGGCAGGCCGGGACTCGGCCGCCACGATGACCGCTACGACTGCGAGCAGGACCGGGATTCGACGACGCGAAGCGACCATGGTTTCCTCCGTTCCAGGGCCTTGTACCTCTTTTACCGGATTCCTCGCGCCAGAGGCAATGAAAAGACGTCACCCGTCCCCCGAGTACGCGAGCACGCTCTGGCGCGCCGCGATGCGCGAGGCGAGGTCCCGCAGGGCCCGAGCAGGCGGGCTGTCCGGGGCCTCGAGCACGATGGGCCGGCCCTGGTCGCCTGAAGGGGCCACGCGAAGGTCCATGGGGATCGCCCCAAGATACGCCACCTCATGCTCGCCGCAACGTTGCTCGATATGGCCATGACCAAAGAGGTGGTGTTTTGTGCCGCAGGTCGGGCAGACGAACGAGGCCATGTTCTCGATGACCCCGAGGATCGGGACCTTCGTCACCCGGAACATCCGGATCGCGCGCAAGACATCCGCGAAGGCCACGTCCTGGGGGGTGGTCACCACGACCGCGGACGAGACCGGGACCAGTTGCGACAGCGAGATCTGGACGTCACCGGTCCCTGGCGGCAGGTCCACGACCAGGTAGTCGAGTTCACCCCACGCCACGTCCTCGAGGAACTGCTGGACGGCCTTGTGCAAGAGCGGCCCGCGCCAGACCACGGCGTCCGTGTCTTTCAGCAAGAACCCGATGGAAAACACCCGGATGCCGTGGCGCTCCAGCGGCAGCATCACGTCCCGACCCTCGTGCTGGCCCATCTCGGGACGCGCGTCCTTGAGGCCCAAGAGGATCGGGATGCTTGGGCCATAGAGGTCCGCGTCCAGCAGGCCCACCCGGGCCCCAGAGTCCGCGAGGGCCACGGCCAGGTTGACCGCAACCGTGGACTTGCCGACCCCGCCCTTGCCGCTCCCGACGGCCACGATGTTCCGAACACCCGGCAGACGCTCCTCCTTCTTCTTGCCGCGGCTCGAGGCCACGTCCGCGCCCATCTCGACCTCGACGCTCTCGACGCCGGGCAGGGCACGGACCGCTGCCTCCACCGCCTGCCGGATCGCCCCCTTCAACGGGCAGGCCGGGGTGGTCAGGACCACCTGGACGCGCACCCGTCCCCCTTTGACCTCGATGGACCGCACCATGTTGAGCGACACGATGTCGCGGTGCAACTCGGGGTCCATCACGCCTCGCAGCGCCTGAAGCACCTCTTCCCGATTCGCCATGACACTGACCTCCGGCAAGGGCCTGCTGGCCCCGAGACCGTCAACGTAAGCCTGCGACGCGGACTCGTCAATGAGCCCAACGAGAACGGCCTTGCAGACGAGCGGGTGCTCGGGTCAGGCGGCCTGCCGAGGCTCGCGCGCGAGGAGGTCCTCGAGGAAGGCCAATGCCTCGTCCACCTGGTCAATCAGGAGCAGCCCGAGTTCCCCCTCGTGCAGGTGCGCAAGCGACACCTCGATGGCATGGAACTCCCCGCGCACCTCGGTGATGCTCCGCACACGCTTGGCCCCATCGAGTCCCTTGCGCAGCACCGCCAGGACCTCCCCCTCCTTGCGGCCCCGGTTGCACGCGTCCTCGTACAGGATGACCTCATCGAAGGCGTCCCCAAGGATGCGGGCCATCTTCATGAGGTCGCAATCCCGTCGGTCCCCGGCCCCACTCAGCATCACAAGGCGCCTTGTGGCCGGGAAAGCGGCCATGGCCTCCACAAGGGCCGAGACCGCATCCGGATTGTGGCCGTAATCCGCGATGATGGTCGAGCCGTTGGACGAATACACATTGAAGCGGCCCGGAGTGGTCTTTGAATCCGTCTGGAACGACCCCAGCGCATCTTCCACGACGCTCCATCCGACCCCGAGCCCCCACGCGGCCCCGACCGCAGCGAGGGCGTTCTCGGTCTGGAAGCGCAAGGCACCCCCTAGGGTGAAGGGCACGCGAGCAAGGGGGATGCGGTGCGTGAAGGTCCCCTCTGTGGCCACGATGTTCCCCCCTTCGACGAAGAGGCCGCGGCCCCCCCGCGCGAGGTGCCCTGCCAGGACGTCCTGGGCCCGGTCGAGGGCGAAGAAGATGACCCGACCAGGACAGACCTGCGCCATGGGTGCCACGTGGGGGTCTGCCGCGTTCAGGACCGCGTAGCCCGATGGGGACACGTTCTGGACCACTACTCGCTTCAAGACCGAGAGTTCCTCTACGGACCTCAAAAAGTTCAAACCCAGGTGGTCCCCGGTCCCGATGTTGGTCACGACCGCCACGTCGGCCTGGTCGAACGCCAGCCCCTCCCGCAGGATGCCCCCTCGCGCGGACTCTAGGACCGCAGCCTCCACCAGTGGGTTCTGGAGGATGGCCCGGGCGCTACGCGGCCCGCTGCAATCCCCGACCTCGATGCGGCGACCGTCCACATAGATCCCGTCCGAGCAGGTCATCCCGACCTTGAGTCCCGACCTTGCCAGGATATGGGCCACGAGCCGGATGGTCGTGGTCTTGCCGTTCGTGCCCGTCACGGTGACCAGGGGGATTCGACCCGTCTCGCCAGGCGGGAACAAGAGGTCCACGATGGCGCGGCCCACATGACGCGGCGTGCCCTCCGACGGGTCCAGATGCATGCGCAAACCTGGGGCCGCGTTCACTTCCACCACGCCCCCGCCCTGCTCTTCGAGCGGCCGATCGATCCGCTCGCACACCAGGTCTACCCCGCAGATGTCGAGCCCCACCATGCGCGCCGCATCCACCGCGGCCCGTGCCACTTCCGGGTGGACCAGGTCCGTCACGTCGGTCGCGGTCCCGCCCGTGCTCAGGTTCGCCGCACCACGCAGGCGCACCCGTTCCCCGGCCCCGGGGACACTCTGCGGGCTGCGTCCCTGACGAGCGAGAAACGCGAGCGCGACCTCGTCGAGGCGGATGCGGCTCAACGAGGTTGCGTGCCCGTCCGTGCGACGGGGGTCGGAGTTCACCTCGTCCACGAGTTCCTGGATGGTGCGCCTTCCATCCCCCACGACCTCGGGTGGGTCTCTTCGGGCCGCGGCCACAACCCGTTCCCCCACGACGAGGACGCGGAAGTCATCGCCTGGCAAATGGCGCTCGACCAGGACTTCAGCCTCAATGGCGCGGGCGCAGCGGTACGCGGTCCTCAACTCGTCGGGGTCTCGCACCCCGGTGGTCACGCCCCGGCCCTGGTTTCCGTGCCGAGGCTTCACCACTACGGGATAGCCAATCTCTGCGGCGGCTTGGAGCGCGTCCTGCTCGTCCCTCACGGGGCGACCCTCCGGGACCGGCACCCCGACCGCGCGCAACAGGCGCTTGGTCAGTTCCTTGTCTTGGGCGATCCCCTCCGCGATGGCCCCAGTCCGGTCTGTCTCGGCGGCCTGAATCAGGCGGCGTCGAGCCCCCCAACCGAGCTGGACGAGGCTTGCGTCATTGAGTCGCATCACCGGGATGCCTCGCTCGAGCGCCGCGCGCGCAATCGCTCCTGTGCTAGGCCCCAGGCGCACGTCTTGGTCCAGGGCCCGCAAACGACGGACAACCTCCTGGACATCAAACCCCTCGCCCGCCCGCGCGGCCTGGCAGAGGCGCAATGCCTCCTCCAAGGCGAGTCGTCCCACCGCCTCCTCCGAGTACTCGACCGCCACAAGATGGGTGTTTGGGGCCACGGCGGGACTTGTCCTCGCAAAGGAGACCGGACACCCAGCCTCGATCTCGAGCCTCAAGGCAACCTGCCCCAGGACATGGGCCAATGACCAGTGCTTCGAGCCCGGGTCCGGCCAGGGGGGCAGGGACGGCAGGAGGGCCCGTAGTCGCGCCTCCAGCCCCTCCAGATTCCATGGGTCTTCTTCCTCGTCCGAGAGGACGACCTCGGCCTCGACCGCGGGCCTCCTTGACCACACGTTGGGCCCGCGCAGTGCCCTGACTTTCTCAATCGTCATGTTCTCGCATCCGCAAAGAGCCGACCGGTCAGACGAAGGACCCCGCCACACCCTTCGCAGGGTCCGCGATTCCAAGTCCCACCGAGACCTCTGATGGGGAAAGCCCAAGCCCCCACCCGATGGCCGCGCACAGTAGAGTCACCGGCGTGTGCAGAGCCTCCATAGGGACCTCGCACGCGCCGACCTCCTGCTCTCCACTCCAGAACACGAGGCTTCCCCCCTTCGCCGTGACGGCCCTCCCTCCGGCGCGACGGTGGGTCTGAACGGCCGGCAAGTCCCCGTCCTCTCCGACCAGGACCACCGCACCCGCGCACAGGGGGGCCATCTCGACAAGCGGGGGTGAGCCCGCATCCAACACTGCAAACCCGTCCTTGCGCACCACGTCCACAGGGCAGCGCAGGACCGCGAACACGTCTTCGGCGGTCTCGACCAGGGGGTCGTCCAGGTCCCCAGTCGGCTCCCCGATGTCCGTCACCGCGGCCACCAGGCATTTGTCAAAGCCCAGGCCCTCGCGCAGGATCCCCGCGGGGTGCGCCTCGATTACTGCGACCTCCACCGCGGGGTTCCAGAGCAGTTGGCACGCCCCGGGCCGGTCCGCATGGTCCCCGCGCGCAAGCGTCCTTCCGTCCAGGTACAGGCCGTCCGAGGCCGCAAGCCCGACCCCCTTGCGCCCCGTGGCCCGAAGCATCCGAAACACCCCTTTGGCGACCTGCCCCCGAAAGCGCATCCCGGTCACGCACACGGTGGGGATGCGGCCGGTGTCTTTGCCTCGGAACAAGGCCTCCACAATGGCCTCGCCGACCGGGCGGACCTCCCCGGAGGCTGGCTTGAGGTGCGGGTGTAGCGCGGGTCCCGCATTCACCTCGACCACTGCCCCTCCGGCCTCCTCCAGGGGCTTTGAGATGTCCGGAGTGACGATGTCCACGCCGGCCACGTCCAGGCCAACGACCTTGGCCGCAAGCGCCGCGCGCGCCGCGACCTCGGGATGGACCAGGTCTGTCACGTCTTCCGCGAGGTTTCCATTCCTCTGGATGAGGACCCGGCGGCCCGCCTCGGGCACCGAGTCCGGACCGAGCCCTTGGCGTCGCAGTTCGAGAAGCACCGTGTCATCGAGTTCCACGGGATTGAGCGGGCAATCGTCCCCAGGACCCCGCCTCGGGTCCGAGTTCAGTTGCTTTGCGATCAGGTCTTCCACCGTGGAGACGCCATCCCCGACCACCTCCGCGACGCGACCCCTCGCTGCGGCCACGACCCTCTCGCCCACGACCAAAAGGCGGTGCTCCTCCCCAGGCACGAACCGCTCGACCACGACCCCACTCCCCTCGCGTGCCGCCCCTTCGAAGGCCAAAAGGACCTCGTCGCGCGTGCGCAAGGCGAGGTAGACCCCGCGCCCGTGGTTTCCGTCCCGCGGTTTGACCACCACAGGAAGGCCCAGGTCCTTCGCAGCCTCCCAGGCGTCCTCTGGGCTCGACACGACTCGTCCCGCTGGGACCGGCACGCCGCACGTGCGCAAGAGCCGCCTGGTCAGTTCTTTGTCCTGCGCCACGGACTCCCCGATGGCACTGGTCCGGTCCGTCTCGGTGGTCCAGATGCGCCGCTGTCTCGCCCCGTGGCCCAAGAACACGAGGTTCTTGCCCTCCATGCGCATCCACGGGATGTCTCGGGCCTCGGCTGCATCCACAATGGCCCGGGTCGAGGGGCCGAGCGCGACCTCCTGGGCCAGGGCCTTCAGGCGCGCCAGTGTCCCTTGGACATCGAAGGGCTCGTCGCGCATCGCGGCGAGGACCAGGTCCCGAGCCGCCCACAGGCAGGCGAGCCCCACTGCCTCCTCCTGGTAGCGGACCGCAACCCGATACACTCCGGGCCGAGAGGTTTCGCGGGCCTTGCCAAACCCCACCGGCGTCCCCGCGAGGTTCTGCAACTCGATAGCCACGTGCTCGAGCACATGGGCCGGGTACGTCCCCTCGCGCAGCCGGATCAAAAATCCACCCCGCACTCCGAGGCCACAGCGATGCTCTTCGAGCCCTGGGAGCCAGTCCCAAAGACGCTCCCCGAAACCGGGGATCGTGTTGGAGGCTACGTCCCGGAGGTCACCCAGGTCTACAACCGCCTCGATCACGGTCCTCCGGGACCAGATGTTTGGCCCGCGAAGCACGCGGACCCGCTGGATGTCCATGGCGGATGGACTCCACCCGGCCAACGGGAAATGGATTTTACGCCCGTCTCGAACGATTGTAAACTCCATGCGCTCTTCGCGCCTCGCAATGTACGGCGGGGTGCGGGGAGGGCCATGTGACCTCGGAGAGCGGGGCGATGCAGGAGGGGCTCGATGCGGCCCTGGAGGCGGGCGAGGTGGTCCGCGCCGTGCTCCGTCTGGACCTCGACGAGGAACAGCGCTTCCGGCCTGGGCTCCTCGCCTTGACTGACCACAGGCTTCTCCACTGTCCAAGGTCCGGACCAGTCCGCTCCTGGCCGCTCGACGCAATCCGCTCCCTTCAGGTCCGTGACCGAGCAGGGCTTGGCACCCTTGACCTCCTTGGGGAAGACGGACTTCTCGCCCGGTTTCACTTCACGCTCGCCCGGGCGAGCGAGGCGTTGGCCTTCGAGAGGGCCTTCCGGGGACTCGCCATCACCGAGCCCGCACCGGAGGAGGCTGCGCCCACAGCGCCTACCGCCGAGGGGCCCCCCGCCCGGGGCAGAGATTTGTTGCGGCTCGCCCGCTTTGCAAGGCCCCACGCGCCGTGGCTTGCGCTTGGCGTGGCCCTGACCCTGGCCTCGACCGGCGTCGGCCTGATCCCCCCGCTTCTCACATGGCCGCTCGTGGACGACGTCTTGACCCCGTATCAAGAGGAGGTGAAGCGAGCCCAAGGGATCGCGGAAGAGGCCGAGCGCGAGGCGCGTCTGTCGCTTTTGCGCGAGGGGGGGGTTGAGCGCTTCCAGCGGGTCCCGCTCTACCTAGCCGGGATGCTCGGGGCTGCGATCCTCGCGTGGCTGTTGGCGTGGGCCCAAGGGTACGTGCTCGCTCGCGTCTCCGAGCGCATCGCGGCGGACTTGCGCAACGCGACCTACGCTCACCTGCACACACTGTCGCTCGACTACTTCACGACCAGGCGCACCGGGGACCTGATCTCGAGGGTCTCGAGCGACACGGACCGCATCTGCTACTTCCTGTCGGACACGCTCACGGACTTCGTGACCGACCTTCTGATGATTGCGGGCAGCGGGGTGATGCTGTTCTACATGGATTCGGTCCTGGCCGCCGCGACCCTCGGCACCTTGCCGGTCGTGGCCTGGCTGACCCTCGCGGTGCGAGCGCGCTTGCGCGAAGGATTTTCGCGCTCGTATCGGTCCTGGGGCGAGATGACCGCGGTCCTGGCCGACACCATCCCCGGCATCCGGGTGGTCAAGGCCTTTGCCCAAGAGAGGCGAGAGGTGGACCGCTTCCGGGATGCGAACCGCCGCATCGTCCAGGCGAACGACCGTGTCAACCGCGTGTGGACCTTCTTTTGGCCGATGGTCGGGTTCCTGAACCAGACGGGGCTGCTCGTGGCCTGGGCCTTCGGGGCGTGGCGGGTCCTCGGTCAGCACATCACCCTGGGCATCCTGACCGCGTTTCTAGCCTATATTGCGCGTTTTTACGCCCGGCTCGAGGCCATGACGCGGGTGGCGGGCCAGTTCGAGAGGGCCAAGGCCGCGGCGTCGCGCGTCTTTGAGATCCTGGACCGCCGCCCGAGCGTCCCGGAGGCCAAGGAACCCGTGCGCCTGGCGGGGCTCCGGGGGGCTATCGAGTTGCGCGGTGTCAGTTTTCGTCACGGCAACCGCGAGGTCCTGCATGACATCTCGCTGCGGATCGAGCCTGGAGAGATGGTCGGGGTCGTGGGGCCGACCGGGTCGGGGAAGAGCACGCTCGTGGACCTGGTCTGCCGCTTCTACGACCCGGACGATGGGGCGGTCCTGGTGGACGGGCACGATGTGAGGACCCTGCCCATCGCCTGGTACCGCAAGCACATCGGGATTGTATTACAAGAATCATTCCTGTTCTATGGAACTATCGCGGAGAACATCGCGTACGGGCGCCCGGATGCGAGCCGGGAGGACGTCATCGAGGCTGCCCGGGCCGCGCGGGCCCACGAGTTCATCTTGAGGCTGCCCGAGGCCTACGATTCCGTGGTGGGGGAGCGTGGCCAGACCCTGTCGGGCGGGGAGCGCCAGCGCATCGCCATCGCACGGGCGCTCTTGATCAATCCGGTGATCCTGGTGCTCGACGAGGCGACATCCTCAGTGGACACCCAGACCGAGCGCGAGATCCAGGAGGCGCTGGACCACTTGGTCAAGGGACGCACTACCATCGCCGTGGCGCACCGCTTGAGTACCCTCCAGCGGGCCAACCGGATCGTGGTCCTGGACGGAGGACGCATCGTGGAGTCCGGGACCCACGAGGACTTGCTCGCCGCTGGCGGTCTGTATCGCCGCCTGTGGGAGGCCCAGGAGCGCGAGGAGGGGGCGACGGCCTCGAGTGGCGAGCGCCTTGAGGTTTTGCCAAGGGCCCCTGTCGGGGCGAAGCGAAAGCGCCATGCGCAGTGACGACGGACAGAGGGTTGCACTCGCGGAGGGGCTCGCGCTGTTGCGAGACCGCTGCGGGAGGCTCGTACTCGAACGCAACGGCACTGTTGTCGAGGGGGTGTACCCGATTCGCTGCTTTCCCCTGAGCGACCCGCAAGGGGCGGTGAGCCTGTGCGACCCCGAGGGCCGCGAGGTCGCGTTCCTGCCGCGCCTGGACCGCCTCTCCGCCCCGGCGCGCGCCTGGCTCGAGTCCGAGGTGAGGCGGCTCGAGTTCGTCCCGGTCATCGAGCGCATCCTCTCCATCCTCCCAAAGTCCGAGCCCAACACCTGGGAGGTCGAGACCGACCGTGGCAGGACGGCCTTTACCCTCCTGTCGGAAACGGATGTCCGGCGCCTTCCTGGCCACGGGCTCTTGATCGTGGATTCCCGGGGGATTCGTTTCTCGATCCCAAACGTGCGCCGGCTCGACCGGAAGAGCCGTCGCCTCCTCGCCCCGTACCGCTAAAGCCCCCTTTGGCGCTACACTCCCCGCGTGGGCCGCACATGCGGGTCTCCATGCTCCGCTGGCCGTTTCGCAAGAGTATCCCCGAGGCGCTCGCAGGCACATCCCGTGCGGTCTGGGCCGCGGGTGCGGCCTTTCTCGCCACGGTCATCGTCGGAGAGGGGTTCCTCGCGTGGGAATCACGATGGTTTCTCGCCTTGTTCTACGCCGCGACCGGGGTGTCCGTCGCGGCCTCACTGCTCCACTTCGGGGTCCATCTCTTCGAGGCAGTCCGACCCTTGCGGGCCTTGGTCCGCGCCTGGCCTCAAGTCGTGCTCGTTCTGGTCATGAGCGCGTTGCTCGATCACCCGGAGGTGCTCGCGGTCGCAGGCAGTGTGCATGCCTTGGCCTCCATGGCCCATGTTTTTCGCGAAAGCGACCTCGGGCGCCGGGTCATCGCGGCTCTCACGGACAACCCTGCAAGTCTCCTCGTGGTCACGTTCGCCTTCCTGTGCGCCCTCGGGACGGTCCTGCTGATGCTCCCGAGGGCCACGGACGACGGCGAGGGCGCCCCATTCCTGCACGCCCTCTTTACGGCCACGTCCGCCGCCTGCGTCACCGGCCTGACGGTCCTCCTCACGGCGCGCGACGCCCTTGCCCCCGCCGATGTCCAGGCGTTTTCCCCCTTTGGCCAGGGGGTCATCCTCCTCTTGATCCAGGTGGGGGGCCTCGGCATCATGACCCTGTCTACCTCGGCAGTCCTGCTCGTCGGAGGCCGCCTCTCCCTGCGCGGGCACGCCATCCTCCAGGGGGTAATCGAGGAGGAGGGGGCCCTCACGGTCCAGCGCATGGTCCGCCACATCTTGACCATCACCCTCGCCTTCGAGGCCGTCGGGGCCGCGGTCCTCTCGTGGCGCTTCTTCCTGGACTTCCCGGAGGATGCGGCCTGGGCCGTCTATTGCGGGGTGTTTCACGCGATCTCGGCTTTCTGCAACGCGGGCTTCTCCCTCTTCAGCCACTCGTTGACTGCCTATGCCACGGACCCGGTCGTGGTGCCGACCGTCGGGCTTCTCATCGTGGCTGGGGGCTTGGGCTTCATGGTGATCCCGGTCCTGTTCTCGTGGCGCACGTGGTCGCAGGGGCTAGCCTTGGGCTTCAAGCGGATGCCGACCCACGCCCGCGCCGCGCTTGCGGCCACGGCCTGGCTCATCCTGGCAGGGGCATTCCTCCTCCTCGTCCTGGATGGAACCGGGGCCCAGGCCCATCTCTCGGTCGGGGAGCGCCTGTGCGCGTCCCTCTTCCAGTCGGTGTCCGCGCGGACGGCGGGCTTCAATATTATTGACATCGCCGGGACGTCACGGGCCGCGGTCCTCGTCTATCTCGTGCTGATGTTCGTCGGGGCCTCGCCAGGGGGCACGGGCGGCGGGATCAAGACGACGACCGCCGTGCTCCTCCTCGCAGCCATCCGCGCGACCCTCATGGGCCGCGAGCGCGTCGAGGTCTTTGGCCGGACCATCCCGCAGCGCACGGTCCACAAGGCCATCGCCATCACGGCGCTCTCCTTCGCGGTCTGCCTCGTCGCGGCCATCTTGTTGCTCGCAACCCAGGACGGTTTGTCGAGCGAGGAAATCCTCTTCGAGGTCGTGAGCGCCTTCGGGACAGTGGGCTTGAGCCTCGGGGCTACCGGCAGACTGGATGGCATCGGGCTCATCGTGGTCACGGCCCTGATGTTCATCGGGAGGGTCGGTCCCTTGACCATGACCCTCGCCCTGGCCCGCCGCGAGGTCACCGCGGAGGTCCGCTACCCGGAGGGCAAGGTCCTGGTCGGCTAGGAGGTGACACCATGACGCTTCGTTCCTGCGCAGTCATCGGGCTTGGGGCCTTTGGGCGGCAGGTGGCGAGGACCCTCGCCTCGCTCGGGGTGGACGTACTCGCAGTGGACCGCGACGCGGCGCTCGTAGAGTCCATCAAGGACCAGGTGACCTCTGCGGTCTGTGCGGACCTCACCGACGAAAAGGCCCTGCTCGAATCCGGGGTCCTCAACGCGGAGGTCGCGGTCGTGGCCATCGGGGAGGCCATCGAGGCATCCATCCTGGTGACGGCGCTCCTGAAAAAACACGGGGTGCGCAAGGTCGTGGCCCGCGCCCACACGGACCTCCACGCCCAGGTCCTGATGACGGTCGGGGCCACGCGCACCGTGGACCCGGAGGCCGAGATGGGCGAGCGGATCGCCCACGAGATCTACGCGCCAGACGTGCAGACCCGCATCCGCCTCTCGACCGGCCAGGAAGTCGTCGAGTTCGAGGTCCCAGAGCCCTTTGTCGGCCAAAGCGTGCAAGCCCTCCAGTTCCGGGAGAAGTACCTGCTGAACATCATCGCGATCAAGCACAAGGCCCTGGGGGAGCCGGAAGGGTACCGCATCAACCGCCTGCCCCGCCCCACGGACGTGATCGGCTCGGGGGACGTCATCGTGGCCATCGGGGAGGCAACATCTGTGCGTAAGTTCATGGAATTGCTCGGCTAATCGTAATGGGATTGGAATCGGCTCCCCGTTTGTTTATCCTGTTGGCTGAAGGTTGAAAGGAGGGATGTCATGAGTCGTCACCTGTGGTTGTCCGTCACGGCAATGTTGCTCGCGTGTCAGGCGCAAGGCCCGGAGGTCGGGACGACCTCCTCCGCCCTGTCCAGCGCGGTGGGGCAGGAGTCGGGCGAAGCGGCCGCGTCGCAGGAGCCCGAAGAAACGCTCGGCCCGATCAGCGAGGCCGAGTTCTTTGACCTATTCCAACGGGTTCTCGACCTACTAGACCGCCGCGACGTGGATTCGGCTCGCGAGGTGTGCGTGCAGGCCTTGGAGGGACGTCCAGCGGACCCGCAGGTGACCCGGCTCCTAGCCCTGGTCGAGATGGTCGGGCAGAACTTCGAGTCCGTGGTGGACCTGGCCACGGGCCAGTTGAAGCGACACCCCGACTCCTTGCCGTTCTTGGCTACCCGGGCCGAGGCGTTCTTCTATCTTCAGGATATTGACCAGTCCCAGCGGGACATCCTCCGGATCATCGAGCGCCTGGAGCAGGCGATGGCCCCTGGCGCGACGAACGAGGGCTGGTGCGGGTGCGCCTCCTCGCGGGAGGATGCCGTGCGCGAGGCCCGCGTGGACCTCGCCCGGACCTATTACGTCCTCGGGGACCTCGACGAGGCCGAGGCCATCGTCCGCGACGTCCTAGCCCAGGACCCAGACTCGACCTCCGCGCGCTTCCTCCTGGCCCTCGTGCGAAACAAGCGCGACGACATCGCCGGCTCTATGGCGATGTATCGGGGGATCCTCGAGGAAGAACCGGACTGCGCTGCCTGCCACAACAACATCGCGGTCCTGCACTACCGGCGCCACGAGTTCGAGAAAGCGCGCAAGAGCCTTGAGACTGCTTTGCGCCTCACCCCGGATTACGATCTGTGGAGCACAGCCCTCATCTTGTCGAACCTCGCGGAACTGGACCTCATCAAGGGCCGGTTCCGCCAGGCCGAGGCCTTGTACCGCCAGGCGATTGACACGGCATGGCGCTACCCAGGGGCCTACTACGGGCTTGCGGTCCTCCAGGACATCCGGGGACAGACCGCGGAGGCCCGCGCCACCCTCACCCAGGCCCTCCTGTGGGACCCGCAGGGCCTGAACCGCCACGACGCCGAGTACTGTGATCCCGAGTGGAGGTGGTACCTGGAAGGGCTGGTCCTGGAGCATCAGGGCCTTGCGGACCAGGCCCGCGAGATGTTCGAGAAGGTCGCGAAGGGCAAGGTCCGGATGCTCAGGCAGCCCGCGCGGCGCCACCTGTGAAGCGCTATTGCACTAGGCAGAACTTGTATGTCCCCGTCGAGACGTCGCAGCCATTGTACGGAGAGGGGCAGTCGTCCGCGGTCGTGCACTTGAGCACGCACGCCTTCCGGGTGGGATAGAGGCAGAACTCCCCGCTCGCGCACTGGTTGTGATTCGTGCACTTCGTGGTGCAGACCCGGAACTGCCCCTTCGTCGCCTCGTCCACGTCCTCGCACTCGCACGAGGCGCACTCTGAGGCCTCGGTGCACGGCTCACCGGTCCCCTTAGGCCCCGGCGTGCAGGTCCCCGAAGACCCACTGTCGTGTTGTCCGTCCTCGGAAGAGCCGCACGCCCACGCGAGGCACACCGCGGCCACCATGATTGCCTGCCTCATCCCGCCTCCTTCCAGGTCATCGCGACCAACTCATTTTACTGGAAAAACTCTTCCCACACCCACCACGCGGCCACGGCCAGGGCCCCAAGCCCCACCGCCCCGATCATCACCCACTTCGCGATTGTCCGCAGCCGGCTCGGCGGCCCCGCCGCCGGGGCCATCGGGAGTGTCTCGCGGCCCTCCAGCATCTCGACGAGCGCAGTCCCGTGCGAGCGGACCACTGGGGCCTCCCCCGTGCCCCCGCCCTTCAGGTCCTCCGAGGAGATCCGGCCTGCCAGCGTGATGCGCTCCACCGGGATCGGCTGGCTCCCTTCGACCGGCAACGGCTGTCCAGCGTAGCGGAGCATGGAGAGGCTTAAGATCTCGTCCTGAATCAACATCCCGATGCGCTCCTGGGTCGCGCCCTCTTCTCGCACCTCCTGGGCCTCGAAGATGGAGCGAACGAACTCCGCCAGATCGAAGGACGTCACCTTGAGGCCCCTCTCGAACAGGTACGCGGTGAGGTGGTCTCCCATCTCGCGCGCTGTGGGGAAGCGCTTGCGCGGGTCGCGGTGCAAGGCCCGGCGCACCAGTCGGTCCAGGTCGGCGGTGACCTCCGGGTTGAGCAGGGTCAACGACGGGACCTCGGTTCTCTGGACCAACTCGACGGTCTCGACCTCGGTCTTGCCCAGGAAGAGGCGGCGGTTCGCCAAGAGTTCCCACAGGACCACCCCCATCGAGAAGATATCGCTCCTGTGGTCCACGGCGCGGCCATCCACGGCCTCGGGGGACAGGTACGAGAACTTCCCCTTGACGATGCCCGGGTCGGTCAGTTCCCCCTGGGTCACCGCCTTGGCGAGCCCAAAGTCGGTCAGTTTCACCTCGCCCGCGCGCGAGATGAGGATGTTGGGCGGGGAGATGTCGCGGTGCACGATCCCAAGGAGGTTGCCCCGTGCGTCCCGACGCTCGTGGGCGTGCGCGAGCCCCTTGAGGGCCTCGGTCGCGATGAACAGCGCCACGGGCACCGGGAAGCGCGCCCCGACCTCCGTCAGGCGCTGGAAGATGCGTCGGAGGTTGTACCCCTCCACGAACTCCATCACGATGAAGTAGGTGCCCTGCGCACGCCCTACATCAAAGACCTGGACGATGTTCGCGTGGTTCAGGACCATCGCGAGTCGCGCCTCGTCCAGAAACATGTTCACGAACTTCGGGCGCGAGCACAGCGAGGGCAGGATGCGCTTGATGGCAACGGTCTTCTCGAAGCCATCCACGGTGAAGGCCTTGGCCTTGTAGATTTCGGCCATGCCCCCCGCGTCCACTTTCTCGATGATCCGGTACCGTTGTCGTTCCGACATGGCGAAAACGATTGTAGTCCCGCCCTCCCTCGAAAGACAATCCCCGGTTGACGGGGGTCGCGGGTTGCGGCTAGTATCCCGGCCAACGGTTTCTTTATGGGATGGAAGACATGGAATTCACCGCAGCAAAAAAGGATTTCGCCTCCGCGCTGGCCAAGGCGCAGGGGGTGCCTGACCAGAAGAACCTCACAACGGCCCTCGCCCATGTCCACCTGAAGTCCGAGGGGCCGAGTGCCGTGCGCCTGACCGCCCAGTGCTACGAGGCGACGATCTCCCTCACCTTCCCTGCGGAAGTGACAAAGCCGGGTGAACTGGCCCTGTCCGGGCGCTCCCTGTTCGATGCGGCGCGGATGCTCCCGGAGGCCCCGGTGATGCTTCAGTCCCTCGACAACGACTGGGCCCGGCTGTGCGCTGGCCGGACCGACTACAAGATACCCGGGATGTCCCCGGAGAACCTCCCGGAGCGCAAAGTCCCAAAGCCCACCGACTCCCTCCGCGTGCCCGTGTCCTTGCTGCTCGAGATGGTGGAGCGGGTCGGATTCGCGGTCTCGACGGACGAGGGGCGCCCCAACCTGAACGGGATCTTCATGAAGGTGGAGCCAGATGGGGGAGAGGTGCAGCTCGAGATGGTGGCCACGGACGGCCACCGCCTGGCGCGCCTGATCCGCCGCATCCACCTGTCGGGCCAGGTCGCAAGGCCCTTGGGCGTCATCCTCCATCGCCGAGGGGTCCAGGAGATGCGACGATTCCTCACCGACGAAGAGGGCGACGTGGTGGTGGGCTTCCAGAGGAACGCCGCCTCCTTCGAGATCCCCTCGGGCTATCTTTTCGTGAACCAGATCGAACTCGAGTATCCGGACTACGTGCGGGTGCTGCCCACGACCTTCCGGTGGGTGGTCTCCGTGCCAAGGGCAGACTTCATCCGTGCCATCCAGCGGGCGAGCGTCGTGCTGACCGGAGAGCGGGGGCCTGTGGTCCGTCTGTCCCTGAAGCCAGGACGCCTCCAGACCTTCGCCCAGGACGCCGCCAAGGGGGACGCCCAGGACGAGGTGGATGTGGACTACGACGGGGAGCCACTGGACATTGCCTTCAACCCTCGCTACCTCCTGGAGGCCCTGAACGCGCTCCCCGGGGAGATGACGACCCTGTCGGTCAAGGACCTCGGGTCCGCGGCGTCGCTCACGTCCCCGTCGGACGAGGGCGTGTTGCAACTCATCATGCCCATCCGGTCCTGAATTTGCGCCTCGTCTCGCTCGATGTCATTGGTTTCCGGAATATCCGTCATGCCCGGGTGCTGCCTGGACCGTCGCTGAACCTGGTGGTCGGGCCAAACGGCCAGGGCAAGACCAACCTGGTCGAGGCCGTGGCCTTCTTGTCGTGGCTGCGCTCCTTCCGTACGAGCCGGACCCAGGACCTCGTGGCCCGTGGGGAGAGCCGCGCCATCGTGAGGGCCCAGGCCGAGGCCCGAGACGGCCTTCACGAGGCTGCGGTAGAGGTCGGGGCGGGGTACCGCAAGGCCTTGCTGGACGGCCGCGCGGTGCGCTTCGCCCGCGAGTGTCTCGCGTGTCTGACGGTCGTTTTCCTAAGTCCCGACGACCCCGCGGTCCTCGAGGGGGGGCCGGAGGGACGGCGTCTGCTGTTGGACCGGGCGGTGGTGCTGCTGGACCCCTCTCGCGCTTCGGGATTGGGCCGCTATCAGAGGCTCCTCAAGGAGCGCAACGCACTCTTGCGTCAGGCGGCGGAGGGGCGGGCGGACCCGGACGTGATGGAGGCGTGCGAGGCGGCCCTCGCGGAGGCGGGGGCACGACTGTCCCTCGCGAGGGTCGAGGTGCTTCAGCGACTGCACCCCCTCCTCGAGGCAACCCTGCGCGACCTGACAGGGCAGGACCTCGATGTCCGGGCGCGCTATGCCTCCAGGTGGCTTTCGGAGGGTGCGGTGGACGCGGCAGGGGCCCTGCGAGAGTCGCTTCGTACAATGCGCGCCGTAGACATCGCCGCAGGGCACACCACCGTTGGCCCCCACACGGACGACGTCGAGGTTCACCTGTTGGGCCTGCCTGCCCGCGGGCACGCGAGCCGGGGCCAGCGCAAGGCCCTGATGCTCGCCTGGAAGGCAGCGGAGACGGCCTTGTTCGCGGCGGAGCGAGGGGAACGGCCCGTTTTGGTCCTCGACGACGCCCTGTCCGACCTGGACCCGGAGCGCCAGGAGCGCCTTGGGGAGTGGCTCGCTTCGTACCCTGGACAGTCCTTTCTGACCGCGACCACGGCCCCGAACCGCCTTGCGGCCCAGGCGGTCTGCTGGCGGGCCGAGGATGGAACCTTCCGGAGGGAAGGGATGATATCGTAGGGACCCGAGGGGGTGCCCGGATCTTTCGTTGAGGTGATGTGATGTCCAGGTTCGTAATCGAGGGTGGCAGCCGGCTTTCGGGTGAGGTGACACCGTCCGGCAACAAAAACGAGGCCCTGCCGGCCCTGGCGGCCTGTCTTTTGACTGACGAAGAAGTGGTCCTGGACAACGTGCCGCGCATCCGGGACGTCCTGGTGATGTGCCAGATTCTCGAGGACTTGGGCGTGGCGCTGCGCTGGGAAGGCGATCACCGCCTGCGCGTGCGCGCCGCCGAGGTCCGCAAGACCGTGCTGGACAGGGCCTTGTGCGGGCATGTGCGAGCCTCGGTCCTGTTCGCGGGTCCCATGGTAGGACGGATGGGCGAGGTCACCTTGCCGCCCCCAGGCGGGGATGTGATCGGGCGGCGGAAACTGGACACCCACTTCGCGGCGCTTCAGGCGCTCGGGGCCCGAGTGGACGTGGGCGAATCGTATCGCCTGAGGGTGGCGTCCCTCGCGGGGTCCGAGATGTTTTTGGACGAGGCGAGCGTGACGGCCACCGAGAACGCGGTGATGGCCGCGGTCCTTGCGCAGGGGAGCACCGTCATCGAGAACGCGGCCTGCGAGCCGCACGTCCAGGGCCTCTGCCGGATGCTCGTGGCGATGGGTGCGCGCATCGAGGGGATCGGGACAAACACCCTGACCATCGAGGGTGTCCGGCGCCTGCACGGGACGACCCACCGGATCGGGCCGGACTACCTCGAGGTCGGGTCTTTCATTGGGCTTGGGGCCGTGGCGGGAGACGGGCTCGTGATCCATCAGGCCCCGGCGCGGGAGATGCGCAAGATCCGGGCGGTCTTCGAGAAACTGGGCGTGCAGACCGAGTTTTCCGGGGAGGACTGCTTTGTCCCTGGCCGGCAGGACCTGGTCATCCGGTCGGACCTGCACGGCGCGATCCCGCAGATTGACGATGCCCCCTGGCCCCAGTTCCCCACCGACCTGATGAGCATCGCGATCGTGGTCGCGACCCAGGCGAGGGGGACCGTGCTCTTCTTCGAGAAGATGTACGAGGGACGGATGTTCTTCGTGGACTCCCTGATCGGGATGGGGGCCTCGATCATCCTGTGCGACCCGCACCGGGTCGTGGTGGCCGGGCCATCGCGCCTGTACGGCACCACGTTGCGAAGCCCGGACATCCGGGCAGGGATGGCGCTCCTCATCGCGTGCCTCGCGGCCTCGGGGCGCTCGGTGATGCACAATGTCGAGCAGATTGACCGGGGGTACGAGCGCGTGGACGAGAAACTGCGCGGCCTCGGGGCCCGCATCGAGCGGGTCGAGGAGGGGTGAAGACCACGGAAGCGCGTGCGCCGTTTGCCCTCGAGGATTGCCTGGCGGCGGTACCTGGTGTGGCCCGTGGTAGATTACTAGCCTTTCCGGCGCGGGCGCCGGGGAGCGAGGCAGGGCGATGAGGCGGCTGTTATCCGGCATCCAGCCGAGCGGCGAGATGCACGTCGGGAACTACCTCGGGGCCATCCGGAACTGGGTCGCGCTCCAGGAGGGGTACGAGGCGTTCTACTGCGTAGTGGACCTGCACGCGATGACCGTGGCCTACGAGCCCACCGCGCTTCGGGAGCGCACGCGCGACCTGGCAAGAGTGCTCCTTGCGTGCGGGATTGACCCCTACAAGAGCGCCCTCTTCGTGCAGTCGCACGTCCCGGAGCACACGGAGATGGCCTGGATACTCCAGTGCCTGACGCCGATGGGCGATTTGTACCGGATGACGCAGTTCAAGGACAAGTCCGCCCAGCACCAGCACAGTGTCAGTGCGGGTCTGTTCACGTACCCGGTGCTCCAGGCCGCGGACATCCTCGTGTACAAGGCCGAGGCCGTCCCGGTCGGCGAGGACCAGGTCCAGCACATCGAGTTGACCCGCGAGATCGCCCGGAGGTTCAACGCCCGGTTCGGGGACACGTTTCCCGAGCCCAAGGAGGTCCTTACGCGCACCGCGCGGATCCGGGGGCTGGACGGTCAGGCGAAGATGTCGAAATCGCTGAACAATCACATCCCGATCCTCGCGTCACCCGAGCGCATCGCGGACCTGTTGCGCCCGGCCTTCACGGACCCTGCGCGCCTGCGGCGAGCCGATCCTGGCCACCCGGAGGTCTGCAACATCTTCACGCTGCACCAGGGGTTCACGCCAGCGGGAGAGGTCGAGCAAATTGACCGAGAGTGCAGGGCCGCCCAGGTGGGGTGCGTGGACTGCAAGCGCCTGCTCGCGCGGACCATGGCCCAGGCCCTGGCCCCGGTGCGCGAGCGTTACTCGGCCCTAAGGCCGGACGAGGTGGAGGACGTGCTCGCAGAAGGGGCCGCGCGGGCGCGCGAGGTGGCGCGTGCCACCATGGCGGAGGTCCGCGAGCGCGTGGGGGTGCTCGCGGCGCGCAAAAGGGGCGAGGCGACCACCTGATGACTTGGATCGAAGTCATCGCGCTGGGCGTGTTGCAGGGGCTGACCGAGTTCTTGCCTGTGTCGTCCTCCGGGCACTTGACGCTCCTTGAGCACCTGTTCGGGGTGAGGGGACCTCAGACGCTGTTCGACCTGAGCCTGCACCTGGGGACCCTGGCCGCGGTGCTGTGGTACTTCCGCAGGGTCGTCGGGGATCTACTGGCCGGGGCCGCGGGGTGGGCCCTGGCCCGGGTGTGTGGCAGGCCGGCCACGCCAAGACAGGCGGAGGCAGCGCGGCTAGCCGGGCTCGTGGTCGTGGCGACCATCCCGACCGCGATGATCGGGGGTGCACTCGGTCCGCGGATGGAGGCATGGTCGTCGCAACCCGTGGTGACGGGGGCGCTTCTGATCGCGAACGGGTTCGCGCTGTTGACGACGCTTCGGACCGCAAAGTGTCCTGTGTGCTCGCTGTCCGGGTTTGCCGTGTGGAAGGCGCTTGTAGTTGGCCTGGCCCAGGGGCTCGCGATCCTGCGTGGTGTCTCGCGCTCAGGGAGCACCATCGTCGCGGCCACCCACCTCGGGATGGAGGCGCGGGAGGCGGCGCGATTCTCGTTCCTTCTGTTTTTGCCCGCGGTGGTGGGCGGCTTCGCGCTGGAGGTGCGCCACGGCTGGCCCGAGGCCGGGGCCGCGGATGCGGGGATGGCCGCAGTCGGTGGCCTGGTCGCGGGGGCGGTGGGTGTCGTGGCGCTCGGCTCGCTGATGCGCCTCTTGGCCGCGAGGAGGCTATACTGGTTTGGGCCATACTGCATCGTGATCGGTGCCTTGACCCTGGTCGCGGGGGCGTCATGACAGCGCGCGGAAGGCGGCGGGTCCGCGGACTCGCCCGGATCGAAGAGGCCATCGAGGCGTTCCGGCTGGGCCGGATGGTCATCATCGTGGACGACGAGGACCGCGAGAACGAGGGCGACCTGTGCGTCGCGGCCGAGATGGCCTCCCCGGCCGTAGTGAACGAGATGACCAGGGTCGCGAGCGGGCTTGTATGCGTGGCCATGCACCACGAGATGATTGACCGCCTGGGCCTGCCCATGATGACCCCGCGCAACACCTCGCGCTACGGGACCGCCTTCACGGTCTCCGTGGACGCGCGGGAGGGGACCACGACGGGGATCTCGGCCTACGACAGGGCCAGGACCATCGAGGTCCTGATCGCGGACGATACCCGGCCAGACGACCTGGTGGTCCCCGGCCACGTCTTTCCCCTGCGAGCGCAGCCGGGCGGCGTGCTGAAGCGGGCAGGCCAGACCGAGGCGAGCGTGGACCTCGCGCGCCTGGCGGGGCTCAAGCCCGCGGCGGTCCTGTGCCAGGTGATGAGGGAGGACGGTCACATGGCGAGGTTGCCGGACCTCATCGCGCTGGGGCGGGAACACGGCTACCTCGTCATCACGGTCGCGGACCTGATCGCCTTCCGGATGCGCAAGGAGTTGCTCGTCCGCGTGGTGGGTCGCTCGCCAGTCACCCTGCCCGTCGGGGAGTTCGAGGGAGTCGTATACGAGGACACGCTCTCCGGGGGCGCGCATTTGGCCCTGGTTCGCGGGGAGGTAAACCCGCAAAAGCCCGTCCTGGTCCGAGTACACTCCGAGTGCCTGACCGGGGACGTGTTCCACTCGCAGCGGTGCGATTGCGGCCCGCAACTGATGGCCGCGCTCGAGCGCATCGCAGCGGAGGGCGGGCTTTTGTTGTACCTTCGCCAGGAGGGCCGCGGGATCGGCATCCTGAACAAGATCCGCGCCTACGCCTTGCAGGACCAAGGGCTCGACACGGTCGAGGCGAACACGAGCCTCGGGTTCCCGGAAGACATGCGCGACTACGGGATCGGGGCGCAAATTCTGGCCCACCTCGGGGTGAGAAAGATGCGGCTCTTGACCAACAACCCCCGCAAGATCGTAGGGCTTTCGGGTTACGGGATCGAGGTCGTGGAGCGCCTACCCATTGAGATCCCGCCGCGCGGCCAGCGAGACCGCTTCTACCTCCAGACCAAAAAGGACAAACTGGGGCATCTGCTGAAGAACGTATAGGCCGCAGCGCACACCGGGCCTTTAGCGGACCAGCACCCGTGTCGTCGTCATCGCCCCGCAGAACCGCTCGATGAGGTTGGCCATGCGCAGTGCGGCGTCGCGCACCGCGTCCGCGAGAGCGGAGGGGCCGTACACGACGGCGAGGGCGGCTTGGGTCGAGATGTCCGTCTTGGTCTGCTGGCTATCCTTGACGGGCGAGGCGCAGGGGCGGTCATCGGGCAGGCGCGCGGTCAGCAACAGGTCGCAGAGGTCAATGACCTGACCGGATGGGTTGAAGATGTATGCCTCGCCCTCGCGGCCCCGGCGCACCACGAACCGTTCTGTCCCCGCTCGGACGATGTCCACGACACTGATGGGGAGCATCGTTTCGAGCGAGACCAGGTTGATGATGTCCACAAGGGCGTTGATCCGGGGGAAGCGGCCTTCGAGCGCGGCCTGGCGCAAATATTCGCTCGCCGGCTTGCCCCGGCCCGTGGGTCTGTACCGGCCAACGCGGAGCATCTCTCGGACCGCGGCCTTGCGTGCGATGAGGGTCTGGTCCTCGACAAACGCCGCGCATCGGGCCACTGCCGCAGTCACCTCGTCCGCGAGGGCTTGGGGGGCCTCTCCGTTCTGACACCCCCTGGCCTCGACAAGACCCACGGCCACGCCGTCCACCGCGAGCACGACCTCGACCGCCATGGCGATCCCTCCGAGGTTGAGCCACCCGATGGTACCGCGGTTCCTTCACAATGCCCGCATTGACAACGCCTCCCTGGTGCCGGATAAAGCCTCCCATGGAGGAGGCCACGACCCCACGTGACGGTCCGGAGGTTCTGGAACGACGGCTCGCATGGCTCGTCCTCGCCGGGGTCGCGTTCTTGTACCTATATCCCTTCCCCTACTTCGAGCGGTTGAACAGCCCTAACGAGAACGCCCGCCTCTACATGGTCAAGGCCGTGGTCGAGCACAAGACGCTCGCCGTGGACCCGGTGTTGAAGGCCGGCAGGCCCTACATCGTGGACCTCGCCCGCCACGACGAGCGCCTATATTCGATCAAGGCGCCAGGGCCGTCCCTTTTGGGAATCCCCTTCCAATGGGCCGCGACGCGCCTGACCTCCCTGTCCCCAGCCGCCGAGACACGCCTGTTGCGCCTCGTGGCCTCGACCCTTCCGGCTTTGATCCTGTTGCCGCTGTGGTTTCGGTTTCTGCGCGAGGTCAGCCCGGATGCGCGCTGGAGGCTTTTGGTCCTGATCGGCCTTGCGGTCGGGTCCATGTACTTCACGCACGCGATGCTCTTGGCCGGGCACGAGACCGCGGGCGTCGCGCTGTGCGGCTCGTTTCTGTGCGCCCGCGCGAACCGCAAGCGGGCCACGGACTCGCCAGCGCTCCTCGCTGGGGCGGGGTTTCTCGCGGCCTTCGGGGTCGCGAGCGAGTACCAAGCGTTGCCAGCCGGGGCCGCAGTGGGCCTGTACGCCCTTATGGCCGCCAAGCGCAAGGCACACGCCGCGTGGGTCGTGGCCGGGGCCGTGCCGCCCGCCGTGCTGACCGGTCTCGTGCACCAGGCCTGCTACGGCTCGCCGTTTCGCACCGGCCACCACTTCCCTGCGGAGGCCGCCTTCCAGCAGTACCAGACCTGCGGCTGGCGGGGGCTGTTCTGTTTCTCGTGGGCAGGGGTGTACGGGACGTTCTTCTCGCCGGCCAATGGGCTGTTCTTTTTCGCACCGTGGCTCTTGTTCGCGCTGCCAGGATTCGGATTTCTGTTCGCGCGCCGGGATTTGCGGGCCGAGGCGTGGTGCCTCGCCGCGGTCGTCGGCTCCTACTTCGTCACCATCGCCGGGATGCACGCCTGGAAGGGCGGGTGGTCCGTGGGGCCGCGTTACCTCGGGGCCACCATGCCTTTCTTGGCCATCGCGGCCCTGGCGGGTCTCAGCGGGCTTCACCGTCGCTGGCCGTGGGTCGTGTGGGCCTTTTGCCCCGCGTGGCTTGTGGGCGTCATCGTATACGGCCTGTCCTCCCCCCTCTTCCCCCACTTCCCCGAGGACCTCCACAACCCCTTCTTCGAGTTTCTGTTGCCCCTCGTGCGCGGCGGCTTCATCCCGCGAAACCTCGGGGCAGACCTCGGGATTCCCATCGCTGCGAGCGCGGTTGTGTACCTTGTGGTCCTGCACGCGGTCGTGGTGATGGGTCTGTGGGCGTGGCTCGCCTCCTTCTCCCCTGGGCGGGCCTTCTTGCGCGGGCTCGCAGCCTCGGCCCTGGCCCTTTGTCTTTTGTTTGTCCTATCGCGCGCGCCTTCCTCGCCGCCCGGGGTGGCCGCGCGGGACCTGGCCCTGGCGCAAGCGGTGTGGGAGCCTCCCCAGACGCGGAGATGACCGATGAAAGGTGGTGCGGTCGCCACAGGGGCCGGGCTCCTGTTGATCGCCGGAGGTCTGACGGTCGCCTGGTGGTGGCCGCCCACCTCCGGAAGCGAGGCCCTGGACTTCCGCTACTTCGAGTTTTTGTTCGAGGCATTCCGCGCAGAGGTCCTGGTCCACGGCGAGTTCCCGTCGTGGAACCCTTACGCCTGCGGGGGATATGTCCTGCACGCAAACCCCCAAACCCCCTTTCTATCGCCGCTCGCGTGGCCGGCTCTCGTCCTCGGGGCCGTGCCTGGGCTCAAACTGTACGCCCTCGTGCACGTCGTGATTGCCCTGCTCGGGGGCTTGCGGCTTGGTCGGGTCCTGGGCCTGTCCGCCCCCGCCTCCTGGACCCTGGCCATCGCCTTCGGAGGAAGCGCCCGATTCGCCTTCGTCTTGCAGGGCGGCCAGTTCGCCATGCTGACGTACGCGTTCTTCCCATGGCTTCTGGCCCTTTCCGTGCGTGCCCTCGTGGACCTTCGCCATGCCGCGTGGGCAGGTGCCGTGCTCGCGCTCATGGTCTACGAGGGGGGGACTTCCGGCGTGCCCCTCGGGGTGCTGCTCCTTGTTGCCTTTGCGGTGGCGGCCTGCGTGGGGCGTGGCCTCGACCCCCGCCCGCTCGCGGCCCTCGCCATCACCTTGGCGGTCGGGCTTTCCCTGTCGTTACCCAAGACCTGGCCGATTCTCCTTTATCTGATGGACCATCCGCGCACCCTTGCCCCGCAAGACGACGCACTCACGCTCGCGCAGGTCGCGCGGATGTTTTTTCACAGGCGCCCAGACCCCTTTGTCGCAGCGGAGCCGGCCCTGAAGGGTCTGCACTACGCCTGGTGGGGCGAGTATGGGGCCTATGTGGGGCCCGTGGTGCCTGCCCTCGCAGCAGTGGGGCTTGCATTCCGCACGCGCAGGGTGCTCTGGTGGACGCTCCTTGGCATCGCCTTCTTCCTCGTCATGCTCGGTCAGCACGGTCCCGCTGCTCCCTACGAGTGGTTGCGCCACCTCCCCATCTACCGGGACCTCCGCGTCCCCTCCCGCTACTCCGTCCTCGTCATCCTGATGCTCGCGATCCTCGCCTCCCACGGGCTCGACGAGTTACACGAGCGGAGCCAGGCCCTTCGCAACCGCCTGGCCGCACTGCGCGCCCTGCCGTGGGTCGTCGTGGCCTTGTTTGCCTCGGACTGCATTGCCTTCTCGAATCAGGTCCTCGCAGCGGTCGGCAAGCGTCCACCCGCACAGGACATCCCATGGCCCAAGGATCTGACCCCCGTGGTCGGGGCGGGCACGGACCTTGCCGGGGCCGTGCGCCAGGGCCTCGCCTCGCTCGACTGCTACGACCCCCTGTTCGAGCGGACGGGATACCGAAGTCCTGTCCACGCGCGGCTCGTCCGGATGCGCCAGGTCATCGAGGCCCCATCCATCAGCCGGGCGCGCCTGACCCTCATCGAGTGGACGCCGAACCGCATCGAGTTTTTGGCAGAACTTTCCAGGGACACCACGGTCCTCGTGCGCCAAAACTACGACCGCGGCTGGACCACCGACGTGGGCGAGGTCCAGGACGACCGGGGTCTCCTCGCGCTCCGCCTGCCCGCTGGCACGCACGTCGTCACCCTGCGCCACCGGTCCCTGGGGCTCCCACAAGGCCTCGCTGTGGCCGCGACGTTTGCGGCGTCGCTTTTGGCCTGGGCTTGGCGACGCCATGGGCCTCGCGAGGCAACCATCGCTGCGGCGGCCCTTCAGAACGCAAACAGGCATCCTTTCCCGGCGTGAGGGGGATTGAGGCCCCTGGCGCGAAAGCACCCCGAGCCGATTCTTTGACGTTGGATTCGCTCGTGAAGGACCTCGTGTCCTGCGCCGCGACCCCGTGGTAGAGTCGGACCGCGGTGGCCTAGGAGCGCGGCATGAGTCGGTGCATGGTCATCCTCTCGGTGGTCCTTTGGTCTTGTGGTGCCAGGACACCATCCCGGGACGCGGGCGCAGCCGTCCATGGCGACACAGGCGCTCAGGAATATGACGCGCACTCTGCGGGCGAGGAGGTGGTCGAGGAGGGGACGAGCGACGCGCACTCGGGGCCGTTCGTCCCTGTCGAACAGGGCGGGCGGGTCCTCACGTCGAACGGCCACCTGACGCTCGCCTATGACCTCGCCACCGGGCGCTTCGATCTGGGAGTGGAACCTGGCGCCGACGGTGTGATCGCCGCGTCGAGCCGCGCGACCCTGACCGTGAACGGGCACGAGGTGACCCTTACCAGCACGGACCCGGCCGAGCGCTCCTACGCGCGGTCTCGGAGGGGTCAGACGCGGTCGGGGACTTCGTGGCGCTCCGCTTCAAGCATCGCCCGAGTGCCGGGGTCGGGAGCCTGGGCATGGCCTTTGCCTTCTACAAGGACACGACCGCGGTGCGCGTGTGGAGCACCCTTGCGGTCCACGCCGAGGCGGATGTGCGGGTCCTGACTATCGAGCCTGTCGTCGCGCGCGGCAGCGAGGGCGGCGGGCTGTTCCTCGGGCCGGGCACGTCCTCTGCGGTCGTGCTGGACAACGGCTCCGACATCGTTTTCGATTTCGTGGCGGACCTCACGAGGGTCGGCGAGCGCATCGGGCTCCTGGCCGGGCCTGGCTTCCCGTGCAACTGGAACGCGGCCGTGTGCACACGACAGCGGCGCTGCGTGGTCGCGGGCTTCGTCACGGTGGACCGCGCCGTACCCGTGGTGGCCACCGACTTCTTAGAGGACGAGGCGCTCGTCATGGCCGGGGGCGAGCGCGCCCTCTCGATGTTCGACATGAGGTGCATCTACCGGCCCTAACGCGCACTCGACCCGGACGGGACCCTCGCCTCCGAGGTCGGCTGGGTCGCGGTGACCGACAGGCCCCACGACGCCCTTGTCGAGTATGGAAGGACCGTCGCGAAGACCTATGGAAAGAAGGTCTGGCCATCCCCCCCGGCCTCCTGGAACTCGTGGGGCGGAGGGTCGGGCTCGCACGGGTACGGCACGGACATAGACGAGGACCTGATCCTTCAGAACCTCGAACTCGCCGCGTCCGACTACCTCCCTTGGGGGATGGATTACTTCCTGATAGACGACGGGTGGCAGATGGACGGGGAGTGGCACTCGCGCAAGGACCGCTTTCCGGACCACGACGGCCAGGAGGGCATGGCCTACATGGCGGACCGGATCCGCAACGCGGGGTTCATCCCCGGCATCTGGATGTCGCCGTTCCGGGTATCCGTGGACTCCAAGGTGTTCCGCGAGCACCCAGAATGGATGCTCGAGACGGACGAGATCGGCACGGGCATGCTCGGGCCGGAAGAGCGTGTCCTGGACCTCTCGCACCCCGGGGCCCAGGCGTGGCTGCGCGAGGTCCTGCACCGGGTGTTCCGCGAGTGGGGCGACCGCTGGCTCAAACTCGACTTCGGGTACTACGGGCTGCTCGGCAAGAAGTACCACGCGGCAGGGAAGTCCGCGATGGAGGTGTACCGGGAGGGGTTGCGACTCGTGCGCGAAGCCATCGGAGAGGAGACCTTCTTTTTGACCGTGGCCGGCGTCGGGGCAAGCATGGGGATCGCGGACGGCGTGCGCATCACGCTCGACAACGAACCGTGGTGGAACGAGGCAGTCGGCCTGTCCGAGCAAGGCATCAAGACCACGCTGCTCACGGCCGCGCACCGGTACTACCTGGGCAACACCTTGTGGGTCAATCACCCGGACCTGCTGTTCTTCCGAGACGATTTCGGGCTGACCGAGGAGGGGGCGACGGCATGGACACTCTTCGTCGCGATCTACTCGGGCATCTTCAAACTGGGCGAATCGTTCGTGTTCATGCACGAGCACCCCGAGGCGCTCGCCCTCACGCGGCGAATCCTGCCCACGGTGGCCGCGGTCCCAGAGCCCCTCGACCTCTTCCACCTTGGGGAGTGAGATCGCGCCAGTCGAAAGCCTGGCCTTGTGTGGGGCACCTGCCAAGGACGAGGAGTTTCCGCGCACTTGACGCTGCGTATCGACCAGACGACCATAGGCGCGGCTTGGAGGCGATGCTGGAGGTGGTCATGGAGGAAGAGGTGCCCATCAGCGATCGAGAAGAGGTCAGACGGACGGTTGCGATGGCGCGCAAGCGCGTGCGGTTCCGGGCGGGGCTGTGCGTGGCCGTGGTGGTGGTCGCCGCATGGGCCATCGGCAGTTACCGCCCACGCCTAGTCTACTTCTTCGCAGGCGGGGACCTCGTGGACGTGGGGGACGTGCGGGCTCTGCGCGCCTCCGGGGTCGAGACCCTGCCGGCCCAGCCAGGCTCGTACGTGCGTCTGCGCAACCTGATCGTGTCGCGCGACGAGGTGCGCACCAAGACGTATCGGTACTTTTTCTGCCCCATCTACCGCGTCCTGGTCCGCACCGCGCGCCCCCTGCCCGAGGGCTCAGTGCGCGTGGCCCAGGCCGAGATCCCCGAGGGCCTCGAGTACCTCGTCGAGCAACGCAAGGTCTTTCCGGAGGACTTCGCCCTGCACTTCGACGCCGAGGGGTGGCTCCTTCCGCTCCAGGAGGTCCCAGGTTGGAAGGCGGGGATCCGCGATTGGGTCCGCAATGACCTCAAGTTGTCCGACCAGGAAGTCGCCGCCTCGTACGCCCTCCTGGACGGAGAGACCCCGACAGGACAGTACTGGGCCGTGATCGTCCTGGCCTCGTCACTCCTCATGGTCCTCGCGTCCTTCGCCAGCCTCGCGGTGGCGGTGCGGGCCCTGCGCAGGGTCCAGGTCGCCGCTGCGACGGAGCCCGCGCGAGAGGCGTGAGTCGCCGTCATTCGCCCGGGACAACCGGCAGCCCAATGCGAACTTATGCTATCCTCGACGACCGAGAGAACGTGGCAGGCGGAGCCCCTGGCCAAAGGCCTGCCCAGTCGAAAGGAGGACCACCATGTGCTGTCATGACCACGGGCATCGCGAATGGCATCATCACGGTCATCCCCACGGGGATTGGGGCCCGCGGGACCACGGGTGGCACGGGCACCGCGACCCGCACCACCATCACTGCGGGCCGGACTGCTTCCGGGAGTGGCAAGACCGCGGTTTTGGGTTCCGACGACGATTCGTGTCGAACCGGGAACTGCTCGATGCGCTCAAAAAGTATCTGAAGGAGCTCGAGAACGAAGCCGAGGGCGTGCGGGAGGCCATCGCAGAGATCGAGGCCGAGATGGAGGAAGGCACCGAGGGCGCGAAGTAGGTTCGCGGACCCCCGGCACGCTGACCGAATCCCTGTCGAGACCCGGTTTTGGCTTGACGCCGGCGGGCAACCTGTTCTAACGAACCGCCCGTTGTGGACGCGGCAAGGGGAAACCCTTACAACACAAGGAGGATTTGAAGATGCTGAAGAAGATCGGGATCATCGGCGGGGGCTACATCGGCGGGGTGCTGGTCCAAGAGATCGTGAACCGCCGGCTCGCCAGGGAGGTGGGGCTGTGCGACCCGGCCCCGATCCCCAACCCGGACGACCCGCCGGACCGGCAGGCGGTCACCGCGAAGCAGTCGGTCGCGATCGGCAAGTGCCTGGACATCGCGGAGGGCCTTCCCACGGTCGGACGGGACATCCGACTGGTTGGGAGCAAGGACTACTCGGCCCTCAAGGGCTCGGAACTCGTCATCAACACGGCGGGGGTCCCTCGCAAGGCGCGGCCCGACGGGACGTACCCCACACGCGAGGAACTGCTCGCGATCAACCTCAACGTGACGAAGCAGGTCGCAGCGGGGATTCAGGAGCAGTGCCCGAATGCGATCATCATCTCGATTGCGAACCCTTTGGATGCGATTGTCTATTTGTTGAACAAACTGCTGCAGCCGCCCAAGAACCGGATCATGGGCATGGCGGGCCAACTGGACTCGAGTCGGTACCGCTACTTCGTGGCCCAGGCGGCGAACGTCTCGGTCGAGAACGTCACCGCGATGGTCCTGGGCGGGCACGGCGACGACATGGTGCCGGTGCGCTCGTCGTGCCAGATCGCGGGCATTCCCGTGACGAAGTTCCTCGATGAGGAGACGCTTGAGAAGATCGAGACCCGCACGCGCAAGGCAGGCGGCGAGGTCGTGGGGTTGCTCGGCTTCGGGTCGGCGTTCGTGTCGCCCGCGTGGGCCGCGCTCGAGATGGCCGAGGCGATCATCTACGACAAGCGCAAGATCATCCCGGTGTGCGCGTACCTGGACGGGGAGTACGGGGTGAAGGGGCTGTTCATGGGCGTGCCGTGCATCCTCGGCCAGAACGGCATCGAGAAGGTCATCGAACTCGACCTGACGGACGCCGAGAAGGCGGCCTTCGCCAAGTCGGTCCAGAGCGTGCGCAAGACCTGCGACGAGGTCGAGGAGATGACCTCGCACTAGGCCGGAAGCCCGCGGCCCCGTCCTATCCCAACCCGGGGGGTCTCTCGCGGTCCTGGGGGCCTCCGCCAAAGGGTTCAGGTCCACGCCACGGTCTCATCGGATGGCGTTGACCAGCCGCTCCGCCCAGGTGACGACCCCCTGGACCCCCACGGCCGGCCTGCCCGTCAGGTCGTGCCAGGCAAAGCACGGATAGCCGAACTCGACAAAGGGGACCCGTGTGGCATCCCCCTGGATTGCGTTGCGCTCCCAAGACGACCCGACGATGACATCGAGCCCGCCGTCGTGCAAGGCGGCCAGAAGGCCTCTGTTCCACGTCAGCACGCTCGGGTCGTGGTCGCGGTCTGGGTCCTGCGAGGCAGGACTATGAGGGTCGTCAGGGTCCGACGGCCTCCCCCGGCGCAGGCGAAGCGCCACCTCCAACCCGAGGTCCTCCGCCATCATGCGCGCGAGCCCTGGCAGCCACTCGGGGAGGGCCGCAAGCGCCACTCGTCGGCCAACCAGTCTACGGAGAACGGCTCGCTCGATCACGGGCCCCGCCTGCCGCAGCGCCTCCTGGACCAGAGTGTCCGGGTCCACGCCGCTCCCTGCCGCCTCCGCCACTCGGCGCAGGAAGGCCTGGGTCCCCGCGACCCCCACCGGCATCTCCACCTCCACGACCGCGGCGCCGGAGCGCGCAGCGATGCGCCTTGCCGCCTCTCGGCCCGATGGCAGGGCCACAAGCAGGCAGGCGCGGGCTGCACGCGCCAGGTCCGAAAGGGTGGCGTGGGATAGCCAGGTGGGGAGGGGGGTGAGGCCCAAGTCCCTCATGAGCCCCTCGATGCAGGCCACGTTCGCGGACTGGTCCGGCTCGTTGCGCTCGTAGAGGTAGCCGATCACGGCTGCGGTCCCCGGGACAGGCCCGCCCTCGAAGGCCGCGTCCGGGAGGGAGTCCGCAAGCCCCTCGATCGCGGCCCGAAACGCGGCCTCGTGGTCCCGGGTCAGGGAGCGGCTCGACAAGGCCACGCACGGCACCCCGACCTGCCTTTCCAGGTCCGCAGCCACGCTCGCCAGGTCCTCGCCCGCCAGGGTGACGCGCGAGAGCTCCGCGAGGAAGAAGCACGAAGGCGGACAGGCCGCGAGGACCCGACGCGCAGCCGACTCGACGGCCTCCGTGGTCCCGAGCACGCCCACGGTCAAATCGCTGAAGGTGAGGACGAGACGGCCACGCCGCCCATCGCGCACGAGGTCCTGCCCCCAGTCCGCGAGCCGGAAGGTGTTGTCGAGGTGCTCCGTGACGCAGGCTGCTCCCACGTAGATCAAGACCGAATCGGGGACCGCGCCGGCCACCATCATGGCCCCGTCCATGAAGGAGGGGGCGAGCCGGATAGTCGGGTCGTGTTCCGCGCTCACACCTCTATCCCCTTTCAAGACGGCGGTGCAAGGTCCAGCCGGCCCGGGCAAGCAGGCGCCGAAGCGTCCGCCTCGCACCCCTCACCCCGATCTCGAGGTCTCTGATCTCGAACGGAACCGCGCCGGTTTCCAGCACGGCCTCTGGGTCGGGGCGGTCGCAGTACACGAGGTCCGGGGCGAGGTCGCGCACGCGCCGGATGATGTCGCCCGCACTGGGGTCCACGTCGTGCGCCTCGACCCCTCCACCACCCACGCTTAGGAGGTGGGTCGTCTGCGGAACGGCTTGCGAGGCCGCGCGCCCGACAAGGACCACCCGGAACCCGAGGTCCAGCAAGAGAAGCACGGGGTCCAGGCCATAGAAGAACGCGGGAGAGACCATCTCGGGCACCGTGCCCCAGTCGGCGACCAGCGCGACGCGCAGGCCAGAGGCCCGGCGGCGCAGGTCCTCGATGTCTGGCGCGGCCTCGCGGACCACGCGCTCGAAGTGGGTGTTGTCCACCGCGGGCATCCCAAGGAGGGTCCGCACCGCGTCCAGCCACCGCCGGGTTCCCTCGACGCCGTAGGGGAGCGGCAGGGATTCGATGGGAAGCCCCTCTTCCCGCAGGGGGCCAGCCAGGACGTCCTGGACCGGGTGCCAGGGCGAGACGAGCGTGATCGCCGCCGTGCCTACGGAAGACGCAATGTCCGGGGACTGCCCTGGCAGCATCCGCGTGGCGACGCGCACACCCACGTCGCGCAGAAGGGTCTCGACCTCGACGAGGCTCGGGTGGCCAGGCCACTGGTACCCGGCCAGGTTCACAGCCCTGGGGTCGCGGGGGACATGACGGTCCCTGGCGGCCAAAAAGACGCGCCACCAGTTGCGGTCCAGCGCGTCCGTGAAGCGCGGAAGGGGCGGATTGAAGCATTCGACCGCGTGCCCTTGCTGCCGGGCCATCTGGCACACCCTGGGGACGTCATCGCCCACCATCTCGGCGTCGCAACCGACCAGCACGCGGACCTCGCGCTCGGGGTGACGGGCGCACAGGCGCTCGAGCAGCCTGCCCAGGCGGTCCTCGCCCCCGAAGACCGCAGCCTGGTCGTCGGTGTCCGTGAAGTACGTCTCGCTCGCGAACCAGGACCAGAAACGGCGCGCGGGCGAGAAGGGGTTGGCCCCGTGCCCGAAGCGGTCGGACAGGGGCTGACGCACCTGCTGGCACTCGCGGTTGCCGTGGAACACGATGGGGGTGGGCCGGTCCAGAAGCGCCAGAAGGATGAACCAATCCCGGTCTCCCCAGGTCCCGAAGAATCGGCTGTGCGGGTCGTCCCACTGGTGGTCTGTCCGGTAGGAGTGGACGATGAGCGAGTCGTCCTCGCGTCCGGGACGGTCCGGGGGGATGGGGGGAGCAGGGGGCTCGCCGACCGGCGGGGCGGCCCACTGCAACGAAGGCGGCGTGGACAGGACCAACACAAGCGCGAGGGCCGCCTCGGGGCTCGCTGCGGACGGCGTGGCCCGCGTCCCGTCCGGCACTTCCCGGCACAGATAGCCCAGCGGCGTCCACGCGAACGGGACCCACGGGGGGGTGCTTCCTGCCTCAAGCACCAGACGGCGGACGTCTTGGGGGGCATCCGCCCTGGACAAGGTCAGAAGCAAGCCCGGACGGTCCCGACCGAGAAAGCGCACATCCGACAGGGTCCACGGCCCGTAGAAGGGGACACCCGGCTCGACCAGCCACGCGATACATCGCCACAGCCCGAACGGGGACGGCTCCACGGCGGTCATCTCGCGGTTGTGGAGGTCGAGCCACGCGGCTCGGCCCTCGGCCCGCAAGGCCACGAGGCGCTGGGCCAGGGTCTGAAGCCACCCCCTGTCCGGCGGCGCGGGTCCCCTCTCGTACAGGGACAGGCATCCGGCGCTTGCGAGCGAGGCACCGGGGGCCACTGGACGGGCCTGGACCGAAACCAGGACCCGGCGTGCCGCAGGAGGGCCCCCAAATGCCAGGACAAGGTCTCCCAGGGCCGTCGGGGCCGCGGCGTGGCAGCCGAGGTCTTTCAGGCCCGCGACGAGGTCGGAAAGCAACCGGTCAAGCGGAGGCCGGGAATTCACGGTCTGACCCCCTGTCTCCAGGCCGCAAACAGGGCCTCGAAGGCCTCGTCGTCGAGTGGCGTGGGCACGACCGGGGCGTGGTCCGACCTGGCGAAAACCTCGTCCGCAAACTCGCGGATCGCCGCGGCTGCCGGGGAGTCGGGTGCTGTCTCGATCAAGGTCCGTCCAGCGCGCTCGGCCTCGAACACGGCGGGGTCCCTCGGGATCCACGTGGCCACGCGCGTCCCAAGCGCCTTGGCGAAGCGTTCGAGGAGGTCGCGCTCCCCTGGTACGCCGCGCAGGTTCGCGACGAGGCCGGCCACCCGGCCGCCTCCCCGGTTTGCGAGGTTGCGCACCCCGTGGGCGATGTTGTTCGCGGCGTACACGGGAAGGATCTCGCCGGAGGTGACCAGGTAGATCAGCGTGTCCGGCCCGCGCCGGAGCGGGGTCGCGAATCCGCCGCACACGACGTCCCCGAGGAGGTCGTACAGGACCACATCGAAGGGCGCCAGGAGGTCCCCAGCGGTCCGCAGCACGTCCAAAGCCAGGGTAATGGCCCGGCCTGCGCACCCGACCCCTGGTTGCGGGCCACCCGTCTCGAGACACCACACGCCGGTGCGGCCGCGCTGAATGAGCCCCTCGATGTCGCGGCGGTCCACGCGACCCTTCTCGCGAAACAAGTCCATGACCGTGCGCGCGCGTCGGTCCAGGTGCGCCGCGCACGAGTCGTGCTTGGGGTCGCACCCGACCTGGAGCACCTCGAGCCCGCGCGCCGCCCCGAGAACCGCGAGGTTTGTGACGACCGTGGTCTTCCCGATCCCCCCCTTGCCGCACAGGACAACGTCGCGTCGGCGTGGACGGGGGTTGGTGGCCATCCTGGGCCTTCCGTGAACCGCGCGAATATCTTGTGGGATGGGCGCAGAAAGTCAAGGCGCGACCGGGAACGCCGCAACAACAGGGCGCGCTGACCGGTCCGACCCCCTTCAGGCTCGCCATCCCCTGCCTGCCCCCTCCACTTCTCCCTCGTGCACTTCAAGGGCGTGGCCATTCCCCGGAAGGTGGGCGAGAAAGGGGAGCGATTCGACCGGGGACTGCCGGACGCAAGTGCACAAGCTTTGCGGCAAAACAGAAGGAAGGCGAACATCGGGTGGCTCGCCGGGAAGCCATCGGGAAACACAAGGCTGTCTGCTTCACTAGTTCGTCGGCGTGTCAGGCAGACAAGGGGTCAAGTCGGTACTACTTCTCGGCCGGCCCGCGGCTTCGCTGCGCGGACTCGTGGCGATCGAGGGCCACCCGCTGTCCTGCGCTCGCGTCGGGGTCTCCCCGGTCCCGGCGGCGATTCCCCAGGCGGTTGCCCCGCCAGTACGCGACCGCCTCCACCGCGCGGCGCAGCGGGGCTTGGAACAGGTCCCCGATGTCCCAGACGCGAATCGCCTGGATCGCATCGCGCGCCGTACGCCCGAGGGCCCTTCGAGCCGCGGCGCTCTTGGAATCGCGCGTGCCATAGATGAAAGCGTCGGCCTCCCCCTCGATGAATCTCCGGCCGTACAGGGCGCCGAGGGAGTAGTTGTGCGAGTGCATCACGAGGGCCTTTGGGACATAGCGCACCCTCCAGCCCCGACGCCGGACGCGGACCCCCCACTCCGTGTCCTCGGAGCCCCATGCGTCCGTGTAAAAAGGCTCCTCAAGCACGGCTTCTCGCCGAATCGCAGCGAAGGGCAGGGAGAGGGGGAGCCAGGGTGGGGCCTCTCCACTGGCGGGGAAGGCCCGGGCGTACTCGGCTTTCACATGGGTCCAGGCGTCGGGACGCGGGACCTGGCGGGCAAAAGCGGCCACGACCCCGGGCGGCTTTGGGTCCTCCAGGGCGGCCACGAGCCTGAAAAGCGCCCTTGGCCCCAGAAGCACGCAATCCGAGTTGAGAAAGACCACGATTCGCCCTTGCGACTCCGCCACTGCCTCGTTGAGGACGCGCCCCGGAAAGTAATCGCGGGCCTCACGGCGAATCAGGCGATGGGGGAACCTTGCAACCACGGAGAGGGTATCGTCGGTGGAACCGGAATCCACGACCAGAAGTTCAAAGTCATCGTAATCTTGAGAAAACAGAGCACACAGGGCCTGGCCGACCACCGGTGCCGAGTTCCGGGTCCGCATGATGACCGAGCATGTAGGAGCCCGCCGTTGCACCCCTCAACCTCCGGCTCGCGTCGCATCGAGGACCCGGTCCAGGACCTCCCCGAGATGCACCCTCTCGCGCGAGGCGATGTAGTCCAGGACGCGGCGAAAGCCCCGGAAGCCGTCGCACAGGTACATCGTGATCGGGTGTACGATCATGTTCGAGATGGCCCCGCGGGCCTCGTTCTCGCGTAAGCACTCGAGCACCCGCTCGACCCACTCATCAATGTAGTAAGAATCTGCACCAAAATCATCTGACCAGCGATATCGTGTCCGCCACCGCTCGACCCACTGTGGGGTGCGCTCCGCGTGGTAGAGGTGCTCGTGGTCGGGCAGGACGTTGATGGGGAAGTTGAAGACCCCGCTCGGATGCGGGATGGGGCCGGTCACGTCGCGGCGCACACCATCCGAGATCAGGCGGATGCCGACGCTCGCGAGGACTTCTTCCGTGTGGGGCCCGTGCATGTACATATGGTTGCGCCACAGGCGCACCGGCCGTCCCGTGGCGCGCTCGATCACCGCAATGGTGCGCTCGGCATCGAGCCTCTGATACCAGGGAGGTCCATTGTACGAGCCGATGGCCTTGTTCCAAAGGCGATGCCACCACGCCGGTGTGAGACAGGACCAGTTGTGGCCGCCGACCTCCACGAGGGGGTGCTCCACGATAAAGCGCAGGTCCTCCCACTCCTCGACGAAGCACTTGCCCGAGATGAAGAAGGTGACCGGTACCTTGGCGTCCTCCAACAACTTCAAATAGAGCCTCGCTACCTGGACCTCGGTCAGGTCGCAGTGACGCTGGTTGCCGGTCCGCAGGGAGGCGTGGTGGATGTCTCCGGTCAGGCAGATCATGAGACCCCCTCCTGATCGGCGAGCGACAACCCCATGCGTCGGGCCGCAGCCTGGAAGTTGGGGTCGGCCACGCGGCCCCACCAGGCGAGGAATGCGCGGCGGGCCGCCTCGGGGCAGTGGATCGGGTCCACTTTTAGTACGGAGTGGGCGAGGTCCCGGACCGCGGGCTCGCGCAGCCCGTACGCAACTGCGGGGAACACCGCCGCGATGCGCTCGCGGGGCGGGGCAAAGAGCCAGGCAAGGCGCACGGCCCACGAGGCCGACACGACCCCGGCTGCCAGCAATGCCTTGGCCTTGCGCGCGAGGGAGCGCGGGTCCGCAAGGCCACGCCCGAGCGCCGACAGGAGCGAGGCCCTTGGATGCTCGGCCCAGCCAAGGCCGGGTCGGGACAAGCGGCGAGACTCCACGTCGAGGTGCACCGGGGCCAGGACCTCCTCGAGCGCCGCGCACCATCCGGACAGGTCGAGCCCTTCGAACGCGGCGTAGTCCGGGCGGAAGCGGAACGCCATGGCCTGATCATAGAGCAAGCGTAAGGCCTCGGGGGCGTCGGCACGAGTCGCCATCTGGCGGCGGCGCTCCGCGTAGGACCAGTGATACGCGCCCCGGAAAAAGAGCCACGCGTCCCCGTACCCGATCACGGCCTTCATCGCATGTCGGACAACGGCCCGCCGCCGGTCTGCATCGGGCGTTCCCTGAGCGAGCAGGGCGCGAGCGATGACGAGGAGGGTCCCGCGATTGACGAGGAGGTCGCGGACATCCTCGGGGAGGATGCGCTCCAGTCGGAATCGGTCGAGGGACCTGACGAAGTCCGCGTCGCCGAGGAGCACGCGGTGCCCGTGGCGCAGGTCGTACCACATGACGAGGCACGGGGCAGACGCGAGGGTCGAGTCCGCGATGACCCCGAGGTCAAGGCCGATGCCATGGCGCTCGGAGATCTCGGCGAGGGCTGCGTCCAGCGCCCCCTTCAGGGAGCGCGGTGCCCGTCCACGGGTGATGACGAGGAGGTCCAGGTTGTTGTGGGGTCGCTCCTCGCCATCGCGGACCTCGACACCGCCCTCCCCGCGCCCGTAGCCACCGTGAAGGACCACAGACCTCAAAAAACCTTGGGGCACGGCGCCTTGAATCGCATCCGCTGCCTCACGGAGGATCGTCTTGATCCGGGCCTCGACCTCGGGGCCTCCTTCTAGGGTGTACCGGACCTCGGGCATCACGATGCCTCCACGGCGCGCCGGCCTGCCACACCCCGGAATAGGCCCGTCAGCGAGTCGAGGTGAGTCTCTGGTCGCAGGCGCTCGGCAACAAAATCTCGGCCGGCCTCGCCCATGGCCGCCGCGCGCTCCGGGTCCTCTAGGACCCTGCGAATCGCCTCGGCCAGGGCCGATGGGTTGCACGGCGGCACCGCGATCCCCGTCACCCCGTCCTGAAGCCACTCGCCCACACCGCCCAGCGCCGTCGCCACCACCGGGGTCGCATGGCGCAGGGCCTCGGCCCCCACGAGGCCGAACGTCTCGGGCTGGCGGCTCGGGAGCACCAGGCAGGCCGCAGTGCGGTACTGGGCCTGAAGGGACTCGCGCTCGAGGTTCCCAAGGAACGCGACGCGTCGCTCAAGCCCCCACCCTGCGGCGATGCGGCGAAACCAAAAGGCCTGGGGACCTGACCCGACCACCGTGAGCCGGACGGCCCTCGGAAGTCGCACCAGGGCCTCGAGCAGGATGTCCAGGCCCTTACCCCGCGTGAGCGCGCCCACGAAGAGGAGCCGATCTCGGTCTCGCGCGGTCGGGGAATGTGCAGGGGGAGGCGGCTCCACGTACAGGGGGATGGCGTGGACGCGGTGCGCCGGGAACCCGTGCGCGATGGCGTGGTCTCGCAGGTAGGAGGACGGGGCGACCAACGCGGCGAGCCGGCGGTTGGCCTCCTGTTCGCGGCGAAACGACGATAAGCCAACCACCCTCACGCCTGGCCAGTGTGGGGAGCGCTGGATGAAGCCCGGACACGCGTAGCAGCCAAAGCCCGCCACTCGTGTGCACGGCCGCTGGCCCAGGGCCGTCACCTTGTGCTCCCGCAGGCAAAAAAGACGGTGGTCATGCAGGAAGCGCACCACCGGCACCCCTGTCCTTGCAAGGGCCTCGGGGATGTCTGGCCCCGGCCACTGGTGCAGGAAAAAGATATCCGCACCCAGGTCCGGGGTCTGCGCACAAATGTCCACCAGCGGAAAGGCCCCTGCGAAGGAGGCCGCAAACTCCGGATCGAAGGGCCGCGTGGCGTCGTAGAGGAGCGTCGAGCGGATACCCTTGGGTGCGAGCCGGCGCGCGGTCTCGGCCACGTACCTCTCCGCGCCGCCCAAAAATGAGGCATCCCTCGTCACCCAGACGACGTGCAACCACGACCTCCCTGGCGACCCACGGTCGCACAATGACAAAAAAAACCGCCATGCTATCGTACGTCAGGTGCTCGGCGTCGTCATGGGCCCACCTTGGCAATCGCCACCTTCGTGACCGCAAACACCCTCCGGCCATCCGGCCATTGGGCCTCGGCCTCCAAGATGAGGGTGTCAGGCCGGGCGGGAATGAGGGTCAGCGATGGGCCGGTGAACACCCCGTGGCCTGGGACGTCCCACACCACGAACGCCTCCGCAAGGTCAAGTCCGTCCACCTCGATCCGAGCGGTGAGGGGGCGGCCGGGCTGTGGGGAGGGCGGGTCCAGCGAGATACGGGCCGTGGCGGCCCTCCAGGGCTGACGGACGAGGGGCGTGCGTGCCATCAGGGCCGCGGTTCCCGCGAGGGAGCGGGCCAGGGTGACGACCGTGAACTCGGCCTGGGTGTTCCAGGAGTCACCGAAGCGGTCGTAAAAGGGGTAGGGGTCGCGCGGGTCGTCGTCGGGCGGGAAAGACAGGTCCTTTCGCGCAAACTCGTAGCCTGGAAGCCAGCCAAAGGCCGGGATCAGGTCCCCGACTGGAAGGCCGCTCGGGGGGAGAATTCGGTGGTCGTTTTTCGCGTAGGCGCTGACCACGTCGCGCAGGCGCTCGAGCCCGAGGCCGGTGACGTAGCAGACGTTGACCGGGTTCGCCCCGAGCGGGTAGTCGAGGTTCGAGACCATGACCGGGAGGAAGTCCGGGTCCTGGTCCGACCGGATTGCCTGGGCCGCCGCCAGGTCGAAGAGGTACTCGTGGGCGAAGTGCCAGCCCGCGGTGCGGTGACGCTTGTACTCGGTGTGCAGGCTGACTCCGTAAGCGTGCATGCGGGAGAAGCGGGCCAGGTCCGAGGCATGCCCCAAGAGTTCCGCACGGCACCGCTCGGCGAAGTCCGGGTCCAGGGCCGAGGCGCCGGGCCGCCCGGAGCGGGTTGCAAGCGCGCACGAGCGCACGGCGTTCCCGTACCCCTCGAACAGCCGCTTCCAGCCGTACTCCCGCGTGCGGGGGTCCGCCGGGTCGAACTCGGTCCGAAGGACCCTCATGAACCGCGCATCGCCCGTGGCGAGGAGGAGTTCCGTCGCGGCCCAGGCGACCTCGTCCAGGTCCTGGAAGGTGTCCCCGTAATGGGTGACGCGCTGGTAGGTGCCGAGCCTGCCGTGCCTGGCCCAGGCCTGTTCGAGAAAGGCCCATCCCTTTCGCGCCGCCCGAAGCCAACGCTCCGCGTCCTGTGGAAAGGCCCGCCGTACGGCCGGCGAGGAGCCTGCCTGGGCCAGGGCGGCCACCGCCGCTGCGGTCGCGGCCGTGTTCTTGGGGAAGACCACCTGGGGGTCCCCGCGGTCCGGAAGCACGTTGTCCTCGTAGGGTCTGTCTCGCGGATAGACCAAAAAGAAGAAGCCACCGTCGTCGTCCTGCATCCGGGCCAGGAAATCAGCCTCCCAGCGCGCGATGTCGAGGAGATCCGGGACCCCGTTTCCGCTCTCGGGCAGACCGAGGTTGTCCAGGTCCGCCACGCCGGGGAAGGCGTCCACGGCCAGGACCAGCGCGTGCACCATGGCGGTGCTGTTGATCGTGTACTTGCTGTAATCGCCCGCGTCGTGGTGGCCGCCATGAACGTCCACCTGGCCCTGCCGCACATAGGGGAACAGGGCGCGATCCACGCTATCGAGGACAGGGGCCTTTTGCCACCTCTGCTCCACGCCCTCCTGAAAGCCCGAGAGGTGCCGCCGCACCCCCTCGAAGGACGGGGTCGGGACCTCGGCGGGCGCCAGGTGGCACGCTCGGTGGGTGAATCGCGTGTAAGGCAGGGCGTTTTCTGCCCCGCACCTCTGGTGATAGAGGCCCAAAGCATAGGCCCGGGCCACCGCGGCCCAGGCTCCTGGGTCCACTCGCACCGGCCATGACGTCCCAAGCCCCGGGACGCGGATGCGGTACAGACCCGGCTCCCTCACCGCCGAGAAGTCTGCCTCGAAGACCTTCTGATAGGGGGGGACCATGTCCTCGAAACCGACCTCGCTGCGCCTGCGGAGCGAACCGGTGAGCACCACCCGGCCCGAGACGGCCTCGACCACCTCGAACCGTTCGTCGGGGATGTCCATCTCCCCCAGGGTCCCGATGTAGTAGCCAACGTAGGCCCGCTTGGGGGAGTGTGGAACGTAACCCACCTGGTTGACGTGGATCGCGGGGCTTCGGCGGTCCAAGTCGGCCTGCACTTCAAGGGTGTCAGCGCCAGTCCACACGGTGCGCGAGGGGTTGCGCACCCGAACGATCGCCCCATCCCCGATCGGTGGCGCGACGACCAGGACCAGGCGGTTGTCCACTCGAAGGTCCCGCACCCCCAAGGGCGCATAGCGGACCCGACGCCGGAACCCGATGGCCCTCACTCGATGCATCATGCCACCGGCCTCCACCTCGAACTCCCCGGGCCGCGGCAGGCGGAGGGCTCCTCGGGGGCCGACCCAATCCCACCTTTTGGGTGTCCGGTCCGGGGCCGTGATGACCTGCACCTCCAGCACGGTTGGGGACAAAAGGCGCAAATTCCACGCGCCCACAGCCGGGACCTCCAGGGGGTTCGAGTCGGACAGGCGGAGGGCCGGTTCGATCGGAACCGCGGTCTCCACCCGCCGGGCCAGGACCTCCCGCGCGTATCCCCCTGCAACCGCAAGTCCGACCATCAGGGAAACCGCGACCCTCATCGTCGCCGCTCCGCGGCCCGCCGGATCGCATCGAGCGTCCGCTCTGCGGTCCGCCTCCACGTGTATTGCCGGCTGCGGGCCAGGCCACGGGCCGCGAGCTCGCTTCGTAGGTCCGGGTCCGCGAGAAGCCGCCCGAGTGCACACGCCATCCCCTCCACGTCCGCTGGGTCGAACAGGAGTGCTGCATCTTTAGCGACCTCGGGAAGGGACGAGCGGTTCGAGCACGCCACCGCGGCCCCGCAGGCCATGGCCTCGAGGACAGGTAGGCCGAACCCCTCGTACCACGAGGGAAAGACAACGACATCCGCCGCTGCGTACAGGTCGGGGAGGTCTTCGGGGGCCACGAAGCCGGCAAACACGATGTCGTGCGACACCGAGGAGCCGCATGCCGCGCGATGGACCTCCTCGGCCCCACTCCAATCCGCCCCGGCGAAAACCAAACGATGAGGCAAAGTTCCGGTCGCCTTCAGCCGCTCGAATGCCCGAATCAAGCCCACGTGGTTTTTGCCCGGGTGCTCGATCCTCGACACGTACAGGACGTAGGGCTGCAAGGACCCTAGGCGCCGCGCGACCCTTGCGCGTGCCTCCTCCCGGTCGCGCCGGTGAAACCGCTCGATGTCCACGCCTAGGGGGATGACCTCGACGCGGTCCGCGGGCACTCGGGCCGCACGCATCACGTCCTCGCCCGTGCTCGCGCTCGGGACGAGCACGCGGTTCAACCGCCGGATCAGGCGCGGCAGGACGCGCGTCACATACAGGGTGCGAGCCGGGTCATACTTTCGGGGCACGTGCAGGCTTGCGAGGTCGTGAACCGTCCCGACCGTGGGACAGGGCATCGCGAGAGGCAGGCGGCGATTGGCCGCGGGCAAGAAGGCCACGTCCCATCTCCTGCGCCACGCCAGGACCCAAAGGGCCGTCAGATGCCAGGCCACGTTGACCACCGGACGAGCCACGAAGTCCGCGACCTCTAACGCCAGAAACCGCGCATCCTCCGGGACGAACAGGGAGCGTTCCCCCGCCGCGACCGCCACCTCGAAGCGCTCTCCTGGCCCCGCGATCCCCGCGAATTCGCGCAGGAGGGTCACGATGTAGCGCCCGATCCCGGACCTCCCCTGGTCCCCTGCGAAGCACGAGACCCCGATGGTCACAACTCCCCCGCTTCCGCCCCGCCCGTCCCCACGGTCACTCGTGTTCGAGGAACGCGGCCTGGACGTCGTTCAGGATGACCCCGTGGACACGGATTCGGTAGTTCTCGAGACGCTTGAGCGCCCGCCGGACACTCGTCACCCTTGTCCGGCCCGCCCGGACGACCAGCAAGACCGCGTGGCACCAGTTGGCGAGCAGCCCCGCGTCTACGTTGGGGAGCACGGGCGGGGCCGAAACCATGACCAGGGCGTAGTGCCGCGAGACATACCCAAGCAGTTCCTGCATCAGGTGGCTCCCGAGCAACTCCGGGTCCTGGATGGCGTGGCCTCGCGGCAGCAGGTGGACATTGGGCAGAAGGGTCTGGCGGACCAGCGACGGGATGCTGTCGGCCTTGCCCAGGAGCAGTTCGCCGAGGCCCGGCAGAGGCTCCCGCGATCCCGTGGCCAAGAAGTCGAGGCCGATTTTTGGCCGGGGCTCACGGACCTCCGCATCCACGAGAAGCACGCGCTCCCCCCTGCGCCCGAAGGCCCCGGCCAAAAACGACGCGGTGACGGTCTGGCCATCCCCGCGCCCCGCGCTTGTCAGGAGGAGGCACGACCCAATCGGAGGCACGACCACCCGCACCCGCTCCGCCAGGACCCGGCTCGCCTCCAACATCAAGGAGCCCGGCTCCCCTGGGAGCCTCAGTTCCGCGGGCCGGACGTGCGGCAAGACCCCGACCGGGACCAGGTCCAGTCTGAGCGGCACTTCCGAGGCTGACCGCAAGGTCGGGTCGAGGACCTCCCGCGCGACAATGCCCACAGTCCCGAACAGCCCGATGAGCAACGCGATGGCGATTGCGATCAGTTTCCGAGTGGACTTCACTGGGGCCACGGGCGGCTCCGCGTCGGCCACCACCTCGTAGGTCCCGCCCGGGATGTCGTGCGCCCCGAGGACCCTCGAGAGGTGCTCGGCAATGGAGGGTGAATAGGGGCCTGTGCTTGTCGCCGAACGAGGCCCCTGACCCGCCACGAGCGGCGTCTCCCCTCCACTGGTGCGGTCCAGGGCCTCCATGATGTGGTCCCTCGCCTCCCGCAGGTCCGCCACCTTTTCGGAGAGGGCGACCCGCTTCAGGTCCAAATCAAAGGATTTGAGCAATGTCGCGTGCAGCAGCATCTCGGTCGGCGACCCTCCCCCTGGTGTCGCGCCAGCCATGTTCGAGAGTTTCTCGAGTTCCTCGCGCCACTGCCGGATCCTCGCGGAATCGTACGTGAGAGCCTTCTGCTTCTGGTACGCGGCCAAGGCCTTCTCGTACTCGGCCTGGGGGATCAGGTCCTTCTCGCGCAGCTTGCGTGCCCGCTCCAGTTCGAGTTCCCGCAAGGCCATCTCCGCCATGTTCGCGCGTCGAGCCTGGTCCTCGGCGATGGCCTCGCGCAGCCGGCTATAGCGCGCGGCGACCTCGGCCCCTCGGGACGACTTCTGGGCAGCCTCCTCCTGCTCCTTCGCGATCTGCCTCCGAAGTTCCTCCACCACCGCGCCCAGTTTCTCGGCCTGCGAGTCGAGCGTCTTCAGTTCGGCCTTGGCCTGGGCGTAATGGCGGTCCAGATCGCTCACCTGGGCCCGAAGCCAGTTCTCGAGGTACACATCCCGCAGAGTGTTCGCGATGGCCGCCGCGGTACGACCTGTGTTCCAGCGCGCCTGGACCGTCATCAAAGCGCTTTGCTCCTCGACCTGCACACTCACCGCGGCCCCGATCTCCTCCAGGGTCGCAGGGAGGCTCAGGCGGAACCGCACCTTGGCCAGATTCTGGGGGATCTCGACCTGGTCGAGTTCGGTACGAAGCACGACCCCGGTCTCTACCCTGGCCTTGCCCCCGGCGGGGACAAAGCGCAGGACGGTCCGGGCCTCGTAGGTGCGTTTGCCGAGTAAATACCCACCCGCGGCCCCGCAGACCGCCGCGACCGCGAACACGACCAGGAAGTGGTACCTCCTTCGCCACAACCCGGCGAGCACGGTCCCGAGGTCGAACGGCAGCCGAATCGAATCGTCCGAGGGGGGGACCGGGGATTGCACGCCGCACGCTCCTCGCCGCAGGACTCGAGACGACCCCCTGTCTTGTACCGTCCGACCCCGACCTCGTCAAGGTAGCCGGCCCGTGGGCTCAGTCCTCGGGTAGCCCGGGCGCCCGACCCACGGCGCGCCACAGCGCGGTCCAGGCCACGGCGAGGTCGTACTCGGCCCGGATCAGGGCCGCCTCGGCCTGCGCGAGGGCCGCCTGCGCATCCAGCAACTCGACCTGATCGCCCTCCCCCAGCCGATAGCGCTCCTCGGCGAGGGTCATGGTCTCGCGGGCTGCGGCCAGGGCCGCCCGGGCCGGGGGGATGCGCGTTGCAGCCTCCATGACCCGGGAGCGGGCCTGCTCCACCTCCGAGCCGATCTGGAGGTCCAGGGCCTCGAGCCCGGCCTTGAGCGCGGCCACACGCGCCTCCTGCGCCCTCACCCCGTGACGGGTCGCGAGCCCCGAGAAGACCGGGTACGACAGACCTACCCCCACGGCCCAATTCCCCACGAGGTCGTCGAGGCGCACCCCTGCCGCCGAGCCACTGCCGAACACGAACAAACGCGGGTAGTAATCGCCCTTGGCGCGCGTCACCTCGGCCTCCTGGGCGCGGATACGGTCGAGAAACGCCCTGCGCTCCGGTCGAGCGGCCAGTGCCTCGGCCACCGTGGCCTCGAGGTCCGGCAAGGGGCTGTCCGGGGCCGGGACAGGGGGGGGCACGGCCTGAAACCGGAAGCGCTCGCGTGCGCCGATCGCTGCCAGGAGCACGGCGCACGCCAGATTGCGCGCCTCCTCGGACGCCTGGTACCCGGCCTCGGCCATCTGCGCCGCGGCCTCGGTCCGGGTGACATCAATGCGGGGCCTGGCCCCGGCCTCGTACAGTTGCCTTGCGCGGTCCGCTAGGGTGCGCGCCTGGTCCCTCAGGCGGCGAGCCACCTCGGCCATCTTTTGGGCCGCCACGACCCCGTGATACGCGGTCACCACCTGGGCCCATACCTGAAGCCTCGCAGCCTCATGGTCTTTCTGGGTCGCCTCCGTCGTCGCCCGGGCGGCCCGGTGGGCCCCGAGGGTCCGACCGAAGTCCCAGATGCTCTGCCGGAGGTTCATGGAAAACAGAAAGAAGTTATAGGACTTGGTACTCCGACTCGTGGCCGTATCAAACAGGGCGCCCGGTGTGGGGACCTGGTTGCCCGTGGCCCTCGTGTAAGTGGCGTCGAAATCGAGGCTCGGCAAATACCCCGCGAAGGCGACGCCCTCGCCCTCCTTCGCAGCCTCGATGTCGTACCGCGAGGCCTGGAGGCTCGGGTGCTCACGCAGCGCCCTCTCCAGGGCCTCGTCCAGGGTGAGCGTGCGCTCCTGGGCCGTGGCGGTCCCCATGGCCAGGACCGCGACCGCAACCCATCGCCACCGTGTCGTGTCTCGAGACCATCCCATGCGCGCCCTCCCCATGACCGCCCGCCTTGTATCACGCCCCGCGACGCTCGTCACTCCCTCGGTCTTCCGGCTTGAAGCCCTACCCCCTTGATCGGGGGGTTCGGGCGAATCCCCTTTGGCCTCGCCGCTCCTCCCCCGAAGGCGACCGGATTGTGTACGATTGGATCGGGACGTCTTCACGCGAGGGTCGTGGATGACGAGGACAACCGGGGTCTTCTGGTTCACTTGCCTCGCAGTGAGCCTCCCCTGTCCACTCCTGGCCGAGCTCCCGCCGGTCCCAGCGCCCCTCGCGAAGTCCCTCCAGGCGGTTGTCCCGGATCCTCCCCCGAAACAACTGGCCGCGGACGCCCACTTCGTGGTCTCGGACGAGGGGGCGCACTGGCTGTTCCGGGAGGCGGTGGCTGGACTTGGGGGGGTCCTGGTGGGCGTGGGGACCGATCCGAACTACCTTTTGGCCGCGTGGGCGAGGTCGGACCTCATCGTCCTGATCGACTTCGATCAGGTGGTCGTGGATGTGCACGCGGTTTATCGCCAGGTCTTCCTGAACAGCCCGGACCCGGAGTCGTTTGTGAATGCCTGGTCCACGGCCCGACGAGCGGACGTCGAGGCGTGGATCACGGCGGCGCACGGCGAGGCCACCGAGAGGGATCGTGTTCTGCGGGCATACCGGATGGCGCGCAACCTCGTCGAGTGGCGGATCAAGGGGCTCAAAAAGGCTTACAAGGCCCAGAAGGTCCCGACGTTTCTCGACGACCCCTCCCAGTACGCTCACCTGCGGGACCTGTTCCGGGCGGGCCGGGTCTTTGCGGTCCGCGGCGACCTGACCGGGCGGTCGGCGGTCCGCGGCGTAGCGAAGGCCCTTTCCGATGCCGGGATGATTGTGCGCGTTCTCTATCTTTCCAACGCGGAAAAGTATTTTGACTTCACATCGGACTACAAGGCCAACATGAGGGCCCTACCCACAGACGAGCGTTCCGTGGTCTTGCGGACCGCAGGCGGCTGGGACCCCGACATGGCCCCAGACGGGCTCTACACCTACATCGTCCAGCCCGCCCCATCCTTCCAGGCGTGGATGCAGGATGGCATCCCCTGCTCCTTCAAGGCGCTGGTGAGCCGGAGGCGTCACGACAAGACCCGACCAGGCCTTGCCACGATCACGGCCCTGCCTCCGAAGCCCAAGAGGAGGCCATGAGGACCGCGCTCCTTGCGCCCTGCGTTGTGACCCTGCTCTGCCGATGGGCCCTTGCCGATGTGGGCACACCCGAGGTCTTGCCATGCGAAGAACCTCCGCCCGGCATGGCCTGCATCCCGGGCGGCCCCTTCTGGCGCGGTACGGATGACGGTCCCAAGGACACGAGGCCCCGGGCCCTTGTCTTCGTGCAGACCTTCTACATGGACCTACACGAGGTGACGGTCGAGGAGTACCGGGCGTGCGTTCGCATGGGGAAATGTCGCAAGGCCGGGCCGCGCTACCTGGACTTCGACCGGCCCCGGCAGCCCATCACCGGGGTGTCCTGGTACGACGCGGTCGCTTACTGTCGGGCACAGGGAAAGCGCCTGCCCACCGAGGCCCAGTGGGAGAAGGCGGCCCGCGGGACCGAGGGCTGGCTCTACCCCTGGGGGGAGGAGCCCGTGGACTGTCGCAAGGCCGTGATCATGGACGCCTCAGGGCGCTCCTGCGGGGTGCGCAAGGCGCGCGGGGGCCACCCCGAGAAGGGTCGCCCCCTGGAGGTGGGTTCTCGCCCCCCCGGTCTCTACGGGCTGTACGACATGGTGGGCAACGTCTGGGAGTGGGTCCTCGACTGGTACAGCGAGTCGTACGCCGCGTGCGGCGCGGATTGCCTGGGCCCGGACCCGGCGGGGCCATGCGGCGGGCGCGAGCCCTGCCCCGGACACCGTCGGCGGGTCGTGCGTGGAGGCTCGTGGTACTGGCCGGCACCCTACAACAACGCAGTGTATCGCCGGGCGCACATCCCCCAGAATGAGCCGGAATTCCACCACTTTGGCTTCCGGTGCGCGGCCTCAGTCGAGGAGGCGCGCTCCCTTGCGAAGGGGAAGCCGGACGCAAGGTAGTGGAACGACGGCCTGTGGCGCCCATCGGCGTCAAGCGGGCTCGCCGCCGTAAGCCGGCAGTGTGAAGGTGACGGTGGTCCCCCGGCCCCACTCGCTCGAGACGTCAATGGTCCCTCCGTGGTCGGTGACGATCCCGTAGACCACCGCGAGCCCGAGCCCGGTCCCGGCCCCCACGTCCTTGGTGCTGAAGAAGGGGTCGAAGACCTTGTCGAGGTGCTCCTCGCGGATGCCGTGGCCGTCGTCCTCGATTGCCACGCGGACCTCGCGCGCCCCCTGCCCCCCCTGCACGTCAATCACGATGCGCCCCCCTTGTGGCGGGCTATCGGGCCGCATCGCAATCGCGTCAATGGAGTTCATCAGGAGGTTGATGAAGACCTGCTGCAACTGGTTGAAGTCCGCCCGCACCGGGGGGAGGTCTTCGGGGACCCGGACCTCCATCTGGATACGGTGCTTCCCGAGCGGCCCCTGGAGGAGGGGGAGCACGGCCTGAAGGACCTCGGCCAGGTCCACGCGCCCCCGGACCGCGGTGTGCTCCCGCGAGAAGTCGAGCAACTGGCGGATCAGGGCCGAGATACGGTCGATCTGCTGCACGATGACGCGCAAGCCCTGGGTGACCTCGGGGTGGTCCCCGACCATTTCGAGCAGGTACTCGGCCCGACCAGAGATGATGTTCAGCGGGGTGCCGACCTCGTGGGCGAGGCCCGCGGCCAGGCGGCCGATGGCGGAGGACTTCTCGGCCTGGATGAGCCGCCTCTGCGCGTTCTTCAGGTCCGCGTAGGCTGTCTCGAGCCGCCGGTACAGCATCGCCCTCTCCAGGGCGACCCCGACCCAGTTCGCGATGGCCATGAGCAGGTCTTCGTTTTGCGGGTCTGCATTCGCCTCGCAGCGCGTGACGACCGTCAACAAACCCAAGTCCTCCTCGCGCCCCTTCAAGCGAAACAGCGCGACCGGGCAGAAGGCGCCGGACTGTGCGAGGTCCTCGTCGGCGGGCACCGAGACCATGCCCGGCAGGGGCTCCGGTGAGATGCGGCCCATCTCGCAGAAACGACGGACCTCGGGCATGGCGGCCAGTGCCTCTGCCGTCCCCGCGGACATGCCAGACCAGGCCAGAGGTCGCAGCCGCTCCCCATCCTGTCCTCCGCTGTCCGAGAACCCGAGCACCGCTGCGGCGCGGACCTCGGCCAAGTGGCGCGTGGCCTTCACTGCGGCCTGGGCCACGTCCTCGGGGCGGAGCGCACTCGACAGCGCCTCGGACAGGCGGTTCTGGACCTCGAGGCGCTTGAGGTACAGGCGGTTGCGCTCTCGCAGGTGCTGGCGCTCCGTCAAGTCCCGCACGATAGACAAAAGTTCGTCCGGGGCGCACGGCTTCAAGATGTAGCGGGTTGCGCCCAGGTTCATCGCCTCGATGGCGCTGTGGACCGAGGCGTTCCCGGTGACGATCACGATGTCGAGGTCCGGCGCTGCCTCGCGCAGGCGACGCAACAGTTCGATCCCGCCCATGTCCGGCAGGCGCACGTCCACGAGGGCGATCCCGTACGGGCGTGCCCGCGCGGCCTGAAGGGCCTCGGCTCCGGTCCGGCAGGTCTGGACCTCCGCGACCTCCTGGGACAGGATGTCCGCGAGGGTCTCGGCCAGGAACTGGTCGTCGTCCACGATGAGGACGCGCCGGGCCCCAGGCGGGGCCATTGGCGCAGGTCCGTGCGCGCTCATGGCTCTATCCCCACTGGCAAGCGGATGGTGAAAACGGCCCCTCCCTGCGCGCGGTTTTCCGCCTGGACCGTGCCCCCATGAACCTCCGCAAAGGCCCGCACCAGTGCGAGCCCCAGACCCGTGCCCCCCGCCTTCCCAGACCAGAAGGGCTCGAAGATGCGCTCTTCCGCTCCGCACGGTAGCCCCGGTCCCGAGTCCGCGACCCGGACCACCACCTCCTGGCCCTCCCGCGTCACCGAGACCTCAATTTCGCCGCCCCCTTCCCCCACGGCCTCGACCGCGTTGCGCACCAGGTTGCGCACCATCCGGGCGAGGAGCACAGGGTCGGCACGGCCCTTGACCTCGCCCCCTGACACCCGCAATCGCACCGCCGAGCCGTCCGACACGCACGTCTGTGCGGCCTCTCGCACCCACGCCGCCACGTCCCCCTCCTGAAGCCCCACGCGCGGGGGCCGGTGCAGTTCGAGGACATCCTCTGCGAGCGCACGCGCCGCCCGGACCTCCGCCTCGAGGATCTCGATTGGACGCAGGACCGCCGGGTCCACCTCGGGCAGCCTCTTTCGGAGCAGGTACAAAGCGTTCTGCATCACCGTGAAGTGGTTTCGCAGCTCGTGCGCCAGCCCCGCGATCTCCCTCGCCTCGCTGTCCTTCACCTCTCCCCCCTCGCTCCGGCCCGTCCGATCCTAGCGCGAGTCCGCGGCCAAGGCCACCACGCGAACGAGACGTTTGGTCATGGGGTCCTTGAAGTATAACTTCTGGACCTGCAACGCAAAATGCGCTATGCGTGGCGATTTGCCACGAATCGTGATACCGTGTAGCGCCCGGTCGCGGAGACAGGCGTTGGAGGGGCAGGCGGGAAAGACGCGCTCGGTCCTGGTAGTGGACGACGAGCGGGACATGTGCGACCTCATTGTGGACTTTTTGGGTCGCGAGGGGTACGAGGTCGAGGCGGCCCATACCGGCCAGGAAGCATTGGCCCGGGTCCGCGAACAGGATTACGACGTGATCGTCACCGACCTGCGCATGCCCGGGATGGACGGGCTTGAGGTCCTCCGGGAGGTCAAGGCCCTGCGCCCGGATGTCCCCGTGATCCTGATCACAGCGTTCGGCTCGATTGACCTGGCGATCGAGGCCATGAAGGCCGGGGCGTTTTACTTCGTCACGAAGCCGTTCAAGATGCGACAGCTCGAGGCCCTGGTCGCCAAGGCCGCGGAGCAGCGCGGGCTCGTGCTCGAGAACAAGCGCCTCCGCCGCGAGGTCCAGGGCCACTATCAGCCGGACCGCATCATCGGGCACAGCCGGGCCATGCGCGAGATCTTCCGCTTGGTGGACCTGGTCGCAGACTCGTACAGCAACGTGCTCATCGTGGGCGAATCCGGGACAGGCAAGGAGATGATCGCCCGCGCCATCCATTTCCGGAGCCGCCGGGCGAGCGGGCCCTTTATCCCGGTCAACTGCTCTGCCATCCCCGAGGGCCTGCTCGAAAGCGAACTGTTCGGCCACACGCGCGGGGCATTTACGGGCGCGTACACCGCACGCAAGGGCCTGTTCGTCGAGGCCTCGGGCGGGACCCTGTTCCTCGACGAGATCGGGGACATGGGGCTCGCGCTCCAGGCGAAACTCTTGCGCGTCTTGCAGGACCGTGTGGTGCGGCCCGTGGGGTCCAACAAGTCGTTCCCGGTGGATGCCCGCGTCATCGCCGCGACCCATCGCGACCTGAAGGCCGCTGTTCGGGAGGGTGCATTCCGCGAGGACCTCTACTATCGCTTGAGCGTTATCCCGATCCGTATCCCCCCGCTGTCCGAGCGTATCGAGGACATCCCGCTCCTGGTGGACCACTTCCTCGAGAAGTGCGCGAAGGCCACGGGCCGGCCTCGCAAGCGCATCACCCCGAGGGCCGTGGCCGCGCTCCAGCGCCGGACCTGGGAGGGCAACGTCCGCGAACTCGAGAACATCATTGAGCGCCTCGTGGTCCTGACCCCTGGCGAGACGATTGACGTGGACGACCTCCCGTTCGCGATGGCCCCGGAGGCCTTGCACGGCCCAGGTCAGGGCCCGGACGACCTCCCAACCCTCGAGGAGGTGGAGCGGCGCTACGTGCTCCAGGTCCTGGACCGTACGGGCGGGAACAAGGAGAAGGCCGCGCGCATCCTCGGCATCAACCGAAGGACCCTGTACCGGATGCAGGAGCGGTGGGCCAGACGGCCGCCGCGCACTGGGGGGTGAGGAGGCCGCGTCATGCCGCGCCAGGCTTGACTACCTCGATCCCTGGGAACCTCTGGAAGTGGCTGTCGTAAGTCACGATTCTTCGCACCTCGTGCTCGATCATCAACGCCGCGATGTGGCAGTCGTGGACGAAGTTCCCGGACGCCTCCTCTGCGTCCCGAACGACCGCCTCCATGACCGCAATGTGACGCTCGGTCTCGACCAGGACCTGAAGGCAAGGGTGATCAAGAAGGCGATGCGCCGCCGGATCGCGTCCGCCCACGACAACGGCCTCGCGAAGACGCGGGGGTGGGTGACGACCCGGAGGTACTCGTACACGACCGCCCACGCGAGACACCATGGCTCCCGGGAGGCGAGGAGGCGCATGACGAACCTCTTGGACTCGTCGTGCGCGGGCAACTCCGCGAACGTGGCCGACACGATCACATTTGTTGCCACGAGAGACCTCACGGCTCCTCCATGACCGCAAACAAGGCGTCGCGATCCCACACGTCCACGTATGCCTTGCCGCAGCGGAATACCTTCCACGCGACGCGGCTGCGTCCTCGGCCTCGGCTCCTGGCTTGCAGGCTGCGACGAAGCGCCTCGTTGACAACCTCGCTCAAGGTGCGTCCCTCCCTGGCGGCTCTGCGCCGCAGTTCCCGAAGGAGCGTCTCCTCGAGCAAGACGGTCGTGCGATGCAGCACGGTGCCTCCCTCAAGACACGACTGATGGTAGTTCTCGGTGCCAGTCGGGTCAACCGAAACGAGGCAGGTACCAACTGTGCTGCGGGCGGAACCAAAGAGCGCGCCGGGGGCACCCACAAGGTGTTTCCCGACCGGTCTGGCCGGCACGTCACGGCGCAGGCGCGAGCGGGGCCGCGGCACCCTTGGGCAACAGACCTGCGATCCCGGCGAGTGGGATGGTCAGCGAGGCGTCCACGATCCGGTCGCCGTGACCGCCGACCAGGAAGGTGACCGCGATGTCATCCGTGGCCGTGGCCAGGCCCGGCATGTCCTGAACCACCGAAGGGTCCAGTTTTGACAGAAGTCGAAGAACCTCGAGAATGGACAGATATCCGACCCCGGCGACCTGGAACCCGGCCCGCGACACGAGCGCATCCAGCGGGTTCTTCTCGCCGGAGGCGCCCTCGCCGCGCGCGATCCGCCCGATGTCCCCGACCGCGTCCCGACCAAAGGCCGCGTACAGGCGGTTCTTGTCCGAGCCGAGCGCCAGCGAGACCTTGTCGCCCACCATCTTCTGGACCTTCTCGAAGTCCTCTACCGACCGGAGCGCCTCGGGCAGCTTGGTGTAGTCCACTGCGACCTCGACCCCGTCCACCCGGGCGCCCGAGACGGTCTCGCTGCGCACGAGCAGGCTAAGCCCGCTTTGGGCCAGCACGGGCTTGAGCCCGTCTAGGAGGGCCTTGGGGCTGCTAAAGTCCAGCGTCCGCAACGCCCCGGGGGCCTCCGCCGCGTACTTCTGAACGAGGGCCCCGGCCTTGGCGAGCAAGAAGGCAACAATCTCGTCCATCAGGGCCCGCGCCTTGTCGCCGTCTGTCACGCCGCCGATGCTCACGACCCGCAATGGGAAATCGCCGTCCCGGCCGACAAAGAAGGCGGACTCGCCGGTCTGGACCGCAAGGGTCTGCTCGAAGAGGCCGTCCAACCTCTTCTTCTCGTCCTCGTTCAACTGGAACAGCGAGGCGTAGAAATCGAAGCCGAGTCGGGACCAACCCTCGAATGCCTTGGGGTCCACGTTCGCGGCGACCACGAACCATCCCCCGGCGGGCAGAGCGCGGTGGAGCGAGAGTTTTCGCTCGCCGGTCCCGGCCGCGAACCGAGCCAGGCCCTGGCCCTCGACCGCCTTCACGCTCGCCCGCACCAGGAGGTCACGCCCATCGTGCTGGAGGACCAGGCGCACCACCTCGGCCTGTTCCAACAAGGACAGCAGCATGTCCACCTCCTTCTGGAGCACCTCTTGCATCGCCGGCAACTGGATGGGCCCCTCGAGCGGGAGCATCTCGGCCATCCTGGCGCGCAGGGTCTTCAGGTCGTCCGCCGCGTGCCGGCGGAAGTTCTTGGCCGAGAATTGGACGTCGAGCAGGTCCTCGAACTCCACTCCCGACAAGTCGCCCTGCACGAACGGCTTGACCGCGGTGAAGGCCTTGGGGTCGAACGTGAAAACCGCGAGGTCCCCCACCAGGTTCACGTACACGGTGGTCCCGAGCATGGTCTCGTACTTCGTCTCGTTCTCCGGGCCGCCAGAGGCCTTGTTGTCGGGCAGGGCCGCGGCCAGGGCGTCCTTGCCGCCCTTGAGCGGCAAGACCAGGGCGACCGGGATCTTGAACTTCTTGTGGTCGAGCACGACGAACCGGAAAGGCTTTGTCCCGTCGAGCCAGGTAAGGGCACGCACACCAAGCAACTGGCCCTGAATCAGCGCCGGGATCTGCGCGCTCACCATCGGGGCTGCCTGCGGGCTGAACTGCCCCACGATCTTGGACACGGTAGCCGTGAACTCGTCGAGCGACTTGAGCGCGCCGTAGGCGAGCACGTCGTCGGGGATGGCCAGGCCCCCCACCTCGAGGAGCGCCGCCCGCCCGGCAGGGGTCTGCTCCGGTGTCTTCTTCTTACAGCCCGCTACCGCGAACACTGCGACGAACACCACGCTCGCGCGCAACCAAAAATTCTTCATGACCTCTTCCTCCTGACGGCTTGAGAGAACGGAACAAGCTAGAGTCTAGATCAGTTCCGTCGCAGGGTCAAACCTTCTTCATCTGCCCGGGCAGAGGTCCGGCGGTGGGTCGCCGGGGAAGATCGGGCAGCCGAGGTCCGGGTTTGGAGCATAGACCAGGCCGCGCGCACTGGCCGGCGCCCCCGGTTTGCCGACCCAGGTGACCGGGCCGTTGTGAGTCCTGGCAGCGAGCCGGAACGAGTAGAGGCCAGGGGGAGGCGGCCCGGACGGCGTGATGGACCAGACGTAACCAAATGCTCCAAAAAGCCACCGATAAAAGAAGTTGTTGCTCGCCTGGAACTCGAACTCCAGCGGGACCAGGACAACTGGCGCCCCAGGCCACCCCGCGCCCTGCGCGAAGTCGGTCTCGGCCGCCATCGAGATCGCGGTGTGGGCCACCTCGGCGGTCACCGCCTCGTTCTGATAAAGGCGGTCCGTGATCCCCGCTGCGTACACCTGGATGCGGACCTCGGTCGTCACCTCGGCCCCGCCAAGCGAATCAAAGTACCAGACAGGGTCCACATCGCCCTTCGATACCACCACTCCCCACTCGTTCACGTACGCAAAGTCGAGTCCGTGTTCGCGCCACCCGACCCACTCCACGGGCTTGGACACCTCCTCGGCCAGGAACACCGGCATCTGGTAGTTCTGGCCGTAGTTTGAATCCCACGCGACGCAGCCCTCGATCCCGGTGTTTTTCGCCCAGAACCACAGGTCCCTCGCTTGGCCAGGGACGTCAATCACCGGCTCGATCGGCCAGGTCTGTCCATCCGGGCCATGAGACACGACCTGGACCTCCCTCGGGGGCTTCGCGAGGTCGTCCGTGTAGAAGAGCGTGATGGTCCAGGCCGGCAGACCGTTGTGGGTTTGGCGGCACTGGGTCAGGCGGTCCAAATCGTAGCGGACGCGCAGTCGCCCGCCGGCCACGATCGGGCCATCCAGGGTCTCGGCCCAGTCCGAGCGGAACCACAGGGTCGGGGGGCATTCTCCGCAGTCCTCGGGGCAGTCCTCGCAGTCCTCATCCCCGAGGCACTCTCCATCTCCGCACCCGCCAGGGCCAGGGTCCACAAAACCGTCCTTCGCGTCTTCAGGCCCTCCGAGGTCCGCGCCCCCAAGGTCTTCCGCGGGAGGAGTGTGGTCTCCCCCGGCCTCGTGGAAACCATCCTCTGGTACGGACAAATCCGTGTCGTCCACGATGTCCGAGGCGGCAGGCGTGTCCGGCCCTCCTGGTTCCTCGACCGTGTCACCATCATCCCCTCCGACCTCGAACGCATCGATCTCGTTCGCCCCGCCGTCCAAGTCATGCCCCGGGACGCCAAACTCGTCCCCTGGGAGCTCACGAGGTAACTCCGGGGACCCATCTTCACTCTCATCGGGATACGCAGGGTCGATCAGGACGACCGGCACATCCGGCCTTAGTTCCTCGCCGCGGTCGCCACCCCCGCCGCACGCCGCGGCCCATGCCGCGACTACCCCGGCCCACAAGGCCGTCCGGCTGTCCCTTCCCGTCCGCCTCGACATGATTAGGCCCTCCCTCCTCAGTCATTCTCTCGCGATTCTATCCGACCTAGGAGGAGCCGGGGCTTCTTCCACCCAGGGCGACGCGAAAAGGTCCTAGGCCAACGTCTTTTTCTTGAGCGCGAGGGAGATTTGCCTGGTCACGGGAGATTGGCCCTGGTCGTCAGTCTTGAGCACCACCTTGAGGTCCAAGAACCGCCCCGTGGTCCCCTCCGGAACGAGACCTTGCACTTGGTCCCCGCGCAGGCGAGCGGGGTTTCCGCGCTCATCGCGACCCCGGACAACTGCCACAGGGCATCGGCCACGCGAAAGGCCGCGAACAAGGCGTCGCCTGAGAGCGGGTTGACCACAGTCGCCTTCACGTACACCCACTCGGTCGTCACACCCGGCCCGTTCCACCCCTGGAAGACCTGCTCGTACACCCCCTGCGGGGCCACGATGGTGGCAAGTTGCTGGCCGATGAAGTCGCTATACGTGTAACTATGCGATCCCGTGTCCACGAGCCCCGAGACCACAGCCTGGGCCTCCTCCTTGGTCTGCGGGTCGATCCAGCCGGTTAGCCTCGACCGGTCCGCTTCGATGGCGACCGCGTTGAAATGGTCCGCGTCATCCAGGAGCGAGTGCCCGCACTCGTCCATGTGGATCACCCACACGTCGCCCTCCCCGTCAATCCCCACGCCGGACGACCCGCCTCCGTAGGAGCAGACCGCGTTCGAGTCCATGCGGGCCACGCCCTCGACCCGGGCATCGAAGGCCTGCGGGTCCTCGTTCGTCACGCGCACGGCGATCACGCCCGCGGCACCCTCGCTAATCGCGAATCAGGCGCGCGGCTCCTTCGGGTCCGACGACGCCGCGACCCCGCGCGTCACTTGCAGCGACGCCAGGTTGGTCCCGGACCACCATGGCTCGCCGGCAAGGTTCTTGTCGATCTCGAAGAACGTGGACGTCTCCGGGATGAACACGCGGCCCACGGGCTCGTCCCCCATCCACGACCCGAGCCACACGCGGCCTGCGTAATCTATCGAGATGCCGTAGGGCGTTCCGGTGCTCCACGCACAGGAACGCCGGTTCTTCCGGTCGAGCATTAGGAGCTTCGAGGTGTCGAGCGAGGCGATCCAGACGATGCCCCTCCCGTCAATCGCGAGGCCGTAGGAGCCGGTCGCACCTGGGTCGTTGCAGGGGTTGCCCGCGAGGTCCACGTGCTCGAGGTCCGGCAGGTACCAGTGGTTCACGATTTCGACGCCCGGGTTTACGTTTTCGAGGTACGGCTGCGAGGGGTCGTACACGTAGCGGACCTCCCAGTAGTGGCCGTCCCGACAGCCGCGGTTGCCCCCGATGACCACGGTCCCCTCCTTGGTTGCGGCCACCCCGCGAATCGTGGCGTTGCAGTCAATGGGCACAGGGTTCTGGGCGACATCCTCGGGCGCGCCCTCCGGCACGCTCGGGGCGCCGTTGAAGAGTACGCACTCGTCCTCCTGCCAGGGGGGCATCACCGGGGTGCGCTCGCCGGTTTCCGGGTCCACCTGCCAGGACATCGTGTCAACCGTCCCATTGCCGTTCTTGTCCACACAAAAGACCGGGTCCGCCGCGATCTTCACGAGGCGCGTTCCCGCGGACCCCTCGCGGCACCCGACCCACACGTTGCCGTCCAGGTCCACGCTCGTCCTTGACGGCGAGGAACATTCCGGGCCGACCGAGTAGCGCGCGACCTCCCGCCGGGTGCGCGAGTCAATCTTGCTGATGGTCTTGTCCCAGTCGTTCGCGATCCACAGGTACGGCAGCGAGATGGTGGTCACGTCAATCACGAGATTCCCGTCCTCGTCCACCCCCACGCCCGAGTGGCGGTTCGTGACGTCGAAGGGCTGGTTCGTGCCGCCCCCGAGGTTCAGCATGCACTCGGGCTGGTTGCAAGATGCGACCGTGATGCAGCCCTCAAGCCCCTCGTCTGTCTGGCCATCGCAGTCGTTGTCCATCACGTCGCACGTCGCTTCCGTCGCCTCGTATCCGGGGACCCCGGAGAAGTCGCACTCGAGGACCCCGTCCTTGCAGGAGCCGAGGACCAGGCCCTTGTTCGCGAGGCATACCCCGGTGCGCGCACAGACCTCCCCGAGTTGTTCCGGCGTCACGTCCGCCTCGGGGATGTCGTTGTGCGGGTCGAACGGGTCCGGCAGGCAGTCATGGTCCGGGTCCGCGCTTGGCAAAGACGATTCCGCTGCGTCAATCTCCTTGTCGTCGTCCGTGTCCGCCGGGGACTGAATCGTCACGACCTCCTGGCCGTCCGCGACCCCGTCCTCGTCCGTGTCCCGGTTCAGGGGGTCGAGTTTCAGGACCTTCTCGACGCCGTTTCGCAGGCCGTCGAGGTCATCGTCCCCGTCCGGGTCCAGGCACACGGATGTCAGGCACAGCCCGGTCTCGCACTCCTCGTCGTTCGAGCAAAACGCCCCGACCTTCTTCTTGCCCCCTCCTCCGCACGCCAGCGCGAGCGCGGCCACCACGGGCACGAACCCCAACCTCTTGGTTTTCCACAGGACATCGGGCTTCATCGAGATGACCTCCTCACGAGATGGCCAGTGGGCCACGATCTCATTCATGCGGGGGAGCCCGAGTGTTCTGGCCAAAAGCGCCTGCCCGGACCCCGTGACACGCCCGGACTGGACAGGGATGTCCCCCAGGGTCTCGAGCGCGCGGGCCAACACGAGGCACGCTGTCGCGAGCGGTTTTCCCTCGGTGCGCCTCCACTCTTGAAAGCGCACCTCTCCGTCCGGACCCAACACGACGACCTTCAGGCTGACGGACCCGATGTCGATCCCGAGGGCGTCCACGGGCGTCCACGACGCGACCGGAGGGGGAATCTTGGGGCTGGACCGCCCCGCAGTCAACGCGAGGCTCACGGGGAACCAAATCCTCGGTCAACGTTCGGAACATCTTCGAATGCTTTGAAAATCTACTTCGCCCCCTTTCACCACCCTAGCGCGAATGCCTGGTCGTGGGTTTGCCCAAGACATCGTCCAATCAACGAATTCCGTCACGCTCACGAAGGCGAGTGGGTGGACTCGGGCTGCGGAGGCAATCTGGGCCAGTCTTGTGGGACACATCCAAGGGACCGAAAGAGGCCGGCCCCAGGCTCATGTCCATGCCACTTCGGGAAAGGGGCGGCCGGGCCTGGCGAATAGGTAGCCCTGGAGCAGGTCGCAGCCTAGGTCCGACACGGCCTCGCGTTCCTCGGGGGTCTCGACGCCCTCCGCCACCACAGTCATCCCGAGTTCCCGGCACAGCGAGGCGAGCGACCCTACCAGCCTCGCCTTGATTGCCTCCCGGTGGATGTCGCGGACCAGGGCCACGTCAATCTTGACCACGTCCGGGACGAGCCGCGCAAAGTAACTGAGGCCCGCGTACCCGGCGCCCAGGTCGTCAATGGCCACGCGAAATCCCAGGGCGCGCAGGCGAGCCACCCGGACCGAGATGTTGGCCTGGTCGTCCAGTTCCGCGCGCTCCGTGACCTCGAGCACCACCCGGGAGGCAAAGGGCGAGAGCGGGGAATCCGGCGCGCACAGGGTGTCGTCCGTCAGGTCCTTCGGGTGCAAGTTGACAAAGAGGTCGCAATCCGGGGGGAGCGCGGCCAGGTCTGTGGCGATCCGCTCGCGGATCGCGCGCCCCACCTCGTGGACCCGGTCGAGTCGCTCCGCCGCCGAGAAGAGCGAGGAGGGGTCCGGGAGCGCGGGGTCATCGCAGCGGACCAAGGCCTCATAGGCAACGACCGTCCGCCGGCGCCAGTCTACGATGGGCTGGTACGCCATCCACAGGTGGTCCAGGCACCGGGTCAGGGCCGCCTCGAGCCCGGCCCGGTCCCCGACCAGGTGGCCCAAGGCGCCCAGGTGCATCAGGGCCTCTCGCTTGAGCCTCGCGATGCGCCCCAACATCGCGGCCCGCCGGACCGCTTGCACCAGGTCCGCCGGGTCCACCGGCTTGATCAGGTAGCGCAGGGCCCCGTGTTCCACGGCCTGGACCGCGGACTCGATGGTGGGGTTCCCGGTCACGAGGATGATCGGGACGTCCAAATCCCATTCTCGCGCAGACCGGAGCACGTCAATCCCGGTCATGCCGGGCATGGAGATGTCGCTCAACACGACATCGAACCGCTCCGCGCGGAGGGCCTGCACGGCCTCGGCCCCGTCTTCGGCCTGGCGCGCCTCGAACCCAGCGGCCTCGAGCACCCGCGCGTAGGCCCTGCGCAGGCTCGCCTCGTCCTCGACCACCAGGACCCGGCCCCGTGCCAGTGGGGTCGCTTCCGCCTTCTGAACCTCCATGCCGTCACCTCCTGTCTCTCCAGGAAACGCGCCCCTGGACAAAAGCGCGTCCCCCTGGCGCCACCGTTGACGCCACGCTGGAGACGCGAGCCCCTGCTCGCGCCCCGCGTCCAACCCCCTCCCACGCGCCAGTCACCCCCCTGTCTCGTCCTCCCGGTCCAGGACCTCGCGCACCAGGCGCACGAGCGCCTCCGAGTGAAACGGCTTGGCGAGGAAATTCACCCCGGAATCCAGGGTCCCGTGGTGCTGGATCGCGTTGTCCGTGTAGCCCGACGCGTAGATCGCACGGACCTCGGGGTGCACGGCCCGCAGCCGCTGCACCAGTTCCCGCCCCCCCATCTCGGGCATCACGACGTCCGTCAGGACCAAGTGGATCGGCCCCTGATGTTGCCCGGCCACCTCAAGTGCCTCGCGGCCGTTTTCGGCCTCGATGACCGTGTAGCCTGCCGCTCGCAGGACGCGCGCCGCGGCCCTGCGCACGGCCTCCTCGTCCTCCACGACCAGGATCGTCTCGGTCCCCGTGGACGGGGTCACCGCGGGCAGGGCCCTCGCGGGCGTGTGTCGGCCCGTGGCCTCGACCCTGGGGAAGTAGATCTTGAACGTGCTCCCTTTTCCCGGTTCGCTATAGACCCAGATGTTTCCGCCGCTCTGCTTCACGATGCCATAGACCGTGGCCAGGCCCAGGCCCGTCCCCTTGCCGCGTTCCTTGGTCGTGAAGAACGGCTCGAAGATGCGGGCCCGGGTCTCCTCGTCCATGCCGCACCCCGTGTCCGACACGGCCAGCATCACGTGCGGGCCAGGCCTGGCCGAGAGGTGGTGAGCGGCGTAGTCCTCGTCCAGGTGGACGTTCGAGGTCTCGATCGTCAGGCGGCCGCCCGCCGGCATGGCGTCGCGCGCGTTGACCACGAGGTTCATAATCACCTGCTCGATCTGGCCGCGGTCCGCGGCCACCAGCCCCAGGGCCGGGTCGAGCACGGTCCGCACCTCGATGTCCTCGCCGATCAGGCGCCGGAGCATCTTCTCGACCCCGCGCACCACGTCGTTGAGGTCGAGGACCTCCACATTGAGGACCTGCTTGCGGCTGAACGCGAGCAACTGGCGCGTCAGGGAAACGGCCCGGTCCGCGGCCTTGCGCACCTCCTCCAGGTCCTCGCGCCGGGGGTCGTCCGCGGGCAGGGTGTCCAGCACGAATCCCGAGTACGAGAGCACGATGTTCATCAGGTTGTTGAAGTCGTGGGCCACGCCGCCCGCCAGGCGCCCGAGCGATTCCATGCGCTGGGCCAGCCGGTACTGCTCCTCGACCTCGGAATGCCGCTTCTCGAGGTCAATCCGGTACAGGGCGAACGCGATGTCCTCGACGAGTTCCCGGAACAGGCCCCGCTCCTCGGGGTCGTCCACCCATTCGGGCAAAACCCCCACGGCCATGACCCCATGGACGACCCCGTCGTGCTCCAGGCGCGACGCCAGGACGTCGCACCCCTCGACGGCGGTGGCGATCGGGCAGCCCTGGCACTCCTGCCGGGGCCTGCGCAGGGCCAGCACCCCTGGCTCGTTCAGCACCCGGCGTGCGCAGTCCGGCACGAACCCCCGGGCCAACTCCTCGGCGAGCCGCGCGAACGCCGCCGGGTCCCCACCGGCATGGCCCGCCAGGCGCAACGATCCGTTCGCGCGGGTCGCGATCCACGTCTTCCGGTACCCCATGGTCTCGGTCAGCCGCTCGCACGCGGCTTGGAGCAGCCGTGCCCCGTCCTTTTCCTTCGTGATCAACTGGTTGACGTTGCGGATGCCGCGCAGGACCGAGTTGAGGTGGGCGATGCGGGCCTCGTTGCGCTTGCGCTCGCTGATGTCGAGCGACACCACCGAGAGGCCCTCCGGCGCCGGGTGCACGCCCAGCGCGAACCAGGCCCGGGACCCATCCGGGAAGACGAATTCCTCCTCGATGAACCGCGCGGAGCGGTCCTCCATGCAGGCCCGCATGACCTCGAACTGCCTCGTGGTCTCGAAGCCGGGGTAACACTCGAAGACCGTTCGACCCAGGAGGTCCTCGCGCCGCCTCCGGCCCTGCCTGGCCGCCGCATCGTTCAGGTACACATAGCGCCACTCCCGGTCGAGGATCTGGAACCCCTCGGTCATGGCGTCCAGGGTGCGGCGGAAGCGTTCCTCGCTGGCCAAAAGGGCCTCTTCGCTGCGCCGCAGGGCGAGCGCCGCCTGGTACTGCTCCCGGTAAAACTGGGCGGTCCGGTGGCGCCAGACCAGCCAAAGGCTTACGCCCGCCACGGCCAGGAGGGCGATCACCAGGGCGAGCACTTCCCACAGGCGGGCCCGCAGGGGCTCGTCCACCTCGGAGACGTCCATCCGCGCGACCAGGAACCACGGAGACCCCGGCACGGCCCGCACCGCGGCGACCACCGGCTCGCCCCGGTAGTCGAGGCCCTCCACGACCCCCTCGCGGCCGAGGGCCGCCATCACGGCCGGGATGCGCGTGTCCTCGATCGGATAGCGCAGCGCGAGCGCCGTGCCCTTGCGGAAGCGCAGTTCGTTCAGGTACACGACCTCGTCCCCCTCGCGCCGGACGATCAGGGTCTCGGCGGTCCGCGACGGCGTGGGCCAGGTCTGTATCAGGGGGTAGAGATAGGCCGCGGGGTCCACGCCCAGGACGACCACCCCGGCGAGGGGGTCCGGCCGGCCCGGGTCGAGCACGGGGACGAGGACCGACACGTGGATCGGGCCGTGCGGGTCGTCGCGGTGGAAGTCTCGGAACACGACGCGTCCGGCGCGCAGGGACTCCATGGCCTCCGGCGGGACCACGGTCCTGGCCCCGCCGGCACCAGGCGGGACGCTCATCCGCGTCGTGCCGCGGTCGTCGCCGAGTACGACCCGGTCATACCCGTACGCAAAGCGCACTCGCTCGAACCAGTCCCGAAGTTCCGCTGCGGCCTCCGCGTCCCCGGACAGGGCCCGGATGGCCAGGGACCGGAAGGTCCGGTTTGCCGCCAGGACCTCGCCGTCCCCGATTCGCTCGCGGCGCCACTGGGCCAGTTGCCCGACCTTGAGGTCCGCCACGACCTGAAGGCCCTGCTCGACCTCGGCGCGGTAGTGCCGCTCGTACCGGGTGAAATAGAGGTAGCCGACGGACCCGAGCCCGGAGGCGAGCATCAGGAACACGAGCAGCAGGTACCCGAACATCCGGATGGCCGGCGCGCGGTCGGGCGCGAGGTCCGGACCCCGGACCGCGAGCACGACGAGGCCCACGCCCAGGACCGCGAACGCCAGGATCGTCGGGAGCGCGGGCGGGATGAAGGTCCCGCCGTAGAGGAGGGGTCGCCCATAGACATAGGCCAGGAAGAAGACCAGGGACGCGGCCAACAGCAGCCCGGCACAGCCCACCGTCAAGACTGAAAGCCACTCCCGGCCCGCTCGACCCCACAGCGAGGCCAAAAACGACGCGCTCGCGAGCACAAAGCAGGCGGCCGTGACCGGCGACATGTGGCCAATCGGGGCGCCCCCTGCGATCTCGCCCGCGATGTCCATCCCGAGGTGCTCGAAGGCCGGATGGAGCCCCAGGCTGGACAGGACGAGCAGGACCAGGGCCACGACGGCCCCGACCGCGCCGAGGACCCCCGCGGCCCGGCGGGCGCGCGGGCCCGCAGACCGCCTCGCGACCAGGACGAGCGAGGCGCCGTGAAGCACGAACAGGACCGCCGTGGAGGGGGCCATGGGGATCAGGTCCGGACTCGCGGAGGCCAGGACCCGCGAGCCCGCGAACCACCCCACCAGGGCGGTCAACCCCAGGGAGGCCGCAGCGGCGGCCGTCGCGATCACCAGGATGCGGGACAGGCGAGAAGCCGGCCCGGTCAGGGGAGATCCGCTTTCCACCTCGTTCGACATCGCAGGCTCCTCGTGGCCGATGCGACGGCCGAGACCATCGCGGTCGCGGGTCTCCCGACGTGGAGGTGGTGAGTCCGCGTCATCGGCCGAATGCCGTTGTCCCCTCGAAGATGCAACCCTATCGCAGAGCCCCCGGGAACGTCAAGTTTTGTCACGGGTCAGACAGACGTGGCCGGTCCGTTTGCGGGCGGGGTCTCGGAGGGTTTTCCTGGGGTTTTCTGGGCCTTCAAGGCGCGTTTTTGGGCTGTTTTGGGCAGACT